>JRYD01011885.1_pt1 | contig 10658 bp, 9 predicted proteins | sample 235311 | NCBI WGS metagenome assembly JRYD01 (sample SAMN03074213, study PRJNA261472) | activated sludge metagenome | biome: Common Effluent Treatment Plant; feature: Wastewater; material: Activated sludge; isolation source: activated biomass in a lab-scale reactor treating industrial wastewater at...
TGGTGAAGTCGATGAAGAAAGCACCGACCATCGGAGCGACGAGGAAGGCTCGCGGCGCCGGGCCGTGACGTTCGGTGAGCGTGCTCATGACGGCCATGGCGTTCGCCGTCGTACCCAACATGAAGCCGATGAAGCCGCCGCTCATGACGGCCGCTTCGTAATCGCGGCCCATGAGATAGAACACCAGCCAGCGCGCCGCGAGCATGACCAGAATGACCTGCAGCACGAGCGTGACGACGANNAGCCAGCCCGTCAAGTCGTCGAAATTTCGAATGACGGCGGCGACGAGCATCGCGCCGATGTAAGCGGGCAGCGTCAGGTCCAGAGCCGCGAACCATTTGCTCACCCACGAACCGATCCACATCGCGACCAGGATCATCACGACGTTCTTCAGCACCGCAAACGTCGCGGCGCTGTCCTCCGCTGCGCCGGGCTGCGACTCCTCGACGTTGGCCGCGTGCGAGCGAGCCGCCTGCTTGGCCGGCGCGCGAGACGTGCTGCGCAGATTGAAACGATCGACGAGCACGGTGCCGACGGGACCGCCGACGATGCCGCCGAACACGATACCGGCCATTGCGGCGGCGACAGCCACCGATGCGGCGGCGGGAACACCGGCTTCCTCGAACAGAGGCGCGAACGCAAGACCGGTTGCGGGTCCACCGGTCAGCGTCACCGAGCCGGTGAGCACGCCGAACAGGGGATTCAGGCCGAACAGCCAGGCGACGGCCATGCCGAGCACATTCTGCGCAATCGCAAAGATCGTCGCGATGACGAGGAACAACAGAACTTGCGGACCGCCGGAGCGCAACAACGACAAGCTCGCACCGAAGCCGATCGTCGTGAAGAACGCGATCATCAGCGGGCTTTGCAGCGTCGTATCGAATCTGACGGGCACCTCGCCGAAATTGCGCCACACCAATACGATCAGGGCGACCAGCAACCCGCCGACGACCGGCGCAGGGATATTGTAGCGCGCCAGCGGAGGAATGGTGTTGCGCAGTCCATAGCCCAGCAGCAATGCGACGCCGCCGAAGGCGAGCGTGTGGATCAGATCGAGTTCTAGCATTGCCCCTTCTCTAGCAGCCTGTCGGACTTAGGTCATCGTAGCGAGGCCGCCTCCTTGGTGTTGCCCCCTCCCTAACCCTCCCCCGCGTAGCGGGGAGGGGATATGAACCTGCTCCAGCCCTTCGCCGGGCTTCATGGCGATCGTGACGCGGGCGCTACGGTACTTGCGATCGTGCTCGTTCATCAACTGCGCCAATGGGACGTCGGGGTGACGAGTATATTTGCACCCCTAGCTTCCAACTCCTCGCCCATGTCCACTCTCTACGACGCCATCCAATCCTCCCTTCTCTGCGCTCCCGCATCCGTCGTTCTCGAATCGGGCGAGCACGCATGGTCGGGTGAGGCGCTGGATCATTGGGTGGGGCTGTACGCCGCCGCGCTGCAGAGCCTGGGGTTGCAACCCGGCGATCGCGTCGCAGTACAGATCGAGAAATCGGCGGAGAACGTCGCACTGTATCTGGCGGTACTGCGTGCAGGCGGCATCTACGTCCCACTGAACACGGGATACGTCGCGCGCGAGCTCGAATATTTTTTCGGCGACGCGGCGCCGAAGATCTGCGTCGCCGCTCCGGAGCGCGTCGAGGAGCTGGCTGCGATAGCGCGATCCTGCGGCGTCGCGCATTGCCTGACGCTGGGCGCCGATGGCGGCGGCACATTGCCGCAAATCGTCTTGGCGCAATCCACACCGGCGCCGCCGGTCGCTCGCGCAGCGAACAATCTCGCCGTGATCTGCTACACGTCGGGAACCACCGGACGATCGAAGGGCGCGATGATCTCGCACGCGAATCTGCTCGCGAACGCGCAGACGCTCGTCCGCGCCTGGGGCTTCACGGCGCGGGACGTGCTGCTGCACGCGCTGCCCCTCTATCACATTCACGGCCTGTTCGTAGCGCTGCATTGTGCGCTGTTGTCGCGGGCGCGAATCCTGCTGCTGCCGAAATTCGACACCACCACCGTGCTCGCCAGCCTCGCTTGTTTTTTTTTTTAGATGGGGTGAACGTAGTTCTACACCCGCCTGCTCGCGGACGAACGCCTGACTCGCGATGTCGTACGCAACGTGCGCGCGTTCATTTCCGGCTCCGCGCCATTGCTCGCCGAAACCTTCGATCGATTCGAAGCGCGTACCGGTCATCGCATCCTCGAGCGCTACGGCATGACCGAGACCGGCATGATTACGTCCAATCCGCTCGACGGCGAAAGGCGCGCCGGCACGGTGGGACCGCCGCTTCCCGATGTCGAGGTTCGCATCACCTCGGAAAAAGGCGACCGCCTGCCCTCGGGCGAGACCGGCAATGTCGAAGTCAGAGGCCCGAATGTCTTTCAGGGCTATTGGCGAATGCCGGAAAGAACCGCGCAGGAGTTCCGCGAGGACGGCTTCTTCATCACCGGCGATCTGGGTGCATTAGAACCGGACGGCTATCTGCGACTCGCCGGGCGTGCGAAGGACCTGATCATCTCAGGCGGCCTGAACGTCTATCCCAAGGAAATCGAAACGCTGATCGACGCGTTGCCCGGCGTGGACGAAAGCGCCGTATTCGCCGTGCCCCATCCCGACTTCGGCGAAGCGGTCGCGGCGGCGGTGACGCTGCTGCCCGGCGCGAGCCTCGATGCCCAGGCGCTGCTGAATGCGCTGCGGCCGCAATTGGCGTCGTTCAAGGTGCCCAAGCGCATCTACATTCTGGACGAGCTGCCGCGCAACGCGATGAGCAAGGTGCAGAAGGCGTTGCTGCGCGAACGCTATGCGGGTGCGTTCGGATCGGAGAGCAGATGAAGGCGCTTCGCGCACCCTCATCCTGATTCTCGCCCCCTCCCTCCCCTCCTCCGCTTTGCAGGAAGGGAGACAGGATGAAGGGACTGGAGCGGCCATCGCCTTCTTTTTCCATACTTGGCACAATTACTTGGCACAATAACTGGGCACAATCGGCGGCGGTCGCACACAAGACGGGCCTTCAAAATAAATCACGCAGGGAGACGAACGATGAGCGCTCAGCAACCGAATCCTTACGCTCCACCGACCGCCCATGTTTCCGACGCAGCCCAGGAACGCGGTGAATATGAAATTGCAGGACGCGGCGCGCGACTCGGCGCCGCGATTCTGGACTCTCTCATCATGTTTCTATTCATGCTTCCCGCCCTCCTCGTGGGCGGAGCGAGCCTGATTGCGGCGCTCGGCGCGAACGCCGAACCCGATCCGCAGGCATTGATGCAGTTGTTCTCGGGCTCCTTCGCCATCGTGGCGCTGATCTGCGGTGCCGTGTACGCGACGATCACGATCGTTCTCGTCCATCGCAATGGTCAGACGATCGCCAAGAAGCTTCTCGGCATCAAGGTCGTGCGTACGAATGGCTCGCGCGCGACGCTCGGCCGCATCTTCTGGCTGCGCAACGTCGTCAACGCCCTGCCTTCGGCCGTTCCGTTCGCCGGCAATCTCTATTTCTTCATCGATTCGCTGTTCATTTTCACCGAATCGAATCAATGCGTTCACGACAAGATCGCCGACACGATCGTCGTGAAGGCGTAGATATCTCTTGAGCAACGAGGCGCTCGATACGGCCGTCTACGCCGAGACGCCGGAAGGAATCATGATCGAGCTGCGGCCCGCCGGGGTCGCGGCACGCTTCTATGCCTTCCTCATCGACTGGGTCCTACGCATCGTCCTGATCTACGGCGTGAGCATGATCGCGCTGGCGATGGGCGGGCTCGGCGTCGCGCTGATGCTGATTCTTTTCTTCGCGCTCGAATGGCTGTATCCGGTCGCCTTCGAGCTCAGCCGATGGGGCGCCACGCCCGGCAAGCGAGTGCTCGGACTGAAGGTCGTCATGGACAGCGGCCTGCCCATCACGCCCGCCGCTTCGTTCACGCGCAACTTGCTGCGCGTCGCGGACTTCCTGCCCCTGCTCTACGGTTTCGGGCTCGCCAGCATGCTGGTGCGCAAGGATTTCAAGCGGCTCGGCGACATCGCCGCCGCGACGCTCGTCGTGCATCGACCATTGCCTTCGCCGAAGATCGAGCTTCAGGAGATCGAACCGCTCGCGCCCGCCCGGCCCTTGGCGCCGCAGGATCAAGCCGCCGTGATCGCGCTCGCCGCACGCGCATCGCGACTTACGCCCGAGCGCCTCGACGAGCTCGCCGCGCTTGCGGCGCCCATTAGTGGTAATGCGGGTGGCGATGCGGGACAGACCGGACCGCAAGTCACGCAGCGCGTGCTCGCGGTCGCTCAATGGCTGCTCGGGAAGCGCTGACATGACGCCGCTGCAGTTCGAAGCATCGTACGGCGCGCAGTGGGAGGAGCTCGATCAGGCGTTGCAAGCCTTGCGCGGCGGCCGCAAGCCGAAGCCGGGCGAGAGGCCGCTGTCCGGCGAGCGCATCGCCGAATTGTACCGGCGCACCTGCGAGCATCTGGCGCTGGCGCGAGCGCGCGCGTATCCGGTCCATATGATCGAGCGCCTGGATCAATTGACGGCGGATGCGCATCAGGCGATCTATCAACGGCGCGAATTCGGCATCTCCCGCCTGCGCAACTTGTTCGCGGTGGAATTCCCCCGTGCGGTGCGTGCGCATGCGCCGTACGTCTGGATCGCCGCCATCGTATTCGGCCTGCCGACGATCGTGCTCGGGGTGCTCGTCTATCACCGCCCGGAGCTCATCCTGTCGGTGGTGAGCCCGGACATGGCGGCGCAATTCGAAGAGATGTACGCCAAAGACGGCGATGCGATCGGACGCGTCCGCAGCGCGGACAGCGATTGGGCCATGTTCGGCTTCTACATTCGCAACAATATCGGCGTCGCCTTTCAATGTTTCGCGAGCGGCTTGTTCGCCGGCGTCGGCAGCTTGTTCTTCCTCGCCTTCAACGGCGCGTTCGGCGGTGCGATCGCCGGCTATCTCACCGAGCGCGGTCTTTCCTCGACGTTCTATTCGTTCGTCGCCACCCATGCCTCGTTCGAGCTCACCGCCATCGTGCTGTCCGGCGCCGCGGGGCTGCGCATCGGCCATGCGACGCTCGCGCCCGGCCGGCGCACGCGCATGGCGGCCCTCGTCGTCGCCTCGCGCGAAGCCATCGTCATCGTGTATGGCGTCATCGCGATGCTGCTGATCGCCGCAGGCGTCGAAGCTTTCTGGTCGTCGTCGCGATGGATCCCGGATGCGATCAAGTACTCGGCGGCGGCAGTGTGCTGGATCGCCGTCATCGCCTATCTGATTTTGCAGGGCCGCCGTGCAAGTTGATGCAATCGCCCTGCGCCTGCGACGGCGCAGCGACATGGAGGCGGCGGACCTCGGCGTGCGGCTGTGCCAGAGCGCCGCGCGCAGCGCGTACACCTGCTATCTCGCAGCGGCCATTCCCGTCGCCGCGATCGCGCTCGCCTGCTTCGAAATCTCCGCATGGCTGCCGCCGGTGCTGTTGTGGTGGTGGAAGCCGTGGCTCGATCGCACGATTCTGTTCGTGCTCTCGCGCGCCGCCTTCGGCCAGAGCACATCGCTTGCCGATCTATGGCACGCGAAGCGGCAGGTGTGGGGCAGCCAACTGCTGCTCACGCTGACGCAGCGCCGGCTGTCGCCGTGGCGCTCGTTCACCCAGCCGGTGTACCAGCTCGAAGGCGTGCCGTTTGCGATGCGCCGCCGACGCATCCGACAGGTACGTTCCGGCAAGGCCGGTGCGGCACTGCTGCTCACGAGTTGTTACGCCTTCGCCACTTTCGCGCTCGGCATCGCGCTGTTGTCGCTGGCGTTCTGGTTTGCGCCCGAAGGCTATGCACCGAATCCGTCGCTGTTGTTCACGGACGCAGGCGAACAGACCGCGGAGCTTGCGACCGCGATCGCATACACCGTGGCGGTATGCACGCTCGAACCGTTCTATGTCGCCTCGGGATTCACGATGTATCTGAATCGACGCGTCGAGCTCGAGGCGTGGGACATCGAACAGGAGTTTCGCCGTGCGTTCGCGCACTGAGCGGCGATTCGCGCGCGCCGGCATCGCGGGCATGCTCGCCGCGCTGCTGGCGTGCTCGCTCGTTGCGCTGTCCGCGATGGCGCAAACCGAAGGCGACGCGCCGACCGAAACCCAAGTGCTCGATGCGATGCAGAAGCTGCGCGCCGATCCGAACCTGAGCAAGGAGCGCACCACGCGAACCCTGAGCTGGTCGCGAAACGAGGCCAAGCCGCAACGGCCGGGCGACTTCGCGCGCTGGATCAGGGAATTCTTCAGCTGGCTCGGGCAATTGAGCCGCGCGCTGGTCTGGGTCGTCGGTGGGATGCTGGCGCTCGTGCTCGTACGGCTGCTCGTGCGGCTGTTCGGCAGCCTCGGCCGAACTCACACGCCGCATCGCACGCAGGCGCCGACGCACGTTCGCGATCTGGACATTCGCCCCGAGAGCCTGCCCGACGACATCGGCGCCGCGGCGCTGGCGCTGTGGCAGCAAGGCGCGCATCGCGCGGCGCTCGCTCTGCTCTATCGCGGCCTGCTGTCGCGACTCGCTCACGTCCATCGACTGCCCATTCGCGATTCGACGACCGAAGGCGATTGCCTGGCGCTCGCCTCGAAACACCTGAGCGCCGAGCGGCGCGGCTACGTCGCTCGCTTGATCGACGTGTGGCAGCACGCAACCTATGGCGGGCACGAGCCCGATGCGAACGACGTGCAGTCGTTGTGCGCCGGTTTCGATGCCGCGCTGTCACCGGCCGCGCACACCACGGCAGACACGGCCCCATGAAAGCACAGTGGCTCATGCGTGCGCTGATCGCGGCCGTCCTCGGCATCGCCGTCGTCTTCATCGTGCGCCGGACGGAGTGGAAGGAAGTGACGATCCCCTCTCCACTGCGCGGCGAGGCGGTCACCAATCCGTTTTACGCCGCGGAGAAGCTGGCGACCGAGCTCGGCGCAACGACCGAAAGGCGACGGGTGCTTGGCACGCTCGACGATGCCACGGATGTGCTGGTCCTGACGAACTGGCATTGGAGTCTCATCGAAGATCGCCGCCGTCTCATCGAGCGCTGGGTGGAGAACGGCGGCCGGTTGATCGTCGACAACACGCTGATCGGCACCCAGGCGTTCTCGGAATGGTCCGGTGTCGAGTGGGGGTACTCCTCATTCGATGAGGAGGAGACCGAAGCCCCCGATGTCGATACCGACGTCGAAACAGTGAGCTACGCAGCCGCGGGAACGGGCTCGTGCGACTTTCTCGAAGAAGCCGTCCCGGCCGATCGATCCCGCGAATACCCGCGTGCGTTCTCGGTCTGCAAGCTCGACGGCTACAGCTTTCTCGAAGCCGGGCGCGACATCGCGTGGGGACTCGTCGGCGTCGAGAACGAGCGCCCCTTGCAGGTCGTTCGCGTCGACGTCGGCGAGGGCAGCGTCACGGTCCTGAACTTCAGTTCCTTCGGCAATCGCGATCTCACCGAAGCCGATCACGGCGAGTTGTTCGTCGCGGCGACGCAGTTGCGCACCGGCACCCGCATCGCCTTCCTATCGGAAACCGAGCATGCCTCGTTGCTGGCGCTGATGTGGATGTACGGTGCGCCCGTCATCGTGCTGCTCGCGCTGTCGATCGCGCTGATGCTATGGCGAACGGGGGTGCGCTTCGGGCCGCTGATCCCCGCGACCGACACGGCGCGCCGCTCGCTCGCGGATCAGATTCGCGGCACCGGCCGCTTCGCGATCCGACTCGGCGACGGCAAGGCATTGCACGCGGCCACCGTGCGCGGCCTTCGGGAAGCGGCTCAACAGCGCATTCCCCGCTACGCTGCGTTGTCAGAAGCCGATCGCATCGCCGCCGTCGCGGCGAGAAGCGGCATCGATGCGGCAACGCTCGCGAGCGCGGTCAACGCTACCGTTCCTCGGCGCACGACCGAGCTGGCGCACACGATTGCGCTGCTCGAAAATGCGCGCCGCAGAATTCTCGAATGAGCGGGCGCCAAAACACACACGAACACCAGCCGGGAGATTCCATGCAAGCCGAAACCTCGACGATCACACGCGCCGCCGAGCTGCTCGACAAGCTGCGTCAGGCCATCGGCCAGGCGCTCGTCGGCCAGAGCGACGTCGTCGAGCAGGTCATCGTCACGCTGGTCGCATCGGGCCATGCGCTGATCGAGGGCGTGCCTGGGCTGGGCAAGACGCTGCTGGTGAGAGCCCTGTCGCAGGCCATGTCGCTGCAACAGGCACGCGTGCAGTTCACCCCCGACATGATGCCTTCGGACATCACCGGCCACGCGGTGCTCGATCGAGAGACGCGCGAGCTGCGCATCGTGAAGGGTCCGGTCTTCACCCAGATCCTGCTCGCGGACGAAATCAATCGTGCGCCCGCCAAGACGCAGAGCGCGCTGCTCGAAGTGATGCAGGAATACCAGGTCACGCTCGAAGGCCAGACGCTGCCGCTGCCGCAGCCGTTCTTCGTCCTGGCGACGCAGAACCCGATCGAGAAGGAGGGCACCTATCCGCTGCCCGAAGCGCAGCTCGACCGCTTCCTGCTGAAGATCGAGATCGGCTATCCGTCCGTCGCGGAAGAAGTCGCGGTGGTCGTTCGCACGACGAAGAATCAAACGGGCGATCGCCTGCCGCTCGACAGCGTCAAGCCCGTGCTCAATGAGCGCGCCGTGCTCACGCTGCAGCAGATCGCCGCGCGGCAGCGCGTGGACGAAGGCGTCGTGGACTACGCCGTACGCATCGCACGCGCGACTCGCGAATGGCCCGGTCTTGCGATCGGCGCCGGATCGCGCGGCGCCATCGCGCTGGTGCGCGCCGCTCGCGTGGCCGCGCTCATCGCGGGCCGCGACTTCGTCATTCCGGACGACATCAAGCGCATCGCATTGCCGGCCTTGCGGCATCGCGTCGCGATGGCGCCCGACGCCTTGCTCGAAGGCCGCAAGCCCGACGACGTATTGAGTGCGGTCGTGGAAAGCGTGGCGGCGCCGCGGGCCTGACATGCGCCTGCGCGCCATGCCGAGCCGGTTCGCGATCGCGGCATTGACGGTGGCCGCGGCCGCCGTGCTGTGTCTTCTGATCCTGGGAATGCCGCGTCCCCGTGCAAGCGCGCTCGCCCTCGCGATGGTCGTGGCGCTTGCGGCGGCCTGCGCCATCGACTTCCATCTCACGCGCCGCGACTGGCGCAACGCCGCGGCAACGCTCACGCGGCGCATGCCCGCCGCCTTCGCCATCGGCGTCACGCAGCCGATCCATCTCGAGCTCGTGCTGGGTGGACTGCGAGCCTGGAAAATCAAGCTCCACGATCACACAGACGCGACACTGGTGACGGAAGGCATGCCGCGCCACTTCACGGTTCGCGGCGGCTCGGTGACGCAGCTCACGTACACGGTAACGCCCTCGCGCCGCGGGCACGTCGAATTCGCCCCGGCCGATTTCAGCGCACGCTCGCGACTTGGCCTGCTCGACGTCTTCGGTCGCATCGGCGTCGCGGAATCGCGCCGGGTCTATCCGGATTTCGCACAAATCGCGCGCTACGCCTGGCTCGCAGGCGATCGGCGTCTCGCCGAGATCGGCATCAAGACCTATCGACAGCGCGGCGAAGGCACCGATTTCGATCAGCTCGCCGAATACGGCGCCGGCGATCCGGTGCGTCGCATCGACTGGAAGGCCACGCTGCGGTTCGAAAAACCCATCGTGAGAAAATTCCAGAACGAGCGCGATCAATGCGTGATGCTGATGGTCGATTGCGGGCGTCGCATGCGCGCGGACGACCGGCAAGCCGGCATGGGCGCGGCACACTTCGACCAGGTGTTGAATGCCGTGATGCTGCTCACCTACGTCGCGCTCAAACACGGCGACGCGGTCGGCGCGATGACGTTCGGCACGCCCCCGGACGAGCGGCGCTGGTTCGCGCCCCGCAAAGGCGCCATCACCCTCAACGCCCTCATGGGCGAGCTGTTCGACGTACAACCCACGCCGACCCATTCGGACTACTTGAGCGCAGCGCAGGATCTGCTGCGCCATCAGCGCAAGCGAGCGCTGGTGATCGTCATCACGAACTTCCGTGACGAAGATTCCAGCGAGCTCGGCCAGGCGCTCACGCTGCTGCGCTCCCGGCATCTGGTGATGACGGCAAGCCTGCGCGAAACCGTCGTCGGCGAACTGATGAACCAACCGCTTGCCTCGAACGACGACGCCATCGAGGTAGGCAGCGCCCATCTGTACGAACAGGCGCGCCGCGACGCCTTCAATCGCATCGCCACCAAGGACTCGCTCAAGGATTCGATGATGGTAGACGCCGAACCGCAACGCCTCGGCATCGAGCTGGTGAACCGGTATCAGGTGGTCAAGAGAGAGGGAAGACTTTGAGAAGCCCTGACTTGCCTATCATCCCGACGTCTATACCCGTCATCCCGACGAAAGTCGGGATCTGTTTTTCAGAGATGCTCCCTGCAAGTACGTCGAAGGCCGTCGCCGCAGCGCTTTGTGTTACTGGCCGATTTTGGGGACGCCGTAAATACGTCCATGTAGGCATCGTTAAAAAACATCCTGTTTTTGACGACCCCGAAATCGGCCAGGAACACAAGGCGCTGCGGTAGCTTCGATCACGGTTTGCAGAAGCTCTGATTTGCCGTTCGGGAAGCTCTGAATCTGTCCGTCATTCCGACGAAAG
>JRYD01001439.1_pt1 | contig 10650 bp, 6 predicted proteins | sample 235311 | NCBI WGS metagenome assembly JRYD01 (sample SAMN03074213, study PRJNA261472) | activated sludge metagenome | biome: Common Effluent Treatment Plant; feature: Wastewater; material: Activated sludge; isolation source: activated biomass in a lab-scale reactor treating industrial wastewater at...
GCGCAGTGACGTTGAATCCAATGAATCACTTTCATCAGTGCGCCCGTCGCATTCCCTATTTCAGAGGAGAGGTGAATCATTGGATTCCACGTCACTGCGCCGTACATCACTGTGCCGCTCTGGCCGCCGGCGCATCCTGCGCACCGCCCGTCTGGAAAACGCGTCCATCGGGAAGCGTCACGCTCACGGAGTAGCCGAACGCGCCGCCGTTCTTCGCGAGATAGCCCTTGATGTGCACCTGCGTGCCCGGCGCGACGTCGGCCTTGGTCAGCCCGATGCGTGCGAGCTGGTTCGGCGCACCGAACTCGACGCCCCAGTTCGTCACCTTGCCGTCCTTGTCGGCCACGTCGAAGTACAGCCAGCTATGCGGGTTGACCCATCTGATCTTGGTGACCGTCCCTTTGAGATCGATGGGCTTGTCCGCATCGAACTCCGCGGCAAAGGCATGATGCGCCCAGGTCGGTACGGCCGCGGCGGTCATGACCACGGCGGCCAGGGTGCGATTGAGGGTTCTCCACTTCATTCGACATCTCTCCAGCGAATCAATGGCGCGCTATTGGACCGGGACGCGCATCCACTGCCGTTGCGCTCAGGCGATGCCCTTGGCAGCAAGCAGCGCGCGACTGTTCTCGAAATAGATGAGCCGGCGTTGCTCGGCAGTGAGCACCTGATCGAGCGTCTGCAACGCCGGACCCACGTCGCCACGCTTGCCGCCCCCGACGCCGTAATCGGTGCCGAACAGGATGCGGTCGGCGCCGAGCTTGTTCGCAGCGGTCACCACCCACTCGGCATTGCGCACCGAGTAGGGGCCGGGATCGAGATAGAGTCGGCGCAGCTTCGCCAGCGGATCGGCGATGCCGTTGTTGCGCGCGGCGGGCACGAGGGTGTCGAGCAGGTGCGGCAGGAAGCCGCCGAGCATGATGACCTCGACACTGACGTCGGGATATGGATCGAGAAAGTCAGTGAGGCCGAGCGTGATCGCGCCGGCCGCGAGATGCGAGTTGTTGACTAGGTTCCAGCGCGCATACGCCGTGTCCTCGGGCACGACCAACGAGGGCTGGCCGGGTACGCGTTCGCTCGCAGGTCCGCGATGAACGAAGAAATGACTGCGGTGCTTCTGGGCGGCCGCGAACAACGGTGCGAGCGTGCGCGCACCTTCGAGCGTCGCGAAAGCATTGAGCGGCAGCGAGCCACCGATGAAACCCAGCTCGCGATGCGCGCGGGTCAATTCCTCGGCAGCCCATTGCGGATCTGCAGACGGCAGGGCGGCCACTGCGAGGAAGCGATCCTTGTGCTTCGCCACGACGCCGGCCAGTTCGTCGTTGAACGCACGAAACAACGGTCGCAATTCCTCCACCGGCAGCGTCGCATCGAAACCGAAGGCGACGGTATGCGTCAGCAACTGACGCTGCACGCCGTTGGCGTCGAGGTTCGCGAGGCGTGCCGCGATATCGGACTGTGCGATCTCGCTCGGCTCGCCCGCCGCAGCGGAAACCGTGGTCACGTTCTCCAATCGGGTCGAGCCATCCGCAGCCGTGAGGACTCGCGGCGCGACTTTGCGAGCTGCGAGATAGTTCAACTCGGCGCGCGAAACATAGTGGCTGTGCCAGTCGACCAGCGCACGCGGTGTGCGCGCCGGCGCATCGCCGAGCGCGAAAGGCGAGCGCAGCACGGCGGGGATCGCTGCCGCCGCGGCCAAGGTAGTAGCGAGGAAATGTCGTCGTGTCGTCATGTTGATTCTCGAGGCGGCTCAATGATCAGAAGCTGTAATTGAAGCTGCCCTGCACGAACCGCCCCGACGCTCCGTTCGGCGCAATGAACGAGTACGGGTTGATGCCGCTCGCGCGATTGTTGGTCACGTACTTGTCGGGATAGTCGTTGAGTACGTTCTGCACCAGCAGATCCACACGCCAGGCGCTGCCGCTGTGGTAGCTGAATCCCAGGTCCAGGTACGTCTCCGGCGAGAAGCGCTGGTCGATATTGCCGTTGGCGGCCGCGACACCGGCGACATCGCCGACGTTGTACCAGTACTCGCTGTAGCGGGTGACGGTGGCATCCGCCGCCCAGGAACCGATGGTGTAGCGGCCATTCACGATGAACTTGCTCTGCGGCGTGCCGCGTTCGGCATCGCGTACCTTGGCGCCGCGGATCGCGACGACCTGCGCGCCGCCCACGGTCACTTCGCGATTGACGTTGTCCACCTTGGTGTCGAGGAAGCTCGCCGCCGCCGTCAGCTGCAGATCGCTGCCGTCGAAGCGGAACTGCTTGCGCGCAACGACGTCGACGCCGTTGGTCTTCTGGTCCCAGGCATTGAGGTAGTAGGACGCCTGCGTGTAACCCGCGAGTCCCGCGGCATTGAAGGCCGCCGTTACGGTGGGGCCCTGCAGCGTTTCGGACACCTGGATCACATCCTTGATGTTCAGGCTGTAGGCGTCGATCGTGATGGAGCTGGTGCTGTCGGGACGGATCACCGCACCCAGCGAATACGTGGTCGACTCCTCCGGATCGAGCGGCTTGGCGCCGAAGGCCGCAGCCGTCGGATCGGCCGAACGGAACAGGCGCGTGCGGCCCGGCACGAACACGGCCGTGCCGCTGTTGCTCCAGTTGCTGGTGTAGCCGCTCGACTGGTTGCCGAGCTGCGCGAGACTCGGCGCGTGAAAGCCCGTGCTCACCGTACCGCGCAGCGCGAAGGCAGGCACGAATTCGTAGCGGCCCGTCAGGCGATAGTTGCTGGTGCCGCCGAAGTCGGAGTAGTCCTCGTAACGGGCGGTGATGCCGATATCGAATTTGTCCGTGACGGCGGAATCGAAACCGAAGTAGGCGCCGTAGACCTCACGCGTGACCGACCCTGCGTCCTCGGCACGGATACCGGCCGTCGATGAGCCGTTCGAGGGAATGCGCGAGGTGTCAGTCGCGAAGTTCACGCCCGGAAACTGCGAAGCGTACTGCTCGTAGATTCCGCCCGGACCATAGAGCGACGCCACCGTAAGGCCCGCGAGCGGACCGCCGGTGTAGCCGATCGGATCGCCGAGATCAGCCGTGCCCCAGTACTCGTGACGGAACAGGCCGCCGGCGGACAGCACCAGCGAGTCGAGCACGCCCGACGGCAGATCGCGCGTGTAGTCGGAAGTCACCGAGGTCGTGCGACTCTTCCAGGAGCCGAGCCTGAAATCCGTCGGACTGTCGGGGCCGTAGCTCGGATTGATCGTGCTGTAGACGTGGCGCCCTGTTTCGTTCTGCCCAAACGACACCGCGGTATCGAGCTTGCCGAAGGCATCGGCCTGGTAGGTCAAGCCGGCGACGGCGGCGATGTCCTCGGCGGTGTATGTCAGGTAGGGTTGATAGATGTCCGGGTAGACGCCGAGCACGGCCGTCTCGGAGATGCGCGTACCGTCGGCCACCGTCGGGTTGCTGGTGATGGACTTCACCACGCGTTCCGGATTGACGTAGTTCAACCCTTCCTTGTGCGCGTAGTTCGCCCAGCCATAGGCGCTGACGCTGTCGCCGATGTCGTAGCCGGCGTTGGCGAGCGCGCTGAAATGCTCGCGCTGCTGTTGGCCCCACTGGCCGTACTTCTTGTCGAAGGTTTCGTTGCGGGGATCGCCGTTGGGAAACAGCTGGCGCCAGTCGGCCTCGCTGCGATCGACATTGTCGTTCTTGAGATAGTCGGCGCTGAGATTGACGAAGCCGCGCGCGCCGAGTTCGAGTCCGCTCCAGCCGTTGATCGCGCGCGTGAAGCCGCCGCCGTCGGTGTAGCCGCCGACGTTCGCGACGACGTCGCCGCCGGAGGCGTTGTCCTTGAGCACGATGTTGACGACGCCGGCGATGGCGTCCGAACCGTACTGCGCCGCCGCGCCGTCGCGCAGGACTTCGACACGTTCGACGGCGCTCACCGGAATCACGTTCAGGTCCACGACCTGCGCCGCCGGCCACGGGTCGGTACCCGACAGCTGCGCCGAGACGTTGCGACGCTTGCCGTTGACCAGAATCAGCGTGTACGCCGGACCGACGCCGCGCAACGAAGCGGCGCGCACGCCCTGCCCCTTCACGGCGTTCTGACCCTGCGGGAAATTGAACGACGGGTGCAGCTTCGACAACGCCTGGTTCAAGGTCACCGCACCCGTCTCTTGCAACTGGGCCGGAGTGATCACGTCGACGGGCGCCGTGCTGGTGAGCGCCGTGGTGTCCTGGCGAGCAGTGCCGAGCACGACGATCGTGTCGAGCACGCCTTCGCCCGCAACGGCGCCGGTGACGGTATTCACATCCTGTGCGTGAATGACAGGCGCAGCGGCGCCGAGGAGCGAGGCGATGACGATCGAAAGCGGACGCATGTGAATCGATTCCCGTGAAGTTTGTTGCTGCTCCAAGTGTCGCGATCGCGGCGCGCCGGAGCGGCCGGCCAGTAACTGGTCGTAGTGCCAGTGCGATGCGACGGGAATCTAGGGAGGCGAGTACACGGCAACAAATGCCGTGTCGTTATCTGCTGCACACGCGCGATTGTGTGATCGCTTTGTGACCTACGCGGTGACGAAAGTTCGGCTCACATCACTCGCCGATGGCGGTTCGCTGACCGCTCTGTAACCACATTGCTTGCCAGAGAAGGCGAACCAGGCGCCAAAACGGCGCGAGTTGCGCAAATCCGCGCAACTTCCAGGCCGATGTATGGGAATCTCGACGCTCAAGTCGAAGGCTCGAGCAGCCGTTCACGAATGCGAGCACGTTCGGCGGGCGAAAGCCCCAGGACGCGCTCGAAATACGCATCGACCGAGCCCTCTTTGCGCTCGATCGCTGCGAGCCCCGCGCGAATGTAAGCCGGGTCGGAGCGCATCAACGGAGCGCGCACGTCCGCCGGCAGTTTCGCGACGAAGTCGTATGGTCCCTTCTTGTCGGCGGATGTGACGCGGGCTTCGCTCGCGTACTGCGCTTCGTAGTTCACGACCTTCTCCGACAACGCATAGTCGGCGACGACGGTATCGCGCGGCACACCCAGCAATGTGAGCACCAATGCCGCGGCCATGCCCGTCCGATCCTTCCCCGCCGAGCAGTTGAATGCCAGCGGAATCTCGCCGGCTGCGAGCGACTTGAACATCGTGCGATAGCTGTCCGCGTGGTCGTAGGCGAGATCGCCGTAGAGACGCGTCATCGCGGCGCGCACGGCTTCGGCAGTCGGCGTGCCTTCGCCGAACACGGCTGCGAGGTTCGATTCGGTGCGATAGTCGCGCACGCGATAGTCGAGCTTCGCGCCGCGCGCCTTCCATACGGTCGGCCATACGGTCGGTTCGTGCTCGCGCTCCTCGTTCGCGCGGAAATCGCACACGACGCGAATCCCGAGGCGCGACAACAGCTCGTAGTCGCGATCGGTAAGGTGCGCCATCGTGCCGGAACGATAGAGACTGCCCCACTTCACACGCCGGCCATCGCTCGTGAGATAGCCGCCGAGATCGCGAAAATTGCGTCCACCTTCCAGCGGCAGCAAGCGCTCCGCCGTCGTCAGTCGCCGGCCGCTGGCCGTCGTCAACACGATGAGCGGTCGCCGTGCGGCATCCGTCGCGCTCAGCTCATGGCCACCGTCGCGATCATCCTCCGAGATCACGCGGCCATCGATGGTCACGTCGATCGGCGCATCCGCAGGCACCGCGCGCCAGCGAACGATCGTCCGGCCGTCCGTGCCGCGCTCGACGCTCGCATCTTCGATCACCGCCGCACTCGGACTTGCGAGCGCTGGCGCGACCGCGAATCCGACCATCGCGAAACATACCGTCATCAGAACTCGCATCATGATCTCCTTCATTCCAGGTAGCGCGCGCGCAGGCGCGCCACGTCGTTCGCATCGACGTCGAGCACTTCCTCGAGGTAACGCTCGACGCGGCCCCAGCGTCGTTCGATCTCATCGAAGGTAGCAGCGAGGCGCGCCTTGCCGGACGCGTCGTACAACGGCTGCGGCTTGAGCGCGGCCGGTCCGCGCTGCGCGCTTTCGGCATAGAACCGGGCGACGATATTCGTCGCCGCGAGCGCCTCGTAGTCGCCCGTTCCGCGCTCGTACTCGGGACGGCGATGCACCGTCGACAAGTGATAGTCCTCGAGAATCGTCGCGCGCGGCACGCCGAGCGCCGTCAGTACGAGCGCCGTCGCCACACCCGTTCGGTCCTGCACCGCAGAGCAATTGAAGGCGAGCGGCGCCTCGCCTGCGAGCAAGGCGGCGAAAATCTCTTTGTATTGAGGCGCGAGCGACAGCGGCCACTGGCGATACAGGTTCCGTTGTGCATTGGCATCGCGCCGCGGATCGTCGTTCACGGCCACGGCGGAATCGCGGCCGACGAGATTGCCGAAGATGGCGCTGCCAGGATAGTCGACGGCCACGTAGCGCGCGCCCTTCACCCTCTCGAAACGCGTCGGTGCGAGCTCGCGCTCTTCGACGGAGCGCAGATCGCAGAAAACACGAATGCCCAGCTGACCGAGGAGCTCGTAATCACGCTGCGTGAGCTGAGGCATGGCGCCGGTGCGATAAATGCGCCCCCAGCGCACGCGCCTGCCATCGCTGGTTGCGTATCCGCCGACGTCGCGAAAATTCGATCCCGCATCGAGCAGCAGCACTCGTTCGGCCGTGCGCAGCGTCGTGCCGTCGCGCTCTGCACGCAGCAGGAAGTAAGGCCGTGCGCGATCGCTCACCTGGTATTCGTGGCGTCCGTCGGCATCGTCGTCCGAGATGAGATGCATCTGCTTCGCATCGAGATCCGGTGCGTTGCCGACGTAGACGTCGACAGGACCCGTAGCGGACCACGAGATCACGACGCGGCCATCAGCGGCACGCGTCACGGAGGATTCTGCAATCGTCTGGGCACGCGTCGTGCTCGCGCCAAGCGCGAGCACGCATGCGACGACCGCCGGTATCGCCGGCATCTTCGGTGACAGTGTCATGCACAAGCCCTCAGAACGTCGCACGCAGGCCGAACATGTAGCGGCGCCCGAAGCCCTCCACTTCGTAAGGACGCGAAGGCCGCCCCTCGTAGCGCACGCCGATCTCATCGCTCAGGTTGTTGACATCGGCGAACAGCGAGATGTTGTCGAACAGCTGATACCGCAACGAGAAATCCCAGCGCTCCTGCGCGTCCCAGTACAGATCGCCGCTTGCGTCGCCCGAGATGTCGTCCAGCCATTTCGTTCGGTGCTGCCAACCCAGACGCGCAGTGATGCCGTATTTTTCGTAGAACAACGCGACGTTCGTAATGCGCTTGGAAGTGCCCGGAAAGTCGACTTTGCGTCCCGTTGCGGTTGTGAAGCCGCCGTCGACGAAGGCGAGGCTGCTCTGAACGCCGAAGCCGGATAGCGCAGCCGGCAGGAAATCCCACGGGTGGTAGTACGCGAGCTCGATCCCGTACAGCTCGCCTTCCGAGCCGTTGAGCGTCGTCGTGTAGCGATAGCCCGAGCGATCGACACCGTCGAAATTAAAGCGTGCATCGCCCACGGTGCTCGTCGCATCGAACAGCACGTCGGTCACGTCGCGATAGAACGCGTTCGCCGACAGCATCGCGGCCGGCCCGAAGTACCATTCGATCGACGCGTCCGCGCCTTTCGAACGCTCGGGTTTCAGATCCGGATTGCCGCCCGTCACGCCTTGGAGACCCACGGCGTCGTTGATCGTCACGGTCGCGCGTTGATCGCCGAAGGGCGCTCGAGCCGCACCCGTCACGAGCGCGCCGCGCACTTTCAGGTCGTCCGTCAGATCATAGTTCCAATGCAGGCTCGGGAAGACGAAGGTGCGTTCGGCGCCGATCTCGACCGGCGTCAGCACGCCGCCGGCCGTCGCGATGCCGGCGCTTCCGATCGAGGTGCGCTCGACGCGCACGCCGGCCGTCAGCGATTGGCGCGCGAATCTCCACGTGTTCGCGACGTACGCCGCCCCGATCTCCTCGTTCACTTCGTTTGCGAGCGCGCGGTTCAAGACCGGCACGGGAAGATTCGCGCCGCTGGCATTGGCCGCGCGCGCCGCGGCGATGACCGCCTCGAGCTGGTCGCGCATGGCGGGATTGTCGATGTAGTTCGCGCTGTAACCGCGGTCGAAGTCCTCGTCGAGGCGCGTGCCCGTGACCATGTCGAGCGGCGTCCAAGTGACGCCGAGCTGGTTGGCGAGCGAGCGGATCGACATCGTCGCCGCGGTGCCGTCGGGACGCATCACGGCAGTCTGACCCGGGTCCGTCGACTTGCGATCGTCGTACTGGATGCCGACGGCAAGCGTCGAGTCGCTGCCGAACAGCGTCCAATCGCGCGACAGATCGAGCTTCGCGGTATAGGACTGCGTCTGCGAGCCGAACGCATACATCGTCAAGGTCTCGGTGTCGAACGAGCGTTGATCGAGACTGGCGCGCGGGGCGCCGAGCGCGAATCCGGCGCCGTTGGCGACGGTCTCGTGAATCTGGATCACCGGCAGGCCGTTCCTGCCGATCGTGTAACGCAAGGACGGGCGCAGCGCTCGATCGCCCGCCGTCTGACTGATGATCGGCAGGTCCGTGCGCGATTCAGTCTGTGTGTACGCCAGATCCCAACCCAGCTGCCACGCGCCGATGTCGTGCCGGCCGTTCAGCATGGTGACATGCGTCGAGTTCTCGTAGTCGCCCTCCTCGAAGGCGCCGGCGACCGGCACGGTCGCAAGCTCGGCCGAGTCGAACGTGCGCGTGCCCGTGCCGCCCGCGAAATTGAACGTGTATTGGTTGCGCAGCTCGTAGTCGAGAAACTCGGTGTACAGACTGCTCAGGGTGAGGCGATGCCCCTGCGCCGGCGCGAACTCGAGCTTCGCGGAGAGTGAATTCGTCTCGCGCTCGATCACGTACTTCGCGTTGCGCACTTCCCGGATGCCGGTGGCGTCGTAGCGCGGCTCGGCATTGTCCGTCTGCTGCTCGAACATGTAGTGCGAGCCGGCAAGCACCGCGCCGAATCGATCGTCCGCCCACGACAATCGCCCCGAGTATTGGCGTTGCGGTCCGTCACCGAGATCGACGAAGCCATAACCTGCATCGACCATCGCGTTGAGGCCGGGATTGTCGAGCGCGGAGTAGGTGCGGATGTTCACGCGACCGGCGAGCGCCTCCGCGGGCATAGCGGGCGTCAATGTGCGGTTGAGCTCGACCGAGCTGATGATCGCCGCAGGCACGGAATCGAAGCGGAAGATCCGCTCTTCCGCGCCCAGCACGTTGATGCCGTCGAATGACACGACGGTCCAGCGCGCCGGGGCGCCTCGCACCTGCAGATAGCGCTCCTGTCCCTGATCGCGCTGCACGGCGACGGCCGGCAGGCGCGAGAGCGCGGCGGCCGCGGTCGCATCGGGGAAGCGACCGATGGTATCGGCCGCGATGACGCTGACGAAATTTTCGGCCTCGCGCTGCGTCTGGAGCGAGCGTGCCAGGCTGTCGCGAATCGGTTGCGCGGACACCGTGACGCTCTCGAGGATGGCGCTTTGCGCATCCTGCGCCCACGTCGGCGTCGAGACGAGCACGGCGCCTGCAGCGCCTGCGAACAGAACATGAGTTAGAACATCACCGCGAGAACAATGTATGCGCTTCATTCTTGAACCTCCCATCGAATGACAGGAAGGCTAGAGATCGCATGTGACGGATTCGCTTAAGTGACGTGACCGCTCGGTGAAGCCGCAGGCGAAGCACGATTTCCCACTCCTTGAACACGGATCTGAACGGGCCGGTCGTCGGCGACAGTCGCAGGCACTCGACGAGCCCGCCTGCCGTGTCGCTTGCCTCGATGCGCGGTGGGCGCTAGGGTCTGGCGGGCAGATGTTGCGCCTTGCTCAAGGAATACCCGCGATGAACCGATTGACTGCCAAGGATTTCGCACCCGAGCTGCTGGAGTTGTACGACGGCTATGTGCATGGCCGCATCAGCCGGCGCCAGTTCCTCGATCGCGCCGGCACCTTCGCGGCGGGCGGGATGACGGCGATGGGCATCCTCGCCTCGCTCAGCCCGAACTACGCGCTGGCGCAGCAGGTGCGGTTCACCGATCCGGATATCGTCGCCGACTACCTCCGATATCCCTCACCCCACGGCCATGGCGAGGTGCGCGGCTACCTGGTGCGGCCCGCCAAGGCGCAGGGCAAGGTGGGCGGCGTCGTGGTGGTGCACGAGAACCGCGGCCTCAATCCATACATCGAGGATGTGGCCCGGCGCCTGGCGAAGGCCGGCTTCATCGCGCTGGCGCCGGACGGGCTCAGCTCGGTCGGCGGCTACCCGGGCAACGACGACAAGGGCCGCGAGCTGCAGCGGCAGGTCGATCCGCAGAAGCTGATGAACGACTTCTTCGCCGCGATCGAATACCTGCTCGCCGATGAGCGCACTACCGACAAGATCGGCATCACCGGGTTCTGCTACGGCGGCGGCGTTTCGCATGCGGCGGCGGTCGCCTATCCCCAGCTGGCCGCTGCGGTGCCGTTCTACGGGCGCCAGGCCAGGCCGGAAGACGTACCGCGGATCAAGGCACCGCTGCTGATCCACTTCGCCGAGAACGACGACAACGTCAACGCCACCTGGCCGGCTTACGAAGCGGCGCTGAAGGCCGCCGGCACGACCTACGAGGCTCATTTCTACCCCGGCACGAATCACGGCTTCCACAACGACTCCACGCCGCGCTACGACGAGGCGGCGGCGA
>JRYD01022882.1_pt1 | contig 10647 bp, 9 predicted proteins | sample 235311 | NCBI WGS metagenome assembly JRYD01 (sample SAMN03074213, study PRJNA261472) | activated sludge metagenome | biome: Common Effluent Treatment Plant; feature: Wastewater; material: Activated sludge; isolation source: activated biomass in a lab-scale reactor treating industrial wastewater at...
CCGATATTCTAGGAAACCCGGTAGGCGGGTTCAGGAAGAGGGTGGACTACGCGGGGCTCCTTAATCTTTACCTCGACTTCGACCTCGAAAAGATATTCGGTATTAAGCGGACCAGTCTGATCGTATCGGGGTACTGGGCATCGGGATGGAGCCTCAGCGAACGCGCGATCGGCAATTACTTCACCGTGGCCGGGGATTTCAACGGTAACTCGGCCGGGCTCTATCAGTTCTTTCTGCGAACCAGCTTTTGGAACGAGAAGATGGTTATAGCCGCCGGGAGAATAGGCGTGGGGGACGATTTCGCGACCACGAACGCGATGGGCATTTACGTGAACGACGCGTTCAATCCCGGCCCGATAAGCCTCGCCTACAACCTGCCCGCGTTCCTGAGTAACCCGTTTGCCGCGTTCGGGATACGGATCGATATAAGACCTGTTGAGACATTTTACTTAGCCGTAGGGGTCTACAATGCGAGCCCGGGCACTGCCAAGAATCCGAGGTTTGACGGGCATATCGATTTCGGCTTCGGTGACGGGGCGATACTCATCGCCGAGGCCGGGTTCACACCCGGTGGTGACAAAGAGATGGGGGATGGATACAGGGCAGGCGTATATTACGATACTGGTAAATTCAACGACCTCGCCCAGGACGGGAAATCGGAGACCGGAAATTACGGTTTTTACGCTTTAGCCGAGCAGACGGTGTACGAGGAGTCGATGGACGGCGGGCAGGGGCTCACTCTGTGGGCGTCGGGGACGCTCGCGCCGGACGAGAAGATAAACACCTTCCCCTATTTTCTTTCGGGCGGGATGCTCTACGAAGGGCTCATTCCCGGCAGGGACGAGGACGTCGCCGCTTTCGGCGCCGCTTACGGAATATTGAGCAGTGATATAGAAGGGCAGGACTTTGAAATCGCTCTCGAATGGACTTATGTGTACCAGCTCTACCCATGGCTTGCGCTCCAGCCGGACGTGCAGTGGATCATAAATCCCGGGGCGACCGGGGATACCCCGGACGCGCTGGTTGCCGGGGTTCAGATATCGCTCGGCCTGTAGTCCGGCCGGAAGTGCTAGACAAAGCCGGGGCGGATGGCGCTCCGCAATCAGCCGCCGTTCTGGTTGAATATCTCTTTCAGTAATTTCTCCATCTCGGCCCACGATTGTTTATCCGCCTCGGCATTGTAGGCCAGGGGCATGTCGAATTTCTTTCCGAACTCGTCGGCGTCGGGGTTTGTGAAGCTGTGTGTTACCCCGGGATAAATGATGACCTCGTAATCGGCCCCTGCGGCGTCCATTGCCTTCTTGAACTCGTCTACCTGCTCAGCCGGGACAAACGGGTCGTCGCCGCCCGTCATTACAAGTATCTTCGCCTTTACAGTGCCGGGTTCGGGCTTTGCCTGAATGGCCAGGCTTCCATGGAAGCTCGCAACGCCGTCGAGGTCGGCGCCCGTCTGGGCCATGTGAATGACTACCCCGCCCCCGAAGCAGTATCCTATCGCCGCAATTTTATCCGGGTCGACCGTGGGCTGCTTCTTCAGGAACGCGAGGCCGGCGTTGAACCTGCCCTCGGCCATGGGCATATTGCTCAACGTTTCGGACATGAATTTCTGGGCGTCCTCGGGATGGTCGGCCGTTTTGCCGTCGCCGTACATATCGAGAGCGAGCGCGGTGTAGCCGAGCTTGGCGAGCATATCCGCACGCTTCTTCGCGTAGTCGTTGAGCCCCCACCATTCGTGCACGACCAGGACGCCCGGGCGCTTGCCCTTAATGCTGTCGTCGTACGCAAGATAACCCTTGAGCGTGGTTCCTTCGTACGTGTATTCGACAGTCTCGCCTTTTACTTCGGCGAAAGACGGAACCGACAGGAATAAAAAGAACAGAGCCAGTAATATGGGTATAACTTTCATGCTATTTCCCTCCCCGTGTGGTATTGTAAGTTGATAAACGATTGATGCCCGGATGTCAATCGAACTTCCCGCAGTTCCTTCTATCGCATGCCCGATTGTCTGCTGAAAGACGAAAATGATTGAGGGTCGGTTCCTTCTTGGTTAAACTTAATAATCTGACTAACATGCCCGTTCCCTTCGTCCGATTCCGCCCCAGGCGGGATGAAGACTGGCAGGATTCTTTAATTGAGAACCGTTAAAAAAGCTTCAATATGGTTAATGTCGGGCCTTGCGGTAATAGTTGTGCTTTCAGCTTTGTCGCTGCTCCTGGCCCAGAAGTACATCAGCCGTGAGCACGTAAAGAGAGAGATACTCAACTATCTTTCGGCCAGGATCGCCGGGAAGTTCGACTTCGAGTCCATAGACTTTCAGTTCTTTCACAGGCCCCGTGTGGAGATAAGGGACGGCAGCTTTACGATCCCCGGAGAGGCCGAGGGTACGTTCGAGACGCTCATTGTGTACCCGAGGGTACTTCCCCTGCTTACCGGTCACGTCGAAATAGATTCCATAGAAATAGTAAAGCCGGTCATAAAGCTCACCATGCCGGAAGCCGCCGAGCCGGAAAGCGTTGAGGAGCGCGATACTTTAACGATAGTACGAAATTATATTTCCTCTGTATTGGAGTATTTCGACAAGCAGGACGACGGGCTCGAAGCCGTGATAAGGAACGGGAGCTTCGTCCTGAGCCAGCCCGGTTACGAGGACCTTACGTTCGACGGCCTTAACGTTAGCGCCGGGCTTCCCGACGGCAGGCTCGAAGTAAGCGTCTCGGGGCGGGGGAGCCTGTGGGACAGGCTGTCCCTGAGTATTTTCGCAGCCACAGAGGCAAAGGATATAAAAGGCAGCCTTAGGGTAGAGGGGTTTAAGCCCCGGCTTCTCTCGCGCTATTTGCCCGAAATCTTGCACATGATAAAAGACGGGAGTGTAAACCTCTCCGTCGATTTCGCGACCGAAAAACTGGATTCGCTCGACCTGAAACTGGGCGCTTCGACGCCTGGCCTCACGCTCTCGAGAAACGGCGAGGAGTTCACTGTACGCCTGAAGAGCCTCAGTGCCAACGCGGATCTCTCTGATGGAAAGACGTCGGTTGTCCTCAGCCGTGCAGAGCTCGAGAATCCACCGGCGGTGATATCGGGGACGTACGAGATGGATAAGACCGCCGCCTCGGGAAAACTTTTTCTCGAAGGCGTGAACGTGGACGCCGGGGCCGCAAGAGAGGCGACTCTCGTCGCAGCCGGGGGGAATCGCGTCGTCGACAAGATATTCGAGGTCGTAAGGGGCGGGACTGTTCCGAAGATTACCCTCGAAGCCGGGGGACCGACGTTCAGGGACTTCTGGAGAGAGGGGAACTTCGTGCTCAGGGGCAGCATGGTTAACGGCTCGATTCACATACCCGTGGTCGAGTACGACATCGAGGAGGCGAGCGGGGACGCGGTTATAGCGGACGGGCGCCTCGAAGGGACGAACCTCAGGGGAAGGCTCGGAAAGTCCCTCGGGTACGACGGCACGCTGGTTTTGGGCTTCGACGACGAGGGTGAGCTCAAACTCGACATAGCGGTCGACGCCGAGCCGTCGGAGATACCCCCGGTGATAATGCAGTTCGTCGACGACGAGCTCGTAAACCACGAGCTCTCGCTCCTGTCGAACGTAACGGGCGAGGTGACCGGCAGGCTCAGGCTCGGGGACAAGAAGAAAAACCCCGAACCGGTCATAGACGCCACGGACATAGACATTACGGCCGAGTACGGGCGGTTCCCCCATCCGCTCACGATAAAGGACGGGACGTTTTCGTTCGCGGATAAGGTTATGACGCTGAAGGGATTCGCCGTAACCGGCGGGAACAATTCCCTCGCGGATGTGTCGGGGGTTATAGAGCTCGAGGACAAGGACAAACTCGATATAAAGACGGGGGAAGCGTCTATAGACCTCGGACAGATTTATTCCTGGCTCGGGGAATTCAAGGGATTCGGGCCGCATCTTAAAGATCTGGGCACCGTTACGGGAAAGGCGGAATTTCCGTCGGTATCGATAACCGGCCCGGTATCGAAGGTTACGGACTGGATTATCACGGCGAAGGGCAGGATGACGGGGGTCGGTATAGACCTCTCGGGGGCGCGCGAGAGGCTTATGATCGCGAGCGCCGACGTTGACTCCTCGGGCGGGAGAATCACTCTTTCGAAAGCCGTCCTCTCGCACGGCGAAACGTCGGTCAACCTCGATATGGTGCTAAGCGATTACTTTACGGAGCTGTTCTCGCTCAAGATGGATTTCGACGGGAAGGTATCGCCGCCGGCCATGGAAATATTAACCAAATACGTGCCGCTTCCCGAGGAGCTTGTATTCTCGGGGCCGCTTTCTGTAGGCAGCTCGAGTCTCGAGCTTAAGGGCGGCGGAGGGAAAACGAATGTGCCGGACGGGAATGGTGCAAGCGCGCCGGGCCCGGACGGGGGACCCGAGTGGGACGTCGATGTGAACGTTAAGGCCGATTCGCTCGAATGGAAAGAGGAGGAGGCTTCCCCGGAAGCGCCCGCGAGCACTCCGCAGCCCGAGGGGGACAAGTGGAAGTCGCCCGTGAGCGGGAAGGTTAAAATCGAATCGGCGAGCTTTAAGTTCAAGAAGCTCAACTGGGATTCCGTCCATGCCATGGTTTCTTTCATGGAAAACGGCATCGACATAGACGTGAGCAAGGCGGATATTTGCGGCATTTCGACGCCGGGATTCGTGAGCGTGGTTCCGCCCGGGGTCAAATTCGAATTCAGGCCGAATACGGCCGACGAAAACCTAGAGGTCATCATAAAATGCCTTCTCGACAAGGCTGGCATTATCTCGGGAGACATCGATCTGAATGCCGTTCTCACGTCGAATGCCGGGGAGAGCGGCTTCTTCAATTCTCTTCAGGGCTCGATCGACCTGACCTCGAGCGACGGGTGGGTCGAAAAGTACGGGAGCATGGCGAGATTCTTCGCCATACTAAATTTCGGGGACCTCTTCAGGGGGAAGGGGCCGGATTTCGGAAAGGAGGGATTCAGGTACGACAAGCTCACGGCCAGCGCGGATATCAACGAGGGGAAGATAAATATAAATAAGGCCGTGATGGACGGGCCATCGCTCAAGATCTTGTGCGAAGGGTCGGTCGATCTCGTGAATAACAAGCTCGACCTCGAACTGATAGTAATACCCGTAATGGCTGTGGATTCAGTTTTGGAGAAGATACCGCTTATAAGCTACATATTCGGCAGCAGCAACGTTTCCATTCCTATAAAGATAAAAGGAGATCTGACGAATCCGTCAGTTTCACAGATATCGCCGTCGGCTATAAGGTTCGGGCTCCTCGGCCTCATAAAACAAACGCTGAATATACCGGCTACGATTATTTTGCCGGTGAAAAGGGCCGAAAAAGAATCCGGGGATTCGGACGCCGCACCGCCGCCGTCTCCCGTGGCAAGCGGCGGGAACGATGCCATGCCTGGCCTGCCGAATAATAAATAGGCCGCGTCCCCGCGTTATCCCTTCCGATTACCTGTTTTTGAGTATGTCCCTTATTTCTGTCAGGAGCTTCTCTTCGTTCGAAGGCTCAGGCGGAGCCGGAGGGGCTTCTTCCTGCTCTCTCTTGAGCCGGTTGATGTTCTTGACCAGTATGAATACCGCGAAGGCGACTATCACAAAACTGATTACGGTGTTTATGAATAGACCGTAATTTATCGTTACTGCACCTGCGGTCTCGGCGTCCGCAAGGGCGGCGTAAGGCCCGGGGGGAACCCCTTCTTTCAGTATGACGAAGAGGTTCGAGAAATCCACATTCCCGAGAGCGAGGCCGACAGGGGGCATGATGACATCGTTTACGAGAGACTGGACAATTGTGCCGAATGCGGCGCCGATTATGATACCGACGGCCATGTCTACGACGTTTCCTTTTATCGCGAATTCCTTAAATTCCTTAAGCATCATCCACCTCCATTAAGTATTAATGTTCGTAATTATCACACATTAACATTCTCCGGCCAACTTTATATATGTGGACTGCCGCCGAACCGGCTGATAAAATACCTTTCGGACTATTTTAATGACAGGAACGAAAAGTCAAAACCGGGTAGAGATAAAGTACTGCCGGCAGTGCCGCTGGCTTCTGCGCGCCTCGTGGATGGCGCAGGAGCTGTTGACGACCTTCAGCGAGGAGCTCGGCGAGGTCGCGCTCGTTCCCGGAACGGGCGGTGTATTCGAGGTCAGGGTTTCGGGCGAGCTAGTATGGTCGAGAAAGGAGAGGGGGCGTTTCCCCGATATAAAGGAGCTTAAGCAGCTGGTCAGGGATCACGTCGCCCCGGGGATGGACCTCGGGCACTCGGACGCCTGACGCCGAATCCACCCGGGATTCGGACCTTCGTTCCGTCAAATCTCATAAACGTATAAGATTCCCCGATGCCTGTTTATCTTCTGGACAGCTCGATTTCATTTCCCGCGCCCGACATGGCCGAGGATGACGGCCTTCTCGCCATAGGGGGAGACCTGTCGAAAGAACGGCTCCTCCTCGCCTACGAAAACGGCATTTTCCCTTGGTACTCGGAGGGGTATCCGATAATGTGGTTCTCCCCCGACCCGCGCCTCATCTTCGAGCTCGGCGGCCTCCACGTATCGAAGAGCCTCATGAAGACGATAAAATCCGGCGTTTTCGAGGTGAGGTTCGATACGGCGTTCGAGGAGGTCATGAAGCTCTGCGCGGTGGCCGCACGGAAGGGGCAGGAGGGGACGTGGATAACGGGCGACATGCTCGAGGCGTATGCCGGGCTTCACCGTGAGGGTTATGCGCACTCCGTCGAGATATACCGAGGGGAGGAGCTGGTCGGCGGACTCTACGGCGTTTCGCTGGGCGGAGTCTTTTTTGGGGAGTCGATGTTCCACAGGGAAAGGGATGCGTCGAAGGTGGCGCTCTATCACCTGGACAGGTTCCTCGCGTCAAACGGCTTCGACTTCATCGACTCGCAGGTTCCGAACAGCCACATGAAGAGCCTCGGCGGGAAGGAAATTCCGAGGGACGAGTTCTTGTCGAGGCTCGCGAAGTCTCTGGAAAAGAAGACCCTCCGCGGACCCTGGCGGCATGAGTCGCAATTGTAAAGGTGGATCGATTGTTGTCACGGCGCATGCGAGGGGGTTATATTTGGAAAAACCAGTGAAACATAATACGGAGGGGTGCTCATGAAAACCGTTTTATGCTACGGCGATTCCATCACGTGGGGCTATAAGCCCGAAGACGGCACGAGGTACAGCTACGAGGAGCGCTGGACGAGCGTCTTGCAGGCGGAGCTCGGCCGGGGGTACCGGGTCGTTGAGGAGGGGCTCCCGGGAAGGACGACATGCTGGGACAGCCCGTACCTTGCGGACAGGAACGGCAAGGCCTCGCTCCCGCTAGTTCTGGAAACGCATTCCCCGATAGACATACTCGTCCTCATGCTCGGGACCAACGACCTTTGGAAGAGGTTCGGTTTCTCGGCGTCCGACATCGCCGGTTCGTGCATATCGCTCGCCTGGATAGTGCAGAGGAGCATGTGCGGCCCCGGGGCAGGAACGCCGGAGATTCTGCTCGTAGCGCCGCCCCGGCTCGGCACGCTTTCGCCGTACATGGACCTTTTCTTCGGCGGGAGGCAGGCCGAATCGAAAAAGTTCGGCCGGGAGTTCGAAAAGGCGGCCCGGATTCTCGGGAGCAAGTTCCTGGACGCCGGGAAGATCGTTAAGCCGAGCAAGGCAGACGGGATACATCTCGACGCCGAGTCGAACCGAAAGCTCGGGCTCGCCGTCGCGGCCGCGATCTCGGGGAAGCCCGCCGGGGCCAAAAAGCCCGCCCGGAAGCGAAATTGAAAAATAACGCCCGGCATGTATACTGACATTCCGTTTACCACGACTGATTTCAACCCGGCAAACATCGAAAAATTTTGACCAACAGAGGAGACTCTAATGAGTGAGTGGAAGTTTATAAATCACGGTAATCAGGAGATAAAGCCCTCCAACAGCAGGAGAGCTATCTTCATCGGCAGGTACCAGCCGTATCATATGGGGCATGTGAGCCTCGTAAGGCAGAAGCTCGATAAGGGCGTACCGTGCCTGATAATGGTAAGGGACATCCCGCCCGACCCGCAGAACCCCTTCACGACCGAGCAAACGGTCAGCATGATCGAAAAGTATCACAAGAGTAAGGGCGACGACGTAGTCGTAATGATCATCCCGGACATCGAATCCGTTAACTGGGGCAGGGGAGTCGGATACGAGATGAACGAGTTCACCCCGCCCGAAGACATAGGATTCATATCCGCCACCAAGGTAAGAAGCTCCATAGCCGAAGGGAACGACGACTGGAGGCAGCTCGTAGACGAGTCCATCCAGGAAGACGTCGTAAAGTACCTTAAAGGCGAGTAACCCGCAGCAGTACTGTAACCTTATGCCCGGGGCCGAGTCCGCCCCGGGCCTTCTCGAATTTTCGGAAAGGCCAAGCGCGCTTGCACGAAGAAGCGCGGTCGTGATATTATCGCCTGTATGCACCTGACGGACGGTGATCTCCGGTGAGCGGCGCTAATAACGATAAGGCGTTCGGCAGCTTCACCGAATTCTACCGGTTCTACCTGAGCGAGCATTCCGATCCTTTAAACAGGCGGCTTCACTTCGCCGGATGCGTGCTCGTGATAACAGCCGTCCTCTGCGCCGTTATCTTCCGCGAGTGGCTGTTTTTAGTCCTCGCCCCCGTATTCGGATACGGCCTCGCGTGGGTCGGCCATTTCTTCATCGAAAAGAACAGGCCTGCTACGTTCAAGTATCCGCTCTGGAGCCTTATGGGCGACTGGGTGATGTTCGGGGAGATCGTGACGGGGAAGATTAAGCTGTAGGGTACATGGACTCGCGTCTTTCCGCCGCACATTCCATATATACAAAAACCGATTAACGGGTAAAATCTAGAAAAGGCTCTTCAGGGAATCTGCAACCTTATGCCGAAGCTTCTCGTATTTCAGCATGTAGCCCACGAAATACTCGGTACGCTGGACCCGCTTCTCAGGGAATCCGGCTTCAGAATAAAGTACGTCAACTTCGAGCGGCATCCCGATTACGTCCCTACGCTGGAAGGGTACGACGGGCTTATCGTCCTCGGGGGGCCGATGAACGTAGACGAGACCGGCCGCTACCCGTTCTTAAAGACGGAGGTCAGGGTTATAGAAAAGGCCATAGAGTCGGACATGCCGGTCCTCGGCATTTGTCTGGGGTCGCAGCTCGTCGCCAAGACCTTGGGCGCGGTTATCAGGAAGAACCGCGAAAAGGAGATCGGCTGGTACGACATCACGCCTAACACGGAAGGCGCGTCGGACCCGCTCCTTTCGCATTTTTCGGAATCTGAGAAGATATTCCAGTGGCACGGCGACACGTTCGACGTGCCCGAGGGGGGGACGCTCCTGGCTTCGTCAGAGCTCTGCGAGAACCAGGCGTTTCGGTACGGGGATAACGTCTACGGCTTTCAGTTCCACATGGAAGTAGACGAGCGGATGGTCGAAAGGTGGCTCGGCATCCCCGAGAACCGGAAGGAGATCGAGGAAGCGGCCACGATAGACCCCGACAGGATAAGAAAGGACACCCCCGTCCACATATCGCGGCTTAAGGAGCTGAGCGACACATCCTTTGCAGGGTTCGTGAACCTGTTCGGCTTTTCGAAAAAGCGCCTGACCCTGCCTTCGAGGTAGCCCCGCTATTTGTCCGAGTTCTCGGACGCCCTCCTGGCCGGACGCTGCGGCCTCCCGAATTTCCTGTAATCCTCGGCGAACTCCCGGAGCTTCTTGTCTACGAGGTAGTTTATGGTTCCTCTCTTGAACTTCCCGCTATCGCCGCGCTTTCCGGATTCCTTGCCCGTCATGGTTTCGGCCGCCTGCTCTATCGTCTCGACGGGGTAGATGTGGAACTTTCCGGCCTTTATGGCCTCGACCACGGTCTTTTTGAGCATGAGGTTCTTAACGTTCTGGAAAGGTATGACGACGCCCTGCTCGCCTGTGAGCCCCTTGGCCTTGCACACCTCGAAGAATCCTTCGATCTTTTCGTTGACGCCGCCGATGGGCTGTATCTGGCCTTTCTGGTTTACGGAGCCCGTTATAGCGAGGCTCTGCTTTACGGGCACCCCGGAGAGGCTCGAAAAGAGCACGATGAGCTCGGCAGCCGAGGCGCTGTCGCCGTCTATCATCTCGTACGTCTGCTCGAAGCCGATGCTCGCCGAAAGGCTGAGGGGCACCTTCTGCGCATAATTGGAGCCGATGTAGCCGCTCAGTATGAGGACGCCCTTGTCGTGTATGTTGCCGCTCATCTTGGCCCGACGCTCGATGTTGACGAGGCCCTCCGTCCCCATATACGTCTCGCACGTGATACGGGAGGGCTTTCCGAACGCGTAGTCGCCCATGTTGTAGACGGCGAGGCCGTTAATCTGGCCCGTCACCATGCCCTCGGTGTCGACCATGATGACGCCCTTGGCTATGGACTCCTGTATCTTCTCCTCGACCATGTTGGAGCGGTATACCTTTTCATCTATCGCCTTCTCAACGTGCTCGCGGCGCGTCGAGCCTTCGTCCCCTTCGACCCTCGACCAGTAGTCGGCCTCTTTTAGTATCTTGGTTATCGAGCCGAGCTGAACGGAGAGCTTGTTCTGATCCCCGGAGAGCCTGGAAGAATATTCGATCACGCGCTCG
>JRYD01001647.1_pt2 | contig 10630 bp, 6 predicted proteins | sample 235311 | NCBI WGS metagenome assembly JRYD01 (sample SAMN03074213, study PRJNA261472) | activated sludge metagenome | biome: Common Effluent Treatment Plant; feature: Wastewater; material: Activated sludge; isolation source: activated biomass in a lab-scale reactor treating industrial wastewater at...
GTAGGCCATCAGGTTCAACCCCTCGTCGCTGTGCGTGGTGGCGGCCACCGGGCACACCGTTTCGCAGGGCGCGTGGTTGCAGTGCTGGCACATCATCGGGATGAAGATCACCGAGGGGTCCGCCGCAGGGCGTTCCATGGCCGCCAGCTTGCCCGCCCAGCTCATGCCCGGGGTGTCTTCGTGCGTATCGCTGGTGTAGTAGCGGTCGATCCGCATCCAGTGCATTTCACGGCTGCGCCTCACTTCGTCCTTGCCCACCACCGAGATGTTGTTCTCGCTGTTGCATGCCGTAATGCAGGCCCCGCACCCGATGCAGGCATTGAGGTCGATGCTCATGCCCCAGCGGTGGCCCACCTCCTCCACCGGGTGGTCCGCCCACAGGGTCAGCGAGGTGGCCGGCACTTTGTCCAGGGCATTGACCTTCCCGTCCTGGTTCACGTCCTCATGCACCGCCAGGGTGTGCGGCGGGTTGTAGGTCTCCGGCTCGTTCAGCGCCCACACCGTGAAGGTGGTTTCCTTCACAATGCTGCCGCGCTCCATACCCGTCATTTGGGTTTGGGTAAGGGCGATGGCGTAGGTTTTGCCCGTGGGTTCCACGGTGGCCGACACGGCTTCGTAGTTGATGAAGTTGCCACGGAGCGAAGTCCAGGGATAGGCGTTCTGCCCCACGGGTGCCGGGCTGCCGTCCGGGTTGCGCAAGCAGGCGGCGCGGCCCACGCGTTCGCCGTTCGCGCCCCGGCCATAGCCCAATGCCACGGCGATGGTCTTGGGGGCCTGGCCCGGGCTGAGCACCGCAGGAAGTTCCATGGCCACGCCGTTCACGGTCACCTTCAGCACGTTGGCCGGGCTTTCTTGGCCGATGTACAACTGCTTGAACGATTTGCCGGTGAGCGCACTGAGGTCTTCGGGGCGGATGCACACGTAGTTGTCCCAGGTTGCCTTGGTGATCGGGTCGGGCAGTTCCTGCAGCCAGGGATTGTTGGCATGAATACCGCTGGCCAGGGCCTCCGAGGTGTACAATTCCAGCTCCCATTCACCGGCACCCTTGGTGGCTTCCAGTGCGGCCTGTGCAGCCGCGCCCAGGTCGGCCGTGAAGGCAGTGGGCTCCGCGGCGGCCGTGGTGCCCTGGTACACGCCGTCGTGCAGGCTTTGTTCCCAGGGGGCGGACATGGTGCCCTTGCACACGGTTTGCACAAAGGAGCGCCAATCGCTGTCCACGCCGCTCCATTTCAGCAGGCTTTGGCCCCACTGGCGGGTATCGAACAAGGGCCGGATGGTGGGCTGGGCCAAGGCGAAGGCACCGGCCTTGGCCTGGTGGTCTCCCCAGCTTTCCAACCAGTGGTGGTCGGGGGCGATCCAGTTGCACAGCGAGGCGGTTTCATCCGCATGGCTACTGAAGCTCACGCTGAGCCCGGCTTTCTTCAATCCGGCCTTGAACTCCTCCGCGTTCGGCAGGGTGTAGGCCGGGTTGGCACCGGCGATGAGGATGGCGCCCACCTTGCCGGCATTGAGGTCCTTGACCAACTGGGCCATGGCGGCATCATTGCCCCGGAAAAAGGGCGAGGCATTGCGGATGTCGATGGTGCTGCCGTAGTTGCCCAGCATGCTGTTGATGCTGTTGACCAAGATCTGCGCTCCTTCTTCGTTCAGTCCGCACACCACCAAACTCTTTCCCCGGGCCGCCACCAATTCCTTGGCGCATTGGGCCACGGCGGCGGCGGCGGCTTCGGGCAGATCGGCCTTGCNNCAGGGCCACCACCACGTGGGGTGCCTGGCTGGGTTTCACGGCCACGCGGCGGTCGGCATTGGCGCCGGTCATGCTCATGCGGGCCTCGAACTGCCAGTGGCGGCTCATGGGCCGGGCGGCAGTGGCTTCTTCCGGCTTGCGGCGGCTGGCATATTGCCAGGTGTTCTCCGTGGTGCTTCCCCAGTTGCTCAGGAAATCAGCGCCAATGCCCACCAGCACGTCGGCCTTGCCGAGGTCCAGGCCAGGGAAGGCCCACTTTCCGAAAGTCTTCAAGTTGGCGCTGGCGGTGGCCGCATAACTCACGGCATCGTACTGCACATGCTCCACTCCTCCCCCCACGCTGGCGCTCACGGCAGGGTCGTTGCTGATGTTCAGCCCGTGCTTGGCCTTGAACACGTCGATGGCGGCCTGGATGCTGGGGCTGATCACTGTGTTGGTGAGCAGCACGATGCGCTTGCCGCCCGCACTGACCTTGGCCAGCCCGTCACCAATTGCCTTGTCCGCATCGGCCCAGGTCTTTTGCACGGGCTTCCCGTCGGCCACCTGCATGGGCCCGGCCAACCGCTCACTGTCATACAGTGAAAGCACGCTGCTGTTGATGCGCGCATTCACGGCGGACCGCCCGGAGGCCGGGTCGCGGTTGATCCCGAAGCGGGGGTTGCCGGTGATGTGGATGGGCCTGCCTTCGCGGGTTTTCACCAGCACGCTGGCAAAGTCCTCGCCGTCGTAATAGGTGCTGGCATACCAGTTGGCCACCCCGGGGGTGATCTCCTCGGGTTTGTTCACATAGGGGATGCTCTTGATCACCGGTGCCTCACAGGCCGCCAAGGTGGCCGCGCCCACGGAGAAGCCCAGGAATTTCAGGAAATCGCGGCGGCTGGTGGTGCTGCCTGCAATGCCGCCGTCGGCCAACACCTGGTCCAAGGGCATCGGTTCATTGAACTCGTGCGCATTGGCCGGGGCGGGCGGGGCGGCGGGATCCAGTTCGGACAGGTCCTGCCAGTACTGCTTCTTGTTCGACATCTGTATAGGCTGATCGATCTTAATAATGGCACTTGGCACACTCGAAGCCGCCGAGCTCACGGACCGTGACCTTCTCGTCTTCCAAGTACTTGCGCAGCTCGCGCTGCCCCATCGGGGTTTCGGTCAGGCGGCGGTGGATCTCCTGATAGTAGCCGTTGTCCGTTCCCGTCAACGCCACTTCCTTGGTGTTGTGGCAATCCAGGCACCACACCATGGTCAACGGGCTCCACTGCTCCACCTGGTCCATCTTGGTATCCACCGGCCCATGGCATTCCTGGCATTCCAGTTTGCCCACCTTCACGTGCTGCGAGTGGTTGAAATACACGTGGTCGGGCAGGTTGTGCACCTTGTTCCATACGATGGGTTTCTGCGGCCCGGTGTACTTCATGGCTTCCGGGTCCCAACCTACGGCCTCATAGATCTTGGCGATCTCGGCCGTACCGGTCTTGGGTCCTTCGCTCACCGCCTGGTGGCAGTTCATGCACACATTGGCGCTGGGGATGCCGGCATGCCTGCTTTTCTCGGCACTGCTGTGGCAGTATTGGCAGTTGATGGCCAGGTTGTCCTTGCCCGCGTGCAGCGTATGGTCGAAAGCGATCGGCTGGCTCGGCTTGTAATGGGCCACCTTGTCGCCACCATACACGCCGATGTTGAACATGAAGTTCCACAGCAACACGAGCGCCCACACCACGAACAGCAGCACGACCACGGAGGCCCAGCCTTTGTTGCGCCCGGCCCAGCGCTTGATCCGGCCCCAGGTACCCAACCGGGGTTCCGCAGGCAGGCCCTCCTTTTCACGAACGGCGTCGGAGAGCTGGCGGCTTACACCGCCTAAGGAGAGCAGTACGACCAACAGCACCAGCGCGGTAACTAAGAGCCATTCCCACGTGTTGGAGGGTTGCTCGGCCGCGGCCGCAGGGGCTTCCGCCACCTTTTTGGCACCCGCCGGCGCGAAGTTGTCCGCATAGTACAGCACCGCGTCGATCTCCTCATTGCTCAGAGCCTGGGGGGGCATCACGATCTTGTTGTGCTCCTCGAAGATCTGCTTGGCGTGCGCATTGCCGGACTTGATGTAGCCCTGGCTGTCCTTGATCCACTCGTGCACGTCGCCCTTGCCATCCCAGCGTTCCTTGGCGCCCTTCACGGCAGGGCCGGTCATGTCCTTGTCGGGCTTGTGGCAGCTGCCGCAATTGGCCTTGAACAGCTTCTCGCCGTTGTCGTAAACCGCTTGGTCCACCTGTGCGGACGCGCTCACGCCGCTCAGCAGGAAAACAAGGATGGCCAGTGGGGCACAAAGCCCGATCGAACGCTTAAAAAGCCTGCATGCAAAGGACATTCCGGACAATTTTGAGTACGGATCCAGGCGGATCTACGCCGGGCAAAAGTAGCCGCGAAGCGATACGGCGCTACCCATTGCACCAACGGCTGGCGCGGAACCCTCTTATTTAGATTACTTCCAAATAAGGGTGCGGTCCGTGCAACCCGCACCATTATTGGCCATTCCACTGTCACGGAGGTGTCATTTGATCCCCTTGGCAAGCCGCCCAAGTCCATGCGGGAACGATGCGCCTGCGGCATAGCACGCTACTTGCCATGCAGGCACCGGACCTACATTTGGCCTCCCTCCATGCGTGCCATTGCCTTCCTCGCCTGCTTAGTTGCAGGGGCAGCCTTTGCCCAGCAAGATGGTCATTCCACCGTTCCGCTCCCGCAGGTTCCACGGGCCACGGCCGCCATCCTGCCCGGCAGTGCGGTGCAGGACACGGCGCGGTTCTCCCCGGGGGAAGTGAAGGTGCTTGAAAGCGCACGGATCAAAGCGCTGATGGCCGAATACACCGCGACGAAGCGGCCGTTGAAGGGCTATCGCGTGCAGATCTTCCTGGGCGACCGGGGCCAAGCTGAAAATACCCGGAGGGCATTCCTGCTGCAGCATCCGGACATTCCGGCCTACCTCAGCTACCTGGCCCCCAACTTCCGGGTGCGGGTGGGCGACCTGCGCGATCGGGTGGGCGCGGAGATCCTGCGCGGTTCCCTGAAGGCCGAATTTCCCGGCCTGTACGTGGTGCCCGACAACATTGAGCCGCCCGCCATAGTGGCGCCAGGCCCGCTGCCTCCGGCCAAGCCGTAATACCTTTTCGCAATAAGGGGCCGTAAAGATGCGCAGCTATTTTTTCGCAGGGCGATACGAGGAGGGCGTTGCGTAGCGGTGTCTACGGAATGACCACATCGGAGAAGACATGCGGAAAAAGAGCAAGTAAATCGGATGGGGCTTTATTGCGAAAGGGTATGATCCCTGCGGTGCCCGCAAAGTCCGCTGTGGCGGCACCGCCTGCGTCACTCCTCCAAGGTCCGCTTCACCTCCACCATCTCGAAGGCCTCCACGTGGTCGCCTACCTTGATGTCGTTGAAGTTCTTGATGCTGAGGCCGCACTCGTAGCCGTGGGTGACCTCCTTCACGTCGTCCTTGAACCGTTTGAGGTCGCTGAGTTCGCCGGTGTAAACCACGATGCTGTCGCGGATCAGGCGAATGCGGCTGTTGCGGGTGATCTTCCCGTCCAGCACATAGCAGCCCGCCACGGTGCCCACCTTGCTGATGCGGAACGTTTCGCGCACTTCGGCCGTGCCGGTCACGTTCTCCTCCTCCTTGGGGGCGAGCATGCCCTCCATGGCCTGTTTGATCTCCTCGATCGCCGCGTAGATGATCGAATAGAGGCGGATCTCGATCTCTTCCTGCTCGGCCAGCTTGCGCGCGCCCACGGTGGGCCGCACTTGGAAGCCGACGATGATGGCGTTGGACGCGGAGGCCAACAGCACGTCGCTTTCGGCGATGGGGCCCACCGCCTTGTGGATCACGTCCACCTTGATGCTTTCGGTGCTCAGCTTGAGCAGTGAATCGGTCAGCGCTTCCACCGAGCCGTCCACGTCGCCCTTCACAATGATGTTGAGCTCCTTGAAATCGCCGATCGCCAGGCGGCGGCCGATCTCGTCCAGGGTGATGTGCTTGCGCGTGCGGATGCCCTGCTCGCGCTGCAGTTGTTGGCGGCGGGTGGCCACTTGCCGGGCTTCGCGCTCGTCCTCCATCACGTAAAAGCGGTCGCCTGCGTTGGGGGCACCGTCCAGGCCCAGGATGGATACCGGCACGGAAGGGCCGGCCTCCTGCACCGATTGGCCCCGTTCGTTGAACATGTTGCGCACCCGGCCGCTGTGCTGGCCCACCAGGATCACGTCGCCCTTGTGCAGGGTGCCGCCCTCCACCAGCAGGGTGGTCACATACCCGCGGCCCACCTCCAAGGTGCTTTCGATCACGGCCCCGGCGCCCCGCTTGCTCGGGTCGGCTTTCAGCTCCAGCAGGTCAGCCTCCAGCAATACTTTTTCCAGCAACTGCTCGATGCCCACGCCTTTTTTCGCGCTGATCTCCTGGGTCTGGTACTTGCCGCCCCATTCCTCCACCAGGATGTTCATCTGGCTGAGCTGCTCCCGGATCTTGTCCGCATTGGCCCCCGCCTTGTCGATCTTGTTGAACGCGAACACCATGGGCACGCCCGCAGCTTGTGCGTGGTTGATGGCCTCCCGCGTTTGGGGCATCACGCTGTCGTCCGCTGCGATCACGATGATGGCAATGTCGGTGATCTTGGCACCGCGTGCGCGCATGGCCGTGAAGGCCTCGTGGCCCGGAGTGTCCAGGAAGGTGATGCGGCGGCCGTTGTCTATGGCCACGCTGTAGGCACCGATGTGCTGGGTGATGCCGCCGGCCTCGCCGGCGACGACGTTGGCCTTGCGGATGTGGTCCAGCAGCGAGGTTTTGCCGTGGTCCACGTGGCCCATCACGGTGACAATGGGGGCACGCGGCACCATCCGCGCGGGATCATCGGGTTCTTCCACGGTTTCATCCTGCACGTCCATGCCCACGAACTCCACCTTGAACCCATACTCGTCGGCGATCACCGACAAGGTTTCGGCATCCAAGCGCTGGTTGATGCTCACCATCATGCCCAGCGAGAAGCACGCCTTGATGATGTCGGTGACGGGCACGTCCATCATGGAGGCCAGCTCGCTGGCCGTTACAAACTCGGTCACTTTCAGGGTGCGCCCGGCCAATTGGCGCGCTTGGATCTCCTCCTCGCGCCGCTGGAAGCGCTCATGGCGCTTGTCGACCTTCCGCTTGGCCGCACGGCTCTTGCCGCCCCCGCCGGTCAGGCGGGCCAAGGTCTCGCTCACCTTGCGCTTCACGGCGTTCTCGTCCAGTTCACCCGGCTGTCCGGCCGCCTTGTGCTGTTGCTGCTGCACCACGCGGCGTACGTTCACCGGGCCGGATTTCACAATGCGCTTGCGGCGGCCCCGCTCACCGTCCTTGTCGGCGGGCTTGCGCTCCCGTTCCTTGGGCAATTCAATGTGGCCGATGGTTTTCGGGCCGGCCAGCTTCTCCACGTTCACGCGGATGGTTTCCGGCTCGGGTGCCTTGGCCACGGGCTCGGGCTTCTTCACTTCGGGTACTGGTGGCGCGGGGGGCGGCGCTGCCTCCGGGGCCTTGGCCGTTTTGGCGGGCTTGGGTGCCTTGCGCGCCTCCAGGTCGATCTTGCCCAGGGTCTTCACCCCCGGCACCCGCTTGGGTGCAGCCTTCACTTCTTCCACCGTGGCCGCAGGGGGGGCTGGAGTTTCCGCAATTTTCAGGTCCTCCGCGGGTTTTTCCTTTTCCTTCTTCGTTCCGGGAGCCTTTTCGGCGGCGGGCACAACCTCCTGCTGCGGTTCGGCGGCAGGGGCCGGTGGCGCCTCTTCGGCGGGCACCGCTGGTTCCGGAACACTGGGCAGGACAACCGCCTCGCGCTCCTGCCGCTCCTGGATCACTTGTTTGCTCGCTGCCTTTTCGGCCTTGTCCTGGCCGAACTCCTTTTCCAGCAAGGCATACAGCTCACCAGGGATCTTGGTGTTCGGGGAGGCTTCCACCACATGCCCTTTACCGGCAAGAAACTCCACCACGGTATGGACGCCGAGGTTGAAGTCGCGCGTCACCTTGCTCAGCCTTACCGCCTTTCCCGCCGTTTCCGTCATTCGCCTGTTTCGTTTACACGTATTCGCCCACACGCCTTACTTGGCCAACTCCGATTTGAGGATCTTCAGCACTTCGATCACCGTCTCATCCTCCAGGTCGGTGCGTTTGGCCAATTCGTCGGGTGCCACCTCCAGCACTGCGCGGGCCGTGTCGCAACCAATGCCCTTGAGCGCATCGATGATCCACGGTTCAATCTCGTCGCGGAACTCGTCGAGGTCCACATCGTCGGTTACTTCATCGCTGTCCCGGTAGACATCGATGTCGTAGCCGGTCAAACGCCCGGCCAGCTTGATGTTGTGCCCGCCCTTGCCGATGGCCAGGGCCACCTGGTCGGGCTTCATGTACACTTCGGCGCGCTTGTTCGCCTCGTCCAGCTTGATCTCGCCCACCTTGGCCGGGCTCAGGGCCCGCTGGATCAGCAATTGTTCATTGGCCGTCCAATTGATCACGTCGATGTTCTCGTTGCGCAGCTCGCGCACGATGCCGTGGATGCGGCTGCCCTTCATGCCCACGCAGGCACCCACCGGGTCGATGCGGTCATCGTAGCTTTCCACGGCCACCTTGGCCCGCTCACCGGGCTCGCGCACGATGCGCTTGACGGTGATCAGGCCGTCGGCCACCTCGGGCACTTCCTGCTCGAACAACTTCTCCAGGAATTCCGGTGCGGTGCGGGACAGCAGCACCACCGGGCTGTTGTTGCGCATGTCCACCTTCCACACCACGGCGCGCACCGTGTCGCCTTTTTTGAAGAAATCCGTCTTGATCTGCTGGTCTTTGGGCATGATCAGCTCGTTGCCCTCGTCGTCCAGCACCAACGTCTCGCGCTTCCACACCTGGTACACCTCGCCGGTGATGATCTCGCCTACCCGCTCCTTGTACTTGGTGTAGATGTGGTCCTTCTCCAGTTCCATGATGCGGCCCTGCAAGTTCTGCTTCAGCGCAAGGATGTTGCGACGGCCAAAATCGGCGATCTTCACTTCTTGGCTCACCTCCTCGCCCACCTCAAAGTCGGGCTCGATCTGCAGCGCTTCGCCCAGCGCGATCTGCCGCCCTTCGTCCTCCACTTCACCGTCGGGCACAATTTCCCGGTTCAACCAGATCTCCAGGTCACCCTTGTCCGGGTTGATGATGATGTCGAAGCTGGCCTCTTCGCCGTACTTACGCTTCACCACGCCCCGGAACACGTCTTCCAGGATGCCCATCATGGTCACCCGGTCAATGTTCTTCAGGTCCTTGAATTCCCCGAAGGATTCGATGAGGTTCACTGTGCTCATTGCACTGCTCAATTGAGTTTGATCGTTGCCTGTGTTCCCTTGATGGCGGTGAAGGGGATCACCGTGATGTCTTCCGATAGCTTGGGCTTGCGCCCCCTGATCTTGGCGGCTTCCAGGATGCGGACGCCCAGCCCTTGCGGGCCATGGGATTCCAGCACGCCTTCCACCTGCGTTCCGTCGGTCAGCAGCACCTCCACCAGCTTGCCGAAGTGCTTGCGGTACTGCCGCTCCACCTTGAAGGGCCGACCTACGCCAGGGCTTCCCACCTGCAGCTCCACATCGTCCAGCGCCTCACCGAACTCATCCCGCAGGCCTTTGTTGATGGCACTGAGCTCGGCCAGGGTGATCGGGGCTTCCTCCCCGTCCACTTCCACCACGGCTTTGCCGCCGGGGCGCACCTCGGCCGTCACCACGAAGTGGGCCGACCCCTCCAGCCTGCGCTCCAGGGCCTGTTCCAATTGCCGCGACGTGATCATTGTTTTTTTTACCGTCAGGATGGGGAACAAAAAAGAGGGGCGGCCCCCTCTTCCTCACTCTCACCGCTTCCGAACGGCGGCAAAGGTAGTGCAAGTGGACAAACCGCCAATGGCTTTAAGAAAATACCATCCCGGCGCTCGGCTGTCTGCCGAGTGCCTGCTCTTTCGCGGCCACTGGCCATTGCAGCTCTTTGCATGGCACCAGCACGAAGCGCGTTCGCAAATACTTGCCGAAGATGGCAGGAGCCCGCCGGAGGCGGATCAAGGGCCGGGCACTCGGGCCGCACAGGCCACCCACAGGCCGGACCCGAGCGCCGGGATCCTGCCATGGTCGCGCGCGGACACCCGAGCGCGGGTTGGGGGAAAAGACCCGTTCGCCTTGGTCGGCCCCTCCCGGCGCTCGGCCAATGTCATTAAGTTAAGGATTTTCACAGCGCTGGCCGGGAGTTTGGCATGCAGACCGGCTTTCGGCAGGTGCGGTACTTGTCACGGTTGCGGGGGTAATGCCTGCCGGGCCTGATGGGCACAGTGCTGCTGAGGAACAACTTCTTCAGGGCATCCAGTAGTTGCTCGGGATCCTCTTCGATGAAGATGCGCACCATCTCATTCTTCAAGTACCCGAAGGTGACATTGTTGTTGATCTTGTATGCGTACTTCCTCTGGCGGTGCTTGGCGGGCAGTTCCTCCTGCGCCTCGCTCACCAGCAGTGCGTGGATGTTGGACATGAACAGCGCACAGTGAAAGTCCTGCCGGACCACCTGCGGGGTGTGTCCGGTGAACTGCTCCACGCGTATGATGTTCTTTGCCACGTTGTAGAACCGCTCCACGCCCCAGCGCAGGTGATAGAGGTCCTTGAACATGGCGGTGGGATACCGTTCCGGGTCGATCAGGGAGGTTAGCAGGACCTCCACTTCGCCGTCATCGAGCAATACCTTGACCATACGCACGGCCACGCGACGGTCCTTGTCCTTCCCCCAGGATCGAGGTGTGTTCTTTCCCGGCCCTTTTTGGATGACCAGGCTCTGTAGGTCACTGCCCATGAAGTCCCGGACATGCCGGT
>JRYD01000677.1_pt1 | contig 10595 bp, 7 predicted proteins | sample 235311 | NCBI WGS metagenome assembly JRYD01 (sample SAMN03074213, study PRJNA261472) | activated sludge metagenome | biome: Common Effluent Treatment Plant; feature: Wastewater; material: Activated sludge; isolation source: activated biomass in a lab-scale reactor treating industrial wastewater at...
CGCCGGCCAGCGTTGCACCACTACCCGTCGGCTGATCATCCACGACAAGGTGTACAAGACCTTCACCGACAAGTTGGTGAAAGCCTATGGCCAACTGCGCATCGGCGACCCATTGGACGAGCACAACCACGTGGGGCCGTTGATCGACAGGGCCGCCGTGGACCTGTACACCAAGGCACTCGCCACCATCAAGGAACAAGGAGGCAACATGTTGGTGGAAGGAGGGGTGCTCAGTGGCGCCCAATATGGAAGCGGCTGCTACGTGAAGCCGGCCATTGCCGAAGTAACACCGGAGATGGACATCGTCAAGCAGGAGACGTTCGCCCCGATCCTGTACCTGATCCGTTACAACGGTGACGTGGCCGACGCCATTGCCACGCAGAACAATGTGAAACAGGGGCTTTCTTCGTCCATCATGACCACCGACATGCGTGAAATGGAGCGTTTCCTAAGCGTGGGTGGCAGCGACTGTGGCATTGCCAACGTGAACATCGGCACCAGCGGTGCGGAGATTGGTGGTGCCTTTGGCGGCGAGAAAGAGACCGGCGGCGGTCGCGAGAGCGGTTCCGATGCGTGGAAAACGTACATGCGTCGGCAAACGAACACGATCAATTACGGTACTACCGTGCCCTTGGCCCAAGGAATCAAATTCGACCTGTGATCGGCACGGGCCCGGTTGCCGTGCACCGGATAGGAATCGTGCAATCGCGATTTGCGGGGCGATCCGCGGGACACGTCTGCGCTAAGTTCGCAGCGTTCACCACGGTTGATGCGACTTGGTATCCTTTTGTTCATTTTGCTGGTTGTTGCGGCTTGCAAGCAGCCCCATCCTGCCCCGGATGCGGAAAAGCCAATGCTGGCCACCGGTGCTTGGCGCATGGTGCTGGACTTGGACAGCACAAGTGCGGAACTGGCGCTGCCGTTCGAGTTCGACTTACAGCGGAGCCGGGACCGATGGCACATCACCATCCACAACCGGGATGAAGCCATCCCCGTGGACTCCATTGCGGTGCGCGGGGATAGCATTCGTTTCCGCATGCCCTTTTTCGATTCGGAATTCCGCGGTACCATCCATGATAGCACCTATTTCCAAGGGCGCTGGTACAACTTCCTGAAGGGGCCGGACTACAGCATCCCCTTCACCGCCAGGTTTGGTGNNACTTCCTGGATGATGACGGAAACGAACCAGCCATCGGCATTTTCGCAGTGGACGGAGCCCGCGTGCGGGGGAGCTTCGCCACGGAAACCGGTGATCTACGCTTTCTGGACGGTACCGCCACTACGGATTCGCTGTTCCTGTCCACCTTCAACGGATTCCAAGCCTATCTCTTCCGCGCCGCATTGCGCAACGATAGCCTGATCGGTGAGTTCCGAAGCGGCCACCGCTGGAAACAATCCTGGTACGGGGTGCGCAACCCATCGTTTACCCTGGCGAACGATGAGACCCTCACCACCCTCGATCCCCGGCATCCGGTAGCCTTCTCCTTGCCGGACACGCAGGGCAGGATACATGCCCTTACCGACGAAGTGTACCAAGGGAAAGCCGTGGTGGTGGAGATCATGGGCACCTGGTGTCCCAATTGCTTGGACCAAAGCCGCTTGATGGGCGAACTGTACGCCAAATACCAAAAGGACGGGTTGGAAGCCGTGGCACTCAGCTTTGAGCGTTACGCCGACCCGAAGCAGGCTTTGGCCGCCATTGAGCGGTTCAGGGAAAGGCTGGGGATCCCATACGAAATTCTGTATGGCGGTATGGCGCAGCGGGATTCCGTGGCCCGGCAACTGCCCTTCATCAGCCAATTGAAAGGGTATCCCACCACCTTGCTGATCGCACGCGACGGCACGGTGCGGCACATCTACACGGGCATCTACGGCCCCGGTACTGGGGCGCGCTACCTGCGTTTCAAGGAGCGTCTGGAAAACGCCATTGTGGAGTTGCTGCGCGAACCGTCCGCCGGTTGAAGCCGCCGTCACTTCCCGCCTTCAGGCCCGTCCTTCGCCAACCGTGTTTCACTGTTTGCCAGCACCCATGCGGTGTGGAACACCAACAAGGTGCGCTGGCGAAGCAAGTCGAAGCGGATCTTGTCCACTTCGTCGTAAGGGCCGTGGTAATCCGCGTGCACGCCATTGAAGAAGAAGGCAATGGGCACACCGTGCTTGGCGAAGTTGTAGTGGTCGCTGCGGTAGTAGAACCGGTTGGGGTCGTCCGCGGCATCGAAGGTGTAGTCCAGGTGCAAATTGGCCAATGCGTCGTTTTCCCGCTCGATGATGTTGCCCAGCTCGTTGCTGATGCGACGGCTGCCGATCACATATACATAGGAGGAGCTATCCCCGTATACCGTGTCCGTGCGGCCGATCATGTCGATGTTCAGGTCGGCTACCGTACTGTCCAGCGGGAACACGGGATGATCCGTATACCACCGGGAGCCGAGCAAACCTTTTTCCTCTCCGCTAACCGTCATGAAGAGCATGCTGCGGCGCGGGCCGTGCCCTTCGGCCTTGGCTTTTGCGAATGCCTTGGCCATGCCCAGAACCGCCACGGTGCCCGAACCGTCGTCATCGGCCCCGTTGTACACTTCGCCATCGATCACGCCCACATGGTCGTAGTGCGCCGTCACCACCACCAGCTCATCCTTCTTGTCGCTGCCGCTGATGAAGCCCAGCACATTCTCTCCCGTGGCCGGGCCATTGCGCGAGGCATAGGTGAACCGTACCGGGACTTTGATGATCAGGCGTTTTTTGCCAGCCGTGGCCGCAGCTTTTTTCAAGGAGACCTTGCCATGGTCCAATATGGCTTGTGCGAGCTCGGGCGTGATCAAGATCACTTGCACCCCAGCGCCACCGGACCTTGTGCGGGAACCGTTGTCCGTTGCCAGCCTCATGTGTTCGCGCGTGATGAAGGATCCACGCTGTTCCATGATGGCGCGGGCCTGCTCATGCACCATCAACAGCACCTTGGTTCCCGTATTGGCCAAGGCTTCCATGGCCTGTGCCGCCATGGCATGCGGGTCATCCTGCGTTTGGCGGTCCTGCAACAACATCACCACCTGGCTTGCACCCCCCAGCTTGGCCCCTCCCAACGACACCGGTGCCAATACCATCACCTCCGCCACATCCAGGTCGCTGCGCAGGCTCTCGGTGAAATAGGCGTAATCCTGCAGGAAGGTGTACGATCGGCCGGCCACTGCCATGGACAACCCTCCCGTGCGGATGACTTCCACGGGAAACAACTGCCGGTATCCGTCGGCCTCCAAACCGCGCCCGGTGGCACCGGGCACCGGGGGAATGCCACAGCTGCGGAACTGTTCCAGGATGTAGTGAGCCGCGAGGCGTTGTCCTTCCGTACCGGTTTCACGGCCCATGAAGGAATCACTGGCCAATATCTCCAGGCGCGCCCGGAGATCGGCCTGGGTGATGGTGTTCGCATAATGCCGCGCCAAGCTGTCCGTTTGGGCGTGCACAGGGACAACGGCAGCCAGCAGCATGCCCGTTGCCAGCGCCCTTGCCTTTCCGTTCAGCATACCTTGCTTATTCAATGGCATCCACGCGCCGCTGGTGGCGGCCACCCTCGAACGAGGCGGCCAGAAACCCGTCCACAATGGCTTCCGCTTCCTTCATGCCAACAAAACGCGCGGGCAAGGCCAGCACGTTGGCATTGTTGTGCTGCCGCGCCAACATGGCCACCTCCGGGTTCCAAGCTAGGGCGGAGCGGATGCCGTGGTGCTTGTTCGCCGTGATGTTCACCCCGTTACCGCTGCCGCAGATCACAATACCCAGGTCGGCCGTCTTCCCCGATACATCCTCCGCCACCGCATGGGCGTAACCCGGGTAGTCCGTGCTTTCCGCAGTGTGCGTACCATGGTCCTGGACAACAACACCTTTGGCACGAAGATGGCTGATGATCTGCTGCTTCAGCGCAAAACCCGCATGGTCACTACCTATTGCAATGCGCATCGGCCAAAGGTAACGGCGCGTGCTGGATCCAACATTCTGCCTGTTCATAAGCGAGTTGTCCCGTGCATAACTATCGAAGGCTTTTTTTGGAGTTTCACACCGGAGCACTGCATGGCCAAAACTTCCACATTTCCAAGTAGCGGTCCCGGCGTCTTATCCACGGCGCGGTCAACATCGAACGCGGGCAAATGAGCAGGCCGCCTCATCCACGATCAGCCCGCAGGCACGTTGTGCACGATCGTTCATCGGCATGGTGCTTTGTGAGCTATCTTCACACGGCCGCAGCAATCCACCCCTGCACGGCGCTGTGCATATCATGTTGATCGCTTGCAANNCAAAGGACCCCCTTGTTCATCAACAAGATGAACAGCCTATACTATATCATCATTCTCTTTTTAAAAATGTATTGATAATACTGATGTGTGCATCGTGGACCGGTACCTGGGCACAGGTGGAGACCGGGTTCAAACAGTACTTTTACCCCGATGGGAGGGTTAGCAGTGAAGGATCGCTCTTGGACGGCAAACCGGAAGGGCTTTGGCGCACCTACTACGAAGATGGCATGCTCAAGAGCCAGGGAAGCCGCGTTCAACACCAGCTGGACGGAACATGGTCCTTTTACGGCCCTGATGGTGAGCTGACCAGCACGATCCAGTATGCGCATGGCCACAAGGACGGCGCGCAGCGCAAGTATGCGCCGGACAGTATCCTGGTAAGCGAGGAACACTTCGAACAGGATGTGAAAAATGGGCCCAGCCGCACGTTCCATCCGGATGGAAGCGTGGCGAGCGTGGTGAATTTCGAGCAAGGCAAAGAGGAGGGCAAGGCCTACGCTTATGGCGAAGATGGACGGCCCATCACCATTACCGATTGGCGCGCAGGGGTGCTTCAGCGCAGGCGCGAGATCAACCGGTATGATGAGGGCCATTTGCGCCAAGGCCCCTGGCAAGGCTACTACCCCAATGGAAACCTGAAGTGGGAGGGAAGCTTCGTGGATGACAGGCGGCAGGGCATCTTCAAGGAGTATGACAAGCAGGGGAACCTGCTCGAATTGGCCAAGTATGACCAGGACCAGTTGCTGCCGGATGCCCAGGAAACGGTATTGCTCACCCTGCGCAATACCTACCATTCCAATGGCACAGTGTCCAGCATCGGCAGCTATACCAAAGGTGGCCGCAAGGAAGGGCTTTTCAGGGATTTTGATGCAAGCGGAAAGCCGGTGGATGCTTCCATCTACCGGGACGACCGGATAGTGGCCACTGGTGCAGTAAGCGAGGCCGGCGCCATGAACGGCCCTTGGACGGAATACTACGCAACCGGGGAAAAAAGGGCGGAAGGCTCTTATGTGGAAGGAAGGAAGGAAGGGTTGTGGACCTTCTACCACCGCGGCGGGGAGGTGGAACAGAAGGGCAATTACCGGGAAGGCTTACCGCAAGGCGAGTGGAGATGGTTTTACCCAACAGGCCAGCTGCACCGGGAGGAACACTACCGGAAAGGCAGGGAGGATGGCACATCCGTGGAATACGCAGCGGACGGGACAGTGATCTTACAAGGGCAATACATCGACGGGTTGAAGGATGGTGAGTGGGCCTACCATGTGAACGGCCACACCGACAAGGGTGCATACAGGGATGGCCTGCGCAGTGGGCCTTGGGCCAGTACGTACGACAACGGCCGCAAATACTTCACCGGCTCCTTTGTGGCCGGTGCGCGGGATGGAAAGCAAAAATGGTATTGGCCGAACGGAAGGTTGAAGTTGGAAGGAAAATACAGCGCGGGCCTGGAACAGGGCGATTTCAACTATTTCAACGAGGATGGAACGCTTCTGCTCACTATCCGTTACAAGGACGGCAGCGAAATGAAGTTGAACGACGCAAAACTGCCGCCCCCCTACGAGCCGGCGGGATCGGTGCCATGAACAACCCCCAAGTGCACGATCCGCAGCCAGGAGGCACGCGGCATGGTGGAACGGGTGAGCCGGAGCATTCCGGCCGGCAGGTACCTGCCGGGCACCGGTACGATGATTTGTTCACCAGCGAGCTGCTTGGGCTTTTCCGTACTACGCTCACTGGACGCATCCTGGATTGCAACCAGGCTTTGGCCAACTTGCTGGGCTATGCCAGTGCGGAAGAGTTGATGGCCGTGCCCGCTGGGCGCTTGTATGTTGATGCCGATGAGCGCCAACGGTATTTGGAAGAGCTCTTGGAGCACAAGAAGCTGGACGATTACGAGATTCTCCTGAAGCACCGTAGCGGCCGACAGGTGCACGTGCTGGAAAAGGTGATCTTGCACGAGGCACCCGGAAAAGCATCGGTCATTGAAGGAGTGGTGATCGATATTAGCGCCTTGCGCCGGTCTGAACAGGAGCAGCGGATCTTGGCTGACAACTACAGACAACTTGCTGAACAGCTCAGGGACGGCATCCTCATGGTACAGGACGGCAAGGTGGTGTATGCCAACCCCGCCGCAGAGGCCATGGCAGGCGGCATGGCCCTGCTGGGTGCCAACCTCATGGACCTGGTGGCGGCTGATCAACGGGAGGCTTTCAAACAACTGTTGGACGGGTTGGTCGAAGGGGGTTCATCCGCTACCATGCCCATTGGCTTTGGCCAGACAGGCCGAACACCTCTTTTGGCGCATGCACTGGGGGGGGTCTACATGAAAAAGCCCGCTTTCCGGATCAGCCTGCAGGATGTAGAGGCCGAACGGAGCCTGATGCAGGAACGCCTGCGTGCCACCTTGGCCGAGGAGATGAACGCCTCGCTCCGGAAGGAGATCGAGGAGCACCAGCGTACGCAGGAAGCCTTGGAGCAAAGCAGGCGCTTGTCCAAAAGCCTGATCGATAGCTCGCTGGACATGATCGTAGCGGTGGATTCCGCAGGGATCATTTCCGAATTCAATCCTGCGGCCACCATCAAGTTCGGCTATGAACAGGAAGAGGTCATCGGAAAGCCTTCGCGGCTGCTGTACGCCGACCCGATGGATTACGACCGGGTGCAGCGGGAGATGGACCGTTATGGCGCCTATGCGGGCGAGGTGCGCAACATCACCAAGGATGGCCGCGAGTTCACCAGCTTCGTGGCGGCGTCGCGCCTGCGCGACGAGGAGGGAAGGTCCCTGGGAAGCATGGGCGTGAGCAGGGATGTGACACAGGCAAAGAAGGACCGGGAGACCTTGCGCCTTAGCGAAGAGCGCTACCGCGACCTGGTGGACAATGCCACGGACCTGATTCAAAGCACGGACCTGGATGGCAGGTTCACCTTCGTGAACAAGGCGTGGATGAATGCCTTGGGCTATTCGGAGGAAGACTTGAAGTCCTTACGGGTAGTTGACCTGATGGCGGACCAAGGGACGGCGGAAAAGGTGCGGAACTGGTACCGGGAAACAGACCGCCAAAAAGTACCGCAGCGATGGAAAGCCCACTATTTGGCCAAGGATAGGCGGAAGATCTTGGTGGAAGGCATCTCAACCGTGCGCGTTGAGCACGGCAAGCCGGTGGGTGTGCGGAGCATCATTCGCGACATTACCGCCGCACACGAGGCCCAGGTCAAATTGTTCAAGCATGCCGCCAAGGAAAAGGCCTTGTTCGAAAGCAGCGACCATATGTTCTGGACGGTGGACCGCCGCATCGCCCTCACCAGCTTCAACAAGGGGTATCATAACATGATCGTGCGGCTGCACGGCAAGGCACCACAGATCAATTTGGACCCGAACAAGCCGCGCGAGCTTTTTGCACCCACCGAGTACCACGATTTCTGGAAAGGGAAATACGAAGAGGCCTTTGCGGGAAACAAAGTCCAGTTTGAAACAAGATTGACCGATACCAGCGGTAAACGCGTGTTCAACCAGATCCACCTTAGCCCCGTGCTGGATGCCAATGGCCAAGTGGAGGAGGTGTTCGGGATCGGTTTGGAGGTAACGGCGGAACGCGAGGCCGAGCTGCGGGCACAGGAGCAATCAGCCAGGCTGAAGGCCATCTTCGAAAGCAGTGCCGACGTGATGATCTGGAGCATGGATCGCGAGTTCCGGATCACCGCATGCAACGAGCATTTCAGGCAGGTGGGCGAAATCAGCTTCGGCAGGCAGATCAATGTCGGCGACAATCTCAGGGAGACTTTCCTGGGCGAGGTGCCGTCCGACCTGGATCGGAAGCTTCTGAAGATGTACAACGGCGCCTTCAAAGGGACCCCCCGCCACCATGAAAACGTGATGAAGCTCGCCGACGGCTCCGAGATCTGGATTGAATTCTTCATCAGCCCCATTTACAGCGACGGGGCCATCCACGAGATCAGCTGCCTGGCGCACGACGTAACGCAGAAAAAGAAGAACGAACAGAACCTGATCGCAAACCTTCGTGAGAAGGAAGTCCTGCTCAAGGAGGTGCACCACCGCGTGAAGAACAACCTGCAGATCATCAGCAGCATCTTCAACCTGTAGCGTGCACACGTAGAGGACGAGCCACGGTGCAGGGAACTGGTGCGTGAAAGCCAAGGGCGCATCCAAAGCATGGCCTTCATTCACGAGAGCCTGTACCAGAGCCGCAACTTCGCCCAAGTGGACCTGGCCAACTACCTCGAGCGCCTGTGCACCAACCTGATGATGAGCTTCTCGCTCGGCGGGCGCATCCAGCTGCACACCCAACTGGAGCCGCTGATGCTGGACCTGGACCGGGCCATACCATGCGGACTGGTGCTGAATGAACTGGTGAGCAATGCCCTCAAGCATGCCTTCCCCGATGGCCGCGAGGGTCGGGTTGACCTTACGCTGCACAAGGAAAACGAGCTTGTTCGCATCACCCTATCGGACGACGGCGCGGGCTTTCCGGCCGGGTACACCGAGGGGCGCGATTGCCGGTTGGGCATGGAGCTGGTGCAGGTGCTGATGAACCAATTGGGCGGAACCATTTCAAGATCAACGGCACCGGAAACAACGGGAACTTCCTATTTGATTACTTTTGAACATACCTGAGCGAGCACCATGGCGCAGATCAACGTACTGGTAGTGGAGGACGAGAGCATCGTCAGCAAGGACATCCAGCAAAGCCTGAAGAAGCTGGGCTACAACGTGGTGGGCGCAGCCGCCACCGGTGAAGCTGCCGTGTCCCTGGCCTTGGAGGTCAAGCCCGACATCATCCTCATGGACATCATGCTCAAGGGGGAGATGAACGGCATTGAGGCCGCCACCCGCATACGCGCCGAGGCCAACATCCCGGTGATCTTCCTCACCGCCTACGCCGACGAAAGCACATTGAGCAAGGCCAAGGTCACCCAGCCCTACGGGTACATCATCAAGCCATTCAAGGAGATCGACATCCACACCTCGATCGAGATGGCGCTCTACAAGCACAAGAAGGAGAGCGAGGTGCTGAAGGAACGCGACCTGTTGTACAGCCTGGTGGAGAACATGGAGGCCTCCGGTGGTGCCCGCGACATCATGTTCGTGAAGAGCAACAGCCGCATGGTGAAATTGCGGATGAGCGACATTTACTTCATCGAGGCGCTGAAGGACTACGTGGTGATCAACACACTGAACACGCGCTACACGGTACACAGCACCATGAAGGACATCGAGGCGAAGCTGCCCGAAGCCGACTTCATCCGTGTACACCGCACCTTCATTGTGCGGCTCGATAAGATCGTGGCCATCGAACAGCCCAACCTGATCCTGGAGAATGACAAGAAGATCGTTCCCATCGGCGGCAGCTACAAGGATGACTTGGCCAAGCGCCTGAATCTGGTGTAAGTAGTTTCCGGTGCAAAGGACACAGCTTGCGCCGGTTCGGACCCCCGTGGTCCAATGCGGTTCATTTTTTGCGTTGGTTCGTCCACGTCACCCAGAACGCCACCACTGCGCCTATGGCGAAGGGCACAAATAGCCGCACGCCAACCCGGTGGTGGATGAAAGCAGCCAATAATTGAAGGGCTGCGAAAACAGCAAGGAATGCGAAGAGGGGGCGCTTGGAGGGCATCCGGTGGAGATTTGCAGTTCTACCGCCCCTTCTTTCCCTTGCCACTTTTTTCCTTCCTGGCCTTTTTGGAGCCGGTTCCCTTTGCGCTGCGGAAACCCTTGCGGCGGCCGTGGCCGTCGGAAGCCGGGTAGGGCCGGGTTTCATCCCACTGGCCTCGGCCGGTTTTGACGGGCTGCAAGGGGATTTCCACTTCATCCACCAGGGAGAAATCCACCGTGCGCTTCTCCATGTCCACGCCGCGCACCATTACTTGCAGCCCGTCGCCAAGCCGGAAGCGGCGGCCGGTGCGCTGGCCCACCACGGTGTACTGTTCCTGTATGAAGGAGTAGTGGTCGCCGGGCAGGTCGCGCAGGGCGATCATGCCCTCGCACTTGTTCTCCGCCAGCTCCACGTACATGCCCCAGGACGTAAGCCCGCTGACGATGCCCGCGAACGTCTGCCCCAAGCGCTGCAGCATGTATTCCGCCTGTTTGAACCGGATGCTGGCGCGCTCGGCGTCGGCGGCCCGCTTTTCCATCTGCGAGCTGTGGACGCAGCTTAGTTCCAGCGCTTGTTTGTTCAGGGCCTTTCCGCCGGCCAGGTAATGGGCCATGGCGCGGTGCACCATCAGGTCCGGGTAGCGGCGGATGGGACTGGTAAAGTGCGTGTAATCGCGGAAGGCCAGGCCGTAATG
>JRYD01004902.1_pt1 | contig 10589 bp, 11 predicted proteins | sample 235311 | NCBI WGS metagenome assembly JRYD01 (sample SAMN03074213, study PRJNA261472) | activated sludge metagenome | biome: Common Effluent Treatment Plant; feature: Wastewater; material: Activated sludge; isolation source: activated biomass in a lab-scale reactor treating industrial wastewater at...
TTGCGCGTGGTGCTCACCGCTTGGCGTATCGCCGGCGAGTTGGAGCGCGTCGGCGATCTCGCCAAGAACATCGCCAAGCGTGCGCTCATCCTGAACCAGGACGAGCCGATCCAGCTCACCCGCTCCGTCGAGCGCATGGGCAAGATCGCGGGCGCGCACCTGAAGCAGGTGCTCGACGCCTACGCCAACCGAGACGTGCAAGCCGCGATCAATGTCTGGAACGCCGACGACAATATCGACGCGCACTACAATTCGCTGTTCCGCGAATTGCTGACCTACATGATCGAAGACCCGCGCATGATCACCTCCTGCGCGCACCTCCTGTTCATCGCCAAGAATCTTGAGCGCATTGGCGACCACGGCACCAACATCGCCGAATACATTCACTTCCTCGTCACCGGCGAGGAAATTGCGGCGCAGCGCCCGCGCGCCGACGCTGCGGAGTAGGACCACAATATGGCCAAGGCAACACATGTGCTGGTCGTCGAGGACGAAGCGGCCCTGGCGGATTTGCTCAAGTACAATCTTGAAAAGGAAGGCTATCGCGTCTCCGTCGCCAACGATGGCGAGGAAGCGTTGGTGGTCGCCGATGAGAGCGCGCCGGATCTGGTGGTGCTCGATTGGATGCTGCCGAGGCTCGACGGATTGCAACTACTGCAGCGGCTGCGCTCAGCCGATGTGGATACGCCCGTATTGATGCTCACTGCCAAGAGCGATGTCACGGACAAGCTCTCGGGATTCGCCGCCGGCGCCGACGACTACTTGACCAAGCCATTCTCGATCGCAGAGCTCGAAGCCAGGATCCGGGCTTTGCATGCAAGGCGGGTCGGACGCGCAAGAGTCCTGCAAGTGGGGCGCCTTCTCTATCACTTGACATCACAACAGGTCACTCGCGACGGCCGTCCCATCCATCTCCACAGCGGTCCGCGGAAGCTCCTTCAATTGCTGATGAAGGAAAGCCCGAACATCGTCGCCAAGGAGCGCCTGGAGCGTCTGCTTTGGGGCGATGACCGGCCCGACAAGGATCTTTTGCGAACGCACATCTACGAGCTGCGCAGAAGCCTGGATGCCGACTACCCAGCCAAGTTCTTGCAGACCGTTCCCAGGATCGGTTATCGGATCGTCGATCCGGAACTCGATGCATGAGCGATCGGCCGCGCCTGAGAAAGCTGATCGTCGTCAGCCTGGTCTGCTACACGATCGTACTGTCGTTGGCCGTGTCGCTGCATGGTCATCTGGTCAACGAATATGTGGAAAGCCGGATATGGGAGTCGATGCTGGAAAGCGAAGTCGCCTATATCAAGCGAAAGATCGCCCAGGACCCGCAGTTCGACTGGTCGGATCTCGATGTATTCCACTGGTACGACGAGCGCGGCAGCCGGCCCGTACCGCCCCAGTTCCAAGCATTGCCGGAAGGCATACACGATGAGATCAGCGCGGACGGAAAAATGTTCGCCGTCCTCGTGGAGGGCACGGCGGAAGGACGCAGAATTCTGGCGCTCGAAATCACGGACATCGAGAACAGAGAGCTCGCGGTCGCAGCCGCGATCGCGGCCTCGATCATCCTGGTGATTGCCGTTCTGGCGGTACTTTCGTTTCATAGCGTCGACAGGCTGCTGCGCCCGCTGACGCGCATGGCTGACGAAATATCGAATCTTCAGCCCGACGGTGAAGGCCGGAAGATCGCGATCGGCGACAAGGACGCTCATGAAACATACACGATTGCGGCAGCCATCAATGGCTTCACCGATCGAATCCGCGACCATATCGATCGCGAACGCAAGTTCATCAATGTGGCCAGCCATGAGCTGCGCACGCCCATCGCGGTGATGTCGGGCGTGACCGAAGTCGTGCTGGACCATCCCGACGCCACGCCGGCCATCAAGCAGCATCTGCTTCGCTCCAAGCACATCATCGATCAGATGGAAGACCTGGTGGCGATTCTTCTGGCGCTCGCACGCGCTCCGGAGACGCTGGCCGGCAATTCCGAGAACGTAGACGTTCGGGACGAAGTGCCTGCCATCGTGGCTGACCATGAGCACCTCTGTCAGGGAAAGGAGCTGTCGATCGCCGTGGAGCTGGAATCGCCGATCGCCGTGTTCGCGCCGCTGCACATCGTTCGTGTCGCGATCGGCAATCTCGTGCGCAATGCCATCGAGAATTGCGATCGTGGCGTCATTCGAATTTATTCCGATCGTCCTGGAGCGATCACGATCGATGATCCCGGGCACGGAATGGCGCCCGTGGAAATGAGCAGAATTTATACGCGCATGGCCAAGTCCGGACAGAGCACCTCCGGAGGAATCGGCATCGACCTGATCATGCGCATCTGCGCCCACTTCGGATGGAAGCTCGATTTCGAATCGGTGGTGGGACGAGGGACAAAGGCGATTCTCAGTTTCCACTGAGGTCCACACTAGACCCAATAAAAAAAGAGGCCGCAGCTTCAATAGCGCGGCCCCAAGTGCACAGTCACCATCGAGGTGTCCGATGGGGTTCTCAGCGGGTGTCCCATCGTCCTGGGAGGTCCCCGTGGCGGGCTGTGCAGGGTCTGATGCGGTGCGCAATCGCCGGTGGTCAATCCCCTCGAATCATTCGACCAGCTGATTGCGAACGGCGTACGCAGCGATCTCCGCGTTGCTGCGCATTCCCATTTTTTCGAGGATACGGGCGCGATAGGTGCTCACGGTCTTCACGCTCAAGCCCAGCTCGTTGGCCATCACCGCAGGCGATACGCCGCGCGCAATGCGCGTGAATACCTGCAGCTCGCGTTCGGACAATCGATTGTGCAGCGGACCGTCTTCCTCGGCCGCCGCTTCCGATGCCAACAGCTCGGCCACGATGGGCGTGATGTATCGGCGGCCTGAGCCCACCGCGCGAACGGCGCGAAGCAGCTCCTCCGGAACGATCATCTTCGGCACATAGCCATTCGCGCCCGCGCGCATCAATCGCACGGCGAAGCTGCGTTCAGGGTGCATGTTCAGCGCCAGGATCTGCAGATCGGGGCGGTCGCGTCGCAAAGCCTTCAGCAGCTCGATGCCACTCTGACCCGGCAACGTCACATCCAGGATGACGACGTCGACCTCGGTGCCGTCATTGATGAGCCGCAGCGCTTCCTGCGCCGAACCGGCCTCGCCGACGACCCGCAGATCCTCTTCGTCCGCAAGCATCTCACGCACATCGGCCCGCGAAATCGCGTGATCGTCGACGATCAGCACACGAATCGGGTGTTGCACGTTTTGACGAGGTTCGGTGGCTTCGGTTTCTCTCGTGTTCAACATCAGACTGCAACCTCCGTGAATTCACCGTCGACGTCGCCCTTTTCGAGGCCGGACGCTCGGTAGGCATTGAGACGGTTGTAGAGGGTCTTGAGACTTACCCCCAATAACGCCGCCGCGCGCGTCTTGTTTCCTCCACATTTCTTCAATGTCGCAATGATCATCCAGCGCTCCGCATCGGCCAGATTGGTGCCCACCGGAATCCGCAGCGCCAGCTCATCGCCGACGGCGGTCGGGATCATGGGCCGGCCGACGACGCTGCGCAGGTCGAGCTCCTCACCGGCGAGGATGTAGGCACGATGCACCGCGTTGCGCAGCTCGCGCACGTTGCCGGGCCAGTGATGCTGGCGCAGGCACAGCAGCGAATCCCCGGAGAATCGTTTCGAGGTTCCTTCCCCGGCGTTGAGCGTCGCGAGAAAGTAATGAGCCAGGAGCTCGACATCATCGTCACGCTCGCGCAGAGGCGGAACCGGCAGTGGGAATACGGCGAGCCGATACAACAGATCGGAGCGCAGCCGGCCCTCGGCGACGGCCTTCTCCGGATCACGATGGGTCGCCGCGAGAACACGACACCGCACGCGCTGCTGTTGATCGCCGCCGGCGCGCACCATCGTTTCGGTCTCGAGCACGCGCAGCAGTTTGACTTGCATGTCGAGGGGCAGCCCGGTGATCTCATCGAGCAGCAATGTGCCGCCGGCCGCGCGCTCGAAATAACCAGCACCCGCCTGCATCGCGCCAGGGAAGGCGCCGCGCTCGTAACCGAACAGCTCCGCCTCGATCAGGCTCGGCGCGATCGCCGCGCAATTCACGGAAAGAAAAGGCTCGGACGCCCGTGGGCTCAGCTCGTGAACCGTGCACGCCACCAATTCCTTGCCGACGCCGCTCTCCCCGATGATCAACACGCTTGCACGCGTCGGTGCGACGCGGCGGATCTGATCGAATACGGTGTGCATGGCCGCGGAATCACCGAGCAGATCGCCTACGCCCACCTTGGTGGTCGCAGGGCACAGCCCGCGCGAGCTCGACGTCGCACCATGCGTGCGCTCGCGCAGCGGGGTCCCCAGTGGATTTTCGGCGTGAACGTTCTCAGCCATCGTCTGCTCTCCCGCCTTCCCCCTCTTCCGCAACCGGAAACAAATGCCGCGACTGCACCGTGAGTTCCGCTGCATGCGCACATCACCCGGTGCATTCGCCGAATTGCGACAGGGAGGTCTCGCGCCGCGGATCCCACGGCGAGGAACCCCCATTTCCAATCGGACGTTAACGACGCGAAACCGTGTCAGCACTCTGCCGATCCGACGGGCCACACGGCTCGATGACATGGCTCGGCGAAGAATGCAGCACACGAGGCGACTGCGCTTTCGAAGCGCGGCAAGCCGGTCCACCGATTTCGCAAAGAGGTACCCATATGAAACTGCATGCACTTTGGATAGCGGCGTTGGCCACGCTGGCGCTGGCGGGATGTAACCGGGCCGAGTCGCCTGCGGATACGCGAGCGGATGTCGCAGCAGCCGAAGCCGATGCGCAGCGGGACGTCGCAGACGCGCAAGCGGATGCGCGCGAACGCATGGCGGACGCGCAACGTGATGTCGCGGAGGCGAGAACGGACCACGATGCAGACGCGGTGGCGGACGCGGCTCACGAAGCGAGCGAGACGGCGGCCGAGGGCGAGTATAAAGTGGCCGTCGCGCAAGCCGAGGCCAGTCACAAGATCGCCATCGAGAAATGCGAGGCATTGATGGGCAGCGCTCAGAACGACTGCAAGGATCGCGCGGATGCGGCTCTCGAAAATGCCAAGCGACAGGCCGAAAATCGCCGCGACGGCTCGGCTGAACACCTCGGCCGATAATCCGGGCGATAAGTCGGTCCTTGGACGATGATCAGGGCTTCGAGACACTCGTATGGCCAGCACTAGACTTTCGGCGCTTCTCCTCGCAGCCGCATTGAGCGCAGCGATGCTCACGGGATGCAGCCACACTCCCCGGCAGCAACCCACGGCAGAGGCGATCGACGACGGTGTGGTCACTGCGAAAGTCAAGGCGAAGCTGATCGAGGATCCGGTGACGAAAGCGCATCAGATCAACGTCGATACGTTCAAGGGAGTGGTGCAGCTCTCCGGTTTCGTCGAAACCGAGCAGGCGCGCGCACGAGCTCTGCAACTGGCCAAGGAAACGGCCGGCGTGAGGAGCGTGAAAGACGCTATGGAAGTGCGTANNGCGACGCTGCATCCTGGCCGGATGTGCTTGCGTATACTCCGCGCATTCATCACGGAGTCGCCATGAGAAAGTCTAAAAAACCCGATTCGAAATCCTCCGGCGCCCTGCTCGCCACCGCAGCCGCCTTGCTGTTCACCTCCACACCCGCTTTTGAGGCCGTCGCCGCCGACGCCAAGATCAAATGCGAGGGTGGAAACGCCTGCAAAGGCAAATCCGAATGCGCGACGGCGACGAATGGCTGCGCCGGGCAGAACAGCTGCAAAGGAAAAGGCTACGTCTCGCTGACGAAGGAAGAATGCGCAGCCGCGCAAGCGGCAAACAAGCCCGAACAGAAGAGCTGAGCATCGGGCACGGCGAAGGATTCCTGATGCCGCGAGCACCGAGCTTGGGCTTCGGCCTGGGAGTGCGACCCAAGCACTACGAGGCCCTGCTCGGCGAACGTCTCGACGCCGTCGACTGGCTCGAGGCGCTCACCGAAAACTACCTGGGCAGCGGCGGCCGCCCGCTCCACTATCTCGAACGGCTGCGCGAACACTATCCGCTGGTGCTCCACGGTGTGTCGCTGTCCATCGGCGGCTGCGAGCCGCTCGATGGCGATTATCTGCGAGCATTGCGCGCGCTCGCCGATCGATTCGCGGTGTCCTGGATTTCCGATCATCTATGCTGGACGGGTGTCGACGGCATCAATCTTCACGACCTGCTGCCGCTGCCCTATACCGAAGAGGCGCTCGATCACGTCGTTGCGCGCATCGCTCAAGCGCAGGACATTCTCGACCGGCGGCTCGTCATCGAAAACGTTTCGAGCTACTTGTCGTTCGAGCATTCGACACTCGCGGAACAGGACTTCCTCGCCGAGATCGCGACGCGCAGCGATTGTCTGTTGCTGCTCGACGTGAACAACGTATACGTCAGCAGCGTCAATCACGGATTCGATGCGCGCGACTACCTGCACGCGCTGCCTATCGAACGCGTTCAACAGATTCACCTGGCCGGTCACAGTCGCCAGGGCGATTACCTGATCGACACGCACGACGCGCCGGTCAGCGAGCCGGTCTGGAGCTTGTACCGCGAGGCCCTCGCGCGCTTCGGCACGGTCGCAACGATGATCGAGCGCGACGACTGCATCCCACCGCTCGACGCATTGTTGTCGGAGCTCGATCGCGCACGCGACATCGCGCGCGAAGCGCAGGCGCGAGCGGCATGAGCACTTCCCTGCGCGACCGTCAGCGCGACATGCAACGTGCGATCCTGACCGGCACGAACGCAGCGCCCTTCGCGCACGGCGCGCATGCCGAAGAACGCAGCGAGCGCCTGCACATTTACGCCGCGGCCTATCGGCTGCGGCTGCATGAAGCGCTGGCCGAGAACTATCCCGCGCTGCGAACGCTCGTCGGCGCGCCCGAGTTCACCACGCTCGCGAGCCGCTACCTCGATGCGCACCCATCGCGGCATTTTTCGGTGCGCGCCTTCGGCGCTGCGCTGCCGGACTGGCTCGTCACGGAACGTCCTCACGAACCTTGGCTCGCCGAGTTGGCGCGCTTGGAGTGGCGCCTGGGCTGCGCGTTCGATGCGCCGGACGAACCGGTGCTGACGATCGCAGCGCTCGCCGCGATCGAACCTCACCGCTGGAGCGGCTTGCGGTTTCGCTTCGCGCCCTCCGTGGCGCGGCTCGATCTGCACACGAATGCTCCCGAGCTGTATGCACACATCATGCAAGAGGAAGCTCCACCGGCAGGCGAAGCGCGGGCAAAGCCGGCATGCTGGCTCATCTGGCGGCAGCAACTGAGCTCGCGCTATCGCTCGATGAAAGACCACGAAGCGCTCGCCTTCGATACGCTCGCGGCTGGCGAGACGTTCGGCGCGACGTGTCAGCGTTTGCTCACGATCGACACCGAGCAAAACGTGCCGCTCAAGGCCGCCGAATGCCTGAAACGCTGGATCAGCGACGAGCTCGTGGTCACGCTCTCGGTCGCGGCAGCGTAAGCTTCGCAACTCGCCGCCACGGCGGCACCGTCCGATCGAGGTCGCGATGAGTTACGTGTTTGTGCCGCAGCAGCCGCCGTCGGTGGCGATCAAGGGCAGCGAGGATCGCTTCCCCGTCCATCGCATCTATTGCGTGGGTCGCAACTACGCCGCGCATGCACGCGAGATGGGCAAAGATCCCGAGCGCGAGCCGCCATTCTTTTTCTCGAAGCCGGCAGACGCGCTCGTCGCGAATCACGCGACGATTCCATATCCGCCGCGCACTGTGAATCTGCATCACGAGATCGAGCTCGTCATCGCGATCGGAACGGACGGCAGAAACATCGCCGCCACCGATGCCTTGCGGCACGTATTCGGTTATGCCGTCGGCAACGATCTCACCCGGCGCGACTTGCAGTTCGAAGCACGCGACAAGGGCCGTCCATGGGATACGGCGAAGGGTTTCGATCGCTCGGCGCCGATCACTGCAATCACGCGCGTCGAACACTGCGGGCATCCGGCGCAGGGCAGGATCTGGCTGACCGTGAATGACGAATTGCGCCAGCAAGGCGACCTCGCCGAGCTGATCTGGAGCGTTCCCGAAATCATCGTAGAGCTCTCGACGCTGTTCGAGCTGCGGCCCGGCGATCTGATCTATACGGGAACACCGGCCGGGGTAAGCGCGATCGAGCGCGGCGATCGCATCGAAGGTGGCATCGACGGGCTCGACACGCTAGTCACGACGATCGCCGTGGAATGATCGAGAACACCATGAAGCTCTACACATTGTTTCGCAGCTCGGCCGCCTTTCGGGTACGGATCGCGCTCAATCTCAAGGGCATTCGCTACGAGTCGTTAGCGACGGCGCTGCTCGAGAACGAGCATCGCAAGCCCGACTACCTGGCGGTGAATCCGCAAGGATTGATTCCGGCGCTGGACATCGGCGGCCAGGTCTTGTCGCAGTCGCTGGCGATCATCGAATACCTGGACGAGACGCACCCGACGACGCCGCTGCTGCCCGCAGATCCGCTGTCGCGCGCGCGCATACGCTCGATGTCATTGTCGATCGCCTGCGACATTCACCCGCTCAACAATTTGCGCGTGCTGAATTATTTGAAGAACGAGCTCGAACAGAATAACGACGCCGTCAACGCCTGGTATCGGCATTGGATTACCGAAGGCTTTCGCGGGCTCGAAACTCAAGCACGCGAGTACTCACAAGCGCAGCGCCATCTTTTCGGCGACACGGTTTCGATGGCTGACGTTTGTCTCGTACCGCAGATGTTCAATGCGAGACGGTTCAAGACCGATCTGACGCCGTTCCCGACGCTCGTCGCCATTTCGACGCATCTGGAATCACTGCCGGCATTCGCAGCAGCACGACCCGAGGCGCAACCGGATGCCAGGTAGTCGGCCTGCGCAAAGCGCGGCAGCGCTCTGACTATCCGCTAACCACCCTCCGCTTCTTTCTATTAGTGCTGCTGCTGATTCCTCAGCGCCTGAATTCGCGGCAGCGGCAGGCCTGAAACTGAGGCGATCTGTTCGTCGCTGAGCAGACCCTGCGTCAGCAGGTTATGCGCCATCTCCAGCTTGCCCTTCTCAATGCCCTCCATGCGGCCTTTCTCAATGCCCTTCTCTATGCCTTCCTGCACGCCCTCTGCCCGTACGGTGGCGAAGTAGCTGCTCATGGTGTCTTCCTCCTGTGGATAGCGCTGTTCGAACGCCCGGCGCTCATTGTTGTCCAGGGCAGTGTAGATGTCGACGAACTCAAGATACTTCAGCCGCTTGTCGATGTTTCGCTCCAGGCTTCTCAAGCCGCGAATGGCGCTGGCGTAGACAGCCAGCTTCAGCTCGGTGGGCCAGCGCATGTTGGGGAGGTTCAAGCGCGCGATCAGGTTCGGGCTTTCCAGATAATGCTCGGCGGGCATCTCAGGCAGCACGGCTCGAATGTAACGAAACTGCAGATAGCGAAAGTATTCGTTGCCCAGTACGAGGCTGGGGTCGCGACTCCTGACCGACTTCAGGAAGATCACCACCGGCACCACCCGATCGGTGCTCAGCAACTCGGCGATCTCCAGGCAGTAGCGCGCCAATTTGTGGGCGGAGAACTGACGCGGGTCAGTCTGCTGCTCGATCACGAACAGCAGCGCTTCGCGGCGGCCATTGGGCCATTCCAGGAGCAGGGGAATGTCGAGCTCGTAGAAGCGATCGCTGAGGCGATCTTTCAGTTGTTCCTGGCGGAGGGGCGTGAAGCGGACCGTGTGATCCAGGTGAGCGGCTTCTTCCGGAGCGAACAGCTGCAGCGCCTGCAGCGGGTAATCGAGGATCAGATTCTTGAAATTCTGATCGTGGCTGGTCTGGCTGTGACTGGACATGCGGGCCTCCCTGCCTGCAGTAAATGCGCGCGGACTGTATAGCCTTCGATGACGCCAGGGCAAGAACGGAGTGCGACGTCGAATCGGTGCTATACCGTTGTAGTTGGGCGTAACTGTAACGATTCAGAGATCCGCTGCTCAACTCATAACTTTCGCGATTGAGGAGGTCATCGTAACCGGGGGAATTGTAGACTCGGGCAAATTGGTCGCGGTGAGTCTGCCCCTCGATCGGACCCGGATTGAAGCTGTTTCCCGCCCACTGGATAAGGAAATCCGACTCCACCCACCCGTTGATGGCGTACGCATTGGTGCTTCCATCCGTGCCGTAGGAACCGAGGCTGCTCGGATCGTTCGTCAATACGTCAATCGAGATCGTACCCGTGAATCCGCCGTTGTGGGAGTTGATGCAGGCTCCAGTGCTTGTGTAAGTGCAGACCGTCCCCGTCCCCGTAAAGTCATAAATCACAGGCACCGCCTGTGCGGTGGCGCCGCACAGCAGCAGCGCTGCAATCACACCCGATCCAGCCAGATTCTTTTTGAGCGTCACGACGGCGGTCTCCTGCGATTGTTGTGTCCGGCATCGATCCCATGTCTTAAGCCGGTGGCGCGAGAATGCCCGCGGCGCGGCGCCGCGCGTAACACCCAACCGGGTATGTTTTCAGCACCAGATCCGTGAGCAGCGACACCACCTCGACTTTCTAGTGGGTCAGGCCGACCGTGGTGAACGCAGCCGCAGGGAGATCCCGATTTTCATCGGG
>JRYD01018077.1_pt1 | contig 10579 bp, 9 predicted proteins | sample 235311 | NCBI WGS metagenome assembly JRYD01 (sample SAMN03074213, study PRJNA261472) | activated sludge metagenome | biome: Common Effluent Treatment Plant; feature: Wastewater; material: Activated sludge; isolation source: activated biomass in a lab-scale reactor treating industrial wastewater at...
CAGGTTGTTGATCACCAGATCGAAACGCAACCGGGGCGATACGCCATAGGCGGTCGAGCTGCGCAGGAAGGTTGGGCTGAAATTATCGTCGGCCAGCTTGGCGACATCTTGCTCGACCATGACCTTGGAACGGCCGTAAGGCGTCACCGGATTGAATGCCGACTCCTCATTGAGCCAATCATCCACCCCTGCGCCGTAGTTGCTGCACGAAGACGAGAAGATATACCGCTCGACGCCCAACTCCTTGGCGATCTCCGCCAGCCGGACCGAGGCCCGGTGGTTGATCTCATACGTCAACTCGGGGTTCAGGTCTCCCAACGGATCGTTGGAGAGGCCGGCCAGATGGAGGATGGCGTCGAAGCCGTCGATATCCGCATGAGTCACATCGCGCACATCCTTGTTGATGGCCGGAATAGCGGCGGTGACATCATCGCCGAACGTCGCCTCCTGGAACAGATTCGTGTCCAGACCAACGACATCATGACCCGCTTCCAAAAGCATAGGCACCAGAACCGTGCCCACGTAACCGTTATGACCAGTCACTAATACACGCATTTTAGTTCACTTAGCTCCTACCAAATCTTCCAGGGGGCTTGCCCGCTGTCCCACAATTTTTCCAGCACATACTTGTCGCGCCGGGTGTCCATACATTGCCAGAACCCTTCATGTTTGTAGGCCATCAATTCGCCGTCGGCCGCCAGACGTTCCAGAGGTTCCTTCTCAAATTGGGTATCGTCGCCGTCGATATAGTCAAACACCTGCGGCTCGACGACGAAGAACGCGCCATTGATCCATCCCTCGGCCGTTTGTGGCTTCTCGGTGAACTCGCGGATGCGGTCGCCGTCGAACTCCATGTGCCCATAGCGGGCGGGCGGGCGCACGGCGGTCATGGTGAGCAAACGGCCGTGATGGCGATGGAAAGCCAGAAGGCGATCCAGATCGACCGTCGAGACACCGTCGCCCCAGGTAAGCATAAACGTCGAATCGCCCATATAGGGTTGCAGACGCTTGATGCGGCCGCCGGTCATGGTGTTCAGACCGGTGTCGATCAGCTCGACCGTCCAATCCTGGATGCCGTTGTTGCCGTGCTGCTCGACACGGCCGTCCTTAAGGCTCACCGTCAAATTGCTGTTCAGTGAACAGTAGTCGACCATGTAGCGCTTGATGACCTCGCCCTTATAGCCCAGAGCCACGACAAAATTTTCATGGCCGTAATGGGCATAATGCATCATGATATGCCAGAGAATCGGACGGCCGCCGATCTCCACCATAGGCTTGGGTTTAATCTCCGTTTCTTCGGCCAGCCGTGTGCCGTGGCCGCCGGCAAGAATCCCTACTTTCATACGGCGTCAACTCCTCAAAAAGGTTTCAGAATTCGCTCACGAGCCAGAGTGCTGGCGGGCGGGCGGTTGGAAGGCGACAGGTTGCGCCGGGCGCGCCAACATTTCCCAAGCAGCGTCAGTATCAGGCAAAGGTGAATCAACCGAGTAAATGGTATCCAGGCCAAACTGATGCAACATACGTCGAGCCAGTTCACGCTGTTCATCGGTGATATGCTTCATCCAGCTGTCGACACGGTTCTTACCTGTGACGATGGCGCTGTCGGGCTTGCTTGAATTCGACGGCTTCCGCATGGCCTCATAGACCGAGNNCGGCTCCAGGAAATCTTCCATAAGTTGCGGCTGGACAAGTAAAATATCGCTCAGGTCTATTTCCCATTCGAGCCGTGACTGGGAGAGACAAACAGCGCATGGGTGGCGCATCAGGAAGGCCACTTTTAGGCCTGGAAAGTGGTTTACCATCCACTTGAGATACAAGCTGGCGCGAATGAACTTGATCAGTCGCTTATTGGATATGATGCGCGTGTTAAAGCGGTCGGACCAATCGTTTCGCAATCGACCGGATAGCGACAGACCCACCGGCTCAATCCAGGCGGGGTTATCGTCATCGGGGCGGATGTACTGGATCGCGTTGAAATGCGCGAAGGCTTCGATTCGAACATTACGGTCAGGCTCATCCATCAGCCGATATTCGTTACGATAGTTAATAACCTCGGATATCCAGGTGGTGCCGCTGCGTCCTGTTCCGGCAAGGACCAGCGAGTCCCGATAGTCCGACGACAGATCCAGGTAATAGCGGCGACGCACCACATTTCTGATGTGTTCGGGATGGAACTTCCCCTTGCGCTCTTTGGTCATGTGTAACATTTTCATACGACAATAATTCCGGTGTGGTCCTTCGTTAAACGCTCAATGCCTTATCCCTGGAGCAAGCCAGACATGTTAGGTCAAGGCGATGCAACGCTTGACCCAATTCGAATATTTGCCCTGTTTGGCTTAATGCCACCAATCTCCCAATATGATAACGCATATCTATCTTGAGACACCCTGTCTCTTACGTCTCAAGAGTATACAGATTGGCTTACAACGCCTCTTACGTGCGGATGATGGCACCTCAAAGGACCGATTGGTAAGCTGCGATAGTCTGCTCATAATGGGCTACAGGACCATTAAGTTCCTGCGTTTGTTTGCGTCCGGCGCGGCCCATCTCCAGCGCCTCGGCGCGGTTATCCAGCAAGCGTTGCATCTGCTCCGCCAGACCGGCGGCGTCACCCGGCTCGAACAGGAGGCCGTTTTCGCCGTGGATGATCTGTTCGGGAATGCCGCCGATCCTGGAACCAATTACCGGCGTGCCGCAGGCAAAGGATTCGATGACGGTCATCGGATAATTCTCATACCCTTCCGACGCTATCACGGTGAAGATGGCTCGCTGGACAAGTTTAGCCAGGTCGGCCGTATTCAGATGCCCTGCAAACCTCACATTTGTCAGATGGTTATCTTCCACAAACTGATGCAATTCAGGTTCCAGTTCACCCGCGCCGGCGATGACCAGCTCGGCATCGGTTTTCACCCGACGCACCGCCTCCAACAGGGTGAGAACCCCCTTCATGCGTACAAGGCGTCCGGCAAAGACAAAGTAGTTATCCGCTTCATAGGCGGGTTGAAAACTGTCCGGACGAATGAAGTTTGGGATGACGGTGAGCGGCTTGCGAACACCATGCTCAACGACTTTGTCGGCTAAGAACTGGCTGGGCGCGATGAACAGATCAACATTGGGCTCGTACAGGCGAAAGGCTTCGTGGAAATACATCTCCACAGATGCCAGCAGACTGGCGCTAAGCGACCCACGCTTGCAGCGATAGCGGGTCATGTTGTAATACTTGCCCCCTTTGCAGGCCTCACAAATATGGCCGTGTGACACAAAAGATGTATTCGGGCAGACGATTTTATAATCGTGCAAAGTCTGAACCACCGGCAACCCGGCCGACTTCATCGCCGGCAGGATCGAGGTCGACATCTCGTGGATAAAGCCGTGGATATGTATCAGGTCGGGCTTCACCCTATCGATCAGCGCCTCAACCTTTCGCTTCGCTTCTCGGGAATAGAGCACCCGCTCCAACACGCGTACTTTGGAGCTGATGCCGGGCTTTCCCATCTCGGTTGGAAAGTCAATATAGCTTACAAAATCATCGCTGAATTCCGAGGGGAGATTCTGCGGATGGTCCATGCAAAAAGGGATAACCTCATGGCCATGACTGCGAAGTAAGTCAGATAGGTCGAAGAAACAACGTTCGGCGCCTCCCCGCATATAGTTAAAGCTGTTAACCATTAGAATTTTCATTTCAATCCTGTCCACTTCCTGGAGAGACCGTTCACAAAAGGCATAAACTGTCCGGCCATATCATCGATCATCCATGAAAATAGGGAGCGCTTTCTGCATAAGCCAACCAAATCATGCGATGTCTTGCGTGATCCACCGGTTGCACGAGCAGGCCGCCTATAGCAAAGCCTCGTACACCTCTTCATATTGGTCGACCACATGCCGCCACTGGAAATGCTCGCGCACGACATTCTCGGCGCGTTCCGCCAAATCACGCATCTCATCCGGATGGCTCAAAGCCCAGATCATCTTCTCACGCAAATCATCCACATCGCCCGATTTGAAAAATAACGCCTCCTCCGGCAAAACAGCGCGATTCTCCGGCAGGTCACTGGCAAGGAGTGGCGTTTTCAGCGCGGCAACTTCCAGCAGGGTGATAGCCATCGCTTCATAGGTAGTCGGAAACAGGAAGAGGCGGGACATCTGCATCAGCGCGAAGAGCAATCCTTTATCGGAAACAAACCCGCCAAATCGCGTCCGCCCATCAGCCAGCGACAAAAGTTGCTGATGATACTTTAGATCAAATGCCGGGTCGCCCAGGATAAGCAGCGGCAAATCATCCTCGATCTGCTGCATGGCCTGGAGGACATAATGACAGCCCTTGCGCGGGATATTTCGGCCCGCGGTGAAAATCATATAGTTGCCCGGCTGCAAGCCCTGGCCTGCCAAAAAATCACGGGCTTCCTTGATCTTCAGTTCCTCCAGCTGGATACCGTTAGGCAGATACCTGACATCACGACCATATCTCTCCTCCAGAAAATTCGCGTCCGGCAGCGAAACGCTGGTTCGAACAGTCGAAAGATACATGAACGGATATTCACACGCCTTGAAGAAGTACCTTGCCAACCCCCATTGGTTGTACTCTACGGGAACCAAACTGTGCAATCCATGCGACGTCGCGATCACCTTATAGCGCAAGCGTAACAACGGCAGCACAAAACCAGTTTCCACACTGTGGATATTGATAAGGTCATAATCACCCAGGAATAGCGCATGCAGGGCGGCCATTAGAAAAGTAACCGTGGCCCGGGTGAACTTACCTGGTACGCTTGGAACTCGAATGAGACGCACGCCGGGCACGACCGTCCCCTCAGCCACCTCTTTATTGCTGACATAAACGGTTGGCTCGAATCGCTCATGATCAAAGGAGGTGGCGATTCTTTGCACAACAGCGTCAACGGCCGCTTTGGCGGGTAATGCTTTAACTCCAATGAAGGCGATCTTCTTTTTCCTCATGTAATTCTCCAGCAACAAACTCCGGAATCAGCCGACACAGACTCGGAAAATACCTGTTGTCGCCGCAAACTTGTGGCGTTTGCGCCCAGACTCCAGCTAATAAATTATAGGCTCTGCGACTTACGACAAAACTAAAGGGAACGGCAAGAACAGGCGATGCGGCCAGTCGGGAATAACCACATAATCCCAGATCATCCACATAACCCGGAAAACCCGAGCCACGGCTCACATGGCGCCCGAGGCTATGGAGTGGTCAATCGACTATCGCTGTAGACGACCAGGTATCGAATGGATGGTGGACGTGGCAGGCCGCGCACCCAGGCGGAAAATATAGCCAAGAGATACACAGTATAAAATCGCCATTGCACTGGCGACCGTGAGATCAATATAGAATAACCAGACCGGCAAACAGGAAGTGAAAAGGATCAAGCCATATGTGAGTGAGAGTTGATAGGGATCTGTGATCCGACGTGTGATCTTAAATAATCGCATGTTAATCAGGACTACAATTAACAGGAACACCATCAATCCAATCAACCCATATTCCTGAATCCAGGTCCCCAAACCCGAACTTGAAACGCCACCATACACATCGTCCTGATAACGGATTCCACCTATTCCCAGGAAAGAGCTATTGGATCGGCTACCTAATCCATGGCCGAACATAGTCGTGACAGAGTCACGTTGTATTTGTTGCCAACCATAGACGATTGACTGACCACGCCCCAAATAATAATTCCCGCCAACATTTTCGTTTACGGTAAACAAGTATGCCTCTAATTTGTCGTCTTGCAGAAATTCCTGGATTGTCGACATACCTTGTTGAACCAGAAAATTATTATAAATAGGCAGGAAGACGGCTCCGATTACGATAAAAAGCAGGTGAAATACCAAAAACTGACGTAGCTTGCCGCTCCAAATGATCTGAATCAAGGCAGCTACTCCAAGCATTAGAATCAATCCGATTAAGTAGAACTTGGTTATGCTCAAGATGCTTCCCAAAAAACCCAGCACTAAAACGAGCGCCAGATATTTCACACTGCGCGTTGCCAACCATTGTCCTAACATTATGCTGGTGATGAAGAACACCAACATAAGAAAAGGGGCAGACCCTTTCCAGCCGAACGTGCCTCCCATCGCATCGCCGGTCGGAAACCCTAATGCATACATGATGACCTGCACGCTAACCTGAAACGCCAAAAACGCCAGGCAAAATCTTAAAAACCATTTGGCAAAGTCCCTAGGATCATCGATGACCAAGTAGGCAAATAAACCGATAAGCGGATACTTGAACATCCGATACCACCCCCATATAAATGCAGGGATAGATTGTCCCTCATAAAAGGCCACGATGCCCCAGATAAAGGTGATACCTAAAACAACCAATATGCCTTTGGGAATCCTGTCCTCTTTCAACATAATCGCAAAGGCGGCCAATAAGATTAGCCCGGTGAATCCGTGAATACTGATTTCCACGGCTTTAGGTAGCCCAAGAGGCCATCGAAGGAACGGGACAAATGACTCGGCCAGGAACAGGAACGCCAACAGGAGAAACCACCACTCACCCATCCACGGGTATTTTGGTTCCGCTCGTTGCCTTGATCGGGGTGCTGCTATCCCTCGATAGGGACTATCTTGTTCAACCGTGCTTCTCATGACAGGATCAGAGGGTGGGCGACACATCCACCGTGCCGCCCATTCCCTACGTATACCGATATTTCTAGCCGACCGCTACCGCCTCAGGCAAGTTCTCATGTTCCGCCATGAACGCGCGAATGGCGTTGACGACGTAGCTCACCTTCTCGTCATCCAGTTCCGGAAAAATCGGCAGAGATACAATCTCCTCGGCATAAGCCTCCGTCACCGGAAAGTCCCCCCGTTTATAGCCCAACTCGGTGTAGGCCGGCTGCAGGTGGATAGGAATCGGATAATGCAGGCCGGTGGCAACTCCCATCTCCTTCAGGTGGTCCATCAGCGCCTCGCGCCCTCCGGACACCCGAACTACATAGAGATGGAAGATATGCTCGGCATAATCGGTCGTTTCCGGCGCGACGATCGGCAGCCCGGCCAGCATCTCGGCGTATGTGGCGGCGGCACGGCGGCGACTGGCGTTCCAGCCATCAAGGTACGGCAGTTTCACCCTGAGCACCGCTGCCTGCACTGTATCCAGACGATGATTAAATCCCTTCACCTCGTGATAGTACTTCACCTTCTGACCGATATTGCGCAGCAGCCGAATTTTCTCGGCGATGGCGGCATCGCTCGTGGTCACCGCCCCGCCGTCTCCATAGGCCCCCAGGTTCTTGCCGGGATAAAAGCTAAACGCGGCGGCATCACCCAGACTTCCAGCCGGGCGCCCCTTGTATCGCGCGCCGCTGGCCTGGGCCGCGTCTTCAAAAACGAACAGGCCGTGCTTGCGAGCGATACCAACAATGGCGTCCATATCGGCCGTCTGCCCATAGAGATGCACCGGCATGATGGCCTTCGTTCGCGGCGTGATGGCCGCTTCGATCTTGGTCGGGTCGATGTTGTAGGTCTGTGGGTCGCAATCGACCAGCACCGGCGTCGCACCGGTGTTGGATATCGCCAGCGTCGTGGCGATGAACGTATTGGCGGCGGTTATGACCTCATCGCCGGGGCCGATATCATATGCCCGCACGATAAGCTCCAGCGCCGAATAACCGGAATCAACGCCGACGCAGTGCTCTGTGTTGCAATATTCGGCGAATTCACGCTCAAACTCGGATACGGCGCCACCCAGCACGAAGTCGCCGCGCTGCATGACTGCCAACACGGCCGGGTCGACTTCGTCCTTTATCTGGCGATATTGTGCTTTCAGATCGACAAATGGGATTTCCATGTGGTTTCTCTACCTTACTGTTTGAGGGTTTGGGGGTTAAGCTTTCGATTTTTCCACGGGCTGACGTTCGATATAATGAACCGATCTTGCGTTGTTTTCCAAATCACTTATTGTGCGCTGCAGTCGTGCCTCAGCCCGTTAATGTAAGCCTTCTCGCCGGGATGCAGCGGACAGTCGATCTCATCAACCGTCGTCACCACGCGAGCCGGATTGCCATAGACGACCGCGTGCGGCGGCACATCCTTCGTGACGACCGCGCCCGCGCCAACCAGGGCATACTCCCCGATGACCACGCGGGGCAGAATGGTCACATTGACGCCGATGCGCGCGCCGCGTTTGATGGTCGGCCCACCGGCATGCGTGCATTCGGCGCACAGCGGCCGCATATCGTTGGCGACGCTGACCCCCGGCGCAAGAAAAGCATCGTCCTCTATCGTGGTGAATTGAGCGACATAGACGTTGCTGTGGATCTTGACGTTATTGCCGATGCGGCAACCATAGTCGATGACCGAATTGCTCCAGATACCGACGTTATCGCCGATGACGTTTTCCTCGCGGATGACGACGTTATGCCCGGTCTGCAAGCCGCGGCCGATCGTCGTGCCGGCATAGATGGTCGTGCCGGAACGAATGTTGGCCCCGCTGCCGATACGCAGGGTTTGGTCGGCGATGGCGCGACCGGTGGGATATCCCAACGACACGCCCTCGTCAATCGTGCCGGGTTCCTCCAGCAGGACATTCTCGGAGATATCAGGCATTGGTCAGTTCCCTGCTGCGCTTGATATCGGCCGGATCACCGTGCCCGTTTTGATTCACAAATACCGTATTTCCGCCGTTCTTCATCGAACGTTGCGCCGCTTCAACAACCTGGACGACGCGCATCCCGTTCAGACCATCCGTCTGCGGCTGCTCGCCCTTGTTGATGCAGTCGAGAAAATGTTGGCATTGCACCCGAAGCGGTTCTTCAAAGCGGATGTAGGGGATGATCACATCGCCATAATGATAGGCGAAGCTGAATTCACCAAAAGTATCCGTGTGCCGGATGGCCTTCACTCCCTTATCATAGATCTTGATCTTCTCCAGCGGTTCGACATCGTCATACATGACCATCTTCTCGCTGCCGACGACAGTAATGCGCCGTTGCTTCGACGGATCGAGCCAACTGGAGCGGATATGAGCCATGATGTTTTTAGGAAACATAAGGGTGGTATAGGCTACATCCTCAATGCCTTCCTGCACGCATGACGAACCGTGGGTATTAACGGATATGGGATCGGCATCCAGCAGATAGCGCAAGATGGAGATATCATGCGGAGCCAGGTCCCATACGACATTGGCCTTCGTCTGGAAGAGGCCAAGGCTGGCGCGGATGGCATCGATGTAATAAATGTCACCCAGTTCGCCATCCTGAATCATCTGCTTGATGGCGCGCACGGCCGAGTTATATTCAAACGTGTGGCCAACCATCAAACGAACATCGTTTTCGCTAGCCACCTGGATCAACTGCCCGGCGTCTTCGCTGTTGAGCGTGATCGGTTTCTCCACCAGCACGTGCAGGCCGTGCTCCATGCAATCGCGAGCAATCGCGTAGTGGGTTGCCGGCGGCGTGGCGATAACCACAGCATCCAGGTTCAGTTCAAACAGGTCGCGATAATCCCGTGTCGCAACCTCGATCTGCGGGAAGCGTTGCGCCACACGATTGAGCGATTCCTGCTGCAGATCGGAAATGGCGATCACTTGAGCGCCGGGGATCTCGATGAAGTTTCGAATAAGGTTTGGGCCCCAATAGCCACAGCCAATGGCGCCGATACGGAGGTCGGTCATATTAGCGAGCACCTCTTGCGTTGACGACGGCCAAAACCGTCATAAGTATGATTTTGATATCCAGCCACAAAGATTGTTGCCGGATATATTCTACATCCATGCGCACCATTTCCTCGAAATTGGTGGCGCTGCGGCCCCTCACTTGCCACCATCCGGTGATTCCCGGCACGGTGCGCAGCCGGTCGTGATGGTGATACTGGTACAGGTCGACTTCATAGGGGATGGGTGGCCGGGGGCCTACAAGGCTCATGTGACCCATCATAACATTCCAGAATTGCGGCAATTCATCCAGGCTGGTCTTTCGCAGGAAACTGCCAATTGGCGTGACGCGCGGATCCTTCACCAACTTGTATTTGACGCCTTCGGTCTTCGGAGCCGTTTGCAGCTCGGCCATCCGCGCCTCATCCCCCGCGATATAGGCTTCGATGAATTGGCGATGGATAGTCGACTTCGCATCCATTCGCATGGTGCGAAACTTGTAGATGGTGAAGGGCACTTCTTCCCAATAGACTTGCCCGTTGCGGATGCGCCGTTTGGCGGTCACTCGTTCCTGTTTAAAGATCGCCGGCCCGGGGGAATCCCACTTGATAAGCAAGGCGATAAAGGCCATCAACGGCAACAGGAAGATCATCGAAAGGGTGACGATGATCAAATCCATCGCTCGCTTGGCAATAAAATACATCGATTGAGGATCGGCGTTTTGGGCATCAATCGCCGGACCCATCGTCCATTGTAAAACCTTTTGCTCTTCCATCTCGCTCAGTTTCCTCTCGTCCACTAGTTCGTCCATTGGTATCAGGATAATGGCCGAGTCTTCCGCACCATAATTCCTTTTTACCAACCAAAACTTACAAACCGGCTAACGATCTGGAAAAGTTTGAGTTTTTTCAACTCTGGTTATCTCACGGCTCCGGCGAGATCGAGCGAGGTTTCATGGAT
>JRYD01005995.1_pt1 | contig 10568 bp, 7 predicted proteins | sample 235311 | NCBI WGS metagenome assembly JRYD01 (sample SAMN03074213, study PRJNA261472) | activated sludge metagenome | biome: Common Effluent Treatment Plant; feature: Wastewater; material: Activated sludge; isolation source: activated biomass in a lab-scale reactor treating industrial wastewater at...
GCCGCCAACGTCGCGCTCGCCGACATCACGTGGTTCCGCGCCGGCGGCCCCGCACAGGTGCTCTTCACGCCCGCCGATGAAGCCGACCTCGCCTATTTCCTGAAGCACAAGCCGAGCGACCTGCCGGTGTTCGTCATCGGCCTCGGCTCGAACCTGCTCGTACGCGACGGCGGCGTGCCGGGCATCGTCATCCGCCTCGGCCGTGGCTTCGCCGAGATCAAGGTCGAGCCGAACCATCGCCTGCGCGCCGGCACGGCCTGCCCGGACGTCAAGGTCGCCCGCGCGGCGGCCGACGCCGGCATCGACGGCCTCGCGTTCTACCGCGGCATTCCCGGCTCCATCGGCGGCGCGCTGCGCATGAACGCCGGCGCCCATGGCAGCGAGACCAAGGACGTGCTGATCGAGGCCCGCGCCGTCGATCCGGAAGGCAACATCCACGTGCTCTCGCTCGCCGACATGGGCTTCACCTATCGTCACAGCGCCGTGCCACGCGATTGGATCTTCACCGAAGCCACCTACCAGGGCACGCCCGGCAACCCCGCCGACATCCTGCGCGACATGGAGGCCGTCGCCGCTTACCGCGAGCAGAACCAGCCCATCAAGGAGCGCACCGGCGGCTCGACGTTCAAGAACCCGCCCGGTCACAGTGCCTGGAAGCTGATCGACGACGCGGGCTGTCGCGGCTTTCGCGTCGGCGGCGCGCAGGTGTCGGAGAAACACTGCAACTTTCTGATCAACACTGAAGGCGCCTCCGGCGAGGACATTGAGCGCCTCGGCGAAACCGTACGCGCGCGCGTCAAGGCCAAGGCAGGCGTGACGCTCGAATGGGAGATCATCCGCCTCGGGCGTCCGTTGGACGGCCGCCCCGTGGGCGAGGCACTGGCAGAGACCGCAATATCATGACCGACAAGCTTCCCGCCGCCCCGCCGCGCACGTTCGGTCACGTCGCCGTGCTGATGGGCGGCCTCTCCGCGGAGCGCGCCGTCAGCCTCCGCTCGGGCGAGGCCGTGGCGGCCGCGCTCGAAGGCGAGGGCTATCGCGTGACGCGCATCGACGTCGGGCGCGACATCGCGCGGCGCCTCGACGAGATCCGCCCCGAGGTCTGCTTCAACGCCCTGCACGGCTGCTTCGGCGAGGACGGGCTGATCCAGGGCGTGCTCGAGACGATGGCCATCCCCTACACGCATTCGGGTGTCCTCGCCTCCGCGCTCGCCATGCACAAGGAGAAGGCCAAGGCGATCATGAAGCCGGCCGGCGTGCCGGTGGCCGAGGCGAAGCTCCTCTCGCGCGCGGACGCCGCCGCCCACGCGCTCCCGCCGCCCTATGTCGTGAAGCCCGTCGACGAGGGCTCGAGCGTGGGTGTGCTCATCATCCGCGCCGGAACGAACGACTGGGCGAAGCTTATCCGCGACGGCGGCCCGGCGGAGCAGATCGTCATGGTCGAGCGCTTCATCCCCGGCCGCGAGCTGACCTGCGCCGTCATCGGCGACTTCGTGACCGAGGTGATCGAGATCGTCCCCGAGAAGGGCCTCGCCTTCTACGATTTCGAGGCGAAATACGCGCCCGGCGGCTCCCGCCACGAGCTTCCGGCCGACATTTTACCGGATGTTTACCGATTGATCCGGAAATACACCCTGGCGGCCCATGCGTCGCTCGGCTGTCGTGGCGTCTCGCGCGCGGATTTCCGCTTCGACGACACGGCAGGGGGGACCGGCGAGCTGATCTGCCTGGAGGTGAACACGCAGCCGGGCATGACCGGGACCTCTCTGGTTCCGGAGCTGGCGGCATACGCGGGCTGGTCGTTTGGCGAGCTCGTCCGATGGATCGTCGAGGACGCGAGTTGTTCGAGGTAGGCCAGAGCGGAACGAACCGGCGGCAGGCGCACGATGCGCTTCTGCTCTCCCGCGCTCACGCCCCGGCGCCTCCCGACGAGAGACCCCGCCTCACGGCCAAGGAACCCTACCAGGTCGACGCCGATCTCGAGGCAGCCCCGGGCCCTCAAGCCGCCCCCCGCACGCCGCGCCTTGCGCGCCTCCTGCTGGCGGCGCTTGGCATCGGCCTTGCCCTCGGCGCCGTCGAGGAGGCGGCCCGCCACGCCGGACATGCCCCGAAGCTCGAGCGTCTCGCGCGTCTCATGGGCTTCGGCATCGATCAGGTGGCGCTGGTCGGCCATCGCTACGCCTATGACCGCGATGTCTTCGATGCGCTCGACCTCGCCAACGTCCGCACCTTCGCCGCGCTCGACACGGCCGCCGTGAAGGCGCGCATCGAGCGGCTGTCCTGGATCGATACCGCCGAGCTGACCCGCGTCTTCCCGGGACGCCTCGACATCCGCGTCACGGAGCGCAAGCCCTACGCCGTCTGGTCGCGCGCCGATCGCGTCTACCTGATCGACCGCACGGGGCGCGTGCTGGCGGCCGTCAACGGCACGGCTCTTCCCGATCTGCCGCGCGTTTCTGGCGAGGGAGCCGCATCGGAAGCGGCCGGTTTTCTCGCCACGCTCGCCCGCTACCCCGAGATTGCCGCGCGTTTTGTCGAGGCCGAGCGCGTCTCGGACCGCCGCTGGCGCCTGAAGCTCGCCAACAAGGCGACCATCGAGCTGCCGGCCGACGACGAGGTGGCGGCGCTGGAGGAGCTCACGCGCGATGGCGCGCTGATGCAACGCGTCGCCGCCGGCAGCGCCACGCTCGATTTCCGCGGCCCCGGCCGCGCAGCCGTCCGCTCCGAGCCGGAGGCCGCGGTGGCGGTGTCCGCCTCAGCCTCCACTCCCGGCTCTTGAGGGAGGACACCATGGGGCGGGACAGGGCGAGGCCGCACAGCGGATCGAAGGGCGTCACCGGAGTGCTCGACATCGGCACCAGCAAGATCGCGTGCCTGATCGCCGCGGCAGGGCCCGCAGGCGTGCGCGTGATCGGCGTCGGCCACCAGCGGGCAGAAGGCGTCAAGGGCGGCGTCGTGATCGACCTCGACCGCGCCGAGCAGGCGGCCCGTGCCGCCGTGGCAGCGGCCGAGCGCATGGCCGGCGTCGAGCTCTCCGAGGTGCACGTCGCCGTCTCCTGCGGCCGCCTCAAGTCGCAGAATTTTTCCGCCCGGGCCGAGATCGCAAGCGGTGTTGTCCGGGAGGACGACGTCCGCCGCCTGATGACGGCGGGCCAGGCGTACGTCGAGCAGGGTGGTCGCGCGCTCGTGCACATGAACGAGGTGGCGCTCAGGCTCGACGGCGCGCCGGGCGTCCGCGATCCGCGGGGCCTCGCCGCGCGCGAGCTGGCCTTCGACCTCCATGCCGTGACGGCCGACGAGGCGCCGCCCCGCAACCTGCTGATGGTCGTCGGGCGCTGCTATCTGGAGCCCGCGACCCACGTCCCGACCCCGCTCGCGAGCGCGATCGCCGTTGCAACCGAGGACGAGCGCCGTCTCGGCGTGACGGTCGTCGATATCGGCGCCGGCACGGCGAGCCTCGCCATGTTCGCCGAGGACCGCTTCGTCTATGCCTGCGCCGCGCCGATCGGCGGCACGCAGATCACCTTCGACATCGCCCGCGCGTTGCATACGCCCCTTGCGGAAGCCGAGCGAATCAAAGCGCTTTATGGCACAGTCGTCTGCGCTCCGTCGGACGAGCACGATGCCTTCACCTACTCGTCTGCGGGCGAGGACGACGGCATCCTGTATCACATGACGAAAGCCGAGCTTGCCGAGGTGATCCGGCCGCGTATCACGGCCATGTGCCACCACATCCGGCAGCGCTTGGAGGAGTGTGAGATGACGGCATATGCCGGCCGCTGTCTTGTGCTCACGGGGGGCACGAGCCAGTTGACCGGCTTGGCTGATTTCATGGCCGCCGAGCTGGGGCGGCCGGTGCGCGTAGCGGGTCCGCAGGCGGTTGCCGGCCTGCCGCCCGCATGTTCGAGTCCGGCATTCTCGACCGCCGTCGGGCTGCTTGTCGCGGAAACGCACGAAGCGGCTGGCCGGCGGATCTATCGCAGCCGCGACGGCGAGGCGGAAAGCTATCTGAAGCGCGTCGGCTCCTGGTTGCGCGAAGGGTTCTGAGCCCCCATGAGCGGAGGCGCCAGCACGGGTCAGCCTGGCGGGAGCAGGGCCAGTAACATGCCGGGGAGCCGCGCTGCGGAGGCATCTCCCGCGCGGGAATGGGGCAGGACGAGATGGCGGCACATCCGGATCCTTCGGATCTAAAACCCAGACTCACGGTGATCGGCGTCGGCGGCGCCGGCGGCAACGCCGTCAACAACATGATCGCGGCGGGTCTCGAGGGCGTCGATTTCGTCGTCGCCAACACCGACGCCCAGGCGCTCATCAACGCCACCGCCGAGCATCGAATCCAGCTCGGCGTCGAGCTCACCGAGGGCTTGGGCGCAGGCTCGCGCCCCGAGATCGGCGAGGCGGCGGCCGAGGAGGCGATCGAGGACATCCGCAACCAGATCAAGGGCTCGCACATGGTCTTCATCGCCGCCGGAATGGGCGGCGGCACCGGGACCGGCGCGGCGTCCGTCATCGCGCGCGCCGCGCGCGAGCTCGGCATCCTGACGGTGGGCGTCGTGACGAAGCCGTTCCTCTTCGAGGGCGTGCGGCGCATGCGCATTGCCGAAGCCGGCGTTGCCGAGCTGCGCAACTACGTCGATACGCTGATCGTCATCCCGAACCAGAACCTGTTCCGCATCGCCAACGAGAAGACCACCTTCGCCGAAGCCTTCGTCATGGCCGACCAGGTGCTTTACTCGGGCGTCGCCTGCATCACCGACCTCATGGTCAAGGAAGGCCTGATCAACCTCGACTTCGCCGACGTCCGCACCGTGATGACCGAGATGGGCAAGGCGATGATGGGCACCGGCGAGGCGGAGGGCGAGCGCCGCGCCATCATCGCGGCCGAGGAGGCCATCTCCAATCCCCTGCTCGACGACGTCTCGCTGCGCGGCGCCAAGGGGCTTCTGCTCTCGATCACGGGCGGCAACGGCCTGACGCTCTACGAGGTCGACGAGGCCGCGAGCCGCGTGCGCATGGAGGTCGACCCGGAGGCGAACATCATCGTCGGCGCCACCTACGACCCCTCGCTCGGCGATCGCATCCGCGTCTCGATCGTCGCCTCGGGCATGAGCCGCTCGGGCGAAGCCGAGCGCGCTCCGCCTGCGCCGGCCGAGAACTGGGTTCGCGGGACCAAGGCGGCGGCCGCCGCTGCTCAGGAGGCCGTGCATCCGCCCCAGGCGAGCCGCGCCCCGGCGGGAGGAGGCTTCATCCCCGTCGACCCGCGCGACCATCGCGGCGGGGCTCACGATCTTCAGCAGCGCCTGACCGAGGCGCTTCAGCAGTCCCAGCCCGGTGTCCCGACCACCGCGGGTCGCCCCCCGCAGCCGCCGGCGCACGACCCGCGCGGCCGCGGCGAGCCGTGGCGAGGCCCCGGCAACGTCATGATCGAGAGCGGACCTCCCCAGCTTCAGGGCGCCACGCCGCCGCCGTTGCCGCAAACCCATGCGCCCGCCTACGATCAGGGCGCGTTCGCGCCGCAGCCGCCGTTGGAGGTCCGCCGTCAGGCTCTGCCGCCCCTGCCCGAGGCCGCCGCCGAGGCGCCTCGTCAGCCCGCCTACCGCACACCGGCCGAATCCTACGCCGAGGACGTGGCGCACCGTCATCAGCAGCCGATGCAGCGCCCTCCGCAGCATGCGGAGCCGCGGCGGCGCCTCGGACTGTTCGAGCGCATCACGGGCCGCGCACGCGGCGCGCCTGATTCGGACGCGCGTCCGCGTGATTCGGAAGGCGCCCGCGCAGGCGACGACGCGGGGAGCGCGGGCATGCCTGGCGGGCGCGAAAGCCACCCGCATTATCCGCATGCCGCGCATCCGTATAAGGATGAACGACAAGAGACTGATATACCTGTGTTTTTCAGAGAGAAACGCCGGTAGGTCGGGACGGGATCTAGCCGTGTGTCGACAGGTGTCCGGTACGTAACACAACGTAAGAAAGCGTGATTTGTCCCACCGGGAGACGAAGACTATCGTTTCTTAACGACCGGTTCGCAGGACAACCGACCACCCATCTGCCCATGCGCCCGATAAGGCGCGAGCCACCGTTTTAGAGTTGGCCGGGGCAGACGAAAGACGGGGAACGGGGTGGCGGCAAGCGAACATCGGCCGGGGGTGGCGGACCGTCCGTGGGGGCGGAGCCGAGGAAGGCATCGAGGGACGGCGCAGCATGTCAAATCGCTTCATCGGCGCGCGACAGACGACGATTGCTCAAGAGATCCAGGTCCACGGCACGGGGGTGCACAGCGGAGCGCCAGTTTCGGTCAGCCTGCATCCGGCAGGGGCCGACACTGGGCTCCGTTTCGTGGTTATGAAGCGCGGTCGGGTGACCGCAGAAATTCCCGCCAAAGTCTGTAACGTCAAGAATCTCACGCTCTGCACGGTCATCGGCGACGAAAGCGGCGCCACTGTTTCCACCGTCGAGCATCTTCTCGCCGCCCTTCGCGGCCTCCACATCGACAACTGCATCATCGAGATCGAGGGCAAGGAAGCCCCGATCATGGACAGCAGCGCCCTGTCGCTTGAGATGAGCCCCGGCGTCTTCCGCAACGAGATCGCCCACGCCCGCACCTTCGGCTTCATGAGCGATGTGGAGCGGCTGTGGAAAGCGGGCCTTGCGCTCGGCGCCAATCTCACCAACACGGTGGCCATCGGCGACGACCGCATCATGAACCGCGAAGGTCTGCGCGATCCGCTCGAGTTCGTTCGCCACAAGATGCTGGACGCCGTAGGCGACCTCAGCCTGTCCGGCCATCCGCTGCTCGGCGCCTATCGCTCGGTCAAGGGCGGCCATCGCCTCAACGCGCTGGTGCTGCAGAAGCTGCTCGAGGACAGCTCGGCGTGGTCCATCGTGCAGGCGCCCCGCGTGCGCGAGCCGCGCGCCGTCGCATTCGAGCGCGCGACCGCCGCCGTTGCGGTCGCAGCCGAGTAGGCATCGGTTTCCGTCTCATCCGCTCTGCGCCACCCCTTGAGGGCGGCGATCGGGCCTCGTCCCGAACGGGGCCTGAAGCGTCCGGGCCAAGCCTTTGTCGGCAAAGCCACTTCGGATCTTTTCCCCAGTGCTGGATCGGTCGCCGGGCCTCACATCAACCACAATGTAAACCTAGCCTCGCGCGCAAGCGTGGACGGCGGGGGAAGACGGGGCGGTGTCGCCTTCAGGCAGGTGGCGAAGTGTGCTAGACCCTGAGCGCTTGAGGCCCTATCCGTCCGCAGCGTCGTTCAACGGTCTCATCGCGCGCGGTTCCGATTCGGGTACGGACGACCGCGCTCGCGGCAGCGCTCAGAAGTAAGACGGTGGGCTGGGGGGAGTACGGCATTCGATGCGCAAGACGCCAAATTGGGCCGCAGCCATTGTGTGGTGCGCCATGGGCGGCGTCGCGCTGGCGCTTGCGGGGTGCGCGTCGTCGACCGATGCCACCAGCATCCTCAATGCCGATCCGCCCGAGAAGATGTATGCCGACGCCGATGCGCTGATGAACAAGGGCAAGTTCGAGGACGCGGCGCGCAAGTTCGAGGACCTCGACCGCTCGCATCCCTATTCGCCCGAGGCGCGCCGCTCTATCGTGCTGGCGGCGTACGCCTATTACAAGGCCGGCAAGGCGCCTGAGGCCATCGCCTCCGCCGAGCGCTACACCGTCATGCATCCGGGCACCAAGGACGCGCCGCTCGCCCATCACATCATCGCATCCGCCTACTTCGACGACATGAACCCGTCGAACCGCGACCAGGCCGCGACGCGCAAGGCGCTTGAGCAGCTCAAGATCCTGAAGTCGCGCTATCCCGACAGCACCTACGCCCAGAACGCCGACAACCGCATCCGCATTGCCGAGGACACGCTCGCGGCCTCGGAGATGGAGGTCGGCCGCTACTACATGAAGCAGAAGAACTTCGTCGCCGCCATCAACCGCTTCAAGGTGGTGGTGTCCGACTTCCAGACGACGGCCCATGTCGAAGAGGCGCTGATGCGCTTGACCGAATGCTATATGGCGCTCGGCGTCACGCATGAGGCGCAGACCGCGGTCGCCGTCCTCGGTCACAACTTCCCGCAGTCGAAGTGGTATCGGGACGCCTATGCGCTCCTGAAGTCTGACGGCCTCGCGCCCCAGCAGAGCAACGACTCCTGGATCACGAAAGCCTGGAAGGCGGTCCCCAAGCTCGGCCTCGGCGGCCCGGGTTGAGCCCGGAGGCGTCGCGCCTGCTTTTCGACTGGACCACGGCCGCGTCCACCACTATCTGTCCGAAGCGATGAGGCATCGGTCCAGAGAAAGAGCGGAACCGCGATCGCAGAGGTCGCCCGCCGCGAGCCGCGATGGCGAGAAAGAAGCCTGCACCTCCCCCGGTTGAGGATCTGAGCGCCGACGAGGCGTCGGCCGAGCTCGCGCGACTTGCCGCCGAGATCTCCCATCACGATCGGCTCTACTACCAGTCCGACGCGCCCGAGATCTCGGACGCCGACTACGACGAGCTGCGCCGGCGCAACGAGGCCATCGAGGCGCGCTTTCCGAAACTCGCGCGCCCCGACAGTCCCTCGAAAAGGATAGGCGCTCCGGCCGTCGAGACCTTCGCCAAGGTCCGCCACCGCGTGCCGATGCTGTCGCTCGGCAATGCGTTCGACGACGGGGAGGTGGTCGACTTCGCCGCTCGCGTCCGCCGCTTCCTCTCCCTCAAGGCCGACGATCCGCTCGCCGTAACCGCAGAGCCCAAGATCGACGGCCTCTCCATCTCGATCCGCTACGAGAAGGGCCGCCTTGTCGAGGCGGCGACCCGCGGCGACGGTGCCGAGGGCGAGAACGTGACCGCCAACGTGCGCACCATCCGCGAGATCCCGGCACGCCTCGAAGGCAAGGCCGTCCCCGCCGTTGCCGAGGTGCGCGGCGAGATCTACATGAGCCACGCCGACTTCGCGGCCCTCAACGCGGCCCAGGTCGGGAGCGGCGGCAAGGTGTTCGCCAACCCGCGCAACGCCGCGGCGGGCTCACTGCGCCAGCTCGATCCCACGATCACTGCCGCGCGTCCGCTGCGCTTCTTCGCCTACGCCTGGGGCGAGATGTCGGAAATGCCCGCCGAGACGCAGATGGGCATGGTGGCCGCGTTCGCCGGCTGGGGGCTGCCCGTGAACCCGCTGATGCGCCTCTGCGATGATGCCGACGGGATGCTGGCCTTCTATCGCGAGATCGGCGAGCGCCGCGCCGCCCTCGGCTATGACATCGACGGCGTGGTCTACAAGGTGAACCGCCTCGATCTTCAGGACCGCCTGGGCTTCGTCTCCCGCTCGCCGCGCTGGGCCATCGCCCACAAGTTCCCCGCCGAGCAGGCCACGACCCTCCTGCGCGACATCGAGATCCAGGTCGGCCGCACGGGCGCGCTGACGCCGGTCGCCAAGCTCGAGCCGGTGACGGTGGGCGGCGTCGTCGTCTCCAACGCGACACTGCACAACGAGGACGAGATTGCGCGCAAGGACATCCGCATCGGCGATACGGTCGTCGTTCAGCGCGCAGGCGACGTCATCCCGCAGATCGTGCGCGTCATCGAGGAGAAGCGTCCGCACGGCACCGGGCCGTACGCGTTTCCCAAGCTCTGCCCCGTCTGCGGCAGCCACGCGGTGCGCGAGGCGGACAACGATCCCGAAGCGGGCGGCGTCGTGCGCCGCTGCACCGGAGGGCTCATCTGCCCGGCCCAGGCCAAGGAACGCCTCAAGCATTTCGTCTCGCGTCTCGCCTTCGACATCGAAGGCATGGGCGAGGAGAAGATCGAAGCCTTCTTCGACGAGGGGTTGATCCGGCGTCCGGCCGACATCTTCACGCTCGAGGCGCGGGACGCGGCGAGCGCGAGCCCGCTCGCCGAACGCAAGGGCTTTGGCAAGAAGTCGGTCGAGAACCTGTTCCGGGCCATCGATACACGCCGCACGATCGGGCTCGAGCGTTTCATCTTCGCCCTCGGCATCCGCCACGTCGGCGAGACCACGGCCAAGGATCTCGCCAAGGCGTTCCGCACCATCGACGCGTTCCGAAAGGCCGCAGAGGCCGCCGCCGGGGGCGGCAAGGAGAGCGAGGCATACAGAGACATCGACGACATCGAGGGGATCGGCGAGACGGTCGTGGATGCGCTCGTCGATTTCTTCTCCGAGCCGCACAATACTCAGGCGCTGGACGATCTCCTCGCCCACGTGACGGTGACGCCCTTCGAGCGTCCGGTGGCCGTTCAATCGCCCGTGACCGGCAAGACGGTCGTGTTCACCGGCAAGCTCGAGCGCGTCGGCCGCAGCGAGGCCAAGGCGCAGGCCGAGCGGCTCGGCGCCAAGGTCGCTGGATCCGTGTCGGCGAGGACGGACTACGTGGTCGCCGGTGCGGACGCGGGCTCGAAGCTCGCCAACGCCCGCAAGCTTGGCGTCGCGGTGCTGACCGAGGACGAATGGCTCGCTCTCATCAAGGACTGAAGCGTTTTCAAGCGAAGTGGGCACCACTTCGCGTTAAGAAAACGCGTCAAACCAAAAACAGAGAGCCTCGCCTCTGAGTTTATCAGAGGCGAACAGGCTCT
>JRYD01002538.1_pt1 | contig 10566 bp, 8 predicted proteins | sample 235311 | NCBI WGS metagenome assembly JRYD01 (sample SAMN03074213, study PRJNA261472) | activated sludge metagenome | biome: Common Effluent Treatment Plant; feature: Wastewater; material: Activated sludge; isolation source: activated biomass in a lab-scale reactor treating industrial wastewater at...
GTTTGGTTTGAACCCGGAAAGTTTATTGTAAGTGAAGCAGGCTATTTTATTACAAAAGTAAATGTGCTGAAGCAGTCGGGTAATATTGCATTTGCGGGCATCAATAGTGGGCTCAATCATTTAATTCGCCCCATGTTTTACGGCGCTTATCATGAAATCGAAAATATCTCAAATCCGAATGGTGAATTGAAAAATTTTCATGTGGTGGGAAATATTTGCGAAACCGACACATTTGCCGAAGACAGAATTTTGCCTGAAGTGAGAGAAGGAGATTACCTGGTTTTTAAAAATGCCGGCGCCTATTGTTTTGAAATGTCTTCTCATTACAATTCAAGATTCAAACCCGCTGAGGTTTTGTATTTGAATAATAGGCCGCAATTGATACGCAAGCGAGATGAACTGGACGATTTATTAAGAAATCAGTTAGAAATAATCTGATTTCAATACATTTTTAACCACTAAAAGATTTGTTGAAAAAATTTACCACTTGCCGCATCCCATTGGCAATGAAATTCATCATTAGTTCCTATTTTTAAATTATAAAAATTTACGACTATGCCAATTAGAATGACCGATGACCCCTACGATCCAAATGAACAGGATGACAGTGGCGGTGGTGGAAGAAGACCTAACCTGCCCGGCGGCGGTGGCGGACTAATGAACCTGCTGCCCATGTTGCTTGGTTTGCTGAAGGGCAAAGGTTCAATATTGCTGTTGTTAATTGCAGCAGGCGGATATTTTTTATTGAATAAAAGTGGTGGTTGCAATCCTTCGCAAATCCAAAATCTGTTTTCTAAAAGCGGATACAATTTTAATAAAGACACTTTTCAAAAAGCATCTATTTACGAAGAGCTGGATCCCAATAACCCTGCAAATAGAAAAGCATTACCCGAAGCTGTTTCGCTTTTACGCTTTGCACCGGAGCGTGGAGATCAGGGTCAGCAGGGTAGTTGTGTAGCCTGGAGTAGCGCTTATGCAGCACAAACCATTTTATATGCGGCTGCTACTCATGAAGACCCCAACCGAATTAAATTCAGCCCATCTTATTTATACAACCAAATAAGATTGGATGGTTGTCAGGGCTCCTATATTCAACGGGCTATGGATGCCATGAGCCGAAATGGCGGCGTACCGCTTAACGATTATCCTTACGACGATCAGGACTGTGAGCGGGAGCCTAATATGCAACAAATAAGAGAAGGACAACAAAATAAGATTCATGGCTTTACCCGACTTACCAATGATAATGAAGAAATAAATCCTCGTGCCATTAAAGAACATTTGGCAAAAGATGCACCTGTGGTAATAGGTATGATGGTTGGCCAAAGTTTTATGCAGGATATGATGGGGCAGGAGCTGTGGCAGCCAACACAAATGGACGCCTCTCAAATGGGAATGGGTGGCCACGCTATGTGTGTCATTGGTTACGATGACAGAAAATTTGGTGGCGCATTTCAAATTATGAATAGCTGGACGCCCAACTGGGGCAAAAATGGAATTGCCTGGGTGCGCTATGGCGATTTTAAAGAATATGTAAGAGAAGCTTACGGTATAGATCCACTTCCCAAGCGTAGCAATGTAGCCAATATACCATTGGAATGTGCCATTGGCCTGGTCAACAATGAAGGCCGGCAGTATATCAAGCTAAGATCGGCCGGCGGCAACCTGTTTCAAACAGTAGCGCCCATTAAAGTGGGCACCCGTTTTAAAATGGAAATTAAAAATGCAACTGAATGTTATATCTATGTTTTTGGACAGGAGACAGACGGCAGCAGTTACGTTTTATTCCCTTATCTCAAAAAGGGTGAAACCGTNNGAGTTAGATTATAATCAATTGAATACGGCTATCAATCAAAGCAGGCAATCAAACTATCAGGGAAAAGTAAACGAGGCGTTGAAAAGCATAATGATTGCCGGTGCCCGCTTCAATAATACCAACGATGGCACTATGTATTTTAAAGTAGATGCAAACAGTAACAAGGCTGTAGCTTGTGTGGTTGCAATTGATAAACAATAAATTTTTAAAATTCAATATGAGAAAAATTCTTTTGATGAGCCTGTTAAGTGTAGCAGGAAGTTTTATTTATAGTCAGGATCTTTCAAAATTTAAACTTTATCGACCCGAAGAAAATGCCGCTAAAGAAATTAAAGAGGCAGTAAAGCAGGCGAAGGCGGAAGATAAGCATGTTTTTATTCAGGCGGGTGGCAATTGGTGTATCTGGTGCGCAAGGTTCAATGAGTTTATCACAATCGATAAAACCATTGATTCCATGATTGTGAAGAATTTTGTTGTTTATCATTTNNGCACATTCAAAATTCGGCCTATCTGGAAGAAGGAAAAGGATACAGCAAATCAAAAGTGATGGAGTTCTTATCAAACTGGAGTCCGGCAGCTATTGATCCGGCAAACTATAAAACAGAATAATGAATCCTCATACAGCTACTTTTATCAAATTAGTGAAACATCCTGTAAAGTTCAGGATGTTTCTGTTTTTTAAGTTACCGGCTGCCTATATTTCGGGAGTGCGGGTAAGAGAGATAGATGAAAAGCATTGTATCACTTCTGTCCCTTTTAAATGGCTCTCCCAAAATCCTTTTCGCTCCACCTATTTCGCTTGTTTGAGTATGGCTGCCGAATTAAGTACCGGCGCACTCGCTATGGCACATTTATATAAAAGCAATCCGGCTATCAGTATGCTGGTGGTGGAAAGTGGAGTCGGAATATTTTAAAAAAGCAATTGGCCGAACAAAATTTCTTTGCGAAGACGGGCAGCTATTTCAAAAGGCAGTAGAAGAAGCCATAGCTACCGGTGAAGCGGTAACGGTGAATGCCAAATCGGTGGGAAAAGATAGTGATGGTGCCACTGTTGCTGTTTTTACAATTACCTGGTCATTGAAAGCAAAATCCCGCAAATAAGAAATCTAACATTTCGGTTGTTTATCTTTACGCTCCACTATGAAACACAAATTTTTTTTCATTCTTTTTTTCCTATTTCATTGCCAGTTTGGTTTTTCGCAACAAGCAGATAGTCGGTTGCGTCAATGGTCCGATAAACATTCCATTGAAAAAGCCTGGCTTCATTTTGACCGGGATAATTATCTGGCAGGAGAAACAGCCTGGTTTAAAGCTTATTTATTTGCCGATTATCAAACTGACACTATCAGTACTTCTTTATATGTTGAACTTTTGCATCCCAACCTTTCTCTTATCAGCAGAAAAATTTTGCCCATACTGGATGGCAGAACCATGGGCCAGTTTGAGTTGCCAGATACCCTTAGTACCGGAAAATATTTTATAAGGGCATATACACCATCTATGCTGAATGCTGCGCCCGGGCAAGATGGAGCATTTATTTTTCAGAGATCAATTTTTGTATTTGGAAAAAAAACTGAACCGGCAAAACCGGCTAATGCAAATTCTTTGCGACTTGAGTTTTTCCCCGAAAGCGGAAATTTTGTATCAGGGGTTTTAAACACCATTGCTTTTAAAGCAAGCAATGAAGCAGGATTGCCGATTGTTGTAAATGGAAACATCCAGAATGATAAAGGAGAAACCGTTACAAGCTTTTCAACCTACCATGATGGTATGGGGATGATAGACCTCAAAGCCGAAAGCGGCAGGAAATATTTTGCTGTATTGGAAAATAAATTTGCCGGACAACGATTTTCATTGCCCGAAGCAACAAACACCGGCATTGTTTTCAGAATCATTCCCGGTGGTCGTTCAAAGATTTTTGAGATAGAACAAAAGTCGGGCAATCCGGTTTTTAATGCTTCCTATATGATAGGGCAAATGCAGCATCGTGTTGTTTTCAGAAAAAATTTTGACAGTCTGAATGTCCTCGAAAATATTTCAGGAACATTTGATGTTTCAAAACTCGCTTCCGGAATATTACAGGTTACTGTTTTCAATAAAGATAATATGCCGCTGGCAGAAAGACTTTGTTTTGTAGATAACGGAGAATACAGGATGAAAGCGGAGATTAGAAAAGACACCGTATCCTTTGCCGCCAGAGGTAAGAATGTATGGCAACTGACCTTCGCCGATTCTGTCGATGGTTCATTTTCTGTTGCGGTTACCGATCCTGAATATGATATGAGCAATGGAAGTAAGGATGGTATCGTTTCATCCTTACTCCTTACTTCAGATTTGAAAGGTTATGTACATAATCCGGCTTATTACTTTACACAGCAATCCGACTCAGTAGAAACAGCAATGGATCTGGTGATGATGTGCAATGGATGGCGACGTTTTAAATGGGAGGAGCTGGCAAAAGGGAATTCAACAACTACTTATCACGATCCGGGATATATACAAGTGGCAGGAAGTATTTTTAAGTCGGGTACAAAAAAACTGTTTGTTTCTAAGCCTTTTCTGATATTTATTACAGGGCAAGATTCTACCAAGCAAATGCGAATGGGTGTTACAGATGCCTTTGGAAATTTCAAATTAGACTCAATGTTGTTTTTTGGAACTACCAGCATGTTGTTTAAAGACATAAGAGGCAAGAAAAGCGAGCCATTAGAAATAAAACTTGCCGGTGATACACTTACCAGAAGATTTCAACTCTCAAAGATTGATAAATCCATTTTTGTTACCGGTGTAATGGCTGATGCTGTTCAAAACAACAAACTGGCTGATGATTTGGAAGCAATCAACAAGGCGGAAGGCATTACACTGAGCGGCATTACACTTAAGGTCAAAAAGAAGACAGTACTGGAACAGNNGATGGGCAGGGTTCCGGGGCTCAATATTTCAAATGATGGACCGGATTATAGTATTTATTATCGCCAAACGGCTTTATTAAGTTCAATGGGAATGATACCGATGACCTTGTATCTTGATGAAGTACCAACTGATGCCAGTTTTATTGCGGCCATTCCGGCCGATCAGGTGGCACTTGTAAAAGTGTTTAGCAATTTTGCAGGGGCCGATGGTAATGCACCTGGCGGTGTGCTTGCCATTTATACAAAGAAAGGGGCAGATATTTATAATTCAGTATCTCGTGGCGATATGATTAGATATCAGGGATATTCTGTGATCAAAGAATATTATGCACCGGATTATAGTGTTAAAAGCTCAACTGTTTTGCAAGATGATAATCGGATTACGTTACTTTGGAAACCTGATATAAATGTGAAGGGAGTAAATCGGGAGGTTCCGGTCAGGTTTTATAACAATGATCGTAGTAAAAGTTTTAAAGTAGTAGTAGCAGGAATGACCATAAATGGAAAGCTACTCTATATTGAAAAAATTATTTCGCCTCAGGCGTTTTAAGTATGTTGAAGATTAATTCAAAATCATTTCTCTTGCATTTTCAAGAGCTGCTGCCGTTGGTTTTTCACCACTCAGCATTTTGGCTATAGCCGTGATGCGTTCATCTTCAGATAAGCGGCGAACGGCTGTTTTTACTTTATCGTTAATGATTTCTTTAAATACAAAAAGATGCACATCGGCTTTGCCTGCTATTTGTGGCTGATGCGTTATGCAAATCACCTGTCGCCGATTGGCAAGCTCTTTCATAATGATGGCTACCTGCCTGGCCGCTTCGCCCGATATGCCGGTATCTATTTCATCAAAAATTAATGTGGGCATATCCATGGTTTGTGCTACAAGCGATTTGATGCAAAGCATCAAACGACTGAGTTCGCCGCCACTTGCTACTTTGCGTACTGGTTGATATTGGCCGCTACGGTTTGCATCAAATAAAAACTCTATTAGATCGGCGCCGGCAGGGCCGGGTGTTGTATTTTGTATCTCTACTTTCAGTTTGGCATTGGGCATACCTACTTGCAATAGTAGTTTGTTTACTTTTTCAGTAAGAGGTTTTATTTGCTTTTGCCTGCGTTCTGAAATATGTGCTGACAATAATTTTAATTCTTTTTCAAGCATCGCTACTTCTTTTTCTTTTTGCAAAATGGTATCATCTATTTGAAGTACAGCCTGTAGTTTTTCTTCAAGCTCGTTTTTGATTTTGATGAGTTCTTCAGTAGAACTAACGCCGTGTTTTTTTTGCAACTTGTAGCCCAGCGATAATCTTTCGTTCAGCTTTTCTATTTGTTGAGGATCGCTTTGAATGGCATCACTTATTTGAGAAATATCTCCGGTAATGTCTTTTAATTCTATTTGTGCCGATTGAAGTCTTTGCACAATTTGTGGAAGCCGGGGATGATATGCTGCATAATGATTCAGTTGATTGCAAATAGACTTTAATTGCTGCACCATGGGTGTTTCACTTTCTTCCAGTTGATATTGCACATCAGTCAGTACAGATTTTATGCTTTCGGCATGTGTGAGCAGTTTTAAATTTGCTTCAATATTTTCCAGTTCATTTTCTTTGAACCCGGCCTCATCCAGTTCGGTAAATTGAAAGCGGTGATAATCTGCTTCTCTGTCAAATTGTTGTTTTTGGTGCAGCAGGGCCGTTGTTTCTTTTTTTACTTCATTCCATTGGCGAAAACATTCCTTATATTCTTCCAATGGTTGTGCATTGCCGGCCAGTGCATCTATCACTTCTCTTTGAAAATCATTTTGTGTAAGTTCCAGTGTGTCAAATTGCTGATGCAGATCTACCAACAAATGGCTAAGGCCATTCAGCTGTGAAAGTGTAACCGGTGTATCGTTTATGAAAGCTCTTGATTTTCCTGCCGCTGCTATCTCTCTTCTGATCACCAGTTCTTCATTACTATCCAAATCATTGGCAAGCAGAAAAGACGCAATTTCTTTTTTTGGATTTTGAAAAACGGCTTCCACTACACATTTTTTTGTCTTGTTCAATAATACGCCGGAGTCGGCTCTTTCGCCCAGTATCAATCCCATTGCACCCATAATGATGGATTTGCCGGCACCGGTTTCTCCGGTAAGTACATTGAGGCTTTTGGAAAAAGCAATTTCCAGATCTTCAATGATGGCATAATTCTGTATCGTAATTCGGCTGAGCAAAAGTTTACTAATAACCGGCAAGTTATATTTTACAACTGAATAAAAGAAAAGAGGCTGCATTTTTAGTACAGCCTCTTGATATTAATTTATAAAATTATTTATTTTATCTCAACACTCTTGTGCAAGTCTTCATCCACTAAAATTCGTCCACAGTTTTCGCAAATCATTATTTTCTTGTGTTGTTTTATCTCGATTTGCTTTTGAGGGGGAATTGCATTGAAGCAACCGCCACAAGCATCTCGCTGTACCTGCACCACGGCCAGCCCATTACGATAATTCTTGCGTATTTTTTCATAACTGGTTAATAAGCGAGACTCTACATGCTCTCTTGCATCAGCAGCCAGTTTGTTGTAATGTTTTTCTTCTTTTTCATTAGAAGCTATTATTTTTTCAAGCTCATTTTTTTTGGTGGCCAGTACACCTTCCTTTGCAGCTATGTTCTTTTTTGCTTTTTCAAGGGCTATCGCTTTTTCGCCTATTTCATCTGTTGCATCTTTTATATGCTTTTCCGCCAGCTTCATCTCAAGTTGCTGCATTNNATTGATGGCTTCAAACTCGCGGTTGTTTTTTACATCATTACTTTGCTTCTCGTATTTTTTAACAAGGGCTTCCGCTTCTTTAATAGCCAGTTTGCGTTGCTCTATAAATTCTGTTACGCCGTTTATTTCTTCTTCAATTCTGGTTTGGCGTGCATACAAACCCTGAATTTCATCTTCCAGGTCGGCAACTTCCATAGGCAGCTCCCCTTTCAAAATATGAATTTCATCTAATTTGCTTTCAATTTTCTGTAGATGTACGAGTGAACTTAATCTTTCCTGTACTGAAAATTCTTTTACTTGTGCCATTGATTACACTTTGTTTGAAGTTTGAGCTGAGATAGTCAACCCGAGCTTATAAAAAATAATACACGGGGTTGGTTTTTACCTCAGTTTTAAGGACGGCAAAATTAGGGAATTTTTGGCCTAAAACATCGCTTAGATAGTCAATTGTAAACTGCTCACTTTCATAATGGCCTACATCTATTAATAAAAGCCGTTTGTCGGCATCAAAATACTCATGATATTTTAAATCGGCCGTTATATATGCCTGAGAATCAGAAGCTAATGCTTTGCCAATCAAAAAGCTACCGGCACCGCCACAAATAGCAATTTTCTTGATTTTATTTCCCGTCAACCCTGTGTGTTTTAATACCGGCACATTGAAAACAGCTTTTACTTTATTTAAAAATTCATTTTCATCCATTTCTTGAGGCAAATAACCTGTAATGCCCGATCCGGTTTCGGAGTGCTTATTGGCAACTGCAATTACTTCAAATGCTACTTCTTCATAAGGATGGGCCTTTTTCATAGCAGCCACTATCTGGTTTTCTAAATAGAAAGGAAAAATGATTTCAATTTTTATTTCATTTTCATTGTGTCGTTTTCCTATTTCACCTACATAAGGTTGCGTGCCGGTACCGGCTTTAAAAGTTCCTTCACCTTTGGTATTAAAACTACATTCACTATAGCCGCTTATTTGTCCGCCACCTGCATTGAAGATGGCTTGTCGCACTTCTTCTGCAGTAGCTTCCGGCACATAAGTATAAAGTTTCTTCAGCGTATGCTCTTTTGGCATTAATATCTCCAGATTTTTTAAATCAAAAAGCGAGGCTATTTTTCCATTAACACCCTGCAATACATTGTCAAGATTGGTATGAATCGCATAAATGGCAATATCATTTTTAATGGCCGCTATAATCGTTCTTTCTACATAGTTTTTGCCATTTAATTTTTTTAATCCCGAAAACACAATGGGATGATGGGCAACGATCAGGTTACATTTTTTTTGAATGGCTTCGTTTACAACTTCTTCAGTAGCATCTAATGAGCAGAGGATGCCGGTACAAATAAAATCCGGGTTTCCGGTTATCAACCCTGCATTATCATAACTTTCCTGTAAAGAAGGATGCGCAATGGTTTCTAAAAAACAGGTAATTTCTTTTATTTTCATTGGTTAAAGATACAAGCAAGGGGCTGATGTTTTTGGTGAAATATGGTTTGATATTTTTTGCAAAATTTTTATTTGTTAGTAACTGAGGCTTTAGTAACTTTTCACTCTATTCCCGCCCCTTAGACNNTGCTAAAAAGGTATTTAGGTTTATCGCTGCTTGCTTTTCTGGTAATTACCGGATTAGCAGGAACCGTTCATAACACTGCTATCTCAAAGCCTGAACGTAAAACAGCATTGGGACTGTTGAAAGAATCCCGCAATGAAGTAATAAATAGTGTAAAAGACCTTTCGGTCCGGCAGATGAACTTTAAATCAATAAAAGACCAAAATTCTGTTAAGCAAATCATTTTTCAAATTGCCGCAACTGAAAAAAATCTTTGGCAAACTTTTAAAAGTGCAATGGATGGTCAAGATACACCAGACAGAAGAAAAGAAATAAAATTATCTGATACACAGTTAATTCATCTGATAGAAAATGAGGAGGCTGATTTTAAAATGGGTACTACACAAAAAGAGGATTTCAATTCTTACAAATCAATACAAGAAGCACTGCAAAGTTTTAAATCACTAAGAGCTGCACATATTAAATATATGAAATCATCAACTGAAGATTTGAGAAACCATGTAGTGGAAATGCCCTTCGGTTATATTGATTGTTATCAGCTTTGTCTGTTGATGGGCGCTTACAGTAATTATCTGGTCGAGAAGATTGAGAGACTTAAAACAGATCCCCGTTTTCCTAAATCATAAATTTTTCTTGGTTGAAAAACCTGGCTCCGCTGCTCCCGTAAGGGCTTCGGAGCATTCTTTTTATCCTTCTATATGAATGCTGAAAATAATCATGCGTGAACTGATACGGTCAAATACATTGGAGTATTTCAAATTTGCATCGCGGGAATGAATGTTTCTCAGTCCGTTACTTATTTTGATTTCTGGTGAAAAAATAAAGCTATCGAAAAAGAAATTGAAGCCGATTCCAAATTCGGGACCAAAATCGTATTTATCAATTTTTACCAGCTCCTCAGCTTTGCGTGCCCTTGCATTGGAAGCCATGTCAATATCAAATTTGAATCCCGCCATTGTATATACCCTGAAGTTTCCAATACGGTCACTTAGAAATTTTACCTGAAAAGGAAAACTTACTATTACGGATTCTACTTTTTTTGTGGCAGCAGAATCGCCGGTTATTAAATCAGGATATTTTAATTTATAAAAAATGCCACGCTCAATAAACATCAGTTGTGGGTTAAAGCGTAGTTGAAACCTGTCGGACAATCTACCCGTTGCCGATAGGCCTAATGCAAAACCACCGGAATTTACAGGTTCGGCTACCAGCACACTGTCGTATTGCAAAAATCTATCGTGCATGCTAGTATGAAAGCGAGCAAGATTTACACCCAGTGTTATTCCAAAATAATAAGGCTTAGCATCATGGTCTGCTTGATTCAGTTCTACTTTGCTGAAATTGGGATAGGTATATTGTGCAGTCAAAGCCTGGCTGCCATGTAAAGATGTAATCAATAAAAGGATGCGGATAAAATTCAACCTGGTTTTTTTCCGGAGTAAATGCAGCATATTCCTAATTCCTAAGCTTAACGGTTTAAAACGGGCATCTGCATACCCGGTTGATTGTA
>JRYD01014552.1_pt1 | contig 10550 bp, 8 predicted proteins | sample 235311 | NCBI WGS metagenome assembly JRYD01 (sample SAMN03074213, study PRJNA261472) | activated sludge metagenome | biome: Common Effluent Treatment Plant; feature: Wastewater; material: Activated sludge; isolation source: activated biomass in a lab-scale reactor treating industrial wastewater at...
GGCAACCTGCGGGAGGTGAAGCGGCCGGACATCGCGAGCGAGCTGGCGCGGCGATTACCGCAGTATCGTTTTGCCTTCGTCGGCGGGGATGTTCCGGGCGCCGAAGCCTACTACCAGCGCATCGCGGCCGAAGCGCGGGCGCTGCCGAATGTGACCTTCGTCGGTCCGGTGCCTTACGAGGCCGTCGGCGAGTGGTTCGACCGCTCGCGAGTGCATCTCAATACCTCGGATTACGAGGGATTCCCCAATACCTATTTGCAGGCGTGGGTTCGCCGCTTGCCGGTCGTATCGTTCTTCGATCCGGATGGCGTCATCGAGCGGCGTCGCCTCGGATGCCGCGCGCGGGATATCGATGCGATGAGTTGCAACCTCGCGGCGCTGCTGGCGAATCCGGCGGAATGCGCGGGCATGGGGGCGCGAGGATATGCCTATGCGACGAGCGAGTTCTCCGTCAGGAAAATCGCGATGCGTTATCTCGAAGTCCTGCAGGACAAGGCGTCGATGCCGGCGCGGTTGAGGGCCGGCTGAGAATAGATCCCAGGCGTGCGGCGATAAAAAGACACGGCGATCGTTGCAGAAATTACAACGGCCCTTCGCCTTTCCCATGCCGCGCCGCGCACGAATCGCTGGTACAGAACTTGCTACCCCCTCTCTGAATTGACCGATTCGGTCGCGCGATGCGACGCATGGGAGCAGGCAAAGGTGAGCGTGCAGATTTCAGATCGACATGTCGCGCCGGGTCGAAAGAAGCATTCGTCCGTGCGGGCCTTGCTGAAGCCGCTCTACAAATCCTGCATGCAGGCTATTCCGACGACACGAATGGGCGACCGGCTGTTCGCCTGTCTGAGGTTCCTGCGCTTCCATGGACGATTGCCGTCCAATGCCAGGACGTATTCGGACGTGCTCTACAAGATCAAGACGACGGATGACATCCTCGATCCGCTGCGCGTGTTCGTCTCCGACAAGGAATTCGTCAAATGGTATGTGCGGGCGATCGTGGGTGACCGCTACAACGTCCCGACCATCGATGTGATCACATCCCCGCAGCAGGTCGACACCTATCGGTTCCCGGCGAGCTGCTGCATCAAACCCACGCACGTCAGCGGCCATGTCGTATTCCGCCGCGACGGCGAGGCGATCGACCGAGAGCGCATCAAGGGCTGGTTCGGCGTCGATTACTACAAGGTGAATCGCGAGGCGAACTACAGATTCCTGCGACCCAAGATCATCGTCGAACCGCTCATCTTCGGAAGCACGAACGTCGAGGATTACAAGATCTTCTGCGTGAACGGCATTCCGAAGCTGATACAGGTCGACGTGGACCGTCACACCGCGCACAAGCGCAAGTATTTCGATGCGAGCTGGCGCGAGCTCGATTTCTCCATCAAGTACCCGCGCACCGATGCGCCGTTGACGGCGCCGCAGAATCTCGACGAGATGCTGAACGTCGCCGCTCAGCTGGGCCGGCACTTCTGGTTCGTGCGAGTCGACTTGTACAGCAACGGCTCGCGGCTCTTCGTCGGCGAGCTCACCCACTGTGCGGACAGCGCCGACGGAGTCTTCACCTCCGCCGCTGCGGAACGGATGATCTCCGACTACCTTTTTCACGATGCGCCTTTGCCCGGCTCGCAACCCTCGCCGCAGCCGCTGCGCGAAGGAGATCACCGTGTTCTTGCTGCTCGATAGGAACTGCGGGTGAGCGTGCATTACGGCGCGGCGACGGCATCCCCCGAGGCGCAGCTATCGCGCGCGCGCGAAACGGGAATGACGCTTGCGCTGGCGGCCGTCGTCGTCTTCCTGGCGGTCGCGGATGGCGCCAACGTGCAGTTGAGCCTCGGCTACGGATTGAGCGTCAAGAACGCGATCCTGTACTGCGTGCTCGTTGCGCTTGCGGCGAAGATCGTCATTCAGCACAGCTTCGAGCTGGAGCTGCGCGGCTTGCATGCGCAGTTCATCGTGCTCATCGCGTATTCCATGTTGTCGTACGTGATATGCGCCTTCGTGATCGACTATTCGCGCTACGACTACATCCACAGCGCGATGATGCTGAAGGGAAAGATCGTCGACCACTTCATTTTCTTTCTGGTGTTTTTTTATGGATTGCGAGAAAGCGGCAACGCGCATCGCCTGGTGCGATTTCTGCTGATGGGCGCCGTATTCGCGAATGCGCTGGCGGTGTTGGATGCATTGGGTTTCGTTCGGCTGGGCGATTTCGAGATTCGCGACGATGGGCGTGTCGGCGGTGTCATCGGCGAATCGAATCAATACGGCGCCTACGCGGCCATGCTGCTGCCCGGCATGGTCGCCGCGGCGTTGACCGCTCGCGGCATCCGCCGAACGCTGTGGTGGCTCGGGACGATGATCTCTGCGATTGCGCTCGTGATGACGGTGTCGCGCGGCGCGTATGTGGGAGTGCTGGTCGCCATTCTTTGGGCGTCGCTTCTGTTGTCGCGCCATCTGCCGATCGGCCGTATCGCGGCCGCAGGCGCCATCGGCCTGGTGGTCGTCATCGTCGTATTGGCCGTGTTCGGCGCGAGCTACGGCACGCTCATCGCCGATCGTGTGATCGGGCAGTCGACGAGCGGCGACATGGTGAACGTCTCTTCGGGCCGTACCGAGATCTGGGCGACGGCGCTCATGAAGATGGCCGAGACGCCGCTGACGTTCCTGACGGGATACGGATGGGACGTCTATGCCTTGATGCCGTTTCGTTACGCGTCCCACAATCACTATCTGTGGTTCTGGTTCGATCTTGGCTTCGTCGGGCTGCTATGCGGGCTGCTGCAGTTTGCACTGCCGGTGAGATATGCGCGCAGGGCGCTCGATCGACTGCCGGCCGAGGAGCGGCCCGTCGTCATCGCCTTCATCGTCGGCACGCTCGCATTCGGCATCGCCGCGTTTTTCGTCAATCTGTTCTCGCCATGGGCTTGGTTCTGGGCGTACGCCGGATTGGTGATGCGCATCGCCGTGAATGCGCGGAATCGAACCTCGGATCGCATCGTGCCCGCGCTCCAGGAATCGCAGCCCGAGCGTGCGAACCGCTTCGGCTGGAGCGCGAGCGCGCGCTGATGAAGGTCGAGAACCCCATGGCATTCAGTGATGCGACCGCGTCCAGCGATGCGCGGCACGCCTCGACATCGACAGGCGCCGAGCGATCCGCCGATCGGTGGGATGCCTTGTTCGTCTTGAACAGCCTGGCGGTCGGCGGCTCGGAAACCAAGGTGATTCGCTTGTGCAACGAGCTGCATCATCGCGGTACGCGCATCGGTGTCGCCTATTTGAATCCCCCGGAGACGTTGCGATCCGAGCTGAACGCGGCTATTCCGCTGTTCCATTTGAACCGCAAAGGAAAGGTATCGCTCGGGGCGCTCAGTGCGTTGCAGGAGCTGGTTCGCGAGCACCGGCCGCGCACGCTGATCGCGGTGAGCTTGTATCCGACGCTCTATGTGAATGCCGCCGCGCGGCTGTGCGCCATGCGTCCCAGGACGGCGGCGCTGATCAATACGAGCTCGTTCAATCCAGGACAGGAGTGGCGCCGAACGCTCTATACGAGGCTGCTGCATGGGCTGGATTGGGTGGTGTACGGCTGCGAGGCGCAGCGTGAGCTATGGCAGCCCGCTCAGAATGCTCGTACCGCACGGAACTCATCGGTCATCTACAACGGCGTCGATACGCGGCGCTTTTCGATCGATGCAGCGATGCCGGGCGAGGTATGTCGACGGCGCATGGCGATTGCCGACGGCGCGTTCGTCATCGGTTCGGTGGGCCGCCTGGCGCCGGAAAAACATCAGGCCGTTCTCATCGATGTGCTCGAGGCTATTCGTCTGGTAAATCCAAGGGCGCATCTGCTGCTGGTCGGCGACGGTCCGATGCGAGCAGAGCTGCAGGCGCGCTGCGATGCGAAGCAGCTGCGGCCGTATGTGACGTTTGCCGGCCATCAGGCGCACGTGTATCCGTGGCTCGCGTTGATGGACGTGTTCGTGCTGCCGTCGTTGTATGTCGAAACGTTCTCGAACGCGGCGCTCGAAGCGATGGCGATGCGCAGACCCGTCATCCTCAGCAATATCGCTGGGGCCGCCGAAATGATTCGAGAGGGTGTCGATGGATTTCTCGTCGAGCCGCGCGAGCTTTCACGGCGATTGCCGCCTTTGGTGGAGCGTTTGGCGCGCGACAGCGTGCTCAGATCGAGCTTGGGCAGGAACGCGAGGATGCGGGTCGAGCTGAATTTCTCATTCGAGCGAATGGTCGATCACTATGGCGATCTCATCGAACGCTTGGCCGTTGACGAGCGTGACTGAGCTCGGCGGCACGATTCGCGTCGTGCAGCTGGGGCCGGCGCTCGACGTGCGCGGCGGCATCTCGTCCGTCGAGCGACTGATCGCCGGCCATTGCGCCGCGGGTGTCGATGTCGAGCACATTCCAACGATGGTCGATGGCTCGCTGCTGCGGAAATTGCACGTGTTCGCAAGCGCATTGGTGCGCTTTCGCAGGGTGCTCGCCGTCGATGGTCCGCTGGTCGTTCATATTCACTTTTCATCGCGCGGCAGCACGGCGCGCAAGCTCATGCTCGTACGCATGGCGCAGCACGCCCGCAGACCTGTGATCCTGCATGCGCATGGCTCGGTGTTCGATTCGTTCTTCGACAACTTGCCCGATTTCGCAAAGCGCGCGATTCGCCGCACGTTTTCGCGTGCCGACCGGTTCGTGGTGCTGTCGACCCAATGGAAGCAGTACTACGTCGCCCGTTTCGGGCTGCCCGAGGATCGTGTCGTCGTGTTGTGCAATCCAGCCGCGCTGCCGGCCGCGATTCCGGATCGTGCGGGCCGTGAGCGCGTGCAGCTGCTGTTTCTGGGCCGCATCGGCCGGCGCAAGGGGGCGTTCGATCTGTTGCATGCGTTTACCAGCCTGCCGGATGCGGTGCGCTCGCGGGCTCGACTGGTCTTCGCAGGCGATGGCGAGGTCGATGCGCTGCGATCGCAGGCAGCGCCGCTCGGCGAACACGTACGGGTTCATTCCTGGATCGACGCCGACCAGCGCGATGCGCTGTTGGCCGAAAGCGATGCATTCGTTTTGCCGTCGTACAACGAGGGTGTGCCGATGGCGCTGCTGGAAGCCATGGCGAGCGGTCTGCCGGTAGTGACGACGCCCGTTGGCGGCATCCCCGATGCCGTCGCCGACGGCGTCGATGGAATCATGGTTCGACCCGGCAACATCGAGCAGCTGGCCGATGCGCTACGGCGCGTGATCGAAAGCGAATCGCTGCGGATGAGTCTGGGCCGAAACGCGCGCGCGCGCGCCGAGCGATGCGACGTGAAGCACTACTCGCTGCAGCTCGCAACCCTGTATCGATCGCTCGCGGCGGCGGGTCGCTCGTAGGTTTTCCGGTCTTCATTCACGTCTGAAAGCTCATGCCATCGCTGTCGTGGTACGTCCATCGCTTACGGCGCATGTCCGCGGCCGAGCTGTGCTATCGCGCGATGCAAATGAGCCGCGCGCACGCCTCGCGCCTCGCCCCTCACGTCGTGCCGCGGCCGCGACCTGCGCAGAGCGCGATCTTCATTCACCTCGACGCAGGCGTCGAGCCTGCGCCCTACGTCGCGGCGGCCGAGCGCATCGTCGATGGCCGCCATACGATTTTCGATCTGGAGGAGTGCGCGCTCGGCTCGCCGCCGAACTGGAACCGCGATCCGCTCACCGGCCGCGAAGCGCCACTGCGCAATGCCGCGACGCTCGATTATCGCGACGAGCGCATCGTCGGAAACATCAAGTATCTATGGGAGCCGAGCCGGCACCTGCACCTGCCGACGCTGGCGCAGGCCTATGCGCTCACCGGCGATGAACGCTATGCGGCGATGTTGCGCATCCATATCGAGTCCTGGATCGAGCAATGTCCGCCGGATCTCGGCGTGCATTGGGCGAGCTCGCTGGAGCTCGCGATTCGCTTGATCAACTGGAGCATTGCGTGGCAATTGCTCGGCGGCCATGAATCGCATGTCTTCGCAGGCGAAGAGGGTGCGCAGTTTCGAGATCGCTGGTTGCAGTCGGTGTATCTCCAGACCCGCGCGATCACTCGCAGGCTGTCGCGATTCTCATCGGCGAACAATCATCTGATCGGCGAGACCGCAGGCGTCTGGATCGCCTCGACCACCTGGGATCATTGGCCGCACATGCGACAGTGGGGCGAGCGCTGCAAACGCATTCTCGAAGCGGAGATGCTGAAACAGAACGCCCCCGATGGCGCCAACCGCGAGCAGGCATTCTCCTACCAGCAGTTCGTGCTCGATTTCGGCCTGCTCGCCGGTCTTGCCGCACGCGCCGCCCAGCGCGATTTCCCGGCGGAGTATTGGCGCCGCCTGGAAGCGATGATCGATTTCCTCGCCTGTGTTATGGACGTTGGCGGTAACGTTCCGATGGTCGGCGATGCGGATGATGGTTATGTGGCGAGGTTGCAGCCGGAGAGCAGGCTGCAGGCCTTCCGCTCCCTCATCGCAACCGGCGCAGTGCTCTTCGACCGGCCGGATCTCGCCCGCAAGGCCGGAGGCTTCGACGACAAATCGCGCTGGCTGCTCGGCCGTGCGGGGCAACGAAAATTCGATGCGCTGCTCGCCGCGGCGCCGTTGCACTACACCGCGGCCCGTGCATTTCCTCATGCAGGCTACTACCTGCTCGGCGATCGCTACGAGACGCCGGATGAAGTGAAGATGCTCGTCGATGCAGGGCCGCTCGGTTACTTGAGCATCGCGGCGCATGGGCATGCCGATGCATTGAGCGTGGCGCTGAGCGTCGGCGGCGAGGAGGTGCTGGTCGATCCCGGGACCTATGCGTATCACACCTCGCCCGAATGGCGCCGCTACTTCCGCGGCACTCGCGCACACAACACCGTGCTCATCGACGATCGGGATCAATCGGATCAAAGCGGTAATTTCATGTGGTCGCGCCACGCGAATACGCGATGCCTCGAATTCATCGATGCGCCGCCCCTGCAGCGATTCGCCGCCGAGCATGACGGCTATCGAGCGTTGCATGACCCGGTAACGCATCGGCGCGAGATCGAATACGACGCGACCGAGCGCCGCTTCAAGATCGTGGACACGCTTGAATGCCTGGGAGCGCATACCGCGCGATGGCATTGGCATTGCGGCACGTTGCTGCATCCCATCGTCACCGACCGGGACATCATTCTGCACACCGGACGCCATCGCATTCGCCTCCACACGGATCGACCGCCGACGCGCGTACTGACCTTCCGCGGCGGCAGTCCGGACGAGGGTGGCTGGATTTCGCGCGGATTCGACCGCAAGGAGCCGACATTCACCGTAGCCTGGGAGTGGGCGATCGAGGGCAGGGCGGTGGTGACGACATATATATGTGTGGAGCAGGGGGCGAGTGGGCGATAGCGGATAGGGAACTACGCCTGCCGCAGGCATAATTCGGGGCGCGTGATGGACGCCCCTCGATGCCCCGCCATGTCTCGAACCCATCCCCAGAGTACCTGCGACGTCGTCATGATTCGACCCGCGAATTTCGCGAGCAATCCCGAAACCTTGGCGTCGAACCGCTTTCAATCGAGCGCGGCTGAGATGAATGCCGCCGAGATTCAGCGCGCGGCGCGACCGGAGTTCGATGGGTTGGTCACTGCGTTGTCGAACGCGGGCGTGAACGTGCATGTCTTCGACGACACGCCCGAGCCGGTCAAGCCCGATGCTGTCTTTCCGAACAACTGGTTCAGCACGCATGCCGATGGGGTCGTCGTGTTCTATCCGATGCTCGCGCCGAATCGGCGTCTCGAACGCCGCCCGGACATCGTCGCCGCATTGCATGCGCGCAACGGCTTTCATGTCCACGACACCATCGATCTCACACATCGCGAGCTGGATGCAAAATATCTCGAAGGTACGGGCAGCCTCGTTCTCGATCGCATCCATCGAATCGCTTACGCCTGCCTGTCGCCGCGCACCGATCTCGACGTGCTTGGCGAATTCGGCCAACGTCTCGACTACGAAATCGCCGCGTTCGATGCCGCCGATGCCAACGGCGCGCCCATCTATCACACCAACGTGTTGATGTCGGTGGGAACGAAGTGGGCCGCTGTGTGCACGCAGGCCATCGAGCAGGGCCGCCGTGCCGCAATCGTCGCGCTGCTCGAATCGACTGGGCACGACATCATCGAGCTGACGCTTGAGCAAATGCACTCGTTCGCCGGCAACATGCTGGAGCTGCGCACTCGAGACGGCGGCCTCGTCATCGCCATGTCCAAGACCGCGCTCGATTCCCTCGCGCAGGAGCAGCGCACCAAGCTCGAATCCCATGCCACCATCGTCAGCGCGCCGATTCCCACGATCGAACGCCTCGGTGGCGGCAGCGTCAGGTGCATGATCGCGGAAGTGCATTTGCCCAGAGACGGCCGCTGAGCTGCTATTCTCGCCGCCCCATGCTCGAACTCGGTTGCAAATCCCTGCTTGCCTACCTGCTCGGCTCGGTGAGCGGCGCGCTGCTGGTCGGGCGGCTGCGCGGCGGCGTCGATATCCGCATGCTCGGCAGCGGCAACGCGGGCGGGACCAACGCCCTCAGAACGCAAGGCGCGGGGTTCGCCGCGTGGGTGATGCTGATCGACATCGGCAAGGGTTGGCTTGCGACCGCGGTGCTGCCGGGGATCACATTGCCTGGGATCGGCATCGATTCGACGCTTGCGCGCGATTGGCTCACCGTCGCATGCGCCTGCGGCGCTGTGCTCGGGCATGTGTACCCGGTGTGGCACGGCTTCAGGGGCGGTAAGGGCGCCGCGACGCTGATCGGAGTCGCCATCGGCATCGAGCCGATGGCGCTCGGCCTGCTCCTTGGCGTCTGGCTGCTCGTCGTGATACTTACCGGATTCGTCGGGCTCGGCACGATGGTCGCGGTCGCGGCCTTTCCGGTCTATCTCACGTTCGCACACCAGGCGCCTTCGGCTGCCTATCTCTCCTTCGGCGTCGCCATGACGATCTTCGTCTGCTACACGCACCGCTCGAACATCGAACGCATGTTCGCCGGCACCGAAAGCCGCGCTCGACGACTGTGGCTGCTGAAGCCTCGATGACCTGAGATCCTGTCCCCTGTCAGGGAGGGGGAATTCTCGAACCACCATGCCCCGCAATTCGAACCCACCGTCCAATGCTCGTCGTCTTCGTCTGCTCGAATCGTTGAGCGACGGCGAATTCCACTCGGGCGAAAAGCTCGCCAAGCGATTGCGTATTTCGCGCGGCGGCGTATGGAAGATCGTCAGCTCGTTGCGCGAGCTCGGCATCGAGATTCAATCCGTCCCCCGTCAGGGGTATCGCCTGCCGCATGCAGTCGATCTGTACGAAAAAGAGGCGATCGTCGATGCGGCTTCATCGCAGGCCCGGCGCGCGCTCGTGCGCACCGACGTGCTGCTCAGCGTCGACTCGACGAATCGGTTCGTCGCCGACATCGATGAGGAGCTCGAAGCCGGTGGTGTGCAACTGTGTGTGGCCGAGCTGCAGAATGCCGGCCGTGGCCGCCGTGGCCGCAGCTGGATGGCGCCGTTCGGCTCCGGCATCTGCATGTCCGTCGGCTGGCAATTCGCCGAGGCGCCGCCCACCTTTTCCGCATTGAGCCTGGCCGTCGGCGTGGCGGTCGTCGCCGCATTGCGCTCGCTCGGCGCGGCCGATGTCGGACTCAAATGGCCGAACGATCTCATGTGGAAGGGACGTAAGCTCGGCGGCATTCTGATCGAGATGCGCGGCGAGTCGGCGGGACCCGCGCGCGTGATCATCGGCATCGGTATCAATGTGCGGATGCCGACGGCCGTGCGATTGCAACTGGTCGAACAGCAGGCTGCGGTGATCGCCGACTTGCATGATGTGATGCGCGAGCGCACGCCTGCGCGCAATGCCGTCGTCGGCGCGATCCTGAGCGAGCTGATCGCGATGCTGAATACCTTTGCAGTTCAGGGATTCGCGCCCTTCCGCGATGCGTGGCGAAAGCTGGATGCATTGGCCGATGCACCGGTGAAGGTGATCAGCGGCACGCAAACGATCATGGGTATCGCCCGCGGCGCCGATCTCGACGGAACGCTGCTGCTCGACGTCGACGGAGAGCTGCGGAAGTTCGCGTCGGGAGAAATCAGCCTCAGATCCTTGCGATAGGAGAACACTGCAGCTGCCTGATCTCATCCTGCGCGAAGCGGGGCACGGTTAGGCAGGAGGCGACGATCATGATCCTCCTCATCGATATCGGTAACACGCGCATCAAATGGGCGATGCTCGACAATGGGCATCTCGTTCATCAGCACGCCGTCGCTCACGCAGCGTTGACCGAGGACGAATGCAGCCTCTCGCTCGCCGCATTGCCGGAGCCGCATCGAGTGCTCGTGAGCAACGTCGGCGGCGAGCGCATCGGCGGNNCGATCGCTGGGTCGGTATCGTCGGCGCTTATTCGATGCATCGCCGAGCGGTGTGCGTGCTCGGCATCGGCACGGCGGCAACGATCGATGCGGTGGATTCGACTGGCCGGCACTGGGGTGGCGTCATCGTGCCCGGGCCCGATCTCAT
>JRYD01004039.1_pt1 | contig 10545 bp, 2 predicted proteins | sample 235311 | NCBI WGS metagenome assembly JRYD01 (sample SAMN03074213, study PRJNA261472) | activated sludge metagenome | biome: Common Effluent Treatment Plant; feature: Wastewater; material: Activated sludge; isolation source: activated biomass in a lab-scale reactor treating industrial wastewater at...
ATTCGTTTAGATGGAAGTAAAGAAATAGTCTATACAGATAGTGATGATAATGTAAAACAATATATATATAGAGCAAATGATGACTTAGAAAAAAATCTATCTCCTTTTGCTGTTATTCAAAATAGTATTGATAAACTTGATTTTGGAACCCATGATTTGCCTGGTATGAGTGCTATAGATAAAGTTACTTATAGTATTAAACCAAATATTAGTACAAAAGAAATAACAGTAAGTATTAATAAAGAGTTAGATATAGATAAATTAGTACAAAGAGTAATTTTACCAAATTTAAATGCAACTTTTGGTACTAATTATAAAAACTATAATGAATTTCTTAAATCATCAACTGTAAAACAACAAAATTTTCTTACTGAAAAAACAAAAGAATTTATTATTAATAACGGATATGTAAATAATAATAATGGTATTTTTGTAAAAAGTTCTGACATATTTTCTCCAGATGGTATTGAAAATTATGTAACAGATGTTATTAAGAATGAAATAAGAACTGGTAGAATGTTACCAGCAAAAAAAGATAAAATTCAACAAGAAGAACGAACAAATTTAGATACTCCTCAAATTCAATATTTAGATCCAGAATCAGAATAAAATATGGGAAATAATATAAATCCTAATAAGGATAATTCAGATAATTATTATTTAAGTAATTTTGGTATTACTAAAGAACAATATGATTTAAGTACTAATAGCATACAAGATGATGCAAAAAAACTTTCTCCATATTGGAATATTCCTTTAAAAGAAGGTCAAGAAGCATCTTCATTATTTACAGGATTACCAGGAGTTTCTGATAGTCAATATAATCCTCAAGGTGGTCTAATGTTAGAGGATTTTGAAGAAGGTATTGGAAATATAAGAGCTAGAAATCAATGGTTTGTAGATGAAGCTACTAATGGTTTACTTAGAGGTTTATATAAAACTGGAGCTATGGCTTTAACAAGTATACCTTATTTTGCTCTTACATTATCATCATTAGGTCCTATGAGTGCTAAAGCATTAGGTTTAGATCATCAAGATAAAGGCTATGGAGAATTATTTCAAGAATCTTTTGATAATCCTGTAGGAAAGTTATTAGAAGATACTGAAAATTATTTAGATGATAAATTTCCAGTATACAAGGATAGTAAGGTAGAAAATGGAGGATTTATAGATAATATATTTAAATCTGAATTTTGGTTATCTGATGGTGTTGATGGAGCAGCTTTCTTTGCTTCAGCCTGGTTTACTGGAGGATTATTAAAACTTGGTAAAGTAGGTCAAATGTTAGCTAAAACATCTAAAGGTGCTATAGCTATTGATAATGGACTTATTGCAGCAACTAATACAACAAAAGAATCTGTAATGGAATCTATAGATGCTGCTAAAGAATTAAAACACTATTTTAATGATAAATTAGATCCTAATTCAAAAAATTATGATCCTATTAATCCAGAAACAGGTCAAGATTATACACCTGATGAAATTAATCAAATAATTGGAGAAAGATCAGGATATGTTTTTTTAGCAAATATGGCTCTATTAACAGTACCTGAATATTTCAAAGCTAAAATTATCAATAGAGCTTTTAGTCTTGATAAATCTTTGATAGAAAAAATTGTTAAAGAAGGTACATATAAAGGTTTAACAAGAGGTCAAATTTATAAAAAAATAGGTACAAAAGCTATTACTGGTGGTTTAGTTGAAGGATTTCCTGGTGAAGAATATCAACAATCTGTAATTCAAAGATATAATAAAAATAAAGCAATTGGTAATTATGATCCTAATACTTCTATTTTTAGTAATATTATTAATGAAGAACTAACTGCTATACAAGATCCTTCAGTACAAAAAGAATCAGGTTTAGGAGTAGTATTTGGTGGAGCTGGTGGAGCATATGGAGCTAAACTTGAAACAGCTAATGAATTAAAAAAGGGAAGTGTCTTAAATACATTATTAAAAATAAATTCAAATTCATTCAATAATAGTTTATTTGATGTTGTTAAAAGAGATAAAGATGGTAATATACAATATGATTCTAAAAATAGACCTTTAATAGATAAAAGTAAACTAGATGAATATAAATCTAAAGGAGATGATCTTTTAAAAAGACAGGCATATCTTATGGATGCTTTAGAAGAAAATGACAAAGATGCTTTTGAATTTATTCAAAATATGACATTTTCTAATTATGCTTATACATTTTTAAGAGAAGAAGGTGGATTACAAGCTCTTAAAAGCAAAATTAAAGATGAAATAGTTCCAGGATTTTTATCAGAATATTCTAATTTTTTATCTGAAGAAGAATTAAAAAAAATGTCTTCTGAAATAGAAATTAAATATAATACTTTAGCTGAACAAGCACAAAAAAATTATGATAAGATTTCTTTATATGGTCCTGATTTTGGATCAAAAATAAAAACAAATAAAGAAAATAAAGGGTTTTTAGCTTCTTATTTAGAAGATCATTTATATGCAATGTATTCTGAAATGAATGCTCAGACTTTATATAAGAATACTATAAATTCATTAAATCATGAAATATTAAGTTTTGAAAATAATGCTGAAGGATTAGATAATCCTATTGATGCTATAGGTTTAAATAAACTAACAAATAAATTAAAAGAGTATCAAGGTATATTAAATACAAGTTTAGTTCAATATAATGAGTTTTTAAAAGAAATATCTTCACAAAAAGAATTTGAAAGATATGCTAATGAAAGAATAGAAGCAAATAGGACTAATACTGAAACTTCTGAAAATGAAACTCCTGAAACTCCTGAAACTCCTGAAACTCCTGAAACTCCTGAAACTCCTGAACTAGGTGACACAGATGATTTTGAAAATCCTTTTATTGAACCAGAAACTGATTTGGAAACTGAAGAAGATTATCCTTCAAATGAAACAGATGAGGCAACTCATCAAGGTATATTAGAATTATATGAAGAAGATCAGAAAAGAAAACAACAAGAAGGACAGCAACAACAGCAACAACAACAACAGCAAGGAGAAGAAGGNNTATGGAGAGATATTAAAAAATTTCAATACTTCAGGTAATCTTGAAGAATTTGATGAAATGTATAAAAATCTTAAAGAAGATGCTGCTAAATTAGGAGTAAAAATTGATGAAAAAGTTATTCAAAAAATTAGAGATAAAATAGCTAATAAATCTATACATTCTGGAACTTCTGAATTTAATAAAGTATTTGGTCTTGGTAAAAAAGGTAAAGAATTATTAAATCAATTATTATCTACAAGTGGTCCTAAAAATTTAACAATAAAAATAACTAAAAATCCTAATCATAAAAAGAGTATAACTACAGATAATAGATCTTATGTTAGTTCTGAATATAATATTGTAATACTTATTAATGGTACTGAAGCAGGTTTTTATCCTTATTATGGATATAAAATAGATCCTAAAACTAATGAGGTAGTTGATGTTATGAATTTATCAGAAAAAGATTATGAAAGAATTTATAATCCTGATAGTAATCATAAATTATCTGATTTTAAAGNNTATGCTAAAAATAAAAGTTTTCATGAATATATAGCTAATATATTTAAGAATGGAAAAGAAGAAATAATATTAAATGAAGAAGATGTAAAATCATTATTTAATGTATATTTTACACCAGGTGAATTTGATTTTAAAAGAACACCAATTTCAGATATTGATCATTTATTATATAGAGATTCAGATAATAATCCAATTATAATAATGAGAAATAGAGAAAATATTGATAATAATATTGTTCAGAAACTAGAGCCTTTATTTGATACTAATTTTACAGAAGATGGAGAAATAATTCCTAAGTTATTAGAAGCTTTTAAAGCACTTGAGAATGATACTAATTTTGATGCTACTTATGTAACTTTAGTTAAAAATGATACTTCAGATATTAAAATAGATGGTGTAGGGTACACTTGGGTTCAATTAAATGGAGCACATATTGATAATGAAGAATTAGGCTTTTTTATAGAAGATTATTCAAATAAATTATATAATACTAAAGATAAAGATAATGCAAAAGAAATAGCAGATAAGATTAACTCTGAGTATTTTAAACAGATATATATTACTAGTGGTTCTTTTAATGAAAGAGGTACTAAAGTACTTATGTCTTTAAGTTTTTATGGATCTTTAAAATTTGAATTTTTTAATAAAAATACTAAGGAATCTTATACTGTAGAACTTAAAAATCCTGAAATAAGAGGTAAAAGTTTAAAACAAATAGTAGATTTAGCTAATAAAAAATTAAAAGAAAGTAGAAGCTCTGATGATGATATGGGTCATAATATACCTGAATCATTTAAATTAGATATTAAAAACTTTAGGAAACTAATAGATAAAAATAATAAAGATACTATTAATAATCTATCAAGTACATTATCACCAAATATTAAAAAGAATAGAAGTATAATTCTTACTTTTAAATCACCAGTCGGTACTCCTATAAGAAATAATGATTTTGTAGATAATTCTTCAAATGTAGAAAAACATGCTAAATTTTTAGCAGATATAACAGCAGATCAAGCTAAGGTACTTAATGTAACATCTGAAGGTTATAGTATAAAAGGATTTAAAAATTTATTTAAAAGAGTAACTGCCGTTTTATTTAAAGAATTTGATAGTACTAAAAATTCTACATTAGCTACTACTAAAGGTTCTGCTGTAGATAAAATACTTAAAGGTATTCTTGAAGGTAAATCTAAACAAGAAATATATAATTCTGAGATTAATCATGATGTATTTGAGAATGATAAAGTTATTAAAAAAACAAGTAAAATATCTCAAATTGCGTCTGATGATATTTATGAAAAACTAGAAAATATAGCATTTGAATTTAAAAGTAATCTTGAAAAACTTGGTTTTCAAATAGTTATATCNNTCTTATTATATAATGCTAAAACTAATTCTTATGCTATATTAGATATAAAAACTAAAAGAAAAGAATCTAATTCTAAAAAATTAAGTGGTCAAGATATTGTTAGATACGGTGTACAATTAAGAGCATACAGAAATCTTTTATATAGAAAATATAAAATAGATGCTAAAAGTGCTGTTATTTTTCCATTATTTGTTAATGATCATACTAATAGAAGTCATATTTTAACAGATGTTGAAATAATGTATCCTGAAAGTATGCTTAAAGATGTTTCAGATAAAGATGATACATATAATAGATATATACCAGAAGAAACAAAATTAAGATTTGAATATAAACCTTCTACTAAAGAGTCTAAAGGAACTTCTACTTCAACAAAAAATAGAAATGTAATAAAATCTAATATAAAACCAAATAATAGAGCACTACAACATAGTAATGTATCTTCTGATTTTGTTACTGATTTTTCTGCTGCTAGAAATTACTTTAAAGAAAAATTTGGATCTCAAATATCTGTAGAACATATAGATAAATTATTTAATAGATTAGAAGTATCTGGTCATACTTTTGGAGCTGTGCAAGCAGCTGTTGTATATTTAGCATCTTATAGTAGAAAAGATACTTATTTTCATGAAGCTTTTCACATAGCTTTTAGAAATTTTTTATCTAATGAAGAACTTAATGAATTATATAAAGAAGCAGAAGAAAGATATTCTAAAGATAAGGTAGAATCAAAGAAAAAAAATCTTAAAAAGTTATCTATATATTCTGAACTTTCAGATAAAGATTTACATAATTTGGCTCTCGAAGAGTTGATGGCTGATGAACATGCAAAATGGAAATCAAAAAGATTTAATAACAATACTCTTTTAGGTAAGTTTTTTAATTTACTATCAGATTGGTATAATATAATATTCTCAAATGATAAAATATCAGCTATTTTTAGAAAAATAGATAATGGAGGATTTAAGAATAATACTTTTAAAGATAATATATTTACTAATAGTACTGAAATTGTTTTAAAGAATATACCTGTAGGTACTGAAATAATAGATGGTAAAGAACATATAATGTACTTATCTTCTGAAAGAAGTAGAGAATTAATAAATACTATAGCAGCTAAGGTTTCAACAATGATTGAAGATGGAGATAAAAGATCATTTGAGAAAATTGTTAAAGAGGTAATGAATGCTGAGAAGGAAATATATAATCCTGAATTACATGAAGGTAAAGTATCTGATAAGCAATTTGAAGAAATATTAGATATTCATTCTGCTTTAGAGATAAAGAGAGAAGGAGAACAACCTAGAGAATTAATAGCACAAGAAGTATATAATACTTTAGGTTCTTTAAAATTAATAAATAAAATAAATGATGATGATTTAGATTTATCCGAATCTGAAACTAATGATGATATTACTCCAGAAAGAGCTTTTGATATAACACAAGATCAAATTAATTCATTTGATAAATTAGGTTCTAAACTAAAAAGATTTATGTCTTTATGTCTTTATGAGGATAACTCTTTAGGATTTAAAAGAACTATAGCTGTAAATCCAACATATGTATATAATGGTATATCAAAATATTGTGCTAATTCTAAAGAAGATGATATTCCAAAAAGATTAGCTGAATATATAGATATAAGTGAACAATCAGGAGTAGTAATATCTAAATTCTTTAATTTAACTAACTTTGTAATTAATGAAGATGGTTCATATACTTATGATAAAAAACATGAACAATTAGTTCAACAATTCTTAAAAGGATTTAAAAAATCTATTGTTAATTCCTTGTTTTTGGGTGTTGATACTGTTCATGGAGTTATGAGATTATCTAATGCTAATCAAAATGATTCTAGCACTATTATGTTAAATAGATGGAAAATAGGATATTATGAATTAAAATTTTCAAATAAAGAAGCATATGATATTTTAACAAAATTTGCTAATATATTAGGTGAAAAAAAGAAATATAATAAAACAGTATTAGATAAACTTATTAATGATCCTCAAAAAGGATTATATCATAATCTTAAAAAAATAGGATTTGAGTTATCTAAAGGATATATTAAATATTTAATACTTTCTGGAGAAAGAGAAAAAACTAAAGAACAATTAGATTATTTTGAATCTAACTTTAAAGCATTAAATAATGATTTAAATTATACTATAGAATCATTAAGAGAGATTGCTAATACATATCTAAAAGGAAAAAATCCTTTTAGTATTCCTGAAATATTAGGAGAAGATGGAGTTCCAATTCAAGATATTGATGATGCTAATAAAGGTAGAGCTATACTTATAGCTAAAGATAATTATATATTTGATGAAACTGTTCATCCTGGTTCTTATGTATCAGCTGATGGTAAACAAAGATATGCATTACAAGAAAGTAATTTTATTACTGAAAAAATACTTGATTTAAAAAATATTTCTAATGGATATATTGAACCATTAGATTTATATAACAATAGGAATTATCTATTAATGTCTGATAATTTCATAAAAATACAAAAAAATCTTTCATTGTATTCTATTGGTGGTTTACGTCAATTAATATATAGTGATGGAGGAGATGTTGAACAGAATCAAGGAGTTAAGAAAGAAGGAGCTACATTTGCTGATNNAGTGTATTTACCTGTCATAAATGCATTAAATGCTGATGGTAATATGAATGTTGAATATGTTACAGCATTGTATAATGAAATAGTAAGAGAACATACAAGAATAAGAAGATTTAAAAATAATGAATTTCCTTCAGATATAGAAAATTTTACAAATGGTGAAAAAAGAGCTGGGGAATTTTGGTTAGGTAAATATTATTTATCTGAAGAACTTCAGAAAAAACTTATAAATACTGATAATATTGAAGAATATAAAAAAGAAATAGTAGAAAATTTTGCTAAATTACTAGGAGAAGAATTTGAAACTTATATTGAATTATTAAAAAGTGAAGGTATATTATATGATAAAACAGATGAGAATTCTGAAAATTCTAAATTAACAGCTAATAAATTATTAGATCAAAAATTTAGTACAGGTAAAGATTTAGCTTTTGGAACTAAGGATTTATATACTAATTTAAAACAAGCTTATTTATCTAATTTTTTAAACACATTAAGTATTAATCAATTAATGCAAAAAGATTTTGCATTAAGTTTTAGAGATAATATTGAATACTTTAAAAGAGCTAAACGACTTATTGGTTCTGGTCCAAGTATATACAGTAAAGAATTTACTCATACTAAATTTATTACTGTTGGTAACTATGATGCTAAAAAAGATAGATTTAAAGATCCTATAGATGAGGATGCAGAAGTATATTATGATAAAAATGATTCTCATGGAAGATTATATAATATTAATGATCCTGATGATGCTAAAATAATACGAGCAAAAAATTTTACTAAAACTACTATTATTGATACTAGAGATGCTCAAGGTTATGTAGATACTTATATGTATAAGAACATATTTAGAAGTTTAGGTAGATTAACTCCAGAATTAGAGAAAGTTATAAATAGAATTGATAAAGGAAAATTTACAAAAGAAGATTTTCTTATTCTTAAAGAGAATAATACTTTTTTAAATTCTCTTAAATTAGTTGCTTTTGATGGTGAGAAATTCATAAAATTTTCTGTATCTTTAATTTCATTATTAGAATGTGGTACTAAAGTAAATGGAGTCTGGGAAGCTAATGCTGGGATGGAATATAAGTTTAATCTTTTACAAAAAAAGAAAGAACATGACTTTCATATGGAAATTCCTGTAACTGCTTCTAAAACAATGAGAGAAAAAGTAGTTCAAGTTGAAGGTTCTGATATAAAAATGGATAATTCTCATGTTCAATTATTAGATAATAAATATTTTAGATTACAAGTTGAAAATCCAAGTAATAAAACTACTATTATAGACCCTACTCAGGTTCAACATCTTATTGATTCTGAACAAGATCCTAATACTGAAGTATATTATGATTCTAAGGTACAAAAAGTTAGTGATATAATAAAAGACTATAGAAAAAATATGGGTGATAAAACTCATATTATGATGTTACCTTATAATAATTTTTTATTTGATAAAGTAATAAGTACAGATAAATCTCCAAGTACAGTNNAGATATGTTTACAGTAATTGATGGTGTTCCACAATTTAATCTAAATCTTAGTCCTACTCTTAGTAAATTTAGAACATTATTTAATGCTCATTTTAATCATGTATTTAAACATAAAGTACCTGGTTATAAAACAACAATGGAATCTGATTCAAATACTGTAGTATATGAAGATGTTAGTAATGGTTCTATTATCAGAAGAGAAAAATATCAAGAAAATAAAAAATACTATGATGAATTAATAAAAATCGGTAAAGTAAAAGTAAGAAGACTTAAATTTGATGTTAAAGATTCTAAACATAATAGAAGATATTCAGAGATAATTCTCCCTTATCATTTTGCAGAAATGTTTAATATAAAACCTGGAGATACTATTCCAGAAAAATTAGCATACATGTTTGGAATTAGAATTCCATCTCAAGATAAGCATAGTATGATGTCATTAAAAGTTGTTGATGTAATGCCTGCTTATAAAGGAAGTAATGCTGTTTTCCCTAAAGAACTTGTATTATTAATGGGAGCTGACTTTGATATAGATTCAATATTTATTCATAGATATGAACATTATTTTGAAGATGATGAATTTAAATTATATAAAGATAATTTCCAAGATTACTTAAAGTACTGGAAATCTAATAAATTAATAAGAATTATATTAAAAGAGTTATTAAAAAATAAAGAGTCAGAAATTAATTTAAAAGCTTTATTAGACCCTAATACATCATTATCTGAAGAATATATTAAATATGAACGTAGAAAGTACTCTGATACTGATTCTCCTATAGGAGAAAGTTATACTGAAGATAGGTCTAAAGATATAGCTAGAACTTTTAATAAAAAGATAACAGAATTAATAGAAGAATATATAGAGAAACTATTACCTGAAGCTTTATCACAATTAGGATTACCTTCTACTGAAAATGAATATAATCAATTTAAACATGATAATAAATATGTTCCTATACCAGCTGTTATTAATGATAAATTATTAGATGCTAAAATAGCATTATATAGTAATCCTGGTATAAGGTCTGTAGCATTATCTCCTATATCTGATGAACCAATTACTTATGTTGGAGAACAATTATCAAAAGAGTTAGGATATAAAAACTTTGATGATATGTCATCAAAGTTCTCACCATTTGGAATGTTAGGATTAATTAATGGATTCTCATCTAATAAGGTTGGTGGAGATTCTATTTCTGTAGCTGCATTTGGTAATGTGATATTTAATTTTTTATCTAAACATGAAATAACTTTACAATCTGAAATTCCAATATCTTTTGATGGTATTATATATAATGATTTTTCTAAAAGTACTCAATCTGATAATATCAGAAAAATGAGAATCATTGATGCATATATTGGTGCAATGGTTGATAATGGTAAATTTGGTTATGTAAACAGATTATCATTAAGAAAAAATGCATTATCTTTGGCTATGTATTTAACTTCATTAGGAGTACCTTTAAAACAAATTATATTCTTGCTGAATACTGAAAGTGTTAAGGAGTATTTTATTAAAATGTCAGGTAATAATATA
>JRYD01010031.1_pt1 | contig 10543 bp, 12 predicted proteins | sample 235311 | NCBI WGS metagenome assembly JRYD01 (sample SAMN03074213, study PRJNA261472) | activated sludge metagenome | biome: Common Effluent Treatment Plant; feature: Wastewater; material: Activated sludge; isolation source: activated biomass in a lab-scale reactor treating industrial wastewater at...
GCGCGTCCCGTGATGCTCGGCGATGATATTCTGCACCCGAAACGGCAGCCGGTATTGCCGCGCCAGACCGAGGCCATCGGCCACATGGCTGATGATGATGCGCACGCTGGCCAGCGGATCCAGAATCGCATGAGGATCGACGCCTTCCTGATTCTCGATGAAAAACACCGGCCGGATGCTCTTGCCCACGTCGTGGTAGAACGCGCTGACCCGCACCAGCGTGCTGTTGGCCCCGATTCGCTCGGCCGCCTGCTCGGCCAGATTGGCCACCATGATGCTGTGATGATAGGTTCCCGGCGCCAGCCGCAGCAGTTCGCGCAAGAGCGGGTGGTCGAGGCGCGAGAGGTCTTGCAGTTGCAGGATGGTGACGATGCCGAAGAGGCCGCCCAGAATGTAGAACCCGGCCAGCGTCAGCGCCGTGGAGAGCATGCCGTTGCCCAGCGCGTAGAGCGACGGCAACATAATTCGCGACGGATCGATATCCCCCTCCGCCAACAGCCAGAACATCACGATGACGGCGAAATAACCGAGAAAGGCCATGACCCCGGCGCGGAAAAAAGACGAGATGCGCGTGCTGTCCCGCAGGGTCAATACGCTCAGAATCCCTCCGGCGGCCAAATAGATGGCGGTCTCCAGCGAGTTGGGGCTGATGAACCCCATCAACGCGGCCATCAGGACGGTGACGAGGATGGCGAAACGGGTGTCATAGACGACCGCCAGCAACAGGGACAGCGCCGCCAGCGGGAACCAGTAGCCCAGCGCCTCGCCCGCGGACATGATCTTGGCCGTCAGGGTGAAGAGGAGGATCAAGCCGCCCAAAACCCCCAGATAGCGCCCGTTGGGATAGTCGGCCTGCTGAAACTTGATCCAGTAGAGGGCGATCATGGCCACGATGAGGATGGACAGGAGGGCGTTGCTGGCCACCCGTCGCCAGTCGGTCTCGTGCTGCAGCAACCCCAACTCGGTCAGGACTTCGAAGTCGGTCTCGGTGACGATCTCGCCCGCCCGGAGGATGCGCTGGTCGCGGGCCACGGAGCGCACGACAGGCTGGACGTCGGCCGCGGCCTGGCTGCGGGCGTCGGCCGTCGCTTCCTCGTCGGGGAAAACGGTGGGGATGATGAACTGGTAAGACAGTTCGGTCACGGCCGCGGTCTGGGTGGTGGTCAGTTCCAGGCTGGCCAGCCGCCGCGCGGTGCGCTGGAAGTCGTTGAGCTGCGACGGCCGAATCTCCTGGCGCATCAAATCCTCGATGATGACGAAGATGTTGTTGCGCACCTCCTCAAAATCGTTCTGCGGCAGGTCGAGCAGGGTCTGGGCCACTTCCTCGCCAATGACGATCCCGCTGACGGCCTGGAGATACTCCAGCTTGCGCTCCAGCGTGGCCGAGGAATCGGCGCGCACCGCCTCGATGAAGGAAAAGGTGTCGCGGGCCTGGGCCTACTGGGCGCGGCCGATGCCCAGATCGAGCGTGGTGTAGATCTCCGACACGCTCCCGCCGGCCTGGTCGCGCGCCTGCTGCGGCAGCAGGTCGCTGGTGTAGGGCAGCGAACGCGGCGAGAAGATGTCGTTGGGGGCGGGTTGGCCGACGGTGGCGCTAATCTGCCGGGAGCCGGGCAGATCGAAGGACAGGATCAGCGTCATACCGACCGTCAGGGCGATCACAAAGATCGGCAATGCATAGCGGCGGGACCAGAGCCGTAACGCCTCGGCCCGCTCGTTCAGGAGGGTACTCATTTCTTGTTAAATACGGCCGATTCGACGATGACGGTGGCGACGATGGAATCGACGAACCAATCAGCCCAACAGCCCGCGAACGACGTCGTTCACAAGGCGGCCGTCGGCCTTGCCCTTGACCTGGGGCATAAGCTTGCTCATCACCTGCCCCATCCCCTTGGCGTCGGTGACGCCCGTTTCCGCAATGGCCGCCCGCGCCAGTCGCTCGACCTCCTCGCGCGACATCATTTGCGGCAGATAGACCTGAATCAGCTCGATCTCCGCTCTCTCGTGGGCGACGTCCTGCTCCCGGCCGGCTTTGGTGAAGTCGTCGATGCTCTCCTGCCGCTGCTTGATCTGCTTGCGCAGCACGTCCTGCACCCCGGAATCATCCAGCGTCACGCGCGAGTCAAGCTCCGTTTGCTTGATGGCGGCGAGGACCATGCGCAAGGTGTCGCGACGCATGGCGTCGCCCGACCGCATGGCGGCGGTCACATCGGCGCGTAGTTGCTCTTTCAGTTCCATATGTTCACTCGACCGATTGATTGTAGCATTGCCGGGGTTGTGGGGCAATCACCCATTTTTCGCCATCACCGCATACAAATTCAAATCCCCCTCGCGGCCGTCGCTGCGGAACAGATCGACCGGACGCAGCCCGGCGTATTCAGCCAGGTCGCGCGTGGCCGCCTCGTCGATCAGGGCCACATAGCGCAAACCCGCCCCGCCCCGCTCCCACGACAGCAAATAATCCCCCGGCTCGACCTGCTCGTCGGTGAAACCGGCCTCCGGCCATGGCCGCAGCTTGCGACGCTGGCGCGGGCTGTCAAGGAATTGCCAGTTGGCGAGGATGAGGCGGCCGTCGGGCCGGAGATGCGCGGCCATCTCGCGCAGCAGCCGCCGCCGATTGGCCCGGCCGGGGATGTGCTGCAGCGTCGACAGGCAGGCGATCAGGTCGTAGTCGCCCAGACCGGCCAGCGCGTCGGGCAGGCTCAGGTCACGCCGCCGGCGGTCGCCGGGTATGTCGCCGCCCGTGGCCATCAGCCGCGCGGAGANNCGCGCGTTCAGCGCCACCAACCGGCGGGCGGTCGCGTCATCCATCGTGCTCATGGGAACTTCTTGCATGGATTCACTGGTCGACGATTGACGCCCCATTCGACCGGCATCCTGATCCGCGACATGGCCCTTACGGCCCCGGCGTGATGGTCAGATTATCGAAGGACACCTGCAGGTTGCCGCCGCCGAAGGTGCCCGCGTCGAGGGCGATCGCCCCGGCCGCCGGCGCGTCGTCGCTCAGCTGCAACAGCAGGATATCGTTGGCGTAGAAGGTGAGATTCGACCCGGCGGCCAGGATCTTCAGCCGGTTGAGGGCGTTCATCTCCTGATTGATGGCCGGGGAGGCCACCCAGTCCGGCGTCAGGCGCGTCCAGCTGCCGTCGGCGTTATGGCGTTCGACGACGTACTGGCCGCCGCCGGTGATGTCGAAACGCAGGAATTGGCCGTCCTCCTGCATCCGAAAAAGGACGCCGTAGCTGCCTTCGGGCGGACCGGAACGTCGCCAGGTGTCCACCTCCAGCACGAAGTCGCCAAACGTCCGGTCGCCCAGCGTGGCGTACTGGATCGTGTTGGGCACGGTGATGGTGATGGCCAACTCCTCGTTGCTGATCGCCGTCGAAGCCTTGTCGTCCGCCTCGAACAGCCAGTTGCCCGTCCGGCCGGGGACGAAGGTCTCGCTGACAGGCCCGTCCGTCGCGGGTTCGCCCGGCCTGGCGCCGGACGACTGCATCGGCCGCAAGCCGCACGCCGCGAGCAGCAGCACGACCGGCAGGGACAGCGCGATTCGGCTAAGGAGCGATGACCTGAACATCGTCAAATTCGACCACCGTCGTGCCCGTCGCCAGCGTGCCCGCGGCCAGACCGATATCGCCGGTCACAAACGTGGGATCCGTCACCGTCACCAGCGGAACGCCGTTGACCTCCAGGCTCAGCTGGTTGCCGATGCACGAGACGCGCATCTCGTTGCTGGCCACGCCGGTGTGGATGGCGTCCGACGGCTGGAACTGGCCGTTTTCGGTCAGATAGGTGACGTTCTCGACCCCGCTCTGATACTTGCCGATGGTGTAGTAGCCGTCGCCGCTGATGAGGAACACGTAGAAATTCTTCTCGTTCTGATAGCGGCAGATGACGCCGTAGGCGTTGTCGTTGGGGCCGGAAACCTGGCGCGCCTCGACGGAGATGATGGCGTCGTCGAACACCCGGCCGGGGTTGGTCCACCGCAGCTGGCCGGGCTGACTGGCGGTGATCCGCATGGAAGAGTTCTCGATGGTCGCCTTGTCGTTTCCACCGGAATAGACGGCCCAGCTGCAATCCTTCTCGCCATTGAAATCATCGAGAAACAGGTGGGTGGGCGAATCACAGGTGGCCGGTTCGTTGTTGGCGACGCCGCAGGCGGCCAGCAGCAACGTAACCAGGAGCAATGCCACCGGCGCGAGCCGTCGCCTGGTCAATTTGAGGGATAATAGATAGCGTCTCATATCGGACACCGAACTACCCTTTACCGGAATCCTTCTCCAGCCCGGCCAGCCGCTCATCCAGCGCCTGCATCTGCGCCCGGAGATCGGGCTGGCGACGGGTCGTGTTCAGATAGAGGCCGAGGATGATGACCCACAAGACGATGACAAGCGCAAAGGCGATCCACAACGTATTCATTGTTACTCCTGCCGCAACCACATCACGCGGAGGACGGTGTGCCGCCCCCGCCAATGGGCCTATTGTAATCCGTCGGTCGCGATCAGGCCATGCTATCCCACAACGGCTCAGGAACTCCGCGAGCGTGGTTCTCGTAGCGGGCCATGACAAACAGGGCGTCGGACAGCCGGTTGAGGTACTGGATGACCTGCGGGCCGACTGCCTCCTCGCGCGACAGGGCGATCACGTCGCGCTCGGCGCGGCGGCAGACCGTCCGGGCCACGTGCAAATGGGCCGAGCCGATGGCCCCGCCGGGCAGGATGAAGTTCTTCAGCGGCCCGACGACGGCGTTCAGCTCATCGATCAGCGCCTCCAGCCGTTCGACGTGGCGCGTCTCGATCTGCGGCACGGGGTATTTGGCCTTGTCCTCTTCGATAAAGCTGAGGTCGGAGCCGAGGTGGAACAGCTCGTTCTGGATGCCGGGCATCACTTCCGCCAGACGCTGGCAGAGGCCGGAGGCCAGAGCCACGCCGAGATATGAATTCAGCTCATCGACCGTCCCATAGGCGGCGACGCGCAGTGAATCCTTGGGCACGCGCTGGCCGCCCGACAGATGGGTGAGACCGGTGTCGCCCTGGCGGGTGTAAATTCGGGGCAAACGGGGCATGGGTATCCTCCTGTGGCGTTTATCGTTGGATATGTTTTAGCACATCGGCCGGGGTAAGCCAGCCGCTGNNCAGCCGCGCCCGCGGCCAGCCACCCGCGCCAGACGGCCACCAGTTCGGCCTTGGTGGCGGCGTCCAGCCCGCGCGTCGGCTCGTCCAGCAGCAACAGCGGCGCCGCGTCACCGTCACCGCCCCCAGGGCCACGCGCTGGCGCTGCCCCACCGACAGGTCGCGCGGGTAGCTCTCGCCCGCCCCGTCCAGCCCCAGCTGCCCCAATAGCGCCTCCAACTCGGCCGTCGATTCCGGCAAATGATGGTTTCGCATGGTTACACGAAATTCGTCGAGCACCGTCTCCGCAAAGAGCAGGTCGTCGGGGTTTTGCGGCAAGTAGCCAACCTCGCGGCAGATATCGGCCACGGAGCGGCCGCGCGTCGACTGCCCGCCGATGCGAACATCGCCCGCCAGCGGCCGCAGCAGCCCCACCACGCACTTGAGCAAGGTCGACTTGCCCGCCCCGTTGCGGCCGACGAGCGCCACCGCCTCCCCCGCCCCGATGGTCAAATCGATCCCCTTCAGCGTCTGGCGACCGTTGTAGGCGAAGCGCAAACCGTCGACCTCCAGCAATGGCGCGACCGCGGGAGACGCGGGAGACGGCTCAACCGGCACCGGCACGGAGATCGTCGCGGCGAACGGCTTGGCCTCTTTCACAGTCAGCGGCAGCGGCCGCCATCCCAACGCCCGCCCCAACCGGACGATGGGCGGCCCGGCGTCGATTTGGGTCAGCACGTCGCGCGCGGGGCCGTCGGCGGCGATGCGGCCGTCGTCGAGCCACGTCAGCCGGTCGGCGTGGCGGATGATGCGCTCCAGCCGATGCTCGACCAGGATGATCGTCAGCCCCAAATCCTCGTTGAGGCGCACGAGGGCGCGCAGCACATCCTCGGCCGATTGCGGGTCCAGCTGACTGGTCGGTTCGTCCAGCACGAGGATATGCGGCCGCAGGGCCAGGGCGGCGGCGATGGCCAGCCGTTGCCGCTCACCGCCGGACAATGTCGACAGGGAGCGGTCGCGCAGCGGGGCGAGGTCGAGCAAGTCGAGCGTCTCCTCGACGCGAACGCGCATCTCCGCCGACGGAATGGCCGCGTTCTCCAGGGCGAAGGCGATCTCCCCCTCGACCTGATCCAGGACCGCTTGCGCCTCCGGGTCCTGGGCCACGAAGCCCACCATGCGGCTGAGGCGGCGCGGCCCGGCGGTGATGACATCGAGGCCATCGACGGTCACTTCCCCGGCGATCGTCCCGCCGCTGAAATGAGGCACCAGCCCGTTGAGACAGCGCAGAAGCGTCGACTTGCCCGAGCCGGACGGCCCGGCCACGAGGACGAATTCGCCGTCGCCGACGTGCCAATTCACCTCCCGCAGGGCGGGCCTGGCGCTTTGCGGATAGGAGAAGGTCAGCCCGCGGACGTCGATCATCGGGCCACCTCCGCCACCGGGCCGCGCGCCAGGGCCAGGACAGCCGGGACGACCAGTCCGAACAGCCCCAGGCCGACCCACAGATTGAACGGCGGCATCGTCAACTGGGGATAGGGCGAATAGGCCACGAGCGAGCGGCCGATTCCCGGCAGCATGGGCCATATCAGGGGTAACAGGGCCACAACCGCCCCAAGCGCCACCAGCCCGTCGGCCCACGTCGGGCGGCGCGGCCGGTAGCGGGTGTGGATGACCAGTCGCCCCAAATCGCGCCAGGCCACGGCGACGGCCAGCGCTCCGAATGCAACCAACAACCAGCCGTCCGGCCCGCCCCACGACAGCCGCAACGCCCCGGCAAGGGCCAGCAGCAACCCGACCGGCATGAGCAGCCGGGCGCGGGGGGTCATGGCCCGGCCGCCGGTGGAGCCGTAGCCGCGAGCCACCATCGTCTCGGACAGATTGAGCGCCCGCTCCAGCCCGGCGATAAGCAGCGGGATGATGATCGGCCGCCAGGCGCGCAACCCGTTGAACTCGTGGCCGCGAATGGCCTGGGCGTCGCGGATGCGGCGGTACTGCAGCGTCGTCTCCGGGATGTAGGTGATGGCGATGAGCAACACGAGGCCCAGCTCGTGCAGCGCGCGCGGGGTCAGCCCGGCCAGCTCGTGCACGGGGACGATGGTGTTGAAGGCCATGAAGAAGGACAGCATCGTGACCAGCCGCAAGCCATTGATGAAGCCGAAGACGGCCGCTTCCAGCGTCAACGGGCCGCCGATGAGAGGCCAGCCGTCCGGCAAGGACCACAGCACCGTCCGCCCGTAGTGGGCCATCAGCACATTAAACAGCGTGGAGAAGACGAGGATCATAAGGCTGATGCGCCCCAGCGGCAGCCGCCGGCCTCGCGCCGCCGGCGGGGCACAGGCCGCCTCGACCACGCGGGAGATGAGCAGCAGCAACAGCAAATAGAGCGGGTTGCCGATCAGGATGGCCGATAAACTCCCGGCCGCCAGCCAGGCCAGCCAGGCGCGCGCGTCGAAGGTGGTCATGAGGTCTGGGCCTGACCTGACGCCCGATGGACGGCCTGAAATTGCATGCGGCCGCGGAAGCGGGTCAGCGCGCGCACCGACGGCGGGCCAAGCGCGGCCAGCAGCAGGGCGTTGCCCGCGGCCGCCGCCGAATCCCACAGCAGCGAGGTCGCCACATAGAAGACGGCATAGCGCCGCAGCGCGTCGGCCACCCCCGCCCCGGGCGTCCACGTGCTGAGCGGATCGCCGACGATATAGGGCCAGGAATAGAGGCTCAGGATGAGGCCGTAGACGAAGCCCCACAGCAGGCCGAAGCCGATGAGCAGGGCCATCTCGGCCCTCGGTCGTCGCGGATGGGGCAGCAGCCCCGCCGTGAGGCCGACCCAGCCCGCAGTGAACATCTGATAGGGCAGCCACGGCCCCACTCCGGCGGTGATGATGGCCGACACCAGCAGCGTCATGGCCCCCAGCAGGAAGCCGAAGCGCGGGCCGAAGACGTAGCCGCCGAGGATGATGGGGGCGAAGATGGGCGAGAAGCCGCCCGGGCCGGGGATGCCGACCTCGATAAAGCGCAGCACCGACGTCGCCGCGACCATGATGCCCAGCGCCNNCAGACACAGCGAGATGAGCAGGCCGGTCAGCAGGGGTATCTCATTGGCCCGCAGCAGCGGCTCCGTCCCGGCTATCTCCCGCGCCCGAGCCAGAAAGGGATAGGCCAAGGCCACCAGCCCGATCATGGCCGACAGCGCGAACAGCGTCCCCGTCACGATCTTGCGGCTCATGGTTTGCTATGCGGCTCGATCCCCGATTCACTATGCGAATTTCGGCGACGGCTGACCGCCCAGCCCAGCACGCCCAGGAGCGCCAGCAGCCCGACAAAACCGACCAGAGACCCTGCGCCCCCGGCGCCTTGCTCGCTCTGTTGGGCCGCGGCCGTGGCCGTGGCCGCATAGGAGGCCACCATGCCCGACTCGTCGGTTATGATGATCCGGGGGGTCGCCTCGGCGGTAGTCGATGAGGCCGCGACCGCATCGGAGCCGATTCCATCGGCACAAACGTCGGCGAAGGAGACGTCCGGCGGCGGCGGGGCCTGCGAGACCGACCCCGGCCCCCACACCCAGCCCTCAACCGCGCCGTCGCTGACGCGATAGAGGCCCGCACCGGCCACGGAATAGACCCACTCGCCGTCGATCTGATGCCAGTACGACCAGTAGAGGCAATCCGTGCCGCCGGGGCAGGAGCAGAAGCAGTTGTCGGCCGGGCAGCCCCGCCCCTCGATGCTGCACACGGCCGCGCCTCCGGCCTGAACCTCCGTCTCGAAGGCCAGGCCGGAGCGCTGCAACGCCTCGTAGCCGGTGATGCTCTCTTCCGGAAAGCTGACGCAGCGGGTCGCCGTCTCGCCTTCGCCCAACGACACGACGAGGGCGACCCGATTGTCGTCGGCCGCGCGGCTGGAGGCGCTGCTCAACAGCAACGCCAACCCCAGGAGGGCGACCATCAGCGGCAACAAGCGTCGAATCGTCAAAGCGTCTCTTCCTTTATATTAACGGCCGAGGAGGCAGGCCAGCCCGTCTTTCCCCGACGTCAGCAGCGAGCAACCCGATATGGCCGGGATGGACTGGACGGTGGAGTAGAAATCATCGAACGGCCCTTGCCCGAAATCGGCCTGGAACGCGCCGCTCTCGCCCTGGAAGGCCAGCAGCATGTCCAGCGGCGAGCGGCCGTCCTTCACCCAGGCGCTCTGGGCGGTGTAGAAGTCCTCGCCGAGGGCGGACAGCGCCTCCATGACGACGGCCGTCGAGTTGGCGCTTGCCCCCAGACCGGGGCCGTATTCCCAGCCGCGAGCCACTTCACCCGCAGTCAGGAAGTTACGAGCCGCCTGAAGCGACGCCGAAGAGCGCTCCCGGCCGGATGCCAGCAGGGCCATGACGGCCATGCCGGTGGCGTCGGCGCTGTCGGCCGTGCCGAAGCCGTCGTCCCAGGAGCCACTGGCGGCTTGCCGCGACTCAAGCCAGGCGATGGCCGACTCGGGCACCTTCTCGCCCGCGGCCGCCAGCCCCAGCATGGCCAGCGACTGCTTGAAGGGATCGGTCGCGCCGATGGCCCCGGTACTCTCGTCGATGTGGCCGCGCAGCACCTCGACCAGGTTCCAGCTTTCCACGCCGTCGATGGCCGGGAAGATACGCGGCTCGACCCCCGCGGCGATGAGGGCCAGCACCAGCTTGCCCGCCTGCCCGCCGTCGGCCGAGGCGTATTCGGCGACCTCATCCACGTGGCTGGTCAGATAGCCATAGGGCGTGGCCGTCTCGCCGGCCATCGGGACGGCCGGGTCATAGCCGGCCGAGGTGAGGGCCAGCATGGCGTCCAGCGTGGCCGCCACGGTTGACGGCTCCTGATTGGCCCCTCCGCTGAAGGCGGCATACCCGCCGTCGTCGTTCTGGAACGTGCTGACCATCCATTCCACGGCCCGCGTGGCCGTCGCGCTCTGGTCGGGGTAGGCCGGCAGCTTCGCCGCGCCACCGCAACCGACCTGGGCGACGAGAATCGCCACCAGGAAAAACAAAACCGTCCATCTGTTCGTTCGCATCATCACAAAACACCATCCTGTCCTTTAAGATTGATTGTCCGGGATAAGGGAGCAGGACTGTGGTAACAAAAAACTCGACGCTTGCGCATCGAGTTGAGAGATTCGGTAACAAGTTGCTTGCCACGTAGTTCCCAACCCTTATCCACGAGGGCGGAAAACTCATCTCAGGGCGTCGACCTGGCTTATCGGACTGAACTTCGTTCGATCCGAATCACAGTTGCGGGTACAGCATCGGCCTCGCTCGTCGTGACGGGTTTGGTCATGACAAGCCTACCGATTTCGCGATTACGCCCTGCCTTCCGGGGCTGGGGCGACCTGAGACGGGTTTGCCTATTCAGTTATGGGATCAGTCTAGCAGATCAGACCCTGTAGCGCAAGCTATCCCCTGTAGCGCAAACTGTTAG
>JRYD01015446.1_pt1 | contig 10471 bp, 9 predicted proteins | sample 235311 | NCBI WGS metagenome assembly JRYD01 (sample SAMN03074213, study PRJNA261472) | activated sludge metagenome | biome: Common Effluent Treatment Plant; feature: Wastewater; material: Activated sludge; isolation source: activated biomass in a lab-scale reactor treating industrial wastewater at...
AATGCGTAGTAAGCTTTGCCTGCCGCTACTAATTTTTCAGCATACTGCCTGTACATTTCTTTTCTTTCACTTTGGCGGTAGGGGCCAAAATTTCCTCCTTGTTGTACACTTTCATCCGGCGTGAGGCCGCACCATTTCAAGGTATCAAAAATGTATGCTTCTGCACCCACAACGTATCTGCTTTGATCTGTATCTTCTATTCTTACTATAAACTCACCCTCATTTTTCATTGCAAAAAGATAGTTGTACAAAACCGTTCTTACACCTCCCAAATGCAGCCCTCCGGTAGGTGAAGGGGCAAAACGAACTCTTACTTTTTTTGACATGGCGCAAAGATAAGTTATCAGGTATCTTTGTAGATTATGAAGCAAAAAGAAGCAACAAATGAAATTGTGAACAAAGATTTTTATCTTGTAAAAACTCCCTGGTGGGTAAAAAAACTTTATCCCGACTGTGTATGGGATATGCCGGAAAAAAATAAAACCCTTTATCTCAGTTTTGACGATGGCCCACATCCCACCATTACACCATTTGTATTAAAGCTTTTGAAGCAATATAATGCCAAGGCAAGTTTCTTTTGTATTGGAGAAAATGTTGCGCAGCATCCTGATTTGTTTAAACAGTATATTGACGAAGGCAATGCCGTGGGCAATCATACTTAAAAGCATGTAAACGGATGGAAAACCAAAGATGAAGACTATCTGTACGACAAAGAAAGAACAGACAGATTGATGAGCACCAATCTATTTAGGCCGCCTTATGGTCGCATTACCCGTTCGCAGATAAAAAAGATAAGAAATGATAATGCCGGAAAAAAAATAATAATGTGGAATATTCTTGCCGGCGATTGGGTAACCACTTTATCGCCTGATAAATGCTATACCAGGATGAGGGAAAAAATTTCGGAGGGCGACATTATTGTACTACACGAAAGCAATAAATCCTGGGAGCGAATGAGCTATTGTTTGCCCCGTTTATTAAAAGAATTTACGGCAAAAGGCTATGTTTTTGCTCCTATTCAGTAATAAAAGGGTAGTGGCAGGTCTTAAAAAAAGTTAGGGCCGGGGTAGAAACCCTGGCCCGTTTTTAATCCGTACCCTATGAAAACTGGGATAAATATAAATTATTTTTTTATTAGTTCAAAGTAATTTGAAAAGTATGACCGTTTACGGTAAGCGTTGCCTGATTGTCGCAATCCCCGTTTCCAAAGTTTAAAAATGAAACCCAATGAGAGTTTGCAGGCAGGTTTGCTCTTACCGTTTTGATAACGCCCTTCACAATCCAGCGGCAGGAAACTCTGCGTATTAATGGCTCGGTAATAGTTGATTCCCAGCGCACAAGCAGATTTCCTCTTCTTAGTTTTCCGGTAGCGGTTCCGTCATAAATTTTATATACATCATCCCTCGGAGTGGGGGTGGCCATACCATCAATTTGCAACACACTGCGACTGCTACTCCATTCAATATAATTGCCACTGGGTTTGGCGAGCTTTCCATCAATGACTTCAATTCTGTATCTTCTTACAATGTTTGGCGGCTGCGATGTATTGGTAATCTTATGTGTTCCTTCAACCTTTACACTATCAATATAAAAGCCATCAAATGTAGTAACAGCCATTGCACCCGGATTGAGCAATCGGTCGGTATATTCTGAAATAATTTTTCCGCGGCGAATATGTCCATCGGGTCCTTGGCAACCCGTGTTTCCAAAATCAATAACCACTCTTACCGGAAAGGGCGTATTATTGGGATGCGTAATGGTAACAGTAAAGCATCTGAGGGCGGGATTCAGCGTATCAGGCCGGCCATAAAAAACACCTGAGCCTTCCATGCCTACATCATTATTTACACCCATCACATCATCAAAGGTTTCAGAAAAAATATTTTCTGCTTCACCACTTGCTTCAGTAGATGCCTGCGCCAGTTCCTGCTCCTGCGCATCAGTATTGGTACTACTGGTTTCTTTTCTACATGAAATAAAGATAAGACTGACGAAAAGTGCAGTTGCAAGAAATATTGCAAAGGGCTGATTGCGACAATTCATAATCCGGGTTTTGGGTTGAAGGAATATGCAAATACAAGGCTAAGAAAGATATTATTCAATGAGGTTTAAGGGTACAGTAAACTTTTTTTACTGATTTTTGCTTGCAAAGTAGTTCAGCATGAATTTGATAGATACCCATGCACATGTTTATGTAGATGAATTTGAAGCCGATACAACAGAAATGCTGCAAAGGGCGATAGATGCAGGTATTTCAAAAATTTTGATGCCGGCAATTGATCGGGCTACACATACGGCCTTATTGGCGCTGGAAGCAAAACATCCTGATTTATGTGTGAGTATGATGGGATTGCATCCCTGTTCGGTCAAAGAAAATTATAAAGAAGAGTTGCAAGCAGCATCAAAATTATTGACCTCCCGAGAATTTATTGCGGTAGGAGAAATAGGTCTTGATTTTTATTGGGATAAAACATTTGTAAAAGAACAAGTGGATGCTTTTCATCAACAGCTTGACTGGGCTTTGCAGTATGATATTCCCGTTTCCATACATTCCAGAAACGCAACGGATGAATGTATTGAAATAGTAGCACAGCATCAACAAGGAAGACTAAAAGGTGTGTTTCATTGTTTCTCAGGAAATGAAGTGCAGGCAAAAAGAATTATAGATTTAGGTTTTCATTTGGGCATTGGCGGGGTGGTAAGTTTTAAAAATTCGGGACTGGATAAAGCGATTGCGAATATTCCTATAAAAAATATGGTACTGGAAACCGATGCACCCTATCTGGCACCTGTTCCCTTCAGAGGCAAAAGAAACGAACCTGCTTATTTGAAATATGTAGTGGAGAAATTATCATCAATTTTCAGTTTAGGCATTGATGAAGTGGCTAATGAAACAACTGCAAATGCGGAGAAGTTGTTTGGGGTGGGGCAAGGAATTAAGAATTAATGCTACTCGTTAACGGAAAAAACTGCGAAAGAAAAAGATTTCATTGTTATTGTTTTTTCTACACTAATCTTATGAAAGTATTTGATTTATAAGTAGATGAGTAGTTTTAAAACCACTTTTGTGAAAATGGTGCCAGAGCTTTATTTGAATATTTTTTGCCTTACCAAATTTGATACTGTCAAAAGTCATTAGTTATGCGATCACAAATTAATTCACCAGATTTTTTATTCCTTTTAGAAACCTATCACTCAGTCTTTTCTTTTCAGTTATAATCTCAGCATCAGCCGGCAGATCATCTGAAAATAAAATAGGTTTCTTGTAGTTTGTTACAAGACCATTTGGTAACCATACTTTTGCCAGATAGCCACTATCTGTTTTTATTTCTTTTATGTATTCAATCCTTCCCGTTACACTTCCATATTCCTGGGCCGGATAACCGGAAAATTTTAAAAGCACTTCCTGACCTAGTTTTACTTTTCCAAATCCTGATTGTGGAATAAGCATTTCTGCAAAATATTTATCTGTCTTGTTTGTTACAAATCCAATGAGTTGGTTGGGTTGTAGCAATTGATTCTCATCCAAAAAGCCTGCATAAATAAATTTCCCATTTTCCGGTGCAGTTAATAAGAATTTTTGCTTCCAATCTTCAATAGCACTGCAATATGCAAATAGCGCCTGAATAAAAATGGCACGTTGTTGTGCTATCTGGTTGTCTAATTCTAACATTTCTTTTTGCAAAGCATGTTGCTGACTTTGATTGCCTATAATGGATGCATTGAGTTGGGGTATCACCATCTTTTTATTAATTAACTGGCTTTGTTGTCCTCTGTATTCTATGTCGTTAATAAGAGTTTCATTGTGCAATGTGTCATGAACATTGTAATTCTGTATAGTAATGGCAAGGTCTTGCTGTTGCAATTCTTTTTGTTGTAAAAGAGTTTGTAATAGTTTTTTGGTATTTGCCAGATCTCTGTTCAACATTTGTTTTTTGGTAACGTAAAAACCGGAATTGAGATAGTCTTTAAATGTAATATAGGCCTGCATAAATCCCTGATGCGTTGGTTGTAGTTCGCCCATCATGGAAAATGAATGGTTTGTAGATTTCCAGAAACGAGGTATTTCTTCCAGTCGGTTGCTGTCTGCAAAATATTTCAAAGTATCAAGAATGGATGACAGCCTGATTACTTCATCGTGGCTGGCTGTGCTTTCCATATAGCCGATAATATCATTTTTTTTTATCTCCCATCCGTCGCCCATAAAAAGTTTAACAATTCGCCCTCCTGTTTTTGTAATAACCGGCTTTGGTGGATTAATAGAATTTAATTTTGCTCTGGCATGAACAATATCGGGATAATAAATGAAGTAGCTTCCAATGGCCAGAACAACAAGCAGCAAAAAGAATACGGGAATGCCCCAACGGATGACAAGGCCGGGCCTGTGGCTGATAAACTCCCTAAGGTTTTCACTCCTGATGGTTGATTGATTTTGTATTGGCATTTTTAGTTTTTCTTAATAATGTTATGCAATGAGTATTTCGGAATTTTCACCATATAAAGTGCTCAAAAAAAATCAGGAGAACAGGAAACTGAAAAACATGTTGAGTTTGTTAAGTGTGATGTAAAATCTGATTTTGATTCTAAAGCAAATTTATCCCCCCAACTCCAACTGATTTTTTACCAACTGATAATACGCTCCTTGACGTTCCACCAGTTCCCCATGTGTTCCTTGTTCTGATATTTCTCCCTTATGTAAAACAATAATATTATCTGCATTTTTAACTGTACTCAGGCGGTGGGCCACCACAACTACTGTTTTATTTTTGAAAAATTCATTCAACTGTTCCATGATTGCGCTTTCATTATTCGCATCTAATGCATTGGTGGCCTCATCAAAAAACAGATACTCAGGGTTTTTATATACTGCTCTGGCTATTAATATCCGTTGTTTTTGACCTGCGCTGATACCGTTTCCTTCAGCTCCAATTTTGGTATTGAAGCCCAGTGGCNNGCCACCTTGCAGGCATGAATAAGTCTTTGGTAGTCTTGTTGGTCTTCATTTACAGTAATGTTTTTTGCAATACTGTCATTAAAAATATAGCCATCCTGCATTACACTGCCACACTGCTTGCGCCAAAATCGCGGACTGATGTATTTTAAAGATGATGCACCTATCCGTATTTCACCTTTGTAGTTTTCATAAAACCGTAATAACAATTTTAGCAATGTAGTTTTTCCACTACCACTCATGCCTACTATTGCTGTTACCTTTCCTTCGGGTATATGCAGGTCTATATTTTTTAAGACCGGTTCGTTACCTGCACCGGGGTAAGTATAGGAGAGTGCTTCTATGCTTATGCCTTTATTTTCCGGTAGCAGATTCAAAAAAGATTTTTCTAAAGGCTCTTCATCTTCTAACCGATGAATTTCATTTAATCGCTCCAGAGATATTTTTGCATCCTGCGCCGATTGTGTAAAACCTATAAGCTGCTCTACCGGGCTGTTCAATTGACCGATGATGTATTGTATTGCCATCATAGCACCCAGCGTAAGCTGGCCATCCAATACTGCTTTTGCCACAAAAAAAGTAATGAGAATATTTTTTCCTTCATTTATAAAAAACACACCGGCTTGTTGATACTGGCTTAGCGATAAACCTTTAAAACCAAGTTTGAATAACTGTGCCTGTAAGTTTTCCCATTCCCACCGCTTGGATTGCTCTGCACTGTTCAGTTTTATTTCCTGCATGCCGTAGATAAGCTGCATGGTAGCTGTATTTTCCTTGCTGGCTACCGCAAAACGTTTGATGTCTAATTTTCTTCTGTATTTTAGAAACAACCTGATCCAAAAGAAATAAAGAACACTGCCAATGGCGAATATGAAAAATATGGTTTTATTGTAAAGTAATAGAATGATAGAAAATAAAACAAGGTTTACCAATGAGAATATCACACTCAATGTAGAGCCGGTCAAAAAGCCCTCTATGCGTTTATGATCGCCCAGCCGCTGAATGATATCGCCTGTCATTTTGGTATCAAAAAAATTAATGGGTAGTTTCATCAGTTTAATCCAAAAATCAGAAAGTATGGAAGCGTTGATATGCGTACTGATATATAATAGCAATCTGCTGCGAATAAACTCTACTACCATGCGGCTAAAAAACAATACCAGCTGGGCAATCAATACTAAGTAAATAAAGGGCAGGTCGCCTGTATTGATACCGGTATCTACAATACTTTGGGTAAGAAAAGGAAATATCAGTTGCAGTAAACTGGCTATGCCCATTGCCATAAATACCCGGGCTATATACTTCTTATGCTGAGTGAGATAGCGAAACAGGCGGCTCCAATCTAGTTTTTTGCCTTCAGTAGTTTCATTGTTAATTTCTTTCTCCTCCGCTTGTTCATAAAAAACGGGTGTGGGCTCTAAAAGTAATGCTACGCCCAATCCCGCTCCGGTAGTTTCATCCTTTGTGCTTATCCATTGTTGGCAAAATTCTTCCTTGCTATAATTGATAATACCACTACCAGGGTCTGCTATGCTTACTTGTCTTGCCCTTTTCCATCTTGATGATGGCGGCATAATGACAACAAAATGATTTTGCGACCAGTGCAGTATGGCAGGTAGTTTCGCTTCGTTTATTAATTCACTATAAGAAAGTGTTACCCCTTTTGTACCAAATCCTATTTTTTCTGCAGCTTCTGCAATACCCAGCAATGAAACACCTTCTTTGCTTATCTGTGCATATAGACGCAATGATTCTAAACTTACTGAACGACCATAATGCTTTGCCACCATTCGAAGACAGGTAGGGCCGCAGTCCATGGCATCGTGCTGTTTGTAGAAGGGGAATGGTTTCATTATTCTTGACAAATGAAATGTAAGACAAGTATCAAAAATTAATACAATATTCTCTTTTATATAGAAACTCACACCAATTGCCAAATAAAATCAATTTCATATTTTCTTTATTTAAATGCAGCAAGAAAATTACTATTTGCTTTCTTCAATATGTTTTATAAGTTCTTCCGATTCATTGTCAGAAAATCCATAACTAGTATAAATGATTTCACCTTTCTTGTTAATTAGCACAGTCCTGGGAATACCAAGGCCCTTATAATTGGAAAAATTTCCTCGGTTTACAAATTCTATTTCCTTCTTAATGGTGCTATCAATGGCAACACGCAGCCATTTTGTAAATCGATTTTTTTTAATGTATTTTATAACAGCGCCTATTTCGGGCTGTTTATCACTAATAATTCCTATAACTACAAATTGATTGTCTGAGTATCTTTTCCGTATATTTTCAATTAGCGGGTTTTTTCTTAAACAAGGTAAACAGTTGAGTCCCCAAAACTCAAGTAAAACAATTTTACCTTCAAAATATTGATGTGTTAAGGGTTCATTTTTGCCTTTTTGATATATTAAAAAGTCAGGAGCTTTTTGATTTAGTTCAAGTTTGTCAAAAGGATAAATCTCTGAAATAGCGGCTCTGTATTTTTTATAATATTCAAGAAAGATAAAATCCAAACTGCTTCCTTTAGTTTTTTGAGAAATCGAATTGTACAATGAATCAATTGTATTAATGGAAAGCTGATCAACAAAATCTTTTATTAATGTCAAGCAAACATATGAGTCAGGGTTTTGCTTAATAAAATCAAGCTCTTTTTCAGCCATCCTCGCATAAATGACTTTTCTATTATTTGAAATAGTTTTTAGATGATCTTCTGCGTTTTTAGGGGAAATTGTCCCATTCCGAATGCTACCTTCAGTTACTCGCAGAAGCGAATCCTGATATCTTAAGTCTTCGATCTCTTTGCTTTTACTTTTTATTAATATGTCATATTCACTTTGTGTTTTGAGGTTTTGATATTTGGCAGCATTGATTGATCCATTAATAAAACTAATGAAACTATTGCCTGGTTCAATATATAAATAACGGTAGTATTTTTTGTTTCTATGTATGTAATTTGAATCGGTAGCTAAAATGGCATCTGATATGGCATTAAGATTGCCTTTAAAAGTAAAGCTTCCATTAACAATTTTGCACACTTCGGTCAACTTTTCATTATTTTCATTTCTGTATTGAAGCAATACATATCCTGTGTCGTTTTCAAAAATTTTCCCTTTCAACAAAAAAGGTTGTGCATAAGATTTTCCAAAAAGGCAAAGGATAATGATAAATGCTTTTTTCATCTTTTACCCAAATTTTTTATTGAGTAAACTAAGTTAAGGCTATTTCTAAAAGTCTTTATAATATTCAAAATGTTGTCTCCGAATTTGTTACCACCTTCTGTAATAAATATTTTAATTTTTTAACAGCTTCATCTCCAATCTCATTAAATAAAACCTGATTTTCTTTATCAACTACAAGAATTGTTGGAAAACTCTTTATATCAAAAATCTTTCTTAAGNNCAAAATATGAGTTTTTGCTAAGGGTATATTTTGAATAGAACCGAATAGCTGCAAGTCTGTCCTTTTCGTTTAGTACTGTTATAAAATTTATTTTTTTTGAGTAAGTTTTTTCAATTGTTTTCATTTCCGGAATTATTTTTATGCAGGGCTTACACCATGAGCCGGAAAACTCAATTACGGTATAAGCCTTTTTGCTTACATCTATTTTGGAATATTTTTTATTGGCTATTTTGTAATATGAGTATTTGGTGAGGTCGGGTAGCGGACGATGAAATGTATTGCTATCGGGAGCCTGAATTNNTCTCTGCATCTAAGAATTTTATACCTGTCTTTTTTTCCAATAACATTTCTGTAATGCCTCCATAAGATACAAATCCATTTTGATGTGGATGGTTGAGAACAGATATTACGGATATACTGTATCTCGATTTATTAAGCGGATAAAATTTATAAATTAATGGATCCGGATTAATTTTTATCCAATATTTATTCCCTTTATAAACAAAACTATCGGAAATATAATAGCCGATAGAATACCTTGCCAACTGAAATTGCGTTAAGCCACTTATATCTGATGTGTCCTTAAAGTTGTCATTACTGCCTGATGATGGACAAAATTTCAAATCCATAGAAGAGAAGGTGATTTGATTATGCTCCTGTATTATTTTGATAGAATCTATGTGAACAATTGGGAGTGCATTTCTGAATTCAAAATCACTTTTGAATTGATTGAGCATGCTCAATTTATAAACGGAATCATCCGTAAATACATTATTTCTATTTCTGTCTGCTACCATTATTAAGTCAGGTTTTATATAACCTACCAGCAATGATATTGAATCATATTTCGTAGGATTCTGTTTTGCTTGAATTTCATATTTATAAATGGAGTAATCTTTTATACGACTACCATCTAAAAGTTGATAAATGAAATTATTTTTGGTTTCATTTATTTTATTTGAACTGATTATTAAAAATGATGGATCGGTAAGTGAATTATATACTTTATGGATAGAGATAGTTTTTTTTTGCCCCCAAAGAAATACAGGAAAGAAAATTATTAGATTTAAAATAAGCATTGGTTTCAAATATCTGTTCTTCATTTTACACTAATTTTAATATTTTTTGTAAAGGGTGGCTAATCCTTTTTTAAATTCAGAAAATGGAAATAGCCAACCTTTTTGTTATTTACTAATCTTGCCAGGGATGTGGTACATTACACTCATGTAATGCTACCACACCTGTTGATGTGTTAGCACATTGTAAAGCATTTCCGTATTGTCCACCTAGATTGATACAACTCCAATTGGAATTTAATGAGATACATACAACTTCATGGGTTGGTGATTGGTGTTGGGGATTTATGTAGTCATCACATCCTCCACAATAGGTTGTGTTACCACCATCTGCCACCCCACCCATCAATTTTTTCATTTCGTTTCTTTCTAACTTTCTCATGTTATAAAATTTTAATGTTAAAAATTGGCTTTGGTTTTACAATAGGTACAAAGCCATTGTACCTGTAAGAACTGCTACCCGGCCTTGCAGCAGTGGCCACTGCTACAGCAACGCACCGGGGTTGTTTTGCTGCGTTGAGGGCAAAACTTCGTATATATAGTATTATTGTTCCAGTTCATAATTGGCAATTTCCACAAAATCCATCCAGTTATAAAGCTCCGGTAATCTTCGGCCATTAACAAACAAAGTAGGCGTAGCACTGATAGCTGCCTCTTTACTCCATGCTATATGTTGCTCAATGGCCTTACTTACATCTGCCTCATTGGGGGTGTGCCGTTCATTAAATTTATCAATGGACATTAACTGATACCAATCCCTTATCGCTTCTAATGGTTTTTGAATGGCGGCTTGTATAATTTTTGTTGCTGCATTGGTCTTTTTGTCCTTTATATCAATGCTGTTAAGTGCAAAACGGATGGCTATAAAAAATTTATCCGGATGTTGCTCATACAATTTTTCAATAGCATGATGTGCTTTGGCCCAAGGGCTACAAAAAGGATTACAAGCGATTACTAACTGCAGCAGCGCAGCTGGATTACCAAACCGGATGGCTTCATCCACACTAGGAAGATTGTTTTTATTAAACTCCTGTTT
>JRYD01017475.1_pt1 | contig 10462 bp, 9 predicted proteins | sample 235311 | NCBI WGS metagenome assembly JRYD01 (sample SAMN03074213, study PRJNA261472) | activated sludge metagenome | biome: Common Effluent Treatment Plant; feature: Wastewater; material: Activated sludge; isolation source: activated biomass in a lab-scale reactor treating industrial wastewater at...
CGGACGAGATAACGATCATCGCAAGAAAAACGCCGCCTGTGATGGCCTTGAACTGGTCGATAATACTGTCAGCGGTCGCCATCGCAAAGTTATTCTTTTCGCCAAATGAAACGTGACGTCGAACGCGAAGCAGATCTTCTACCTGGTCTTTCGCCTGCGAGAGCTGCCCTTCTTTTGCAACTGCCAAGATGAACAGGTCTTCGGCCGTCGGCTTGACCCTCTCGGCCGTACTCATCGGCATATAGATCGTGTTCGACTGGTCGTTATTTCCTCCGCCGCCTCCGAAAAGCTGTTCACGTTTTTGCAAAAGGCCCACTACTCTGAATTCTTCCCCACCGATCTCCAAGGTCTGGCCAATAGGCGATTCATAAGGAAAATAGCTCGCTTTAACGCTGTCGCCAATGACGCACACATTCGCCCTGGCCTGTGCCTCACCCTCAGCAAACCACCTGCCTTCGATCAGCGTCTCTCCCGGAGCCTTCTCCGCCTGTGCCGTGGTACCGTGCAGTTGTATGGAAGCGCTCGTCTTGCCATTTTTTCCGGTAACGTTGATCTTGCTCCCAAAGAAATTGCTTGAGATGTCAAGGTAAGGCACAGCAATATCGATCGTCGGAAGCTTACCTATTGCGGCTGCATCTTCCATTGTCAAAGGCTTTCGCATTCGCTCTTCACGCGTTGGCCGGTCGGTGCGAATGCCGATGTCCATCTTGTAGAGAAAAATCGAGTTTGTGCCAAATGATTGGATCTCTTTTTCGACCGAAACATTTATGCCGCTGATGATAGAAGAGATCAGCATCACGACGATAACACCGATCACGACGCCGACGATCGTCAGCGACGAGCGCAGCTTATTGCTGCGAACAGTATCGATCGCCATCTTGAAATTCTCGTAAAATGGACCAGTAACCGCTCTCATCGATATTTAATCTGCCCTCAACGCTTCGNNGCCACCACGCCTACGCCGCCCGCAACCACGATCGCAAGACCCGCGGCCCAAAGCGGAATCACCGTCTGAAAAACGAACGCTGAAATGACCAGCCCCAAGATCTTCGCAATGATGAGGCCGATAACGCCTCCGGTTAAAGCCAAGAGCGTGGATTCGAAGAGAAATTGCCTAAGCACGTCTGATTTTCTTGCGCCCAAGCTCATCCGAATGCCGATCTCTTTTGTTCGTTCCGTTACAGAGACGAGCATAATATTCATCACGACGATCGCGCCGACGATCAAGGCTATGGCCGGAACTGCAAGGACGACGATGAAGATCGACCCGAAGATGCGGTCGCGCAAGCCCGAGATCGCATCCGGCGTCATAATGCCGAAATTATCCTTTTCGCCGAACGGGATCTTTCGTTTGATCCTCATCAGTGTTCGCACTTCTTCGACCGCATCGTCAAATCGATCAGGGTACTTCGCCGTAACCGAAAAACTTGGAGCACGTGAATTGGTCAACCCTCCAAACGCTGCACCAAATGTCTTGATCGGCATCATCACGAAATTATCCATCGGCCGGCCAAAGACCGTGCCCTTGGCAACTTGAGTACCGATCACACGATACGGAATACCTGAAATGCTGATCTCCTGCCCAATGGCATCGCCTCTCGGAAAGAACTTGTTCGCCACGTCCATCCCGATAAAAATAACGCGAGCGGCATTATCATTCTCGGCGCTGGAAAAAAACCGGCCTTCGGCGATATCGACTTTGTCGATCTCGGCAATGATCGGTTCGACCCCTGTTATTGAGACGTTCGTGAGAGTTTCACTGCCGTGCTTTATATCGCGAGATGTATTGCCGGCCTTTGCTCCGATCGCGCCGATAAGTTGGGCGTGATCGCGAATGAAATCCATTTCGTCGAACGTAAGTTCCTTATTTCGGCGCTGAGCTTCGTTTATCGTATCGGTATCTTTGAAGTCGTCCATACCGAAACGCATCACGGTGAAGGAATTTGAACCTATGCCCGCGATCTTTTCATCCACGTAAGTATTGAAACCCTGCAAGATTGACAGAACGACCATAAAGGCCGTAACGCCGATTATCATCCCCAAAAGTGTAAGGAACGACCGCAGCTTGTGGGCAAGGATCGCGTCTAGGGCTAGTTTTAAGGTCTCGGTAAAATTCATTTAGTCGAATAAGGCCTTGGTCTAATAATACGGAAAATTCTTTTGGAAAGTTAGCCCCGTCCTTTGACTTCACAAATCTTTACATTCCGGCTCCTCTGTCGACGGAGGAAGGTGGACCTGCAACAAAGAATGCGTCGGCCACTTAGGTGGCGACGCATCTCCCATGACCGACGGCAATTTTCCGGCTATTTCTTGATCCGCTCGTCACTTTCAATGCGGCCGTCGCGAATCGTGATGACCCTGTGTGCCCGCTCAGCGATATCCGGTTCGTGGGTCACCAGGATGATCGTGTTTCCCTCTTCATGGAGCTTTTCAAAAAGGGCCATGATCTCATAACTCGTCTTTGTATCGAGAGCTCCCGTCGGTTCGTCCGCAAGCAGGATCGACGGGTGGTTCACGAGAGCTCTAGCGATAGCGACCCGCTGCCGCTGTCCGCCGGAGAGCTCATTCGGCTTGTGCATATACCTTTCGCCCAGCTCGACCGAGGTTAGTGCAGCGACCGCCTTGTCGTGCCTTTCACCGGCTCGCATTCCGGAGTAGATCAACGGGAGCTCAACATTGTGAAGTGCGGTCGCACGCGGTAAAAGATTAAATGTTTGAAATACGAAGCCGATCTCCCGATTTCTGATCCTCGCAAGCTCGTCATCTTCCATCTCCGAAACAAGGTTGCCGTTGATCCAATATTCCCCGCTGCTCGGGGAATCTAGACACCCGATCAAATTCATCAGCGTTGATTTTCCGGATCCGGAAGGCCCGATGATCGCGACGTACTCGTTCTTCTTTACATCGAAAGATACGTCGCGCAGGGCATGCAGCTGTTCGGTACCCATTTGGTAAGTTTTCCAAATGTTCCGCATCGAGATCATCGACCGTGCATCCGGTTCGGCCGCAACACTCGTTGCAACAGCCTGGCCATTCTCTTCTTCCATAAATCTATACATCTGGACTATGATTTCGTGCCTTGGCCTGATGCCTTTTCTTCCTTTTGCACCGCGGCGCCGTCTTTGAGTGTATTCAAGACCCTGCTTGGGCCGGTAATAACAACATCGCCCGGCTTGAGCCCGCTCTTGATCTCGCGGTCGGATTCGCCGATCAGGCCGGTCTCGACCTCGCGGAATTCCGCTTTTCCGTTAACAAGCACATACACTCCAGTTATGGACTTTGGCTTGTCGATAGGTTCGGCAGCGTTATTTGCCGCAGGAGTCTCAGGCGAAGGCGAACTCTCAGGCCTCTTTTCGACAACAGCCTGAAGAGGCACGGTCAAAACGTCCTTTACCACGTTCGTAGTGATCTCCGCAGTTGCGCTCATTCCCGGACGCAGGCCGTTCTTCACCTCATCGGGAAGATTCTTTAGCTCAATGACGACACGGAATTCCTTCGCCTCCTGCACGTTGATGTTTGTCGAAAGGCCGCCGCTAGTCTGCGATTTTCCAACTGCGAGAGGCGTTTTCTGAGTAACCTCACCATCAATGTCTTGATCCTGGAATGCATCGACTTTGACCTTCACTTTCTGGCCAACGGCCACCTGGTCGATCGAAGTTTCATCAACCTTCACTTCGACGTTTATCGAGGACATATCCGCGATCGTCATTAAAGGAGTGGTAGAGAGGCCGGCTACTGCAAATGTACCGACTTTTGACGGNNTCTGACCGCGTAGGATAGCTGTCTGCTGCTCCGCCCTCGATTGACTTTGACTTACGCCGATACCAGCGGTGTTCACCGCACGCTTCGCATCGCGAACCGCAACTGCCTGCTGATTTCTCCGTGCGATCGCCTCGTCAACCGCGATCTTCTGAGACTGCAGTCGAGCCTTGGCATTCTTCAGCGCAACCTGTGCGGTCTCGAGTGAGTCCTTCTTCTGATCGTACTCAAATCGAGAGATCACGCCGGACTCGAGAAGTTGAGCATTGCGGTTAAATTCGCGTTGAGCGGTGTTTACGTCAACCACCGCGCGTTCAACATCGGTTTGGGCCGTCACGACGTTTTGCCGGGCCGCGCTTACCGAAGCATCAGATGCATCCAACGCTTGCTGTGACTGTGAAAGCTGGTTCTGCGCCGCCACGACCTGCGTCCTCTGGGATTGGACATCATCTTGTGCGGCCTGCAGAGCTGCGACCTGTGCATCAGTGCTCGATTGGAACTGTTCGGGGTCAAGTTTTACGAGAGGTTGGCCCTTAGTTACGTGATCACCCTCTTTTACATAGATTTCCTCGATACGTCCCTGAACTTCACTCGTAAGGTTCATAAACTGGATCGGACGAACCTCGCCTGAAGCCGTGACTGTCGAGCGCAATTCAGCCTTTTGCTCAACCGTTATAACGGTTACCTTCGGCGTATCCTTACGAGTTGCAAAAATAGAAGCAACCACGATTATCCCGACAAGAAGAGCTACGCTCGCGAGCAATATGATTCTGGTACGTCGGCTTAATGCCATAAGTTAAGGGGTCCTCTCAAATAAGCTAAATAACAACAGCTGCGATAAAATCGACAAACTGACCTTACGATAAGCTAAACTGCTTTGTTTCAAGAAATCGCGTTGCGCAACGCCTGTAACTAGGCTTATCCTTGCGAAGTACGCAAAAAAGGCAGACTCGATGCGTCATTTGCGTTTTACGATTCTGTTTATTACACGATAAAATGAAGAACTGAGCAACGTGAGACCCCCAAAACCAATAGTGAGCGAAGCGAATGATCAACTGTACAAAGTGTGGCACCGGTAATCCCGAAACGGCAAAATTCTGTGACGAATGCGGAACGCGACTCGTAAATGAACCGGTCGCGGAAGCCTCTCCGGTGGCTCGTCACGCCGAGCCTGAACCGCCCGCATACGTTCCTCCGGCGACCGATCGGGCGGCCATCGCTTCCGTGTCCGAAATTCCCAGAGCCGTAAGCGTTACAGAGACCGACCCGTCGGTCGCAGTTCCGTTCAGCCTTGCGGAACAGCCGACGCCGGGCAATGCAGAGCCTGTGATCACAAGCATAAGTGCACGACTTGTTATCGAACGAGCGGATGCACCGCCGGTCGAGTTCCCGATCGCAGGATCAGAGGCAACTATCGGCCGTTGGGATGCCGACAATGGTGTATTCCCCGATGTCGACCTGGATCAGTACGACGCGGAGGCCAAGGTTTCGCGAAGACACGCTCGGATACGGGTCACGAATGGCAGATACACCATCGAAGACTTGGGTTCAACGAATGGAACTTACGTAAACCGCGGACGAAGGCTTTTGCCGGGCAATCCGCATCTGATCGATGATAACGACGAAGTGATCGTCGGAAAGACTTTTTTGCGGTTTAAGACAAATAAATAGCTGCTGAGTTTAATGGTCGCCTGTCCAGAATGCGCCTCCGAGGTCGCAGATAACGATATCTATTGCCCCTATTGCGGCATTTCTCTGCATCCAGCGGATTTTGTTGCCGCGCCCGACGACCCACTTGCGCAGACGATCGTGACCTCGATCTCCGAACTTCCAATTCCAGCAGCCGTCGTTGATGAAGAGGTTCAAACGCCCGATCGTTCACCGATCGAAGACTCTGAGCCTGTTCCAGCTGTCTTGCCCGAACAAGAGCCGACGATCAGTGAAAGTCCGGAGACTTCGGAAGCAACCCCGAACCCGGAATTGCCCGCCGTTGCGGTGATCGCGGAGGACCCGCACGAGATCGAGGTTCCTTCGGAATCTAATGCATCCGGTTCCGATACAGACTTCGAGAGTACGCTCCGCGACTTTCCGCTTGTTGAGGAATCTCCTGCGGAACTCGCTGTTGAACCGGCCCTCCAGAACATGATTCCGGAAGAGGCTTCCACTTCCGCGAGCGAGATAGCTTCGGAAGAGCCTGTAGCTGACGATCAGGCCCAGACCGCACCGCCTGAAAAAATTCCTGTTGAACCACGCCTCATAGCTGAACCTCCAATGCCTGAGGTCCTTTCAAGAGCCGCGGAGAAGTCGCTGAGTTCCGTACAGGATGAGGACTCCGGACGGCAAGTTCATGGGGCGGCCATTGAATTTGGAAGTTCGGATGCCGCCCCCGAGGAACCGCAGCGGGCCAACGATACGTCAGCTATCTCCGATCGTTCGGATAAGGGCTCAAAACCCCGTTTGCAGATACTAACCGGCGGCACCGTTCTGAACAATCGGTACGAGATCGTCAAGAAGATAGGCGGAGGGGGAATGGGCGCCGTCTATCTCTCAAATGACCGAAACCTTGGCGGTGTCCAGCGCGCTGTCAAAGAGATGGTCCAAGCCCACATAGAGGACGCCCAGCAGGCTAAGGCGATCGACGATTTTCGTCGCGAGTCGATGATACTTTCGTCGCTTGATCATCCTTCGATCCCGACCATCTACGACTACTTTTTTGATTCCGCCGAGGGACGCTTCTACCTTGTGATGAAGTATATCTCAGGCGGCGATCTTGCCGGGCGGCTCCGTGCCGCTCCCGAAGGCCGAATTGACGAGCTTACGGTTGCCGAATGGGGATTTCAGATCGCAGATGTGCTTTCTTATCTGCATAATCTCCCGCAGCGGGTCGTTTATCGCGACCTGAAGCCTTCCAACGTGATGCTCGATGGTTCGACCGGTAAGATAATGCTGATCGATTTCGGAATTGCGAGAAGTGTCAACCAGATCGAAGAACGAGGAGTGACGGCCGTTGGTACGATGGGCTACGCTCCTCCAGAGCTCTTTAGCGGAAATGTTGAGCCCCGCTCGGACATCTACAGCCTTGGATCGACGATGTTCCACCTTATGACAGGAGCCGACCCGCAGAACAATCCGCTCTAGATCATCGATTTTGAGAAGAACCCGAGGCCTCGGCAGATAAATCCGCGACTGTCAGATCAGATCGAAAAGATCTTGATGAAGTGCGTTGAATATAGCGCGGAGAAGCGCTTTGCCAGTGCAGCTGATCTCAGGGATGCCCTTGGTGAACACGCTGACAGCCTGCGCGCGGGTCGGTTGACATTCGGCGTCGGTGCGGCCCCAGTTGCGGTCGGGCTCGATGACCAGACCGTATTCTGCGGATTTTGCGGCCAACGGATCGTCGCCGCCGATATGTTCTGTGCCTTCTGCGGGGCACGACAGCCGCTTGCACAGAATAGTCCGCCTTCGGCTTCTGTTCAATTTGCTAATCCGATCCGGTCTGCCCGCACGGCACGGCTTGTTGTAGAAGGAACGACCGACCTTGAAGCCCCGGTGTATTTGATCGAAAAGCCCGAGAATCTTCTCGGACGCCGCGACCCAATGTCGAATATTTTCCCAGAGGTCGATCTCTCAAAGTTCGATCCGCAGACCAAGATCTCCCGGCGTCACGCAAGGATCATTCACGATGGGGCCGATTTTCTTGTCGAAGATCTTGGCTCTTCGAACGGCACGACGGTGTTGTCCACCGAGAGTGGAAATCTAAGGCTTCGGCCGAACCAACCCCATCGCCTGGTCAATGGCGACAAAATTAAATTAGGCGACACTACACTGCATTTTTGGGTCGCTTAGTTTAGACTCTAGTCTTTCGATCTCATTCAACAATGGCAGCTGCGACAGAAGCACAATCTACCGACCAACTTGCCCTCGAAGGATTTTCTGCACCCTTCCTTCTTCGATGTGGGGCTATATTGATCGACTACATCATCTTTCTCATATTCCCGGTAGGCGGACTCCTCTCCGAGCGAATGTTCTCGGGTGGATTGAACATTGCGACCGACGCGACTCTCTGGTTTATCGCGACACTCCTATCCGTGGTGAACCTTGTCATTCTCCCCATTGTATGCAGGCAGAGCATTGGCAAGCTATTGACCGGACTGAGGATCATCTCGAAAACCGGCGAACGAGCAGGAACTGGTGCATTGATCCTTCGCCAGACCGTCGGCTACCTTCTGACCTTAGTCACACTCGGGCTTGGGTTTCTGATCTGCCTTTTCACACCGAAGGCCAGGACGCTTCACGACTATCTGACCGGTACACGAGTTGTGCGTGCGTCACGCCGCGAGATCCGCTCATAAAATGGCATATCTACACATTATCAGCGCAGGCCGCCCAGAAGAGACCGTTGAACTTACAAAGCTGAGAACGACAGTGGGACGTTCCGCGCGAAGCGACGTTTGTATTCCCGACGCATTCGCTTCCCGGCTGCACGCCGAGATCAGGCGCGAGAATGACGTTTACTGGCTTCACGATCTTGGCTCTGCGAACGGTACTCGATACAACGGCAATATCCTGACAGCATCCGTTCCCCTTTCGACTGGCGGAGCGATCCAGATCGGCGAAACAACTCTTCGGTTCGAGGACGACCATGCCGTGCCTCAATTCAACAGCGCTCAATTGTTCGCCGAAACGACCGCCGGCCTTGATCCAGCAAATACGATCTCATTTAGCCTTCGCCGAAATCCGACAACCGAGATACTTGAGTCCCAAACTTCCAGCAGAACGGATCTTCTCGGCCTGATCAGCAAGGTTGGTGTTACGCTGCTCGCATCTCGCGGCTTGGATGAAACCCTCGATTCTGTCGCGTCACTTGTTTTTGAGGCCGTCCCGGCCGAGCGGGTGATCATTATGCTCCGGGAACAAGGCTCAGACTGCGAGATGGAAGTAAAGGTCGCTCGTGCACGCGGAAAAGAGGAAAGCCTGAAAGAGGTCCGAATTAGCCGTAACATAATGACCGAGGTCGTGGACCACGGCAAGTCCGTGCTGACCTCTGATGCCCAACACGACCCGAAGTTCGCCAGTCAGACGATCATGCTCCAAGGTATCCGCAGCGTCCTTGCCGTTCCGTTGAGCGTGGACGAGACGGACGTCTTCGGCCTGATCTATGCAGATTCACCAACGCACGAGGCCACATTCAAGGCCGAACATCTGGATATCCTGACGACCCTCGCATCAGTTGCATCGATAAGGGTCGAAAATGCGAGCCTGACCGAAGCCCGGATCGAGCGCCAGCGTATGGAGCGCGAACTCGAACTGGCGACGGAGATTCAACAGCGCTTTCAGCCTTCCGGCCCGCCTAAGGTCGATGGTTATGAATTCCAGGGGATATCGTTCTCTTGTTACGAGATCGGCGGCGATTACTACGACTTCATTACTAGAAGCAACGGCCGGATGTTGTTCGCTTTGGGCGACGTGTCGGGTAAAGGTACGGCGGCGGCATTGCTTATGTCGAGCCTTCACGCTGCGATCCACGCCCAGGTCGCCGCGGATCGGGAACTTGCGACTACCGTCGCTTCGATCAATGCGTATCTAGCGGAAAATACTCCGGCAAACCGATTTGTCACGCTCTTTGTCGCGGAACTCGATCCGGCAACAGGCGTTGTTCAATTTATAAATTGCGGGCACAACCCACCGTTGATCGGACGTGCGGATGGAACGGTAGAACAGCTTGCCTCCGGCGGTCTTCCGCTTGGGATCATCCCGTCCGCTGAGTATGAGTCCGGAACGATCACACTTACCTCCGGTGATGTACTTGTCGCCTATTCTGACGGCGTCTCCGAGGCGAATAACGTGAATGAGGAAGAATTTGGCCTCGACCGTCTGACCAAGGTGGTTCAGGCAAATGTCGCTTCCTCGGCTTCCGGATTGCGCGATAAGGTCGAATCCGCCCTTTCGGCATTCACGGGAACTGCTCCCGCGAACGATGATATTACGCTGGTGATAGTCAAGAAGACGGTCAATTAGGCGGTTTGCAGGAAGACATTAAAAGGCTCCGATGCATACGAACATCGAAGCCTTTTTCCTTTGAGAAGACCGAAGTCTCTTGCGTGTCGTTGAAAAATAGCGGGAAGCACATGAAAAATCGGCCTTTTTTTATGGGCACAATCCCCAGCTGTAACTTCTTTGCCACACCTACGAGGTTAGCTGACGGGCTAGGAACGAAAGAGTATCCCCTCGACCTCATTTGTCGATTAGCCCCTGCCGCAGAACGCCCTGCGAACTTTGGTTCCCCCGCGCCGCTTAAACATTAGCGGCTTCGGCGATCGAATTTTCAACAACGGAATGATAACACAAAATTCGGTTACCGTTCCAAGGTTTTTGACGCGCGAAAGCAAAAAAAGGTTGGAAGACACTAAAAAAAAGTTATCGGCTCGGATAAAAGTGGTAAAGCATCATATAAACCGTGAAGCCCGTGACCGAGACATAAAGCCAAACCGGCATCACGAGACGCGCTATCTTGCGGTGCTTCGCGAAGTTCCCTTTTAGTGCATGATAAAGCGTGATAATAACGAAAGGGCCAATACCTGCTGCGAGGATCGTATGCGATAAAAGGATCGTAAAATATATCGGCCGGGCGAGGCCTTCGCCTGTAAATCTTGTCGGGCCAAGGCCGTAGGCATAGGTCAGCAGAGCATGAAGCGTAACGTAT
>JRYD01000371.1_pt1 | contig 10451 bp, 8 predicted proteins | sample 235311 | NCBI WGS metagenome assembly JRYD01 (sample SAMN03074213, study PRJNA261472) | activated sludge metagenome | biome: Common Effluent Treatment Plant; feature: Wastewater; material: Activated sludge; isolation source: activated biomass in a lab-scale reactor treating industrial wastewater at...
GCCGCTGATGCGCACCATGTAACCGGTCATCGTTTCGGCCGACTGGAACGGGTTGAGGGTGAAGTTTGGCCCGGCCCCGGCGGCCAGGGCGACGATCATCGTCTCGCCCACGGCGCGCGAGGCGGCCACGACCACGGCGGCCGAGACGCCCGACAGCGCCGCCGGCAGCACCACCTTCAGGCTGGTCTCCATGCGCGTCGCGCCGAGGCCGAAGGACGCCTGCCGCAATGAGTCGGGCACGGCATGGAGCGCGTCCTCGCTGAGGCTGGCGATGAGCGGCACGGTCAGGATGCCGACGACGATGCCGGCCGAGGCCATGTTGTAGATCTTCACGACCTCATCGCCGAAGATGGAGCGCAGCAGGGGTGTGACGAAGGTGAGGGCGAAATAGCCCAGCACGACGGTGGGCACGCCGGCCAGAATCTCCAGAATGGGCTTGAGCGTGGCCCGAAAGCGGGGGGACGCGTATTCGCTCAGGTAGATGGCCGTGAAGATGCCCAGCGGCACGCCGACGAGCATGGCGATGGCGCTGATGACCAGCGTGGCCGTCAGCAGCGGCCAGATGCCGAACGCGCCCGTCTGCGGTTGCCAGACGGTGTTGGTCAGGAATCCGGCCAGCGTGACTTCGGGCAGAAGGAAGAAATCGATCGCGTCGCGGACCAGGACGAAGACGATGCCGATGGTGGTGAGGATGGAGATGATGCCGGCGGCGAAGAGAATCCCTTCGATGATCGATTCGCCCACGCGGGGGCGCTTGCGCAGCAGCACGGCGACGTCCGGCGCGGGGGCAGCAGTGGCGGTGGCGGTCGCAGCCTCGGCCGCTGCCGCCGCCGGTTCCTGCTCCGCGTATAACTCGCTATTCATTCAAATGAACTCCCTTTCGACCCGCCAAAAACCTGACGGGTGGGCGATGAAAAATACCGCTTCATTCGTAACCCATTATCGCCCACCTGCCGGGCCCGGTCACATCAATAACGCAAATATTCCCGCCTGCGCCCCCTGCCGCAGACAGGAATGTCCACGCTACAGGGGACGCAGACAGGAATGTCTGCGCTACACGACTACGTTTACCGGCCCATGCCCGCCGACCAGTTTTGGCGCGCCTGATTCAGCGCATCCTCGCTGGCGGGGAAGTAGCCGACATCGATGATCTCCTCGTTGACGAAGGTCAGGTAGAAGTTGATGAAGTCGGCCACCTGCGGCTTGGCCTGCATGACGCCGGCGTCGCTGTAGATGTAGAGCGGGCGGGAGAGCGGGTAGCTGCCGTCCTCGGCCGATTCGGCCGTCGGCTCCACGCCCTCGACATTGATAATCCGCAGCAGGTCGGCGTTCTCCAGATAGTAGGCGTAGCCGAAGTAGCCGATGGCGTAGACGTCGCCCTCGACGCCCTGCACCAGCACGTTGTCGTCCTCGCTGAACTGCGTGCGGCTGGAGGCCAGGATGGGGGCGCTGTCCTCGTCGAAGACGGCCTCGACGAAGTAGTCGAACGTGCCGCTGTCGGTGCCGGGGCTATAGCGGGCGATCGGCTCGGCCGGGAAGGACGGGTCGACGTCGGCCCAGGTCTCGGCCGTGCTGAAGGCCAGCGCCAGTTGCTCCAGCGTCAGGTTCTGCGCGAACTCGTTGGCCGGATTCACGACCACGGCCAGGGCGTCGGTGCCCACGCGGAACTCCAGCGGCGTGCGACCGATGGCCTCGCAGGAGGCGACTTCTTCTTCCTTGATCGGGCGGCTGGCGTTGGCGATATCGGTCTCGCCGGCCACGCAGAAGCGCTCGAAGCCCGCGCCGGTGCCGATGCTGTCGATGGTGACCTGCCCGGAGAACCCTTCGCCCTCATACCGCTCGACCATGCGCTCGGTCAGGGGGAAGACGGTGGAGCTGCCGGCGGTGACGATGTCGCCCGACACGGCCAGCGGNNTATGTTTCATGTGTTCAAACATAAGCACGAGGATAGCACACGGCGATTGAGCCGAAAGCCGCAAGCGGTTAAGGTTGGGCTAAGGTTCGGTTAAGGGGATGTTATCGATTTGTTAACGGGGGCGGGTGGGCCCAGGTCGTCGAGGATCGTTCCGCAGAATCCGGGCAAGTCGAACAGAGCATCCGGCAGCCGATCCTTCATGGCCAGCCGCGGCAGTGTCTTGTCCACGAACCAGGGAACCGGCGGCAGCGTCATGAGCCAGGAGAGGAGGCGAACGTCAAACAGCGGATGGCGCACCTCGACCGGCACCCCCAACGCCGACGCCTGATAGTAATGCTCAAACACATGCGACCACAACGGGGCCGACAGATTCTGGCTCGCCTCGGGGCGCGCCGGGTGGGCGTTGGGCGGTCGCTCACCGATCGCCGCGTGATAAGCGTCCCAGCGCTCGCGCAGCTTCATCGCCTCGGCGAACGCCGGGTTGAACCAGGGGGGATACGTGACATAGGTCTCGCTTCGGGGCATGATCCCCCCGCGCGCGCCGCCGGCGATCATACGCAGATAGAGGGGCGGCAGGCGGCGGTAGAGGCTCAGATAGTCGCCGACGTCGGTGAGGAAGGGCTTGATTCGGCCCTTTCTCAGTAGCTCATAGAGATAGAACCGGGATGGATAGAACGCCGGATCGCCGCCCTGACCGGTGAAGATGACGCGGCCATGTTCGGCCGCCGCCCGGGCCTGATCGACCACGGCCGCCCACAGCGGCAGATCGACGGGCTCCGGCATGAGCAATACGGGGTTTTCCGGGCCGCCGTAGAGTTTGTATCCCTCGGCGGGTATCCGATGGTGGGTCATCCCCAAAAACTCGGTCACCACGCCGGCATAATGCCCTTCCCGGTCGTCGGGGAACAGGTTGTCGGCAACAAAGGTGTAGGCATGAAGGTCGAAAGGGGACGGCTCTTCGGCCAGCAGCTCGCGCGCCATGGCCGCCACCGAAGTCGAGTCCAGGCCGCCGCTCATGTAGACGCCGACCCGGCGCGTGCGCAAGCGATCGCCCACGGCCCGGCGCAGCAGCTCCTGGAAATGCTCGACGTACTCCTCCTTGCGCTTGTAGCGGGTCGAACCCTCGGCGGGCAACGACCAGTAGCGCCGGAGTCGGGGAGCCTGGCCCGGCGTCCAGACCAGCGTGTGCGCCGGAGGAAGGCGGCCAATGGCGGCATAGATGGTCGTGTCGAACGCCTGATTTTGCCCAAAGAGCAGGAAATCGGCTACCACCTGATCGTTCAGCCGGTCGGAAAGCCCCGGCCAGGCGCGCAGGCAACGCAGGACGTTGCTGAAGATGAGATGGTCACCGGTCAGGGCATAGTAGAAGGGCTTGACGCCGAAATGATCGCGGGCGCAAAACAGCCGCTCCTCGGCGCTGTCCCAGATGGCGAAGGCGAAGTCGCCCAGCAGGTGATCGACGCACGCCTCGCCCCATTCAGCGTAGGCCCAAAGGACAAGCTCGGCGTCGGAGGCGGAGTCCGGCCCGGCCGCGCGCCGCCAGCTTTGACCTCAATTCACGTTGGCCGTCGATACGCGCGTCGGCGACGATCCATAGCCGCTCATCAAGCCCGACCAGTTGGCGATCGTCGTCGGCGGCCGAAGTCGTCCGCAGCAGAGCGTGGCCGAAGCCCGCTCGCCCGCTCGCCCACGTCGTCTCGGCGTCGGGGCCATACGGGCGCATCACTTCCGTCATATGACGGAGCCGTTCCGTGTCGACGGGGCGGCCGTCAGCACTGAGAATACCGACGATGCCGCTCATGGCTCGGCCGCCTTCCGGGAGAGTGCCCGGAGATCGAAAGGGGCGTAGATGTCCCGGATCTCCTGATCATCGTTGAGCACCACGCCCTCGAACTCCACCCACGCATGAGCCTCGAACTCGCCGGTCAGCGTGCGCGCCCCGATGCGCAGGTCGGCGGCGATACCGCGACGCCTGAGCAGCCACCACAGCAGCAGGGACGCGGGCAAGCACGTCGCCTCATGAAAGGAGTAGCGCCGGTTGGCCAGGTCGAACAACGATCCAAGGTGGGCCGCTCGCTCCGCCGGGTCGTCGAGAGTGGTCGCGGTTCGGCCCGGCTCTCCGCCCCAGCGGGCCAATGTCGCGTAGCTTCGCTTCAACCCCCGTCGCTTCAGCATGAATTCGACCGGAGGCAGCAGGACGACCACGCGGCCGACAAAGCGCCAATCGACCCAGGATAACGATGCCGGTTTAAGCTGCCTCATCCCTATCAATTCGTAGCAGGTCCTGCTCGATCATCTGGGCCAGAAATTCGTCCAGGTCATGCCGCAGAACGTCCGGCTCGACGTCGATTAACATTACGATGGCGCTGGTTGCAGAGAGTTCGCGTCGCTATGGGATCATATGTTCAATGAACGGCCGCGGCGGCAGCAGCTTATAGCTGGTGATGCCGAACCGGCGGTGCCGCGTCCGTCCCCCGGCGGCCGCTGAACCCATTGCGGCCCGGTCCGGCAGGCCGGAGGCTACAAGCGCTCTTCATTCGTAATTCCTATACGTCTTGCCCCTCCCGTCGGTTTCGACTAAAATCCGGTATTGTCCTTTGTGCAAATTGACAGGTATACATTCCGGTGGGGGACGCTTGCGGCCGGATGGACAAGCGGCCGAACCACGACCGCGGCTGCGGCCGTCGGCGTTGGGGCACACTGTTCCCGCACCGGGTTAATTGACAACCGGGGAACCGGGCTTGTTTTTGTAATGGACCAACCGGATACGGAGTGAAATGAACAGGACGGATTGTGACGCCTCGCGCGTTGCGCTCCGTCCTGTTTGCGTTAGCACCGGCCCGGCGCGCCCACCAGACCAGCCCGCCGCCCTTCCAGAGGAACCCGGCCACCGGCCCGGTTCCACAGCTTACCAAACTACCTGAGAGGATTAACTGACTCATGAAGGAATATCAGACCGGACAGATTCGCAATATCGCCCTCGTCTCCCACAACGGCGCGGGGACAACCACCCTCGTCGAACGGCTGCTGTTCAAGACCGGGGCGATCACGCGTATGGGCAGCGTCACCACCGGCACCGCCCACATGGATTTCGAGGAAGAGGAGATGGCGCGCAACAGCTCCATCGTCACCGCTATCGCCCCCGTGGAGTGGAAGGGCGTCAAGCTGAACCTGCTGGATACGCCCGGCTTTCTGGACTTTATCGGCGAGGTCAACAGCGCCATGAAGGTGGCCGACAGCGCCGCCGTGCTCGTCGAGGCCGTCTCCGGCGTCGAGGTCGGCACCGAGGCCGTCTGGGCCGCCGCCGAGACCTACGGCCGCCCCCGCGTCCTCGTCATCAACAAGATGGACCGCGACAACGTACGCGTGCGCCGCGTCAAGGAGAGCATCAACAACAACCTCAGCGGCCACTTCGTCGATCTGCAACTGCCCATCGGCGAAGGCCCCACCTTCAAGGGCATCGTCGACCTGCTGCACATGGAGGCCCGGCTGGGCGAGAAGGGCGAGAAGGCGGCCATCCCGGCCGACATGGCCGCCGCGGCCGATGAGGCGCGCGCCGCGCTGGTGGAGGCCGCGGCCGAAGGCGACGACGAGCTGATCATGAAGTTCCTGGAGGGCGAGGAGCTGACCGGCGCGGAAATCGCGCGCGGCCTGAAGGAAGCCACCCTCAGCGGCGTGGTCGTGCCCATCCTCTACATCGCCGGCGAGAGCGGCATCGGCGTCGACGCCCTGCTCGACGCCTTCGTGGAGCTGCTGCCCGCCCCCAATGAGACCGGCGGCTTCGAGGCCACCAACGCCAAGGGCGAGACCGCGACCTAGGAAGTCAGCGACAAGACGCCGCTGGCCGTCTTCGTCTTCAAGAGCCGCGAAGACAACTTCGGCAAGACCAGCTATCTGCGCGTCTTCGGCGGCACGCTGTCGTCCGATTCCCGCATCTGGGACGCCACCCGCGACGCCGAGGTGCGCGTAGGCGCGCTGCAGATTCCCAGCGGCAAGGAGAACTCGCCCGTCGGCAAGCTCCACGCCGGCGACATCGGCACCGTCGTGAAGCTGGGCGACGCCGCCACCAACGACACGCTGGGCGACCGCGGCAAGGCGCTCATCATCGCCCCGGTTGTGCAGCCCAACCCGCTGGCCTCGGTGGCCATCCATCCGGTGGCCCAGGCGGACACGGCCAAGCTGAGCCAGTCGCTCAACCGGCTCGTGGCCGAAGACCCGACGCTCCATTGGTCGACCGAGCCGTCGACCCACGAGACGCTCCTCTCCGGCATGGGCGTGGCCCATCTCGACATCGCCGTCCACAAGGCGCTGTCGAAGTTCGGCGTCCATCTGCGCACGACGACGCCCAAGGTCCCCTATCGCGAGACGATCACCCGGGCGGCCGACGCCGACTATACCCACAAGAAGCAGACCGGCGGCGCGGGGCAATACGCGCGCGTGATGCTGCGCGTGGAGCCGGTGGAAGAGGAGCGCGGCTTCGAGTTCGGCTCGGAGATCTTCGGCGGCGCGGTGTCGGCTCCGTTCGTGGCCGCCACGGAAAAGGGCTGCCGCCAGGCGCTGGAAGGCGGCGTGCTGGCCGGCTACCCGGTGGTGGGCGTGCGCGCCGTCATCACCGACGGCAAGATGCACCCCGTCGACTCGAAGGAAATCGCTTTCCAGACCGCCGGCCGCGAGGGGTTCAAGGAGGCGGTGCGCAAGGCCGGGCCGGTGCTGCTGGAGCCGATCTACGAGGTGCTGGTCACTGTGCCGGCCGACAACATGGGCGACATCCTGGGCGACATGAACACCCGCCGCGCGCGCGTGCTGGGCATGGATCAGGAAGGCAACAAGAGCATCGTCCGGGCCGAGGTGCCGCTGGGCGAGATGCAGAGCTACGCCGCCGACCTGCGCTCGATGACCCAGGGCCGCGGGCTGTTCAGCATGAAGTTCCAGCAATACGGCCGCGTGCCGGGGCATATGCTCGACGACCTCGTGAGCAAGCTGCGCAAGGAGCATGAGGAGCACGCGGAGTAGGGGGCGAGCGAATTACGAATGAAGAGCGCTTGTAGTGCGCAACTTTAGTTGCGCCTGGCGCTGAAGCGCCGACTTGATTAGACCTGACAGGTCTTCTGAGACCTGTCAGGTCTATCCGAAAGCAGTGGCCTACGGCTAACCGTAGCCTACGGCGCGTTCTCCGGCGTGCACGCGCCGTGGAAGAACGCCCAGGCGTTGCAGGCGCGGCCGTCGTCAAAGACGCACATGCCGCACATCTGCCCCATCCGAGCGTGACCACCTCGAACGTGTATCCCTGCTGCTCGCAATAGTTTTGGGCCGGGTTGCCCAGCGTCGGGTCGCTCTGGGCGTCGTTGCCGGTCAGCAGGATTTGGCCGCGGCCGTCCACCACCGCCTGCCAGCAGAAGCCGGTGGGGCCGTCGCCCAGAGCCGCGTGATAGATCGGCTCGGCCGCGGGTTCGTGGGCGGTGGTGATCGTCATGGCGCAGCCGCCGGACAGGAAGCGCCACACGTCGTAGCCGTCCGGCGGGTTGGGCACGTCGTCGAGCGTCCAGCCGGCTTGCTTCGGCGGGACGCATTCGTTGGCCCCCTGGCGCAGGAAGTCGAGCACGGCCTCGCGGGCCTGCAAAACGCCGGCGGGCACGTCGTCGGCCGTGCCGGTCGGCGCGATGTCGCCCGCGGCCGGTTCCACCGCACCCCCACAGGCGGCCGTTGCCAGAATAACGATCACAAGGATGCCCGCGACGGGCCAAAATGGAAAACTCCCCTTCTTCATGGACACCTTCCCTGACGGGTACGAGCGTCAAAATTACTCGGCCGGCTCCGAATGCGACTCATGACCGGCTTCGACGTGGAGCCGCCGCGCCAGCGCGCCCCCGCCGCCGGCCTGGAAGATCAACAGGAAGCGGGCCGGCCGGTCGGTCGGATTGTGGAAATAGTGCGGCCGAACCGCTTCGAAGATCAGGCTATAGCCCGCTTCGAGATGACAGGGGCGGTCGTCGACGCAGTAGTCGAATGCCCCTTCCAGACACAGCACAAACTCTTCGCCGCCGTGGGAAACGGGTTGGTCGGCGTTGCCCGCGCCGGGTTCCAGCGTCACCATAAACGGCTCCAGTTGCTGGTAGGGCAGGCCGAAGCCGAGACTCTCCATCAATACGCCGCCGCTCCCGGCGCGAAGGCGGGCGTCCGGCGGCACGAGGACTGCCGACGCGCGGCGCTCGTCCTGGAACAGGTCGGTGATCGACACGCCCAGCGCCGTCGCCAGCATGTGGAGCGAGGAGACGGTCGGTGAATTGTCGCCGCGCTCGATTTGGCTGATGGCGGTGGTGGAGAGGCCGCACCGTTCCGCCAGCGCGCGCAGCGAGAGACCCTGTCGCTCGCGCAACGAGCGGATACGCTGGCCCACATTGAGTTCGGGGCTTGTCGCCATGCGGCCTCTCCATCAAAGCTGTATTCGAATCAAGTATACAATAATACTTGACGATTGTAAACAATAGTTGCGATTTGATTCTGTGTGGCGCAACTTGTCCAGGTTGCGCGGGGGAGAGGCAACCCGGACAGGTTGCGCCACAACGGTCTATGGCCTATGCCGCATTAATATATCCACGCGCAATACATATCCATGACAAATGTCATACCCCACATATGATAAACATCACTGTAGTCGCGATATTCCCGGACGTAAACTTCTCATATATTCGCATATCCGAATACATGAGGGTTCCTTATGGATAGGCCGTCAATCGATGAGTTAAACTTATTACACGCCAACGTCTGCCAGGCGTTGGGCGACCCCAAGCGGCTGAATATCCTCTACGCGCTCAATGAGCGGCCGCGCAACGTGAGCCAATTGGCCGCCGATCTCGACATGCCCCAGCCGACCGTCTCGCGCCATCTGCAAACCCTGCGCGAGCGCCATCTGGTGGTGGCCCGGCGCGATGGGGCGGCGGTCGTTTATCATCTGGTCGAGCCGCGCGTCATCGAGGTTCTGGACACCATGCGCCGAATCCTGCGCGATGCGCTTGCCCGCCAGACGGGACTTGTGAACGCCGAAAGCTGAAAGGGCCAGGAGCCTGCCACCTCTGGAATGGAGCCACTATGAAGGAGTTTCGGTTTATCTGGGTCGTCGGTCTGTTTGTGACGATCCTGATCATCGCCATCCCTGTCCTTCTCTTCGCCTCGTCGGGGGACGAGGTCTCGCCTGACCCGTGGGCCGGCGTTCGGCCCACCCCGGCCCACACCAACCACAGCGCGCTCATGGCCGGGCCATATGCCGACGGCTCGGCCGTCACCGCCGCCTGTCTGGAATGCCACGAGGCGGCCGCGAGCGAAGTCATGGCCACGACCCACTGGACGTGGGAGAGCGAGCCGCTGATGCTGCCCGGCCGCGACGAGCCGGTGACCGTGGGCAAGAAGAACCAGATCAACAACTTCTGCATCGGCATCCAGGGCAACTGGACCGGCTGCACGAAATGCCACACCGGCTACGGCTGGGAAGACGCTTCGTTCGACTTCCAGGAGAAGACGAACGTCGATTGCCTGGTGTGCCACGCCGACACGAGCCTCTATGGCAAGGGCACGGCGGGCAACCCGGCCGAGGGCGTCGATCTGGTCGCGGCGGCGGGCAGCGTGCGGCGGCCGACGCGCCAAAACTGCGGCAGTTGCCATTTCGACGGCGGCGGCGGCAATGCCGTGAAGCACGGCGATCTGGACGAGAGTCTCTATTACCCCGACGCAACGATCGACGTCCACATGGGCCGGGCGGGGTTTGAATGCGTCGATTGCCATGCCGGAGAGAACCATCAGATCACCGGCCACATGATCTCCGTCAGCCCGCAGGTGAAGGATGAGCTGGCCTGCACCAACTGCCACAGCGCCACGCTTCACGCCGACGCGCGCATCAACGCCCACACCGAGGCGGTGGCCTGCCAGACCTGCCACATCCCCGAAGGGGCATTGCGCCACGCCACGAAGATGGATTGGGACTGGTCGACCGCCGGGCAAGACCTGCCCGAAGACCCGCACACCTATCTCAAGATCAAGGGCAATTTCGTCTACGAGCACGATTTCCGCCCCACCTATGCCTGGTGGAACGGCGACGGCGACCGCTATCTGCTGGGCGACCTCATCGACCCGACGCAGGTGACGAACCTTACGCGGCCGCTGGGCGGCATCGATGACCCGGCGGCGAAGATATGGCCGTTCAAGGTTCACACCGCGCGGCAGCCCTATGACGTCGTCAACCAGTACCTGCTGGTGCCGGTGACGGCCGGAGAAGACGGCTTCTGGACGAATTTCGACTGGGAGCAGGCCTTCCGGCTCAACGAGGAGAACACCGGTCTGGCCTTCAGCGGCGAGTACGGCTTCGCCCAAACGGAGATGTACTGGTCATTGACCCACATGGTGCAGCCGAAGGAGCAGGCGTTGCAATGCTACGACTGCCACGGCGAGAACGGCCGCATGGACTGGGCCGCGCTCGGCTACTTCGGCGACCCGATGACGTGGGGCGGGCGGGGGAAATAGAAACGACGAACGACGAACGACG
>JRYD01011154.1_pt1 | contig 10442 bp, 12 predicted proteins | sample 235311 | NCBI WGS metagenome assembly JRYD01 (sample SAMN03074213, study PRJNA261472) | activated sludge metagenome | biome: Common Effluent Treatment Plant; feature: Wastewater; material: Activated sludge; isolation source: activated biomass in a lab-scale reactor treating industrial wastewater at...
GGCTCTTCGTGTTTGAATATCTCGCCGTCTATTATATAGCCCATATTCCTTTCGACCTTAAGGGACGAGAGCGCCCTGTTTACGAAGTTGCCGGCCGGGTCGGACTTGAGGCTCCTGTAGAGCCCGAGGGGGAGGATGTGCCGGTTTTTCCTGAGGTATTCCTCTCTTATATAGACGGCGTTGAACGTTACGCCGGGTTTCGATTTTTCGTCCCATATGTCGAAGCCGAAGACGAGCTTCCTGAGCCCGGAGGCTATGAGGAGGACGTGGCCCTCGTGGGGGAGCTTTACGCCGTCCATGTATACGACGGAGTCGATGTTTTTAAATGTGCTGCTGTCGGCGTTGGATATGAGCGCTACGAGCATCTTCATCGTCATCACCGAGGCGACCTGAATCCCGGCGCCCTGGCTGTAGTATTCGAGGAGGAAGTTGTATAGGAGGCCGTCTATCCACGTAAACCCGTAGGCGGGGCTTTCACGGCCGGCGTCGGTAACCCGCACGAGGCTCCGTTCTGTGAAGGGGAGGGGCTTTCCCTTTTCGATGAAGTCGTTGATTTTCCTCGCTATGGAGAGCTGGCTGTTCCTCAGGCCGGCGTCGGAGCCTATCATGTTTATAGTCCCGCCCATGAGTGGGGCGACCATCGGAAGGCCGTCTTCGCCGTGCTGGTTCACATATTCAGTCAGCACGTTGCAGATGGTGCCGTCGCCGCCGCTTATGAGGAGTATGTCTATCTTCTCCTTCCTGAGCGCCTTTACGGCGCCGGGGAGCTCCCCCTCGTTTTTCGTCGTGCGGAGAACGGCCTTGCCGCCGAACGTCTCGCCGAGGCTCTTCAGAACGCCCGCGGTTTTCCTGCTGTTAATCCTGGCCGAGGGGTTTAAGATAATGCCGATCTTCTTCATAGGTCGTATTTGAGCACCGACCATACGGGGCTGGGCTCGAGCTTGGCCTTGCCGCCGAGCTCCGTGAGCTCTACGAGAAAGCAGTAGCCCGCAATCTCGCCGCCGAGCTGGCGGACGAGGTCGCCGGCGGCCTTTGCCGTGCCGCCCGTCGCGAGGAGGTCGTCTATGAGGACGACCTTGCTGCCGCTGTGTATCGCGTCCCTGTGCACTTCGAGGGTGTCGGAGCCGTATTCGAGGTCGTAGGATGCGTTGATCGTGACGTAGGGGAGCTTGCCCGGCTTTCTCACGATGACGAGCCCCGTCCCGAGCTTGAGCGCGAGGGCCGAGGCGAATATGAATCCCCTCGATTCAATGCCTACCAGGAAGTCTATCTGCTTGTCCCCGAGCATATCCGCCATGCGGTTTATCGCCCCGCCGAACGCCTTTGCGTTCTGAAGGAGCGGCGTGATGTCGTGGAAAATTATTCCTTCGCGCGGGAATCCGGGTATATCTCTTATGTATTCATGAAGCTCTACCATATAAATGTTCTCCTTATAATCTAGGGAAGGTAATCGAGCGGGTTTATGGGCTTTCCGTTCTTTCTGATCTCGAAGTGGAGGTGATTCCCCGTGGCGTTGCCCGTGGCGCCGACCTTCCCCAATACCTCGCCGGCCCTGACGCACGAGCCGGCCTTCACCTCGTTCGACCTGTTGTGCGCGTATAATGTGCTGATTCCGTTTCCGTGCTCTATGACGACCACCCTGCCGTAACCTGTAAACCCCTTCATGCCGTTCGTGCTTACGAGCACCAGCCCGTCCGCGGGGGCCCTTATAGGGGTTCCGCTCGGGGCGGGGATGTCTATGCCCCAGTGGAACCTTCGGCCCCTTTTACCGTACCCGGACGAAATGCCGCCGGGAAGGGGCCAGATGAAGCTCGAAGGCTCGGTGACCCCGGGGACCCTGAGGCGGGTGCCCGTAGGGATGTCGGTGTAGTCGTGTATGTTGTTTATTTCGATGAGCTCGTCGACGGTGGTGTCGTAGATCCTGGACACCCTGTAGAGCGTCTCGCCCGACGCGAGGACGTGGTACCCGTTCCCCGCCCTTAGCGTAACGGGTTCTCTTAGACATTTGGCTATGTCTTCCTGGCTGACCTTGGGCACTACCTGGCTATGGGGCGGCGGGGCGGATGTTTTCTTGCTACCGCAGGCCGCCGTCAGAACGAGCATGAGCGAGCTCAACAGCCATATCCACTGCCTCGTCGGGGCCGGTTGCTTTTTTAATCTCAGACGATACATCCCAGGTTCTTATCCCTACGACCGGTATTTTCAATCTGAGGGCGAAGGCTATTTCGGACAATGTGCCGAACCCTCCGCCTATCGCAATCACCGCGTCGCACGAGCTTGCGACGATGATATTCCTTCCGTGCCCCATTCCTGTAACTACCGGTATGTCCACATACCTGTTGGCGTCTGACCTGGACGCCCCCGGTATGATGCCTACCGTAAGTCCCCCTTTAGAGCGGGCCCCCATACAGGCGGCCTCCATCACACCCCCGGCGCCGCCGCACAGAAGGACGGCCCCTTTACCGGCGATTTGTCTGCCGACTTCGAGCGCCGTTTCGCGCTCGTCCGAAGACGCTTCGGAAGCCCCTATTACGCCGATAACAGTCTTCATCCAATATAGATTATATTACTTTTCGCGCCCTGACTCAAATAGCCTCTTGCGACCGGCGCAGCGCATCTGCATAATATATAATATAACAGATAGCGCATAAATAATATATATACGCTAAAAATAGAAAACGGCTTGATATCAGGCGGTTCGTAAGGTAAGCTACTTAAACAAGCAGTAGAAATATCACAATCCAAAAACTGAATTAAGCACCGATTGCCGTCTTCCGGCAGCGTCACTTCTCGATTTTTCCCGAATCCCAGTTTTTCACTGCCGGTCGGCATGTTAATCGTTGTGCATTCAACCTAAGGAGGAATAACACTATGTGCGGATTATGCGGATTTATGGACGAGGGGGAGGATGTCCCGCTCTCAGAAGGACTCGATATGTTGTCCAAGATAAGGCACAGGGGGCCGGATCAGGTGGGTGTATACCTCGACGGCGAAGTGTCTTCGGCGGAAAAGATCTCGGGCCTCAAGTTGGAGAGAGCGAGCGGGAGTATTTGTCTCGCTCAGTCGAGGCTCGAAATTGTGGGCGGCAGCGAGGGCGTACAGCCGATAACGGGCGAAAAGCTCACGCTGGTTCACAACGGCGAGATATACAACCACAGGGAGCTCCGGAAGCTCCTGGTAGACGATTTCGGAATAGGGAGCGACAGCGAGGTCGTTCTCAGGATTCTGGAGGAATATTACGACGGCGACCTGCTTCACGCCGTAAAACAGGCGATGCCTGTTATGGACGGCATGTATGCGCTTGCGGTGACCGACGGCGATTCGCTCGTACTGGCGAGGGACCCGATAGGCAAGAAGCCGCTTTACTACACGGACGGGCTTCCGTTTTATTTCGCTTCGGAAAGAAAGGCCCTCTTGCACGCGCGGAGCAACGATGAAATAAAAAGGGTTCTCCCCGGAAAGCTCGTTCTGGTAAACGGCGACGGGGTTTCGGTCCACGACGGTTATGAAGTCGAAAGGCCGCCGATAGAGATAAACGAGATGGAAGAGGCGATTTGCGCCTATGAGGAAGTATTCGACCACGCGGTGGACAAGAGGGTCCGCGGGCTCGACAGGGTAGGCGTGCTGTTTTCGGGAGGCATAGACAGCGTGCTCGTGGCAAGGGCCCTTCAGTTAAAGGGGCTCAGGGTTACCTGCTACACCGTGGGCGCCGAGGGAAGCGGAGACGTCGAAATGGCTATAAAGGCGGCGCGCGAGCTCGGGCTCGAGATTAAAGTCGAGTACCTGACGGACAGTTTGATAAGCTCGTGTCTGCCGGAGGTCATTAAGGCCATCGAGCTGAACGGGCTTCTGCAGGTGGAGGTGGCTATACCTATGTATATAGCGGCGCGTAACTGTGCGAGGGACGGCCACAAGGTGATGTTCAGCGGACAGGCGGCAGACGAGCTCTTCGCCGGATATTCCTGGTACAGGGATGTCGTCAAAGAGCACGGGCATCTTTATCTTCACCAGAAGCTCTGGGAGGATATAGACAAGCTGTACGAGGACACGCTCGAAAGGGAAGACAGGATGGCCATGGCGCATTCCATAGAGCTCAGGGCTCCGTTCCTCGACCGCGAGGTTATGAGGACCGCCATGAGGATAGCACCGCATCTTAAGCTCACGGGCGGGGACGACGTTTACGGAAAGCGCGTCCACAGGGAGCTGTCGATGAGGAAGGGTATACCCAGAGAGTTTGCATACAGAGAGAAGTCTCCGGCTCAGGAGGGGACTGGGGTACACGACATGATACAGGCTCTGGCTTCGAAGCACTACAAAGGAAAGGACGTAGACGACGTCGAGCTGGTGGATTTCGGCAGCAGCTACCGTTATCTCGGCAACCATTACGGAACGCCCGAGACTATGGCTTATCTGAGCGAGCTCAGTGAGGACAGCGCACCGGGGTCGATCGTGGGAGCCGGGAGTAATTAATCCAGACACTTGCCGCCGGGCGGCGGCAAGGGGAGGTTTACCGGCATGGAAATCAAGGCAGTCCTGTTAGTGGTCGACATGCAGAACGGGTTCTGCGGCGTGGGCGGTTCGTTCGATCAATTCGGATTTAATATCGCCCCCTACAGGGCCATAATTCCCACACTCGGGAAAACGATAAACTACATGCGCATAAAGGGTGTCCCCGTGTACTACGCGAAGGCGATAAGGGAGGCTTCGGGCCTCGACCTCTTGGACAGGGTGCACAGGATACTCCCGGAAAGCAGGCAGGAGAAGCTAGGCAGCATGCATCTGTGCATCAGGGATACCTGGGACGCCGACGTTATAGACGAGATCTATCCGACGGACGACGATTATATCGTCGAGAAGAGGCGGGATTCCGTTTTCCAGGATACGGAGTTCGAGCTCTGGCTCAGGTCGTTCGGAGCGAACACCATAATCTTCACTGGAATAGACACGTACATCTGCGTCGAAAGCTCCGTAAGGGACGCTTTCAACAAGGGCTACGACGTCATACTCCTCAGCGACTGCGTCGCCTCGCGGGAGCAGAAGTATCACGAGGCGACCCTGGGCCAGATAGCGGAGTCGTACGGATGGGTCTTGACGGCCGAGCAGTTCTTTAACAGGATAGAGATAGGGGAGCTTACGGTGTCCGAGATCGATCAGACCCCTGTCGAATATTCGGAATCGGGCACCTGATGCATTGACCCCTTGCCGTCTCCGGCCGTTTGGGAGGACCGTGATCTTTTTATGAACGCACTGGACTGGCTCGTCGTCGTAGTTTACGTCCTCGTCCTCCTTTACCTCGGGCGGTATTTCGGCAAAGGGCAGGGGACCATAGAGGATTATTACCTGGGCGGAAGGGAGATGCCGTGGTGGGCGATAGGCATGTCCACGATGGCGACGCAGCTGGGGGCTATCAGCTTCATATCCGCCCCCGCGTTCGTCGCGCTTAAGCCCGGGGGCGGTTTGTCGTGGCTGGGGTACGAATTCGCCGTGCCCGTCGCCGTGGTGTTCGTGATGATATTCATCATTCCCGTGATCCACAGGGAAGATATCGTCAGCGTTTACGAGTACCTGGAGAGGCGGTTCGATTCCGGAACGCGGTCTATCGTAAGCTCGATATTCCTCGTCGGGAGGGCGCTTGCGACAGGGGTGTCGATATACGCCATAGGGCTCGTGCTCTCGGCCGTCTGGAACCTCCCGCTCACACCTACCATTCTTGCAATAGGCGCGATAACCATAGTCTACGACGCGTGGGGCGGCATGAAGGCCGTCGTGTGGAGCGACGTGCTTCAGATGGTCGTTCTCACCCTCGGCGTGCTCATATGCGGCGCCGCGGCGTATATGCTGGCCGGGGGCTGGGAGGGGGTTCTTTCGGGATTCGACACCGAGCGGCTCCATATAATGAAGCTCGGGACTCACGGCTTCGGCGACGGGGACGACTTCAGCTTCTGGGCGCTTTTCCTCGGCGGGTTTTTCCTCTACGTCTCTTATTACGGGTGCGACCAGAGCCAGATACAGAGGGAGATGTCGGCGGGCTCGCTCGACGACGCGAAGAAGTCGCTGCTCTTAAACGGGTTCGCGAGGTTCCTGCTTGTCTCGGCGTACGTCGGCATGGGGCTTTTGGTAGGGGCGTATGCCTACGAGAGCCCGGAGTTCATGAGCCTCATCCCCAGGGACAAGCTCGATTACATGATCCCGGTATTCGTGCTCAATTACCTCCCCCACGGGCTTATCGGGTTTATCGTCGTCGCGCTCGTCGCGGCCTTCATGTCGAGCCTCGATTCGTCCATCAACTCGCTGAGCGCGGCGTCGATGAAGGACATTTATCAAAAGTACGTGAATTCCGATTCCGACGACGCGCACTACTTCAGGTGGTCGAGGATAATCACCGTTTTCTGGGGGGTCGTCTGCACCGGGTTCGCGTTCGTCGTGGGGGGCATCTCGGATACGATAATAGAGGCGATAAACAAGGTCGGCTCGCTTTTTTACGGCCCGGTCTTGGCGGCGTTCTTGCTGGGCGTACTGTTCAAAAGGTCGGGCCCCACGGGTGTTAAGCTCGGTGTCTTGACCGGGATAGCCGTGAACCTCGTCCTCTGGATCGGGTTCCCGGAAATCTCCTGGCTCTGGTGGAACCTTACGGGCTGCGCGTCGGCGGTCGCAGTGGGGTACGGCGTGAGCATCGTATATCCCTATGATGGTTATTCGACGGCTGTCAATAAAGACGCCGCACAAGACGGGCATGGAAAGTGGAAGGGAAGGTACATATTGCTCGTTTCGTATATGGTGGTAATACTGCTCCTGAGCTATCTGGCCGACAGGTACTGGCTCAAATAAAAACTTGATTTCGGGCGGGTCATCTTTTAACTTTTTACGTTAAGGCTTTTCATGATCGAGCCGTAACAAGAGATATAAACAAGAGATATAAGACAGGGGGACAATCCTATGCAGGGTCCGCTTAAATCCATTTTGATTATCACGGTAATATCGTTCTTCGCTTTTTCTCATTTTGCGTCCGCCGATCAGGCGAACCTCGCGCCGCTCGGGTTTTCGTTCGGCATGTCGGAAAAAGACGCCAAAAAGTTGATCGAATCGCGCGGCAAGAGGATAATGAACGACGAGGTGGATTCGAAGGAGATAAGAAAGATACAGATGCAGGGCGTAATCACGGAGCTTCCGCTGGCGCTGGACGGAACGGACGTCAGCACGGGGCTCGAATTTTACGACAAGAAGCTCCTGTCGACGGCCCTTATTTTCTCGGCGGCTGATTCATCCGAGGAGCGCGGGTACCAGAAGATGCTGAGTCAGTATCTGACCGAGACTTACGGCAAACCCGCAAGCTCGGACAGCATGCTTTACTTCAAGACGTGGACCTGGCACATACCCGACGTGAGGATAGTCCTTCATACGAACACGCAGGATCACACCGTGAAGATGGTGTACACCTATGAGCCCGTCAACCAGGCCAAGCGCGAAGACGAGCTTAACAAGCTGAGAGGCACCGGGGAGGATGCAGACCCCGCAAGGGAAATGTTCATCGACGGGGACTACAGTAAGCCGACGGGTTATAGAGGATACTGATCCCGGCCGCTTTCAATACCTGGTGCATTCCTGGACCTCGTCCAGGTTCTCGTGATCGCTCGCGAGTATGCCGTATGCATGGGCCCATTCGTGCTCGAGGAGGGGCAGGGTCCCTTTTCGGTTGAAGGCCTTGTAGCTGACGATTATTAGGGAATAGTCGGGGTCGTACTCGCCGTTACATCGCCCCCTGTGGTAGACGCAGGTAAACGTTCCGTGGACTACGGCTATGAGGTAGCCGGACACTTCCTTCCCGCCGTCCGTTATTCCGAAGCACTCGCTGAATTTTGTGAACCGGGCATCTATATCTTCCAGGAGCTCCTCACCCCCGTGGGCAGCGCCGGGCTCGACTGCCACCATGAACCGGTACGCGGGAGTGGTCTCGTACGGGAGCCTTTGGAGCTCTTCCTTGGACAGCTCCTCGGGGTTCATAATGTAGGCAAACCTGCCCATGTTCGCGCAGGACGCGGCCGAGAGGGAAAGGACGAGAGCGAGGGCGAGCTTTGCCGGGTGCAGTCTGTTCATGATGCCTGTATGCGGGATTACTATACAGCAGGCAGCGGCGAATGTCGGCAGGGCGTCTTGCGGCCCAGTGAGAAATTCTTTTATCATATAGGGGTGACTCGGCAAATGCACACAAAGAACGACGGCGCTCTAAAGAGGATACTCGCGTGGTTCGGCTCGACCAGGGCCGGGGCGTGGACCATAATCAACGTCGGCTCGGCGGTGGACAGGCGATTGATAGCGGCTTCGGGCGGGAAGCTGAACACGACGTTTGCGTGGCCGTGCCTTCTCCTAAAAACCACAGGGGCGAAGACGGGGAAAGAGAGGACGACTCCGCTGCTATACCTGAGAGACGGCGGGAGCTTCGTCCTTATAGCGTCCAGGGGCGGAAACGCGAGGCATCCGTCGTGGTACTTAAACCTCAAGGCGAATCCGGAGGCCGAGGTCTTCGTGGACGGCGAATCCATAAAGTGCACGGCGTCGGACGCCGAGGGAGAGGAGCGCGACAGGCTCTGGGAAAAGGCGGTCGGCGTGTACGGCGGGTACGAGAAATACCGGAAGAGGGCAGGGGAGAGGGAGATTCCTGTGGTGGTGCTGAGGCCGCAGTAATCCGCAAAGTCTCGGGCCTGACAGGCGGATCGGGCGGGGAGTTTTATTTTTCGGGAAGGGTTCGGACGAACTCGACGCATCTGCCGACCCATTCCCGGAGCTCTTTATCCGACCCGAGGCCGCCCGGCTCGACGTAGACGTATCCCTTCATCGGCCTCTTTGCAAAATCCATCGGCCTTGCGTGCGGCCTTTCGAGCGCGCCTGCGTAGGCTTCCGGCCCGACCCTGGCCATCAGCAGGTCGTTTATGACTCCGCAGCACATGTTGCCGTTCAGCATGAAGGCTATTCCGCCGAACATCTTCTTTTCCGATACAGCCCCGGCGCCGCGGAGCGCCTTCCTCAAGCGGCCGGCCAGCGTTTCGTCGTAGGCCATATATGCACAGATTATAATTTAATAACGGCGGCTGATGAATACCCGGAGAGCCAATAAAAAAGGGGACGGGCCTTTCGGCCCGCCCCCTTCCGGTTGGTATTATCCACTCGTATGGAGAGTGATTTTGTTAGTAACCTGAGGANNTGCCCCATCATTACATGCGGCCTCGCAGCGGCCTGGCTCATCGAACCCTTGGCCGCGGCGAAGGAAGTCACCCCGCCTGCCAGGAGCATAACCACCATTAAAACGTTTCCGATTTTCGCTAGTCTTTTCATTGTCGTAAAACCTCCGTTTATTTTGTCTTTACTGACCGCACCGAACCCGTTTCCAAACTAAAAAGGATGGTGGGTCTAATTGCTGATTTATTCGGCTGCAAAAGTCGTGTCAGGAGGCAAACGGAGGGGATCTCAGGGGAGAAAAGCCGAAGCGGGATTCGTACCTGAACGGATTGACCGGTATTCGTATGGAATGCCAATACGGGCTTAAAGAGCCGGCGAACGCGTAACCCGCGGCGGAGCCTGAAAGCCTGACGAGCGGGTCCCCCACGCTGTAGCCGCCGTTTTCGTCCCCGGCGTCCGTGCTTGCGGCGTACTGCCCGGCCTGGGAATTGAGGTGACGGGAGACCGAATAAGGCTCGCCGGAAGCGCCGCCGTTATCCCCGAGACCGTCCATGATGCAGATTCCGCAAATAAAGATTGCGCCCGCAGAGAGGAGCACGAGCATGGATTGCCTCGTGATCAGGCAGGCGGCGTTTGCGCTTGTGGAAGGTGTTTCCATATGACGAAATTCCCTCTTTCAATGTAATAGTCTACGACGCGGCGCGGCCTTCTCAAGCGAAATTTTCCGGGGAATGGAAATGTAGCTGCACTAAGTAGAATTGCGTATAAATCCAGGCGATGCTTCGGGGAATGCCGCGGCGTCATAGTCGGCGGCTGTATCTATTTGGGAGGCTGCTGACGCGCGGCCGGGCGCCCGACTCTCTTTTCGTCTTTGAATATCACGGGTTTGTAGTGGTGGTCGAATCCTGCCTTCACGCGGACGCCGCGCGGGAGGACTCTGTCGTGCGGCCCGTACGCGTGGATTACCGTGCCGGAGTCGAGCTTTACGCGGTAGAGGTAATTCGTCCCGCGGAACATGAGCGACGAGACCTCGCCGTTCCCTTCGGAGTAGGATTCCGTCACGGTTACGTCGTCGGGCCTGATGAGGATGTGGAGCCCTTCGCCTCCCTTTTCGCCGCAGTCCGGGCACGGGAGCGGGCCTATCTCGGTTTCCGCGACACCGTCCCCGAGAGAGCACGGGACGAAATCCGCCGTCCCCAAAAACTCGGCGACGAATTTCGTTTCAGGGCGGTGGAAGAGCTCGTACGGTGTACCCGTTTGCTCGAGTC
>JRYD01006848.1_pt1 | contig 10430 bp, 7 predicted proteins | sample 235311 | NCBI WGS metagenome assembly JRYD01 (sample SAMN03074213, study PRJNA261472) | activated sludge metagenome | biome: Common Effluent Treatment Plant; feature: Wastewater; material: Activated sludge; isolation source: activated biomass in a lab-scale reactor treating industrial wastewater at...
TCGACGAGCATGCCGAGGCGGTTCATCTCCAGCACGACCGCTTCGCCGAACGGCGTGAGGCCGCCATGGATGGGCGGCAATGCGGCGGAATCCGCCCAATCCGTATGCACATTGTGGGTGAGCGTCAGATAGCGCGCGCCGAGCTCGTAATACATGCGCAGCAGACCGAGCGAGTTTTCGATGACGTGACCGCCTTCCATGCCCAGGAGCGAACCGATCTTTCCCGTTCGCTTCGCCGCGCGAATGCCGGCGGCGGAGTCGACGAATTGCAGCCTGTCCGGATAGCGCTCGATGATGCGCCTGGCGATATCGAATTGCTCCAGCTGCGTGCGCGCCCAGCCCGAGCTCGGCTCGCCTGGTACGAACACCGACCAGAACTGAGCGCCGACACGACCCGCCTGCAAGCGCGCCAGATCCGTTTGCCCGGACACTTGCCCGCGCAGGTCGTAGCGCTCGATGTCCTGCGGGGATTGCGGGTTCGCGCGCACCTGCCACGGTAGATCGTTGTGGCCGTCGACGAGGATCGTGCTGTCGAGAGCAGGCGGTTCGCGTGCGCGAGCGCGTCGACCTCGGCGGCCAGCGCGGGTGCCGCCCCGAGATACCCCGCCATGACCATCCATCCCGTCCAGCGCATCCTTGTCGTCCCCCTCAACGCGCCTGGCGCAGCTCCTGCTCCAACAATCCGTACAGCCGGCGCAACGCCGCCACCAGCTCCTGGCGCTCCTTCGGCAATTCCGCGCCGTCGGACAGCACGTCGGCCAGGAAGACGAGCTGCTCGAGCACGGACATCAGCTTCAGCGGCGAGCCGCCATGGCGCCAGGCCCTGCGATAGGCCGCGTGGACGTCGCTCTCCAGCTCGCGCGGCATCCTGCCGGCCTGGACCGCCTGCAGCACCTTGGCGTCGACGACGTTGACCTCCTGCCAGAAATCGCCCTCGGCGCCGGCCGCCATGCGATCGGTCGATGCCGTGACGTCGGCCGGCGGCGGCTTGCCGGTCTGAAGGGCGATCAGGGTCCTGGCCGCCGCCTGCATCAGGGCGGGATAGAAGGCGGCATCCTTGGCTGCCTTCCCGGCTGCCTCGTAGTGGGAAGCCATCAGCTCCAGGGCCGCGAGCCGTTCCTCTGGCACCAGGATTTGCGCCAGCCGCTTCTGGCAGCTGCCGCGGAGCGACCAGCGCTCGGAAGTCTCGCCGCAGATCGCCGCCAGCTCGCGGATGCGCTTCTCCGCCTGCTGCACCGCCTTCGCCGCCGCGTTGCGGCCGGCGTCGTCCCTGGGGCCCGTCTTGGGGCGCGTGGTCTTCGCGCGCGTCTTCCTGGGCGAGGTCGCGATGGTCGCGCTCGTCATGCTCGCGTTGATGTGGATCGAGCAGCGGGGTATCCGGTTCTTCGCCGCCAAACGCGGATGGCGGCTCACGCGCGACGCCTCGTGGCAGGTCTGCGCCCCCGCGAGCATCGGGTGGATCCTCGCCTCGGGCCTCCCGCTGTTGGCGATGGCGTCTCTGTTCGCGATCCAACTCGTCACCCATCGCGTGCCGACATCGAAGATCAGCCTCGAGCCGTACGTGAAGTTCTCCATCAACTCCAGCGGCGTGGTCTATGCCGCCATCATCGCGGCCGGGTTCTTCGTCGGACTGCTGGTCTTTGAGTGCCTGGTGTACCTCGGCGTGCGCTCGTGCCGATTCGCGAATCCGGCGATATCGACCACGCCACGTCCGACTTCCGACGAGCTGGTCGCGGCTGATTCCACGGCGAACACCTGACCGGGCAGAATCCGTGTCGTACCCGTTGGAAACGCCGCATCCACGGCGATTCTCGGGCTCGATGCCGATCCTTCGGCGTTTGGCCTAGACTCGTCGCGTCGCCATGGACACGGCAACGGATGAATCGTCGACCGATGGGAGTCTGGGGGAACGCGTGACCACCGCACCACCCAGCAAGGCGTCATGGCTCGATGCCATGCTTCGCACCTCCGTCCTGCGCCACAAGCACTTCCGCAACGTGTGGATCGCGTCGATCGTCTCCAACATCGGGACCTGGATGGAGATGATGGGCGTGCAGATGACCGTCGCCAAGACGACCGGGTCGCTCACCTCTTTGGGTTACTTTGCCGCGGCCCAACTCGCGCCGATCCTCGTCCTGGGCCTGATCGGCGGGATCGTCTCCGACCGCGTGAATCGGCGTCGCCTCCTCGTCTTCACCCAACTCCTCCTCATGATCGTGGCGCTCGGGCTCACGATCCTCTCCTACACCGGCGGCGAGCATCTCAATCCATTCATCCCCGAGAGTATCCCCGGCGGGGAGCACCGCGGACTGATCGCCGGGATGTTCCTGCTCTCGCTCGTGCAGGGCATCGTGATGGCGTTCAACATCCCCGCGTGGCAGGTGCTCACGCCGAGGCTCGTGCCGCGCGATGAACTCACCCGCGCGATCACCCTCAACGGAATCCAGTTCAACCTCGCACGAGTCATCGGACCGGCGCTCGCGGGGTACGCGTTGCACCTGTGGGGCCCGACGCCCGTCTTCGCGCTCAACACGATGACATTCCTCGCGATCGTGATCGCGGTGTGGTTCACGCCAGACGCGCCGGCCCCGGCCAACCCGCCGACGCATCCCTGGACGCAGGTCAAGCAGGCCTTCGGCTTCATCTTCAACAACCGCGGCCCCCTGGCCGTCTTCATCGCGATGGTGCTCATGAGCTTCCTCGCCGCCCCGCTCATCCGCATGCTCCCGCTCGTCGTGATCGATGTGCTGGGGGTTTCCGAGGAGGCGTCGGACGGCATGACGGGAATGCTGATGTCCATGCTGGGGGTCGGGGCCGTCGCAGCCGGGATCGGCATGCGCTTCGTCCCCTCGTGGTATCCCAAGCACCACTTCATCCCCCTCGCGCTCTTTGGGGCGGGCGCGAGCGTCACCTTCTTCAGCATGTCCACCACGATACCCTGGGCGATCGTGAGCATGATCGTCGTGGGCGCGTTCTGGATTCTCGGATTCAACCCGGTCTGGGCGGCGATGCAGCACCTCGTCCCCGACAACATGCGTGGACGCGTCCTCTCCGTCGCCAACGTCGCCGCCTTCGGCGCCAACGCCCTGGGAAACATCGCCGCCGGCTGGATTGGAGACGCCCTCTCCAACGTGCTCGGCAGCCGCGCCGTCGGGACGTCCTTCGCGGAAGGCTCGCTCTCGATCTTGCTCACGATCGCCGGGCTGGTCATGATCGTCTATCGTGTCCCGGAGATCGACGGGCTTTCGCCGGAGCATCCCGAGTACAAGCCACGACGCAGCCTCATCGCGGGCGTGCTCGCGACGGCCCATCGCCCGAGAACCAGCGATCCCACCTCGCTGGCGAGATGAACCGATCCACGCCTCGCGGTGTACAGTCCTCCGCATGACGCCACGCAGGCCCACACGACCCATCACCCTCGGCGACGACCGTGTCGGACGCCTCACCATCGGCGGCGGCCTCCCCGACGCCTCGGGCGCCCCCACCACCCCCGCACCGGTCAGCGTCCAGACCATGACGGCGGGCTTCACGCACGACGTCGAGGCGTGCGTCACCGAGATCAACAAACTCGTCGCCGCGGGAGCCGATGTCGTGCGTGTCGCGGTTCCCGAGAAGAAGGACACGCTGGCGCTCAAGGAGATCATCCCGCGCGTGAGAGTGCCGATCGTCGCCGATGTCCACTTCCACTTCCAGCGTGCGCTCGAGGCCGTCGAAGCCGGGGTCCACAAGATCCGCCTGAACCCCGGCAACATCAGCGACCGCGCCCAGGTGATCGACGTCATCCAGGCCTGCCGCGCCCGGAATCTCCCCATCCGCGTCGGCGTCAATGAAGGCTCCATCATCGAGCGCAAGGACAAGCAGAAACGCCAGAAGGAACTCGGCGCGATCTTCTCCAATCAGAAGAACGGGCACCTCCTCGCGATCATGATCGCAAAACTCGAGGAATATCTCGACATCTTCTATGAGCAGGACTTCCACGACCTGTGCATCAGCGCCAAGAGCATGGACGCCGCGTTCGTCGTGGACGCGTATCGCGAGATCTCCTCGCGCTTCGATCATCCGCTTCATCTGGGCGTCACCCACGCCGGCCCGCGCGAGACGGGCATGATCCGGTCCGTCGCCGCCCTCGGCGCGCTCCTCGCCCAGGGCGTCGGCGACACCATCCGCATCAGTTACGCGAGCGACCCCGTCTTCGAGGTTGAGGACGGGCTGGAACTGCTGTACTCCCTCGGGCTCCGCGAGCGCAAGGGCGTGGACCTCATCGCCTGTCCCACGTGCGGACGCATCCAGGTCGATCTCTTCACGCTCGTCCAGGACGTCCGCACCCGCCTCAAAGCGTCCATCACGATCCCGATGAAAGTTGCCGTCATGGGCTGCATCGTGAACGGCCCGGGCGAGGCCGAGGGCGCCGACGTCGCCGTCTTCGCGGGCGATCGGCGCGGCATCATCTATGTCCAGGGCGAACGCGTCGCCAACGTCTTGGAGCACGAGATTCTCGATCGACTGCTGCTCGAATGCGAGTCGTTCCAGTCGCGCGTACTCAAGGGCGAGGCTCGACTCGGCGAGAAGAAGGTCGAGATCCTCCCGCCCGACCCCATCGGCGAACTCGGGAGCGGCCTCGCCCGAATCGCCAGCGGTAACGTCGAGAAAATCCCCGCGACGCCAACGACTCTCACCGTGAAAGGCCGCTGACCTCCACAGTCGAAACAGAGTGGATCCCGAACCCAACAACGGGTCATGGACACCACCGCCAGTCGTTCCACACCCCGCCGCGACCGCATGATCACGAATCCTGCCTTCGATCTCTCGCATGAGGACGCCCGTGCGGAGGCCCGCGCCCTCGCCGCCGATCCGCGACCGCTCAAGCGCCCCGTCGTTGTTCTGGGTGGCTACCGCGCGCCGGCGTTCGTCTCGAACCGACTCGCCGACCGGCTCGCGGCCCTCACCAGCGGGCGAGCCGAGGATTTCCTCCCCATCGCGTATCCGTGGCTGTCCAGCGTCCCGCGTTGCGTCGATCGCACGTCCGACATCATCTCCGCCCACGGACCTTCACGCAACACCGGCGAGATCGACATCGTGGGCATCTCGATGGGTGGACTTGTGGCGCGGGCCTTTGCCGCGCGTGCCGCACGCGATTCATCGCTCCCTCGCGTGAGGCGTGTCTTCACGCTCGCGACGCCCCATCGCGGCGCGACGCTCGCCAACTTCGTCCGCCCCGACACGGCGGCGAGACAGTTGCACAAGGACAGCGCCTTGCTCCGCGAACTCGACGAGCGCCTCGAGCGTGAGCCGATCGACCTGACGTGCTACGCGATCCTCCACGACTGGTGGGTCGGCGCTACCAACGCCTCGCCGCGCGAGCCGCTCCCCGGCTGCCACCCGATTTGGTTCGATGGCGCGACGGCGATGGAGCGCGTGTTCGCCCATTTCAGCATCTGCCGCGCACCGAGATTGCTCGTCGATCTCGCGAGGCGACTCACGGGACGGACCCCGCTGGGCGGATACTCCTCGCCGCCGCCGATCAACTAACGGAGAACTCGGATGCGTTACGGCATTCGCCCGACCATCGCGTCCACGCCGAGTTTCTCGCACGCCCTCCGGAGCGCACGCGCATCGCTCGATGACGTCGCCACGGCACCTCGCTCGGCGATCGCTTGCGTGAGCGCGGGCGACGAGATGATGAGGCCCAACGCTCGCCCCGGCTCACCCGCGAGACGCTCGATCGCTTTGACCTCACCACGCGCCAGGCCCAGCTTCCTTCCCGCCAGGAGCAGCGTCTCGCCCACCGGATCGGCCTCGAACGCGCGGCGGCGAGACGCGGCCACGCCGAGCGCCACCGCACCGATGCACACACCCACGCCGCCGAGCCACCACGTGGGGTGCCAGCCCGATGAGCCCGCACTCGGTGTCGATCTCTCGTTCGACATATTTGGATTGCTCGAGATCGCCCCCGGCGCGACCTCGCCAGAGACCGCACCTGGAACTTCGACCGTTCGGCCTTCCGCATCGACGAGTCGCACCGGGTCGGGCGCCCGATCGCTTCCGAGCATCGAGTAGATCACGGCCAGATTGACTGCCACAAAGAGCGAGACTCCTATCGCCCAGATCCATTTCGATCGGACGCTCTGACTCGGGGTCAGAGGCAAGGTCTTTTCGTACGCTCCCACCGTCACGTGTTCGCCTCCATGAGCCGGATCTCCCGCTCAAGCCGCAGGACCCACCCGCGCGCCCTCGCACGCACGCGAGGATCATCATCAGTCGCGACAAGTTCACCCGCGCGCCTGACGACGGCCGCCGCCTCGGGCAATCGTCCCTCGCCCAGACGCACGCTCCGTGACGCCGTCCACACGCCAGCAAGCCGGTGCGGGGCACGCTCATCATTCAGCATCGCGAGCAGATCGCGCGAGGCCTCGCTCGCCATCGACGCGGCCTGCGCGTGCTTCGACTCGATCTGGATGCTCGCGAACTCGACCAGGCCTCTCACGGCCGCCCCGCGAGCCCGATGGTGCTCGTCCTGCTTCAGCTCGCGGAGCGCGGGGGGGAGCGAGTCCTCGCCCTGCAGACCTCGCGTGTGCTGACGCCGGAGCGCCTCGGCGGCGTTGGCCCGCACGCGTCCGTCATGATCTCGGAGCGCGCCCAGAAGCACGCCCCGCGCGGGAAGCGAGGCGACCGACCCGAGTGCCGCAGCCGCCGTCGCCGCGACGCGATCGTCGCCGCCTTCGCGCACATGCGACTGGAGCAGATCGCCCAATGCCTCGGCGACCTCCTCCGCGAGATCGAGGGCACGCACCAGGGCGAGCGCCTCGAATCGCTCCCGCTCATTACCCCTGGCCAGGGCGAGGCGGATCGTGTCCAACTCGCGCTCGCGATTCGTCCGGAGTCTCTCGCGGGCGGCATTCCGCCACAACGCGCCCGAACCCGGGAGCGCGTGCGAGAGTTCCGCATTCGCCCACTCACGGACGCCCCGCGACTCCACCCGAGACATCGAGAGGAGCGAACGCCGATGCTCCTCGTCGTCGCCCGGGCCACGCGCGCCCTCCCCCGCCGCCGACCATCGCGCGAATGCCGACCGCGCCACGCGCTCGTCACGATCGAAGCACAAGTCCTCCACGCCCCGGCGATCGCCGAGACGAGCGAGCGCGTGCCGCACCATCGGCTCGGCGTCTACCAGCAACGGCTCGACCGCGCGGCGACGGAGTTCGGTCGGGGTGCGTGTGGAGCACGCGATCTCGACCAATCCGCGCCGGGCCTGCACCGAGAGCCGAGCCACACGTTCGGCGCGGGGCAGCAGGCCGTCCTCCTCCGTCGCGCGGCGCCCGGGCTTGGACGTGCCGGTGGTCTTCTCGCTCGATGTGGTCGTGGTCGATGGTGCTCCCGCGCCGCCCGTGGGAATCGGCTCCCGCCACGATCGGAGGGCCCGACGCGGCTCGATCGACTGGAGTGCCGCCCGGCGCGACGGCCGGAGCGCCAGGTGCCACGGGCCAAGCACCGCCTCGTGATCGTCCAGGTCCACCGCGTGCGCGAGGCGCTCGACGCAGACCGATCGCCACGACTCGTCGAAGGCCCACTCCCACGCGCGTCGACGCACGATCGACGCGGGATGCCAGCGGACGATCCCTCGCATCGCGGCGTGCGCGACATCCGGTTCGGCCCGCATCCACCGAACCAGCGGATCGTCCGACGAACGTTGGGCGGCCGTCCGTCGATCGAGCAGCGCGATCGCCGCGAGGAGCACACCCTTGCGTCGGTGCTTCGCGAATCGCCCGAGCGCGAAGGCGAGTTCATCACGCACCCGCCGCGCCGAGTCCTTGTCGAGTGTCGCGACATCCACGCGCTCGCGGGCCGTGGGATCGTCGAGGAGCGAGACCACGCCCGGCTCGGAGCACGCGCCGAAGGCCAGCCGCATCCACGCGCGTTCGGCCTCGTTGCAGACGCGATCGTCCTGGTCCTCGAGCAGGTCCGTGAGCGGACGCGCCAACGTCGGGAGCATCGTCGAGGCCGCCAGAGTCGCGACCGCCGCTCGTGAAATCGCTTCGGGTGCCATGAGCACCAACTCGCACACCCGCTCCAGCCGATCCGGCGGGACGGCATTCACGACCGCGCGCGCACCCTCCGACAACTCCGGATACGCCCGGATGAGCGCCCTCAACGCGACATCGCGCGGCTGGAGACCGAACGCCAGCGGGCCCCGAACCCATCGCGCCAGTATCGACGTTGGCTCTGGGATCGTGGCGATCTCCAGGAGCGCCCCCTCGATCGCTCCACGCCCCGCGTCGTCGCCAACACTCGCACAGACGACGAGCGCCTCCCCGAGCGCGAGGGCACGGGCCGACATGGGCAACCCTAAGAGCCGCCGAAGTCGTTCGGTCTGTATTGGACTGGATCGAGCCATGGATTCGTTCTGAACTTGGCTGCAACGCGCAACCTTTGCTCTTCGCTGAAACAACGACAACCCGCGACGGAGTCCGGCGAACTTTATGTGAAACAATCGGCTTGGAAACCGTTGACAGGTCCGGAAAATTCGAGTAAGAATGAACACTCGTCGAGTGTGTGGCGGCAGGCCAGGACGGCGTGCTTGGCTCGACGGCGATGGATTCTGGACAGGCTCGTCGCTTCTGGACGGAGGTCCAAGCCTGAACTCGTGCTAAGGCTCCCGATCGGCGTCATGCCGACGATCCTCACGACCCAGACTTCCACCGCTTCATGGATGTGGCATCGGTTACCAGTCAAGGTATGGGGGAGTATCTCTCCGACCCTTGGCTGGTATGTCGTTTGGCCCGCTCGATCGAGTCGGTGGGCCTGCCGGAGTCGCGCCTCACCCGAGGGTTCGTCGGTGAGGCCTTCGCGGGATCGCCCCCCATTGGACCACCCATGACCAGCCAATCCACCCGTACCACAGTCCACACCCACCAGATGGTGGTCTACAACCGCGCCCTCCACCCCGAGCACTTCGAACTCAAGGCCCGCCGGCTCGTCAAGCATGAGGGCATGGAACTCGAGGCCTGGATCATGGGCCATGGAACCCACATCCTCCGATTCGGGCATCGCGGATCCTGTGCCTGCGAACTCCTCACCGACCAGCATAAAAGCCCTAGTTCTGGAGTCCTCGCGGCCTACCCATGCCTCGGCGAGCACGACCACGAGTGCGTCGTCGATCCGCTCCGCATCTCATACATGCTCTCCATCCAGACAGAAACCGTCCCCGAGAGCATCTTCCAGTCAACCATGCGCGAGATGAAGGCCTCGCACGAAACCAACGATCGACTGATGCTCGAATGGTCCGACGTCTCAGGCCCGTGCCTCAGCGTGATCGAGTTTGAGCCATTCCCAAACCAGATCCACGCCCATTGCTACCACTTCCTCGCGCAGGAACACATGATCCTGAAGACCTCGACGCTCTTTGAAGGTCGATAGACACGACCGACCCACGACGGCACTCCCCGGACATCCGACTCGAATCGCCTACTATTCATGCGTGAGCACCATGCCGCGTCATGTTCGGCGAATTACCACGCCCCGGTCTGGGGCGTGAACGCGCCCGCTGTGGTCACACACTGACCAACTGGCGGGACCGATCACTTCACAACCGGGGCCTGCCTGTTTTCCCAGCCGCCCGGGTCCAAGACCTGCGTGTGGTCCCACTCGCATACCCCGTACGATCCATGAACAAGCCCCCCGACCCGGCCGCTACCCCCTGTTTCGACAGGCCGCGCCGAACGTCGAAATCGAAGGACCTGACCGATGTCGAATCCATCCTCATCAAGCCCCGCGACGAGCAAACCCGACGCGGGCAAGCCGGACAAGAACCGCTACAAGTCCACGCTGAACCTCCCCGCCACGTCGTTCCCGATGAAGGCGAACCTCGTGCAGAACGAACCACAGAGCCTCACGCGCTGGGATCAGATGGACCTGTACGGGCGCACTCGAAAGGCACGCGCCGGCAAGGCGAAGTTCACGTTCCACGACGGTCCGCCCTACGCCAACGGGAGCATCCACCTCGGGCACCTGATGAACAAGTGCCTCAAGGACTTCGTCGTCCGCAGCAAGACGATGCAGGGTCTCGACTGCGCGTACGTCCCCGGGTGGGACTGCCATGGCCTCCCTATCGAGCACAAGGTCCTCACTGAACTCAACGAGTCGGGCAAACTCGGGAAACTCATGTCGCTCGATGAGGCGCCTCGAAAAATGGCGATCCGGCGCGAGTGCCAGAAATATGCCGAGAAGTTCCACTCGCTCCACACCAAGCAGATGAAGCGTCTGCTCACGCTCGCCGACTATGAGCATCCCTACCTCACAATGCAGCCGGCGTACGAGGGCGCGACGCTGGAGGTCCTCGCGGGCCTGCTCGAGCAGAACCTCGTCTATCGCGCGGTCAAGCCCGTGCACTGGTCGGTCGCCAACGAGACCGCCCTCGCCGAGGCCGAGCTCGA
>JRYD01001086.1_pt1 | contig 10422 bp, 10 predicted proteins | sample 235311 | NCBI WGS metagenome assembly JRYD01 (sample SAMN03074213, study PRJNA261472) | activated sludge metagenome | biome: Common Effluent Treatment Plant; feature: Wastewater; material: Activated sludge; isolation source: activated biomass in a lab-scale reactor treating industrial wastewater at...
CCACCCATCAATTTTTTCATTTCGTTTCTTTCTAACTTTCTCATTTTATAAAATTTTAATGTTAAGAATTGGCTTTGGTTTTACAATAGGTACAAAGCCATTGTACCTGTAAGAACTGCTACCCGGTCTTGCAGCAGTGGCCACTGCTACAGCAACGCACCGGGGGTTGTTTTGCTGCGTTGAGGGCAAAACTTCGTTACGCTCAGTCCCATTGCTGGCACCTCGGTTTATTTCTTTTCACTGTCACAGACAGTTGATAATGAAGTAAAAAAGTTCATACCCCCGGGTAGCTAAAATGCTAACGGTGTGCCCGATTGCATCATCTACTTATTGGGGCACTTGCGGAGCCTTGAGAATAGAGTCAGCAAAAGGAACACACCGTTTACCAGTGTGTTCACTTAAGCATCTCCTCTTCTCTTTTGAAAATTCGCAAGTTTTCAATAAAGGGAGTATCTTAAATTACTTACGTCAATATTTTATCTGCTGAAATTAGAAAAACTTTTGAATAAAAAAATTATTTTGCAAAAAAATATTTGTGAAAACAGCACTTGCGGGCTTTTTGCTGCTCTGGGTTGGCCAGTGCAGCGGACAGACATTTACACTTACTGATGTAATTGAAATTGCAAAATCTAAAAGTTTTACAAGTATATCTGCCAATAATAATCTTAAACTGGCAAAGCTCAAATTCCAAAGCTTTAAATTAGCCAGCAGACCCTTGCTCTCGTTCAATGCCAATATACCCGCTTATAATAAAGATAATTATGCTGTAACGCAGCCAGATGGAAGTATCAAATTTTTGCCGAGAAGTCAAAATTTTAGTAATGCCGGATTTGCCTTTTCACAGCCGTTGCTTTTTAGCAATGGCAGCATCTCTGTGAATACAGACCTTTATCGTTTTGATAATTTTACAGCTCGCAGTAAACAATATAATGGCACACCGGTTTTTATAAGACTATCTCAGCCAATTTTTAAATATAACGAGTATAAATGGAACAAGAGAATAGCTCCACTTCGCTTAATGGAGGAAAAGCNNTATATGTTAGCGTACGATGTTTGTAAGTTATTTTTTAGCGTAATAACCGCACAGGAAGATGAAAAACTTGCAACTTCTAATTTAGAATCAGGTAATACCAATCTTGCAATAGAAAAAAGGAGGGTACAACTTGGCGTATCCACAGAAGATAAAGTGTTTACTTTAGAGATGCAGCAAATTAAGAATGAACAACAACTTACTTTAGCTTTATTTAACAAGAGACAAGCTTTAGCTGAATTGTTTTCATATCTAAATGTTAATGATTCCGTTAAAATGAATCTTCGATTGCCGGAGAAACTACCGGAAGCTTTGCCTTTGAAAGATGTTTTAGTTGAAAAAGCAAAACAAAATATGCCTCAATACATTTCATTTCAAATAAGAAGCTTAGAGGCTGCAGCGAAACTTGAACAAATAAAAAAGGAAGGAAAACAAATTGACCTAACGGCAAGCTATGGTTTAAATAATGCTGCGGCAGATATACCTTCGGTTTATAGAAATCCTCAAAGTCAGCAGCGCTTTAATATTGGATTTAATATTCCAATAGCTGATTGGGGGAAAAGGAAAAATAGTTTTGCGATTGCAAAGTTCGAACAAGAGCAAACAGAAATAAAAATTAAGCAAGAAGAAGAAAAATTGTTGTTGGAGATTAGGCTTATTGCAGATAAATTGGCTATATTAAAAAATAACATTGATCAGTCCCTTTCATTAGATACTTTATCTCAAAAAAGGTTTGCAATTACCAATCGGCTCTTTCAATCCGGCAAAGCCAGCCTTCTCGAATTGCAGTCTTCACAGTTTGAGAAAGATAATGCAAGGAGAAATTATATTAACGCTCTTAGAGCGTTTTGGGAAAACTGGTATATGCTGAAATCGAAGACCCTATTAAGTTTTTGAATGTAAATGAAGTTTGAATTAGAAACTAAAATTCTTTCACCATTTTTCTAGAGGGTAGTTTTTAGTAATCTAAATATCAACAGTTTGAAATGTGGTAAATTATTCCATGCGGAAAGAAACAAAGAAAAATAAGCGGAGACTGAGGGATTCGAACCCTCGATACCCTTTTGAGGTATACACACTTTCCAGGCGTGCTCCTTCAACCACTCGGACAAGTCTCCAATTACAAAGGGCGCAAAAATAAGGATAAGTTGATTACCAGTTATTAGCTTGCTCCGCATTCAGCCTTTCTGATACATCTTCGGCTTTCTCCTCCTTCCAATAAGGATTGTACTTTACAAACCACGAAATCCACAGACTACGGCTGATACGCATCAACCAGGGTTGTAGCAGAAATAATAACACCGCATTGCAACCCAGCCAATAAAAAAAACGATTATCACTCGTAGATAGCCCAATAATCAAATACCAGGCTACTAATGAAGCTACACTGATGGCGATGGTAAGTGCATAACTTACATAACTGGTGCCATAGTAAAAGCCTACTTCTATTTCGGTAGGCTGTCCGCATACAGGACATTCTTTATTCATCTCCATCGTTTTCTTAAAACGAAAACTCATCTTATGTTTAAAAAGATTCCCTTCTCGGCATCGTGGACAACGACAACCCAGTACACTGCTTAAATATCCTCTTGCTGCTTTCTGCTCACTCATCTATTAATAAATTTTTGCTGCAAAGGTCGCCATTCTGTTATAAACTTATTTGCAACTTTTGTTTCCTATTGAAACGATTGTTTAATCAATGTGGCAATTTTTCTCTGCATTTTCCATACACCCAGGTGCCGGCAATGGCGCTTAATAATGTAACGGCAATTACAAAGGCTCCATTTCCTATTTGTGCAAACAAAGGACCCGGACAGGCGCCCGTCATTGCCCAACCCAATCCAAACAAAAGGCCACCGTAAATATTGCCCCAACTAAATTTTTTTGTTGCAAATACAATCGGCTCGCCATAAATGGTTTTTATTTTCCATTTTTTGATAATCCATACAGAGATAATGCCAACTACAACTGCCGAACCGATAACGCCATACATGTGAAAACTTTGAAAGCGAAACATTTCCTGAATACGCAGCCAGGAAATGACTTCCGATTTTATAAGAACGATTCCAAAAAGAAGCCCTGCTAATGTGTATTTTAAATTGTACCAAAACGGATGTTTTAATTCCGAATCATTTACACATACGGCATCTAACGAACGTACTTCAAAATCGGTATTAGAATGTTGAACATTCATGATTTTTATAATTTTAAAATGATTGGTAATATAAGGTTCGCCATTATTATGCCACCTGCCATAAAACAAATAGTTGCTATGACCGATGGAACCTGTAATAAAGAAATTCCCATTATGGAATGGCCGGAGGTGCAGCCACCGGCATAGCGGGTACCAAAGCCAATTAAAAAGCCACCGCCAACCATCATGATCATACCTCTCATTGTAAACAGAGATGACCAATTGAATAAATCAGCAGGTACCGGATTTTGTCGGTCATTAATTCCATATTGCTGCAAATCTGTATTCAGTTTTTCAGAAACCCGAATGGGTTCCGGATTTTGAAAAAACAAATAAACCAAAACACCACCCAGGATAATGCCGACAACAAAAAATAAATTCCACCATTCTTTTTTCCAGTCGTATTTAAAAAAGGGAATATTGGCAGGCATACAAGCAGCACATATATGTCGCATAGAAGAGGAGATACCAAAAGTTTTATTTCCGATGAGGAGTAGCAAGGGTACCATCAACCCAATAAGTGGCCCGGCCACATACCAGGGCCAGGGCTTCATTATCCATTCAGTCATAGATTGTTTGTTTTTATTCTGTAATTATTTTTTCCATCTGCATACTGCGGCTTCCTTTTACCAAAAAATCAGTGTTTTCAAATTTTTGATTTTGTAGCCATGTTTTTGCTTCATCCGAATTGGAAAAAGAAAGAAAGGGATGAGAAAGTTTTATAAAATCGCCACCTACCAATACCACTTTTTCCCAGTTTTTTGATTGTATTAATTTTATTATGGCTTCATGTTCGGCCACACTTTCTTCACCCAGCTCGGCCATAGCGCCCAGCAGCAATACTTTTTTTTCTGATTTTAAATTAGCAAAATTTTCTATCGCCAGTTTCATACTACTGGGGTTGGCATTGTAGGCATCCAATATAAACCGGTTGCTGCCCTTGTTTATTAATTGAGAGCGACTGTTGGAAGGAGTGTAATTTTCTATCGCCCATTTTATTTTATCGGCTGCAATTTTAAAATATTGCCCAACGCAAACCGCTGCCAGCACATTTGGAAAATTATAACTGCCTACTAATTGTGTTTGAATATGGAAAGTATTTTTCCCGGTGATGGCAGTTTCTAAATAAGGCTCACTCGACAGCATTTTTCCGGTTATATCTCCATCATTACTTCCATAAGAATAAATATGGCTGATGCCTGCACTCATTTCTTTTAAATAATCATAATCATTAAAAATAAAAGCCGTGCCCTCAATCGTTTTTAAATAATCAAACAATTCGCCTTTCCCTTTTCTTACACCTGCGGCTCCGCCAAATCCTTCCAGATGTGCTTTGCCACAGTTTGTAATCAGCCCGTGGGTGGGTAGTGCATAGCGGCAATAGCTTTCAATTTCTTTTTGATGATTGGCACCCATTTCTATTACAGCTATTTCCGCATCGGCTTTTATTTTCAATAACGTAAGCGGAATGCCGATATGGTTATTGAGGTTGCCTTCGGTTGTATAAGTTTTATATTTTGATGATAGCACCGCATGTATCAATTCTTTGGTCGTTGTTTTTCCATTGCTTCCGGTTATGGCTATAAAAGGAATTTGAAACTGCTGCCGGTGATGGTGTGCTAACTGTTGCAAACATTCAAGAACATTATCAACCAAAATAGTTTTTCCAGAAATTTCGTAAGCGGCATCGTCAATTACAACATAAGCTGCGCCGGCTTCTACTGCCTGTTTTGCAAATGCATTGCCGTTAAAATTTTCTCCCTTCAATGCAAAAAAAATATCGCCCGGTTTTAATTTACGGGTATCCGTTTGTACTGATGGATGTTTCAAATAGATTTGATACAGTTCTTCAATTGTAGGCATGTGGCAAAAATATACTTATGTAAAATAAAAACCCCGCCGTTTGCAGGCAGGGTTTAAATATTATTCTTGATAGTTTTTATCTCTTACTCTTTTTTGTTTTTCCGGTTTTGGAATTCTGTCTGCGAGTAGGGAATTGCTGTCCGGTTTTGCGGCCATTACCTTCGGGGCTGCCCATACGATCCATTGCACAGCGGAAGCCCAAAGTGCTCAATGCCTGCTCTTCTTCTAGGAAGCGACGTGAGCCGGGTGATAACCAATAAGGTCTATCATTACAGCATCCACCTTTATATACCCTGGATTTATCGCTGATAAGCGTAGTAACGCCATAGCCGTATGATGATTGAGAGAGTGAGTCACCATCGGCGAAATTGATTACGTTTCCTCTCTGATAGTTTCTGCGGTTTTTAGATTCAGCATCAGTTACATCTACCATTTTTACCTTTCCGGTAGTGTCATTCTTTTCGTATTCGCCATTTGCGTTCTTATATAACTTTTGATATTTATTACCACGGAAAGGAGCCGGCATATCATCAAAGTCAAGCGTAGAAAGTGGACGATATACATCCTGTACCCATTCGCTTACATTGCCCGCCATATTATAAAGACCAAAGGCATTGGGATAAAATGATTTTACATCAGCAGTATAAAAAGCACGNNAAGCACCTTGCCAGCTACCGTGGCGAGTATCACGAAGTCCGTTTACATTCTGCGACCATGGATACATTTGCTTATTACTGGCCAACTCTTCACCTCTTTTTCCTTCCTTCACACTTGGACGGGGATTTTGATCAATCAGTCCGTATGCAGCATATTCCCACTCGGCTTCAAATGGTAAACGATAATCGGGCATGATGATACCGGATTCTATTGAGGCTGTAGTTTGCTTCTGCTCACCTTTCTTGGTTTTAATTTTTCCGGGAGGAGGTGGATCAAGATTTAATAAATATGCTTTTGTAGAAAAATGATTGGAACCTTGTTGTGCACCGGGTTTTAAATATGATTTATTTATAAAANNTTCTCCAAAGGCAGAAGTCGCTAGCCTGTCTCCAGGTTACACCTACTACAGGGTAATTATTAAAACCAGGGTGGCGGAAATAATACTCAACCATAGGTTCATTATAGCTCAACTCACTTCTCCAGCTTAATGTATCGGGAAGTGCAGCTTCATATATTTTACGATTGTTTTCATCGGCAGTGGGGTCAAATACTTTTTCGATCCAGTGCAGATATTCACGATAATGTACGTTGGCTACCTCGGTACGGTCAATGTAGAATGAGGGAACAGATACACGACGGGGAATATTATTCCAGTCGCCCATTACATCTTCCTCGGTTTGACCCATGGTAAAGGTACCACCCTGTACAAACACAAGACCGGGGCCGGTTTTTTGGTCAACGGCTTTAGAAACTTTGTAACCACCCATGTTTTTATCATTGTAGTTCCAGCCCGTCATATCGGATTTGTCTTGTTTCTTTTTGCCAAAAAGGCCTTTGCCTTTGCAAGATGCCAATAGCACCACACACGACATTAGGATTGTTAAGTTTTTCACTGTTACTGTTTTTTGCATAAACCTATGAATTGGAATATTTTTAACGCCGGATAAGTCAAAATATTGCACCCGGAAAAAGTTTTCCGGCCGGGATTGCGAATATAGAGACTTTGTAATAAATCAGTATTAGAATATTTACCTTTTTTTGATGATAAAATCCCTAAATCGTATGTGGTTTTTAACATGAAGCATAAACTTTTGTGTATATTTTTTTTAACAATGGCATTGGGTCAGGCTTCCTATGCTCAAAGGGTCTATCATGCACATTCAGTACTTGCTACCGGAAATTGGTATAAAATAGCGGTAAATAAAGCCGGCATTTACCGTTTGGATATNNAAATGCGACTACACGGGCAGATGATTTGATTGAAAACGCAATTATGGTAATGGATGGTGGCGATGGTGTTTTGAATCAAAATGATTATATCCTGTTTTTTGCAAATGGGCCGGATGAATGGATGAAAGATTCGTTGAACCAAAGATTTTCTCACCGCAAAAATATTTATGCTGATAGCGCTGTATATTTTTTAAATATTGGTTCAAATGGGAAACGAATTGCAACAGCGCCAATTATAAATGTACCTGCAAACCCGGTAAGCAATTATTCCGAAAGATTTTTTCATGAACTGGATTCTGTAAATTTTTTAAGTAGCGGCAAAGAGTGGTTTGGTGAGGAGCTTTCCGATATTCCGGGAAGATCGCTTATCAAAAGTTTTTCAGTTTCCAATATGGGAACAGTTGCAGGATCCGGTTTTACAATAGTAGCGAATGCTGCCGCAAGGTCTATTGGCCAAAACAGCCGTTTTGATATTTATGTAAACAATCAACTGTTATCACAAGTTACTGTCAATGCGGTTTCGGGCGGGCAGTATGATTTTTTTGCACGACAAGGGCAAGCAGTTGCAAATGGTGTCAGTAATAATCAGCCATTGGAACTTCGTTTTTCGTATGTGCCCGGCAGTTTTAATGCGCAAGGATGGATTAATTGGTTCGAAATTTTTACCAGAAAAGAACTTGCTTTTCATAGTAATGTGAGCCAGTTTTTATTTCGAGACTGGCTGAGTGTACAACCGGGAAGCAATGCCGAATTCATTATTAAAAATGCAAATGCAAGTACTCAGGTTTGGGATATTACTTTTCCGCATAACCCGCAATTGATGCAAGGTGTTTTAAGCGGCACTGATTATAAATTTACCAATAGCAGTTCACGATTAAGAGAGTATATAGCCNNAGGATTTGCATAATTCTTCACCGGTCGACATGTTGATTATTGCGCCTCAGGAGTTAATTTCTCAGGCTGCACAATTAGCACAATGGCATCAGCAGCGAAACGGACTCAAGGTAAAATGTGTAACCACGGATGAAGTTTACAATGAGTTTGGCAGCGGTAGTCCCGACCCTTCAGCAATCCGGGATTTTGTAAAAATGTATTATGACAAATATGCGGCATCAGCAACAGATAAGCTGAAGTATTTATTATTGTTTGGTGATGCTTCATTTGATTATAAAGCAAGAATAAAAGGAAATACCAATCTGGTTCCTGCATTTGAAACAGATCAGTCATTAGATGCATTGGCTACTTATACCTCCGATGATTTTTTTGGCTTTTTGGATGACAATGAAGACATCAATTCGCTTTTGCAAACAAATTTATTAGATATAGGCATTGGCCGTGTTCCGGCAAAAAATATTACAGAAGCAAAAAATTTTGTGGACAAACTGCAAGCTTATTACACTNNGCAGAAACAGTTTCAGGCGCAGCGGCTGCTGCTGCACCCGTTTTTAATCAACAAAAAATTTATCTGGATGCTTTTCATCAGGAAACCGGTCCCGGAGGAGGCAATTATCCGCAGGCAAATCTGGCCATCCAAAATCAAATTGATAATGGTACATTAATCTATAATTACAATGGACATGGCGGCCCGTTTCGCCTTGCCGAAGAAACCATTTTGGATCAATCCATTATTAATGGATGGAAGAACAACAACCGGTTACCATTATTTATTACGGCCACCTGCGATTTTGCACCTTATGATAATCCACTTGTTAATTCTATTGGCGAAAATATTTTATTAAGACCACTCACCGGAGGCATTGCTTTAATGACAACCACCCGTCCTGTATTTGCATTTAGCAATAGAATTCTTAATAATAATTACATAAGCACCGCCCTGCAGCCTGATGCAAACGGGAATTATAAATCGCTTGGCGATGCAATGAAAGAAGCAAAAAATTTTACTTATCAAAGTGCAGGAGATATTGTCAATGCAAGAAAATTTACATTATTAGGCGATCCTGCAAGTACGCTTGCATTTCCTGCATCGGGCATAAAAATTACCAAAGTAAATAACCAGCCGGCAAACATTGCAGATACATTAAGTGCAGCAGAAACAACAGTCATTGAAGGAGCCATAACAGACAGGAATGGAAATATACAAACCAATTTTAACGGTACGGTTTATCCACTTGTATTTGATAAGCCGAGTCGGGTAAATACAATAGGCAACGATGCCGGAAGCATGGTTACCTCTTTTCTAACACAAAATAATTTGTTGTTTAAAGGAAAAGCAACCGTAACCAATGGTCATTTTGCTTTTACATTTAAAGTTCCAAAAGATATAAACTTTCAATATGGAAATGGAAGGTTAAGCCTTTATGCAGAAAACGGAGTAAAAGATGTAAATGGTTTGTTCTCTGATTTTTTTGTAGGGGGAGCCGGTAGTGGCATAAGCATGGATAACAAAGGACCTGAAATTAACCTGTATTTAAATGATGAAAGATTTGTAAATGGCGGATTAGTCAATCAGCAACCCATACTACTTGCAAAACTTTTTGATACTTCGGGTATCAATATAACCGGCACAGGCATTGGGCACGATATTGTAGCTACCATTGATGGCGATAACAGAAAATATTTTATTCTGAATAATTTTTTTCAGAATGAATTAAACAGTTTTCAAAATGGCATCGTCAGGTTTCAAATGCCGGCATTAGAACCCGGGGTGCATAAGCTTACGCTGAAAGCCTGGGATGTAATGAATAATTCCAACGAAACGCAAATAGAATTTACAGTAGCAGATGATCATGAACTGGAATTAAAACATGTGTTGAATTATCCCAACCCCTTTACTACAAGTACCAATTTCTGGTTTGAACACAACAAGCCCGGAATTAATTTGGATGTGACCATAGAAATCATGACGATTACAGGTAGCATTATTAAAACAATCAAGCAAAAAATAAATACACCCGGAAACAGGAGTACAGAAATTTTTTGGGATGGAAGGGATGAGTTTGGTGATAAAATAGCAAGGGGTGTTTATTTATATAGACTAAGTGTAGCAGCTCAGGGGCTAAAAAAGCGCACAAAAATTGAGAAAATTGTGATTTTTTAGTGTGAAATGGGCTATTATTGACAAAAATCAATAAGTTTTTTTTGTATAAGAACAATATTCTATGAATGTTTGCGTTAAAGTCACCTATACTATATATTTATAGTAAAGAATAGAATATTTGAATTTCCAATCCTTTGAAAATTAAAATATTTCGAATTTTTTGGTTCAGATTAAATTCTATACTTTAGTTTTGTATTTCATCAAAAGCTCTATATTTACACCATTATTAAAAACTTACTAATGAGACCAACTGCTTTAAAACTAACTGCCGGAATCCTGCTCTTTTGTGGCGTTACTGCTGCCGTGAAAGCCCAGGTTCAACCAATTAACGTGGTAACCACAGCTGTACCTTTCCTTCGTATTTCACCCGATGCCCGTGCCGGTGGTATG
>JRYD01010505.1_pt1 | contig 10422 bp, 9 predicted proteins | sample 235311 | NCBI WGS metagenome assembly JRYD01 (sample SAMN03074213, study PRJNA261472) | activated sludge metagenome | biome: Common Effluent Treatment Plant; feature: Wastewater; material: Activated sludge; isolation source: activated biomass in a lab-scale reactor treating industrial wastewater at...
TCAGCTTGCATATCATAACCTTTCAATATTATTTGCTCATTCAGTTGCAAACTAAAATTCTTTGTAAGGAATTGTACATTATTTTCATTTTCATCCTTAAATACGGAACAAGTTATATAAAGCAAATAACCTACGGGCTTTAATGAAGAAACAATATTTGTTAAAATTGATTTTTGTAGCTGCACATACTTTTCAATACAATGCTTGTCAAAATAATAAAGTTGCTCGGGTGTTCTTGCCCAGGTGCCACTGCCACTGCAGGGTACATCTGCTATTATTAAATCAAATTGATCATTCTGTTCTATGCCCCGTTGCGACAGATCGGTAATGATTGTATTATAACTTTTAATCCCCGCTTCTGCAAATCGCTTTTTTAAATTATATAAAATCGTTTCCCGCACATCATTTACGGTAAGATTAATATTACCCAAAACATCTTTTGCCAAAATTGACTTACCCCCGCTCGCAGCACAGCAATCCCACACATTTTTAATCTTGCGTGGAATCAGCTTTTCAAGCAACGCTCCTACCCTTTGCGAACTATAATCCTGAATGACCGCTTCTCGATTCAACTGAATAATGCGGTCAAGCTTTGTGGCATTGGGCAGCGAGAGACAAAGAGGGCTCAATTCTTTAAAATTCACACCCGCATGCAAGAGTTTTCTTTTTACAACCTCTTCATTCCCCGGCCTGATTCTAATAAACAAATGCGGCTGTTGCAAAAAAGATAAAGAAAATAATTCACCATCAATGCCATCACTCAACGCATCTTTAAATGGAAAAATTTCATGCACATCCAACCCCTGCAGTTTCAGTTTGCCAGTTGCATTGCTTGAAATATCAGATGTCCATTCTGGCTTTACGGCTTGCAATATTGCATCGTCATCCGTAGTGCAACAAAATTTTCCCGCCAATATTCTTTCTTCAACCGATAAATGAAGGCCGGACTTTCCTAATCTGAAAAATGAGTAACACAAATCAGATATTTTTCTTCTGTCAGTAGCGCCCATTTTTTTATTCGCTGCAAAAAATTGCTTCAGATTCGCTGCAAAAGGCATTGCTCCGTCATATTGCTTTAATATCGCAACAGCAGCGTTTAGATAAGAATGAAAACGGCTCATACTGCAAAGTAAGCAGCATGAGCCGTTTAAAGAAAATTTTGATTTTTATAATTCCAATAAAGTTTTGACAGGATCTTTTCCAAAAAGCAACAATGCAGGGTTTTCCAAAAGTTCTTTTACTCTCACTAAGAAACTTACACTCTCCTTTCCGTCAATAATACGGTGGTCGTAGCTTAAGGCAAGATACATCATGGGCTTTATCACTACCTGGCCATTTACAACCATAGGTCGTTCCTGAATTTTATGCATTCCCAATATGGCGCTTTGTGGAATATTGATGATGGGTGTACTCATGAGCGAACCAAATACACCACCGTTGGTAATGGTAAATGTGCCACCCGTAAGTTCATCAGCAGTTAGTTTACTATCTCTGGCTTTCCCTGCAAGTTCTACTACTTTCTTTTCAATGTCTGCCATACTTAAACTTTCTACATTTCTCATAACAGGCACTGTCAATCCTCTGGGAGTGCTTACCGCAATGCTAATGTCTGCGTAATCGTGATATACCAATTGGTCTCCGTCAATATAGGCATTCACAGTGGGCCATTCCGACAAGGCCATTGCACAGGCTTTTGCAAAAAAGCTCATAAACCCAAGTCCTACGCCATGCGCTTCTTTAAACTTGTCTTTGTACTTATTTCTTATTTCCATGATGGCACTCATATCCACTTCATTAAAAGTGGTGAGCATGGCAGTCGTGTTTTTGGCTTCTACCAGTCTTTTGGAAATCGTTTTGCGCAGGTTGCTCATTTTTTCTGTACGCACATTCCGGGTAAACAGTTCAGCACCGGCAAAAGCATTCTTACCGGGATTGGACAAAGCTGCCAGCACATCATCTTTTAATATTTTACCTGATGGTCCGGAAGGCGTTACTGTTTTTACATCTACTTTTTTATCGGCAATAATGGCGGAGGCAACCGGGCTTGCCTTTACATGTTCTGCGGATTTTTCGGGCTCAATAGAAGCAATTATTTTTTGAACCGGTTCTTCAGCTTTCTTTATTTCAGTTTTAGAAACTTCTTTATTCTCCAAAGCGGGTTTTGCTGCCGATTCATCAATAGTGGCAATCAAATCGCCAATCAAAATAGTGTCGCCTTCTTGAAATGCAGCAAGCTTTATCACACCTGCTTTTTCAGCATTAACTTCAAAAGTGGCTTTTTCACTTTCCAATTCTGCAATCACTTCATCTCTTTCTACATAATCACCATCTTTTTTATTCCATTTCAGCAAGGTTACTTCGCTGATGGACTCTCCTACTGCGGGAACTTTTATCTCTGTCATTTGAAATATTTACAAGTGCAAATTTCGGGAAAAAGGCAATATAAACTCTTATATTTGAAGGAGATAATTAATCTTTTGAATGCAAAATAATGTCCGTTACATTGCAATAGACGATAATCCAATCGACTTGCTGATTTTACAAGAATATTCAAAGCAATTCGCTTTTTTTCAATTTCTTGGAGGTTATAATACTGCTCATGAAGGACTTGAATCTATGAAAAAAAATAAACCNNTTTGGACATTGAAATGCCTGAAAAAAACGGAATTGAAATACTGAAGCAAATAAAAGGATTAGTCCCTATTGCAGTTTTCATTACTTCACATCCCGAATTTGCACTGGAAGGTTTTGAACTTTCGGCATTTGATTATATTTTAAAACCGCTTACCAAAGAGCGATTTAACGTTACCGCCACTCGCATTCAGGAATATTGGAAAATGAAACAAAATTCGGAAACCTACCAAATCCTGTTTGAACAACAATCTTTGATAATAAAGGAAGGACATAAGCAAATTAAGTTGCAACAAAATGATATTATTTACCTCGAAGCCATGCAGGACTATACAAAAGTAGTAACCAGACAACGAAACTATCTTACGCTAACCAGCTTAACATTGTTTCTTGAAAAAATGGCCACGAATACATTTATTAGAGTACACAGAAGCTATGCGGTTGCAATAAATAAAATTAATGAAATACACCATGATAAATTAATAGTAAGCAACACCACTATTCCAATAGGAAAAACCTACCGACCTATTGCTGATAAATTAACAAAATAATCTCCCTGCTTTTTTGAAAATGAAAAATATAATTAGCCTATTTGTTAGTGTTGTTTTACTCCATTTTGTTGCTCATTCCCAATCAAAGGAAATAAAAAATCTCATTTCAGAAAAAAGAAATAAGATTCAACAACAGCAGATTGCTTTTTCAGGAAAGCCTGAAATGATAGAGATTTTAATAAAAACGGGAAAAGAAGGTCTTGAGCTGACTCCCGTAAACGATTATGAAAACAAATTTTTCTTTTACCAGTCCATAGGCACAGGTTATTATTATAAGCAAAACTTTGATTCAACAAGTTATTTTTTTGAGCAGGCATACGAATCTGCTTTAAAAGGAAATCTATACGAATTAAGCACCAAACCATTGGGATACTTAATTAGTGTTTATCATTACATGGGGCTACAATCAAAAGCAGATTCTTCCGTAAAACAGTTAAAGGCCATCATAGCAAAAACAGATACACTAAAAAACCTTCAAGACATATATTATAATTTAGGCTTATACAATCTTCAGCAAAAATCATATTATTCAATCGCACTTGATTATTTTATCAAAAGCGCCGATTTGAGAAAAACGAATGCTGATACTTCATCACTTCCAAAAGTAAAAATTGATTATGCAGCTAATTTGTCTATGATTGCTGAAGTATATATAAAATTAAAGGAAGCAAATAAGTCAATTGAATACTTATCAAAAGCAGAACCGTACACAGGCAACTCGGCAATTATAAAAATTTCAATTTTTGGAAAATTCATCCGAAGCTATGTAATGTTAAATGATAGCACCTATTCAAAAAAGTATTATGATTTATTGCATGAAGCCATCGCTGCATCTCCGGGAAACTGGTCGGAAGCTGTGTCTTCAAATATAGAAATGTCAGATTTAGCTTTAAAACAAAACAAGACATCACTTGCAAAAATATACCTTGATAAAGCCTTAATCCAAGCAGAAAAAGATAACAAAGAATTACTTATCTCTTCGGTACAACTAGCCTTTGGAAACTATTATTTAGCTGTTGGCGACTTTATAAATGCCAAAAAATATTTCAAGATGGTATTACCCGCTTCTGAAAAATATGGGCTTGAGCAAAAGGTTAGTTATTTAAAATCAATAACCGAGGTCAGCTTATATTCAAATGACTATTCAGAGGCCAGGCAAAATTTTCAAAAATTCACACAGGCTATAGACTCGTTGAATAGTCAAAAGATTTCTTTGAATATTGCGGAAATGGAGGCAATATATCAAAATAAGGAAAAGCAAAAAGAAATACAAATTCAAAAATCAGAAATAAGCTACACACGAAAACAACGCTATTGGCTCATTTTGGGTCTATTACTATCCGGCTTATCAATCATTCTTTTTTTACTACTATATAAAAACAAAAAGCGGTCGGCCTATTTACTAAATAATAAAAACTTAATACTGGAAAAAACGAACGCCCAGTTATCAGAAGCAAATAAAACGAAAGCCAAATTATTCAGTATTATCAGCCATGACCTTCGGTCACCAATTAGCCAAGTGTATCAATTTCTTAAATTACAACAATTAAACCCAGATGCTTTAAGCAACGAACAAAAAGCGGAACTCAATAACAAAATACAAAATGCAACAGGCTCTCTACTGGAAACGATGGAAGACCTATTACTTTGGAGTAAAACACAAATGAATGAATTCAAAGTTTCAATGCTTCCTGTTCCGCTTTTAGACACAATCAATACTTGTAAAAAATTATTACAGCTAAATTGTGATGCAAAAAATATTACATTTCAAATTAATGTTCCGGACACACAAAAAATTCAAACTGATCCATATTATTTTCAAACCATTTTACGCAATCTGATTCAAAATGCTATTAAAGCCGCACCGCCCAACACAGCTATTGACATTAATACGCTGGTTCAAAATCAATTTCTCATTTTGTCAATTCAAAATGAAGGCCACACTTTTACTCAAAAGCAATTTGAACAGATAATCTTAAATGAAGAATTTAATAAAACGCTTACAGGATTGGGATTAAAGTTAACACAAGAGCTCTGTGAGAAAATAAATGTGCAACTTAATTTTTCCGACAACCTAGTCAATGCTACAGTTGCTGAGCTCAGGCTCCCTATTGCATAAATAATATTCGTTAATCGATTTAAAGTAGGCGTTTATAGATTCAAGAAGAACTAATAGCCACAACGATTTTATTTTTGAAAAAAACAAATGAATGAAAACTATTCTGTTAATCACATCACTGTTATTCATAAATTTAGCACACATTNNCCCCGATACTTCAATTCATCCTTTTAAAATTACTGATTTAAAATTGGTCTATCAGCAAAGGGAAACGAAAGCCTCAGCCGAACTTAAAAGATTATTACTTATACAAAGAGCTAAGGTTGCCAGAAATGGGTTTAAATATCAAGTTGCAAATACAGAAGTGAGCGAATTAAAGATGAATGACATTACCGGTTTTAAGCCTATCAGCCGTTCGGAAATTTTGCGACTCAAGTCCATTCAAAACAACAAAGCATATAATCCGGAAATTGCTACACTTTTGAAGAATTATAAACCAGCAGCTGATGCATCACTTCCACAATTTGATAGCAGAAATTATCTTAAAATGCCTCAAATAAGAACGCAGAAATGTGGTAGTTGCTGGGTATATGGCACCATCGGCATTTTAGAAATAAGCTATATGGCACAACAAGGATTTGAAACAAAAAGTATGATTGATTTAAGCGAAAAACAAGTATTGGGCTGTAGTGCTGCCGGCGACTGTGATGGTGGATGGCATTTTAAAGCATTAGAATGGTTGAAAAATACAAATCAGAAAATATTATCAGAAGAGTCATTAAAAGATGATGACTATTTCCCTAAAAAAACAACATCGCCGGAATCAGAATTTGTTGATGTACTGTGCAATGTTTCACAAATAAAAACAGGGTTAATACAAGTTGCAGATTGGGGAATTGTTCAAAAGGAACAAGACATGGACAAAGTNNAACAAATCATATTGGAAAACATGCAGTGTGGGCAGTTGCCCAAAGAGTTACAAGTAGATTACAAATTCCAATAACAGAAAATATGCCACCTGTTACCTTAACAGGCGAATTCGCGGCTGGCACTACTTTCTCAAATGGCTCTGTAATTACTTCTCCAAATGGTAAATATCAGCTTAAAAACTCCAATAATTCAATTTGGTTTTCCACAAAAAAAGAAAACAGTACGACGAGCATTATGATAAATCCTTTTAATGACTATAATTCAATATTAAAGATATTTTCTTCTCTTCCTATATTAGGAACAAGCGGAAACAGTCCACTTTATGTTATGGATAAGAAAGGAAATGTATTTACACCTTTTGGAGATAAGCCATTTTCAAAACTAGAAATAACAGATAGTGGAAATTTAATAGCTTATGGAAAAAATAATGAAATAATTTGGTCATTGAATCCATTGCCTCCAAAAATCAGAAGAAAATAATTTAAAACTGATCTGCACATTACGTTCGTCGATAAAAATAGGATGTTAGTCGTTTTTCCCATAACGGACATTCAACTAAGATTATATTTGACAAATAAAGTAGATGAGATTTTTTAGAAACAAAATTTTCCAAAAATGAAAAATATTCTTTCCGCTTTGGTAGTGCTTTCATTTTTAATACAAATTGCCAAAGGTCAGAGTGAAATATTTGGATCAATCGCTGGTCAACAAACTGATTTTAATGCTAAATACAAACTGACTTCCTCAATTGATGAAAAAACCATGACATTAAGCTGGTCAACAAATGCGCCAATAACCAAAGCAGTATTAAGTGTATATAACAAAGAACAATTAGCCGTACGAAAAGGGNNTTACTAAAGAAGGTCTTTGGCAAGAATATTTTTTTAAGAGAAAAGAAACGGGCTTGGAAAGTCCGCTTCCGATTAATAAAGAAGAATACACCACAATAAAAACAAATATCAGTTGTGAAAAGGGAAAAGAAAAAATAATAAATTTATTGAAAGAACAAGATGGTGTTTTTTATGTATTAATTGACATTAAAACAGGAATACTTAATATAAAATATAGCACTGACGGAACGCCTTATACTACGATTATTGATTTGCTCAATAAAAATGGATATGATGCAGATGGTAAATCCTCAACAGAACCTCAAAACAATAGTTGTACCGAATCAACATTATATGAGAAAAAAGATAGAAACGGATATACTGTTATTCTAACAAATATCAAATGTATGGTTGGTAAGAAGAAAACAATTGCTTCTTTAAAGGCATTTGAAGGAGTAAGTGATGTAAAAATCGATACAAAAACTGGTAAGCTGCTTATTAAGTATAGTAGCGATAGCACACCCTATATGAAAATTTTAACTACCATAAATGAAAACGGATTTATTGCAAATGGACAGAAGCTTCTGAAAGGTAAAGCAAACCCATGTAGCGCTACAATTGATTAAACCGGTAATAAACTGAATTTAATGCAAAAATCATTACTATTAAACCTTATTCTTTTAGTCTTAGTTTTCAATTGTAGTGCAAAAAATAAACCGAAGACTTTAATTACAGACACTTTGTTACCTCCTTGTATCAAATTATGGAAGAAAAATAATCCGGCAAGAATTTCTGAATATAATTATAAGGGTCAGCGATGGTTTGTGTTTGAAGGTAAACAACTGGACACTTTGGAAACAAATATTTCTGATCGTCAAACAATCATTAAATTTTATAACGATAGTTGTAATCTGGTTTGTACCTGGATAAAAGGAGGGATTGCAGGAATGAATAGAGTGAAACCAGATTCAATAGAAAAAGAAAAAATATTTATGATTTATTCTGAGCCTTATTCTGTTTCAGATACATTATTGANNATTGATAGATATGAATATAAGGGGCAAGATATATTCAAATTAATTGATAGTGCACAATCGCCAAATGAGCTAAATAAAAAGGGTATTAAATTAATCAGCGAGTACTATTACAATGAAAAAGGAAATATTGTTCTTGAATTCAGAAGAGCTACTGCATCTATGTTTTACAGAGCGCAGCGATGGATACCGGCCAATACCGAACCAGCAAAACTTAAAAGAATAAAAAACATTTGGAAAAAATAAATTAAAATATATGAAAAAGTCAATTATCATTTTTGCTTCAATTGCATTGTTAATTTCTTGCTCCGACAAGAAAAAAACCAATTCTTCAAACAGCACTTCGGCCGAATCAACAACATCCACCAACAACAGCGAAGATGAAAAAACAGGCAGCTTCACATTTGATGGTAAAACGGTAACAGGCAATGTAAGCATTCAATATTTTGGAAGTGATAAAGAAAAATCAAACTTCTCTGTATTATGCCAGCACAATGAAGGCGATAACGCAAATCCAAATTTTGAATTGTTGCAAATCACTTTTAACAACGAAAAAGAAGCAACGACAACGCCTTCACTTAAAATTTATAAAGATGGAGCACAGCTACCAATGACGGAGCCTGAATCAGGTATTGTTTCTGTTGCACTATCAGGAGTAGGAAACAATCTGGACGATTTGCAGTTTACCGGGTCCAACAATTCGACCGGCGGCATTAGCGTTTCAAATAGGACAATTACAATAACGGAGCTATCACTTTTTAATTCCAAAGGAGAAAAAAGAGTAGTAAGCGCAAAGATTCCTTTGTAATAATTTTGAAGAAATAACAACATCGCTAAATACTAAAAGCCGTCTCTACAATTTCAGCTTGCTCCTGCACATGTACTTTATTGTAGCCTGTAGCAGTAGATGCAGATGCCTGACGACTGATGATGCCAAAATTAATGGAGGTCAACTGCATTCTCAAAAATGAAGCAGCACCCATATTCAAAGGCTCTTCCTGAACCCAAAACCAGGTAGCTTGCTTATATTTATGAGCCAATGTCTCCAATTGCTTATAAGGTAATGGATAAATTTGTTCTAACCTGATAATAGCTACATCATTTCGATTGTCTTTTTGCTGGCGTTCTTGTAAATCAAAATACATTTTACCGCTACAAAGTAATACCTTCTTCACTTTTGATGCATCTACATATTTATCATCAATCACTTCACAAAAACCGCCCGTTGTAAATTCTTCAACTCTTGAATAACTGCCGTGATGCCGCAAATTAGCTTTTGGCGAAAAATTGATTAATGGTTTTCTGAATGACCAGGTCGTTTGTCTTCTAAGGGCATGGAAGAAATTTGCCGCGGTGGTGATATTGGCAACTACCATATTCTGCTCGGCACACATTTGTAAAAAACGCTCCATTCTTCCACTGCTATGCTCAGGCCCCTGCCCTTCATAACCATGTGGCAATAAAAGTACAATGCCGTTCATACGATTCCATTTCTGCTCACCGGCAGCTATAAACTGGTCAATCATGATTTGTGCACCATTTCCAAAATCGCCAAACTGTGCTTCCCATAATACCAATGCATTGGGATTGGCCATTGCATATCCATATTCAAATCCCAATACTCCATATTCGCTAAGTAGTGAATTGTAAATTCTAAACTTTGCTTTTGAATCAGGCAAATTGCTCAAACGATTATAAGCTTTGTTCGTTACTTCATCACGCAGTACAGCGTGGCGATGCGAAAAAGTACCTCTTCTAACATCTTGCCCACTCATTCTTACATCTTTTCCTTCTATCAGCAAAGTACTGTAAGCAAGCAACTCCCCTGTTGCCCAGTCAATTTTTTGCTCTGTTTGAAATAATTTTAATTTATCCTGCAATATTTTTTCCACCTTACGTAATGGCTTGAAATCAGCTGGCCATTTCATTAAAGCATCAAATAACTCTTTAATTGTTGCCTCTGTAACAGCGGTTACAGGTGACTGATCAAAATCTGCAGCAGTAGATCTTCTCAATTTTTTCCATTCCAGTTCGGGCAATTGATATTGATAAGGCAATGGGTTTTGCTTTACTTCATCCAATCGCTCCTGCAGGTCAGCCCAAAATTTTTTTTCCATTTCCTTGGCCAGTTCCTGTGCGTCCGATTCTCCGTTCTCCAATAAATATTTAATATATACTTCTCTGGGATTTGGGTGTTTATCTATCAATGCGTAAAGCTGTGGTTGTGTAAACTTAGGATCATCACCTTCATTGTGTCCATGCTTACGGTAACACACCATATCAATAAACACATCACTGTTAAATGTCTGCCTGTATTTTGTTGCTATCTCTGCACACTTGATTACCGCTTCAGGATCATCGCCATTTACATGAAAAACGGGAGCCTG
>JRYD01003612.1_pt1 | contig 10415 bp, 8 predicted proteins | sample 235311 | NCBI WGS metagenome assembly JRYD01 (sample SAMN03074213, study PRJNA261472) | activated sludge metagenome | biome: Common Effluent Treatment Plant; feature: Wastewater; material: Activated sludge; isolation source: activated biomass in a lab-scale reactor treating industrial wastewater at...
CGAAGATGTCGAGGATCACCGCGGTGCGGTCCACCACACGCACCTTCAGCTTGTCCTCCAGCTGGCGCTGCTGGCCGGGGGTCAGCGCCCCCTCCGCGGCCACCAGGTCCGGCTTGAGACGGTCGACCATCTCCTTCAGGTCCGCCAGGCGTCCCCGGCCGAGGTACGTGCGCGGATCCGGCTGGTCGCGGTGCTGCACCAGCTCGTCGACCACGGCGGCGCCGGCGGTCCGCAGCAACTCGCGCACCTCGGCCAGCCGATCGGCCTCCTCCTCGGCGCTGCATCCCAACGAGGCGATGAGGATCGCACGCTCCTCGCCCGTGGGGACGTCGGCCTCCTCGACCTCCCGCCAAGCCTTGCCGCGATATGTGCGCTGGATCTCTTCCGGCATCGCCACATCATGACGGCCCCACGCACATGTGTCACAGATGTGCCGTCAATGACGCCCCGGAGACGCGGTCACGACGGCCGCCAGCGTTTAATCTGCTGCGAATGCCCCACACCGCACCGCTGATCACGCCCACGGGCGAGACCAACCCCGACTGGTACCGCGATGCGGTCATCTACGAGTTGCACGTCAAGGCGTTCGCCGACGCCAACGGCGACGGCATCGGCGACTTCCGCGGCCTGATCGCCAAGCTCGACTACCTGCAGGAGCTCGGCGTCAAGGCGATCTGGCTGCTGCCGTTCTATCCTTCGCCGCTGCGCGACGACGGCTACGACATCGCCGACTATCCGGACGTGCATCCCGACTACGGCACGCTCGATGATTTCCGGAATTTCATCGCGCAGGCGCATCGCCGCGGACTCAAGGTCATCACCGAGCTCGTCATCAATCACACCTCGGATCAGCATCCCTGGTTCCAGGCGGCGCGGCGTGCACCGAAAGGCTCGCCCGAGCGCGACTTCTACGTGTGGAGCGATTCGGACAAGCAGCTGGCGGGCACGCGCATCATCTTCACGGACACCGAGTCGTCGAACTGGGCGTGGGACCCGGTCGCGGGCCAGTATTACTGGCATCGCTTCTTTTCCCATCAGCCGGATCTGAATCACAACAATCCCGCCGTCGTCGATGCCGTCATCGACTTGATGCGCTTCTGGCTCGACATGGGCGTCGACGGCCTGCGGCTGGACGCGATTCCCTATCTGTGCGTGCGTGAAGGCACGGACAACGAAAACCTTCCCGAGACGCATGCCGTGTTGAAGCGCATGCGTGCGGTCGTCGATGCGAACTACCAGGGCCGCATGTTCCTCGCCGAGGCGAACCAATGGCCGGAGGACGTGCGCGAGTATTTCGGCGACGGCGATGAGTGCCACATGGCCTATCACTTTCCGCTGATGCCGCGCATGTACATGGCGGTGGCTCTCGAGGATCGCTATCCGATCTCCGAGATCCTGCGCCAGACGCCCGACATTCCCGAGAACTGCCAATGGGCGATCTTTCTGCGCAACCACGACGAGCTCACGCTGGAGATGGTGACGGATCGCGAGCGCGACTACATGTACAAGATGTACGCGAACGAGCTGCGCATGCGCGTGAACGTCGGGATCCGCCGGCGGCTCGCGCCGCTGCTGACCAACGACATCGACCGCATCAAGCTCATGAACAGCATGCTGCTGTCGATGCCCGGCTCGCCGGTCATCTATTACGGTGACGAGATCGGCNNAGCGGCTAAAACTGCCGGTGATCATGGATCCGATCTACGGCTTCCAGGCCGTGAACGTGGAGGCGCAGAACCGCGACCCCTCATCGCTCCTCAATTGGACGAGGCGAATGCTGGTGGTGCGCCGCCAGTATCAATGCTTCGGCCGCGGCACGTTGGAGTTCATTCGTCCGCAGAATCGCAAGGTGCTCGCCTACGTGCGCTCGTACGACGATGTCGTGGTGCTGTGCGTCGCGAATCTGTCGCAGACCGCGCAGGCGGTCGAGCTGGATCTTGCGAAATACAAAGGCCGGGTGCCGGTCGAAATGCTCGGCAACAACGCGTTTCCGCCGGTCGGCGAGCTGCCGTATTTCCTCACGCTGCCCGCCCACGGCTACTTCTGGCTGCTGCTCAGCGAAAGCGCACCCGCGCCGGCGTGGCACGTCGAACGCCTGCCTGCGACCGAGCTGCCCGTGCTGGTGCTGGCGAGCGGCTTGTCGACGTTCATGGTGGATATGGCGGCGAGTCCCGAACGCAGCGTCGCCAGGCGCGCGCTGCAGCAGTTCGAGCGCGAAGTGCTGCCGGAGTTCCTGCAGCCGCGCGGCTGGTTCAAATCGCGCACGCCGACGCGCGCGCGCTTGCAGACCCGTGCCCTGTGGACGAGCCCGCAGGGTGCGTTCCTGCTGGCGTTCATCGAAGTCGAAGACGGCCACGCCGTGCACGAGCAGTATTCGCTGCCGCTCGCGCTTGCTTGGGAGGATGAGCCCGATAGCGGCGCGCTGCGCACCGCCGACTGGACGCTTGCCAAGATCCGCGAGCGCGCGCGCGTCGGCGTGCTCATCGATGCCTTCGCCGATCCGCGGTTCTGCATCGAAGCGGTGAAGATGGTTGCGACCCAGGCCGAGCTGGCGATGGACGGCGGCAAGCTGCTGTTCGAATCGACTCACGCGCTGCGCTCGCTGATCGATTGCGGTCTCGAGCCGGTCGATCATTTCGGCGGCGAGCAGACGCGCACGCGCGTCGTGCTCGGCGAGAGCGTGTTCCTCAAGGCGTATCGACGGTTGATTCCAGGGACGAATCCTGACCTCGAAATGACGCGCCACATCACCGCGACGGGCTTTCCGCACGTCGCCGCTCCCGTCGGCGCGGTGCGTTGGCAGTCGTCAAACGGCCCGCCGATGCTGCTTCTCGCGCTGTTCCAGTACGTGGGTAATCAGGGACACGCGTGGGGATATGTGCTCGATCACCTGGAGCGCCACGCGACCCAACTGCTGTCCGACACGCCGAGCGGGGAGCAGGATCCGCATGCTTTGATCAAGGCGCAGATGCGCACGTTGGGTCGGCGCATCGGCGAGCTGCATGCGCTGCTCGCGCGACCGAGCAATGATGCCGCCTTCGCGCCCGAACCGATCACGGATGCGGACTTGTCTGCATGGTATTCGAGGGTGGCGACTCACGCGGCGGAGACTCTCGATGCAGTGCAGCGGCGGTTGCAGCACCTGCCGGAGCATGTGCAGGCGCGCGCGCACGAGCTCATCGCCCTGCGTGAGCGGCTCATCGACACGGTGCGCCACGCCTGCGTGCGCACGCCGGGTGCGCTGAAAACACGGGTCCACGGCAATCTGCATCTGAAGAAAATCCTGCTGGTCGCGGACGATTTTCTGATCACGGATTTCGATGGCGACATGAACCGGCCGCCGGCCGAGCGTCGCGAGAAGATCTCGCCGATGCACGATGTCGCGACCATGCTGCGCTCGTTCGCCTATGCCCGCGCGAGCGCGCTCGAACGCGCGGTGAGCACCCGGCCCGATCTGCGCGAACGCGCATCGCCGGCATTCGCCGCATGGGAACGCGTCGTCAGCGACGCGTTCCTGCGGGGCTATCGGATCGGCGTGCGGATCGACCCGGGCAAGGGGTCGGGCGCCGCGGTGGCGCCAGAGTCTGCGGATTGCCTGTTGAAGCTCTTCCAGATCGAGCGTGCGCTGCATGAGCTCGACGCCGAGCTGACGCAGCGCACGTCATGGGTGGGCATACCCTTGGAGGCGCTGTTGCGTCTGACCGTTGACCCCGACCATTGAACTGATCGCCAACCCCCAGAACGTCACCCCGGAACCGTCACATTAGAACCGCCACGCCCCGCTCAGCCAGATCGCATCGAGATCGTCGAAGTGGTCGGCGTCGATCTTCTCGTATTCCAGTTTCGCATGCAGGCGTTGAAATAGCGTCACGCCCACACCGAAGCCATACGACCAAGCTTCGTCGCTGGTATCCGCTCTGAAGTTCTCCTGATCGATGTTGTCGAGATTCAGCGCGATGTCCACGTCGTAGAAATAGTAGCCGACCTTGGCGAACAACTCGACCGGACCCAGCGGCAGCGTGCCGTAGACGGCGGGCTGGAAGCCGGCGAGGTCGAGGCGATAATTGCCGCTCGATCCCGAAGCATCGCTGCCGGTGCTGCCCGAGTTCTCGCCGAAATCGACATAGTTCAACTCGAACGACACGTACGGATTCAACCGCCAGCCGACGAAGATCTTCCACGCGTTGTCGTCATCGTCGATGCGCGAGATCGCTTCGTCCGCATCGTCGATGTCGTCCACGCCGACATCGAATTGACCCCACGCAGCGCCGATGTACAGTCCTTCATCGTTGGCTGGGCTTTGCGCGAGCGCAGAGCCGCAAGTCAGACCGAACAGCGTTGCTGCGATGATTGAACGTTTCATGTCGAAGGCTCCTGGACTCAAGAAACTCGTGCCATGACAACGTTCGATCGTTGAGCGGGTTCCTGCTCCATCGCACGATCCATCGCGCCTTCACTGCGAGACAGAAAAAATTACAAGCAAATCGTGCACGGACGTCGTGCAAGCGAGACGACGCGATTCACTGCCCGAACACCCACCGAATCAACTCTGCCTGCACGGCTTCGCCGGCGCCCAGATGCGCTTCCGGATGATTCAGGATGATCACGACCACGTAGGTCTTGCCCGAGGCCGCGCTGACGAAACCGGCGAGGGCGTTCACGTTGTCGATGCGTCCGGTTTTCAAACGCAACCGCCCTTGCATTCCCGCCGCGCGAAAGCGATTGCGCAGCGTGCCGTCCGTCGCGGACAGCGGCAGCGACGCGGCGAATTCCGGCATGAACGGGCTGTGCCATGCGGCATCGAGGGTTTGGGCGAGCCCTCGTGCGGTCACGCGTTCATCGCGCGACAGGCCCGAGCCGTTGTCGAGCACGAAGCCGGGCATGTCGATGTTGCGCTCGACCAGCCAGGTGCGTACGGCATTGCGTCCCATCTCGACCGTTGCCGGTGCGCCGAATCTCTCGGCGCCGAGCGTCAACAGCAGATGTCGCGCCATCACGTTGTTCGAATACTTGTTCACCAGGCGAATGACTTCCGCGAGCGACACCGAATCGAAGCTGTGAAAGCGCCGCGCGTCGGCCGGACGCCGCTCGATCCGCATGCCGTCCTGGATCGTGCCGCCCGATTCGTTCCAGAAGGTGCGGAAGGTGCCATAGGCGTAGTCGGGCGCATTCATGATCGCGCGCCCCAGCGAATAGCTGCCGCACGAGGCCGCAATGGTGCCGCCGATGACGATCGTGTTCGGGTCGCCGGAGGGCGTGCTGAAAGTGATGCCGCGGTTGTAGCCGCTGCAGCGACCCGTGCCGACGCGTGCCCGATTCTCGATCTTGAGATTCGCCGGCATCGGATTGACCACGATCTCGGGGCGCGCACGCTGCGCGTTCGCGGTGATCGTGAAGCGCGAGGTCTGGAAGTTCACCATCAATGCATCGGGGATGACGTTGTACGAGCGAAAGGGCTGCGCATCGAAGTCGGCGCGCGAATCCGGGACCGGCGCGAAGTAGGTGTTGTCGAGCACGAGGCCGCCGGCGATCTTGGTCAGGCCGCGTTCGCGCAGCTCCTGCACGAACGTCCACCAGCGTTCGCTGGTCATGAATGGATCGCCTTCGCCGACGAGAATCAGATCGCCCTGCAATGTCCCGCTCGCCAGCCGGCCGCCGAGATACGCATGCGTCTTCCAGGTATATGCCGGTCCGAGCATGTCGAGCGCGGCGAACGTCGTCAGTACCTTGATCGTCGAGGCAGGGCTGCGCGGCGTGTTGGCGTTCAACTCCACGATCGTTTCTTTCGTGCCCGCATCGCGGACGAAGATGCTGAGGTTGCGGGCAGGCACGCCCGTCTGAGCCATCGCGCGAGAAACTGTGGGCGGTAGCTGAGCGACGCTGCGGGCGCAGGCGAGAGAGCCGACGAAACACGAGAGGGCTGCAAATAGCGCGGCAAGACGATTCGGCATCGAGGTTACAAATTGACGAGGGACAGTTGACAATGGACGACGGGGAAGACGATGCGAAGCCTCTCGTTGTCCATCGTCCATTGTCAATTATCAATTTCGACCCGGAGCTCGAATGCGCCGTCTCTGGAATACGTTTTTGAAGGGGCTGGCGGCCATCCTGCCCGCCGTTCTGACTCTCTACCTGGTGTGGTGGCTGGGCACGAATGCCGAGGGCATTCTCGGCGGCTGGATCCGCACGGCCGCACCCGAGCTCTACTGGCCGGGTCTCGGCCTGCTCGTATCGTTCGCCCTGGTGCTCGTCGTCGGACTGATCGTCGATGCCTACATCGTGCGCCGACTGTTTCGTCTCGGCGAAGAGGCGCTGGCGCGGATTCCGATCGTCAAGACGATCTTCGGCGCGGTGAAGGATTTCGCGCGTTTCCTGCCCGCCGGCGACGAACGCCGTGACCTGAAGCGCGTCGTGACATGGCGCATGGGCGGCGCGCGCCTGATCGGCTTCGTCACGGAGGAGAACATCAATCCGCGTATGTTCTCCCCGCCCGATCCCGACGCATCCGAGACGACCCGACCAGAGACAATGCGACCGGAGACGAACATCGTCGCCGTCTACTTCCCGATGAGCTACCAGATCGGCGGCTACACGCTCTACCTGCCGAAGAGCGAGCTCGAAGAGACGCAGCTGTCGGTCGAGGAGGCCATGCGTCTGGTCCTGATCGGCGGCGTCACGGCGTCGTCGGCAGCGACGCAGGAATGATTGATCGGCCAGCTGGCCAGTCGCCAGCTGGCCTCTCGTTGTGTGACTCCGCTCTCGACCTGCCAATTTGTGTCACCTCGCGCGTGCGCATGAGTTGGCAATTCCGTGGCAGGGCTCACGCGTGCGTATTCCTTCTACTGCTAGGATTTTTCGGGGTTACCGCGGATTTCAAACATTGATCGTGTCGGAGAGCAGCATCAAGCCCGTGCGCGTTTTGCATCTCGTCAGCTCGGAAGGCGTGACGGGCCCGGCGCAGCAGGCGTTGTTCATGCCGATGCTCACGCGCATGCCGAAAGCGCGCGTCAAGCCGCTCGTCATCTCGCTCTCGCCGAACGTCGTGCCGGGTGCGGTGCTCAGACAGAACGGCGTTCCGGTGTACGACGCCGCGTTGTCGAAGCGCCGGTTCTCGCTGGCCGCTTTCGGTCAGTTGCTCAAGACGGTTCGCGCATTCCGCCCCGACGTCATCCAGGCCTGGGGACACACGGCGCAGATCGCCTCGTCCTGGCTGCGCGGCCGGTGCGATTGGGATGCGAAGCTGATCTGGTCGGTTGCAAACACGATGCCGCTGCCGCGCAAGGCCGGCATGATCGATCGACAGAAGCTCAAGTGCGCAGCGACATTGTCCAGGCGCGTCGATCGTATCGTCTATGCGTCCGAGGCGTCCGCGTCCGCGCATCGGCGCGTCGGCTTCCCGGACGGCGGACACGCCGTCGTTCCGTTGGGCGTCGATCCCACGCGCTTCAAGCCCGATTTTGCGAGCCGCCGCAAGACGCGCGAACAGCTGGGCCTGGCGAACGATGCGTTCGTCATCGGCATGATGGCGCCGTTTCAACCCGAGTACGACTACCCGACGCTGCTGAAAGCGGTGGGCGAGCTGATCAAGACGAATCCGCAGGTGAGCGTGCTGCTCGCCGGTCACGGCGTGCAGAAAGGCAACGGCCCGCTCATGGCGCTGGTCGGCGGCGGAACGCTCGGCACGCGCACGCAATTGCTCGGCGAGTGGTCCGATCTCGCCGCGTTCTTCAATGCCTGCGATATCGCCTGTTCGAGCGCGCTCACCGACAACGCGCGCATGCCGCTCGTGATCGCCATGCTCTGTGGCGTGCCATGCGTCGCGACGGGCATGGGCGCGCAAGGCGAAGTGATCGGCCAGCATGGCGTTGCCGTCGAGCCGGGCAGCCCGGCCGCCTTGATTCGCGGCATCACACGCATCATGCAGCTGCCGCAGGATAAGCGCGTGTCCATGGCCCATGGCGCGCGCAAACACGCGCTCACGCAATTCGCGTCGATTCGTTCGCTACAGAAATATCTGCAGCTGTACTACGACCTGGTCGGCCGCGAGCTCGAAGCTGCGAGCTCGGTGCCGGCGCCGAAGATCGACGCGGCGATTCCGGCTCCGAGACCTGAGGATCTGGAACCGTCGCAGCCGGCCGCGAAACCGAAGACGAATCGCACGGTGGACATGTACGACCTGGCCGATCCGGATTCTCTCGAAGCGCGCGATACGCCCTCGACTCACGCGCCGACGTTGAAGCCGAACGATGCCGACGTGCTGCACCTGTTCGAAACGTCGATGGCGAAGCAGGCGAACGCGCATGCTTCGCCGATGTCCGAGCGGGCGCGCGGCGTGCCCGAAGATCACGAAGACTTGCTCGCACCGGAGGTATTGCAAGCCAGTGTGAGTGAACCGGAGCCGATGTCATCGCCGGTGATGGTCGAGGCCGCCGCGAGCTCGCCCGCAACGTTGCCCACGACGCTGGCCGCTGAGCCGGCCACTGAGCCTGTGATCGCTCCGAAAGCGCCGCCGCTCGTGGACACGACGATCACGGTCTCCATGAAGGTGAGCCTCGATGCAACCGGCACGCTCGAAATCCCGCCGGAGATGATTTTCGCGCCGGCCCCGGTGGCCAAGTCGCCGACGATGGCCGTCGATGGGCCGCTCAATCAAAAGGACGCCGCGGCCGCGGCGTCGGATTCGAAACAGAGCGAGGCGCAGCAGCTCGACTTGTTGGGCGATTCAGCGCCGAAAATCGCTGCGGGCTAGGGAAGCGGCGTCGCGTGCGAGCGCTTCGATCGCTTGCCAATCGCCCGCACGAATCCGCTCGCTCGGCGCGACCCAGGACCCGCCCACGCAGGCGACGTTCGGCAAGGCGAGGAACTCGGGCGCCGTCGCGCGTGAAATCCCGCCCGTCGGACAGAAAACGACATCCGGAAACGGACCGTGCAGCGCCTTCAACATGCCGACGCCACCGGCTGGTTGCGCAGGAAACAACTTGAAGGCCGTGAAGCCCCATTCGAGTCCCGCGATCAGCTCGGACGGCGTCATGATCCCCGGCAGCAGCGGGAAGCCGGCATCACGGGCGGCTTGGGCGAGCGCCGGCGTCAGGCCGGGGCTCACGCCGAATTTCGCGCCCGCGTTCGCCGACTGCACGAAATCGCCAGGCTTCGCCAGCGTACCGACGCCGACGACGGCCTCCGGCACCGCTTTGCCGATCGCCTCGATCGCGGGCAGTCCAGCGCTGGTGCGCAACGTCACTTCCAGGACGCGCAAGCCGCCGGCGCACAACGCGCGCGCGAGCGGCACGGCATGCTCGAGCTTCTCGATCGTGAGCACGGGAATGACGGGAGCGAGCGTCAGGAAGGTTCGGATCGACATGGGCTGACTCACGATCTGTGCATGCACGACATCGCGCCGGTTTCCGCATCGCTTGCGACCGCGCGAAAGGTCGCGAACAGCTCGCGGCCGACGCCGGTGTCGTGGCGCGAGCGATTCGGCTCGGCGGCAGTGCGTTTCGCGAGCGTCTTGGCCGCGACGTGCGCTTCCAGTACGCCTGCGTAGCTGTCCAGCCGGATGACGTCGCCGTCGACCAGCTTCGCGAGCGGACTGCCGGCCAGCGCTTCGGGCGTCACGTGGATCGCGGCGGGCACGGCGCCGGAAGCGCCCGACATGCGACCGTCGGTGACGAGCGCGACACGAAAGCCCTTGCCCTGCAATGAAGTGAGCACGGGCGTGAGCTGATGAAGCTCAGGCATGCCGTTCGCACGCGGACCTTGAAAGCGCACGATGACGACGCAGTCGCGATCCAGATCGCCGTTGCGAAACGCCGCCATCACCTCTTCCTGATCGTCGAACACGCGCGCGGGCGCCTCGACGATACGATGCTGCGCTTGAACCGCGGAGGTCTTGATGACCGCGCGGCCGAGATTGCCGCGCAACAGCTTGAGCCCGCCATCGGCGCTGAATGGATTGCCGATCGGCCGCAGCACGCTTTCATCGCCGCTGGTCGCCGGCGCGGCACGCCACGCCAGTCCGTTCGGCGACAGCCACGGCTCTTCGGTGTACGCCGCGAGCCCGCGTCCGGCCACCGTCGTCGTGTCGGCGTGCAACAGCCCGACGGACAGCAGCTCACGGATCAGAAATCCCATGCCGCCCGCGGCATGGAAATGATTCATGTCCGCCGGGCCGTTCGGATAGATGCGCGCGAGCAAGGGAACGATTTCGGACAGATCGCTGAAGTCGTCCCAGTTCACGACGATGCCTGCCGCCGCCGCCATCGCAACGACGTGCATGGTGTGATTGGTCGAGCCGCCGGTCGCATGCAGGCCGACGATGGCATTGACGATGGCGCGCTCGTCGAGCGTGCGTGCCATCGGCAGGTATTCGTTCCCGATCGCAGTGATGCGTGCGACCCGCCGCGCTGCCGCGCTCG
>JRYD01010845.1_pt1 | contig 10334 bp, 9 predicted proteins | sample 235311 | NCBI WGS metagenome assembly JRYD01 (sample SAMN03074213, study PRJNA261472) | activated sludge metagenome | biome: Common Effluent Treatment Plant; feature: Wastewater; material: Activated sludge; isolation source: activated biomass in a lab-scale reactor treating industrial wastewater at...
CCACCGTGACATCAAGCGCGGTGGTAGGTTCGTCCATGATTAGCAACGCGGGATCATTAAGAAGGGCCATGGCGATTACCACTCGCTGTTGCTGCCCGCCTGAGATCTGATGGGGATAAAGATTCATTACGCCTGCCGGATCGGGCATGTAAACACGATTCAGCATATCAATGCAACGCTCGGTTGCTTCGTTCACGCCAAGGCCTCGATGGACAGTGAGGACTTCCCGCATCTGGTCGCCCAATCGCATGGACGGGTTCAATGATTGCAGCGGGTCCTGATTGACCATGGCGATTTGAGCGCCAAGAAGTCGCCGAAAATCATTGCCCGGCATACCACTGAGTTCCTGACCCTGAAACCTAATGCGGCCGCGCTTGATATAGCCGTTAGCGCCCAGGAAGTTGACGATCGACCAGGCGACAGTGCTCTTGCCACAGCCGGATTCGCCGACAATACCAAAAGACTCACCGCGAGCGATAGTGAAGGACACATCCTGGATGGCCTCCACCTCCCCACCGCGAACCTTGTAGGCGACGGTCAACTCCTCTACCTCCAGCACCGGCACATTCCTCTCGATCATAAGCGTGACATCTCTTTATTACTTTTGATAACGAGTAAGCTCCTCGCGAAGACCATCGGCCAGCAGGCTGAGGCCGATCACCAGAGTTGATATGGCCAGCGACGGCCATATCACCCCCCAAGGTGAGGAAAACATGAATCGGCGGGCATCATTGACCATTGACCCCCAATCCGGGTCGGGTGGCGGCAAGCCGAGGCCCAGGAAGCCAAGCGTGCCGATAGCGAAGATAGCATAGCCGACGCGCAGCATCGCATCGACCAGAAGCGGTCCGCGCGCATTAGGCAGGATCTCGTGGAACAGGATGTACCAACGGCTTTCACCCCTCGTCTCGGCCGCTCGTACATAATCTCGCGTACTGATGTCCATGGTCAGGCTGCGAGCCAGACGAGCCACCCCAGGCGCGCCGGTGATGGCGATGGCGAAAATAACCACGAGGTCGCCGCGGCCGAGGGCGGCGATGACCACCATATAGAGGACGATGCTGGGGAAAGCGACGAACGCATCGAGAATCTGCATGATGCCCTGATCCCACCATCCGCGCCGATAGCCGGCGAGTTGGCCCAGAAGCGTACCCAGCGCCAGCGACACGAGAACGCCCCAGACCGCCACGCCGAGTGGGATTGAGATGGTCTGGTCGTCGACTGAGATGCGTGTTTTCAATAATACGACCTGTGTGCCGACCATGAGNNACCATCAGCAGGCCGAGCATTGCGATTCGGGATTCCCATATTATCGACGCCTTCTCCGAAAGTATTTGCCGGAGGGATGGTTTCGATGAAGAGCCGTTTGGCTCAATTGTGGTCATGTTCGAGGTCCTTCCTGCCATGCTCAGGCATACCGTATGCGCGGATTCAACAAGGCATAGGCAAAGTCGCCGAGGAGACGTGTACCTACCGCCACCATGACGAGGATCATCGCCGCCGCTTCGATAGCGTTAAAATCGCCGAACATGGCGGCGTCATAGATATACTGTCCCAAGCCGGGAAAGCCGAAGATGACCTCGACCACGACCAGCCCGCCGATCAGCCAATTAACATGGAGCATAATGATTGTGATCGGTGTCAAAAGCGCGTTGCGCAAAGCGTGTCGAAAGATGACCCNNAGCCACCCCATGCCGCGCAGCCTGCCGATCGCCACGCCGTGGGACGAGACCTTCAACGTCGGTCTCGACACCGGCACGCCGATCGACGACCAGGACTACCAGGTGCCGTTCCGCTTCACCGGCAGGATCAACAAGCTTGGGTTTTCAATAAGGGCATCGGGTGAGGTGAATATCGCCACGGCCGGCACGACCTTGAGCCAAACACCAAAAATGAGTATGAAAATTATACCGGTTACAAATTCAGGGGTAGCCGTCAAGGCCAGCCCTGTTGTCGAGATGATCCGGTCGATCAACCTGCCCTCGTTCGCTCCGGCGATAATCCCGAATAACAAGGCTAAAGGCATGACAACGGCAAAGGCGACGGCCGCCAGCACGATCGAATTGCGCAGGCGAGGAAGTAACGTCGCCGAGACCGGCCGGCCTGTTTGGAGTGACTGGCCGGCGTCGCCACGCAACAACCCTTTGCGCAAAGGGATGTATTGGCTCGGACCATCCCCCGCGCGGCGCATTCCACTCTTCGTAAGCACCCAAACCTCAGCGCCCTGGCCACGCACCCATTTGACAGCGTTGTTCTTGTTGTCGACACCCCAAAAGAATTGGGCCCCGTTTTCGTCTGTTCGCCATTCGATATCGGCCGATCCGTTTGTTATCGTGCCGTCGGGCTGCCGCCAGGTAGCAACCAGTTCATCCCCCTGCAGTCGCCATTGGGTCGGGGTTCCATTGTAATCCACCCACCATACTTGTTCGCCGGTTATGTCGTTGCGGGTGGTGATGAGCGGCCACCCAATTCGCGTTTCCGCGCGTTGGTCGCTGCCGATCAGCCAATCCAGGTATCGTTGCCAGGGTGGCGCATCGAGACCTAGCTGGAGGCGGTAGGAGGCCCGTTGTTCCGGTGTGGAAAACACGCCCAGGATTTTAACGGTCACGTCACCGGTGCCGATGTCCAAAAAGAGCCAAAGCAGCACTGATACGAGAAACATCGTCACAAAGGAGGATATGGCACTGCGAATGAGATATCGAGCCACGAAGAATCTCCCTTCCGGCAACCCCTACAACGTCCTATCATACACCTCATAGTAGAAGTCAAAGGCTGTCGGATGGGCCACGATGCCCTCGAACCGTTCATGAGTGATGTTCCAGACCTTTTTCCAGAAGCTATTGCCGATCGGTCCGCGGTCCTGCATGATGCCCTCGATGGAGCACATGATTTCGCGACGAGCTTCCACATCGAGCGTGGCCTCGGCCTGACGCAGCAAAGCCTCGAACTCAGGGTCAACCCAGCGCGTTTCGTTCCAGGCTCCGATGCCGTCTTTGGTGTAAGCCAGGGCCAGCACCATCGTGCCCAGTGGTCGATGCGTCCAGGCAGTGATCCCCAGCGGAACCTCCGTCCAGCGATCCCAATACCCGTCCGGTTCGGTGATATCCAGTTCGATATCGAAGCCGGCAGGCAAGGCCAACCCCTTCAATGCCTGGGCGACTGCAGGCTCATTCTGATCGTTTTTAGTGGACAAAACAACCTTGATCGGCAGGTCGATTCCCTTCTCGGATGCATATTCCTCCATCAAGGCCCGGGCGCCATCCGGATCGTAGGGAGGAATCGGCCGTCCACAATATTCCGGATGAATCGGCGCAATATGAGCATCGATGGACAGATCGCCTTCCCCGAAGTAGGCAAGCTGCAGAATTCTGTCCCGATCTTGCGCCATCTTCAGGGCGGAACGGACGCGATTATCATCCCAGGGTTCCAGATCGACGCGCATTCGCAAGACGAGAGACTGAGCAGTGCTAACGGTGCGCGTCACCAGACCGGGCACGTCCTTCAAGGCTTGCCAGTCCGACGGCCGCGGGTCATGGAGCGAATCGACCTGGCCCGATTTCAAGGCGGCGGTACCGGCATCCCGGTCGGTCGAGACGTAGATCACTTCATCCAGATAGGGTAGCGTCAGGCCGTCAGCGCCTGTTCGCCAATAATCTTCCCGGCGACGAAAGGTGGCGCGCTCGCCTTCTGCATACTCTTGCAGGAGAAAAGCGCCCGTACCGACAGGTTGTCGCACGATATCGCCGCCGAAATTGCGGTGCAAAATAACCGCCGGGTAGTGGAAAAGATGCTCCGGGACACCGATGTTGGGTGTTTGAAGGTGCAGCCGGACGTGATAATCATTCACCTTCTCTACATCGTGAATCCCGTTGAGATAGGATAGCAGGCCCAGCATCGACGAACCGACGTCAGGATTCAACCACTCGCCGAAGGTGAACATGACGTCATCGGCCGTCATGGCATCGCCGTTATTAAAGGTCACTCCCTGCTTGAGATACAGATCCCACGTTTTAACATCCTCACTGGCCTTCCAGCGCTCGAGCAGATAGGGGCGCGTCAGGTTGTCGCTGCCCGTCTCTGTCAGATACTCGCAGACCTGACGGACGATATTCGCGCCTTCCAGCCACGATAGACGGGCGGGATGGTCCAGTAACTGCAGTTGCATTGACTTGACGAGGCGCCCGCCACGTCGGGGGCCAACTGTCTGCCCGCCTTCGGCCACAGTGCTTTTCCTGGTCGGAGCGGCTGTGGGGGTCATTCCAGTCATGGCTGTTGGACCGGCACAGGCGGAGATGAGCATGGCCGTAGCGGCCGACATCCCCAGGAGCGTAGACAAATGCAAAAACTCTCGCCGTGAGATTCCTCCCTGCTCAAGCTTGGTATAAGCGTCGGGGATAGCGGGATGAATTTTTTCCATCGCCTTTTTTGAAACATTCCAGTTCTTCATTGTTGTCTCCTATGATGCCCTCAAACCCATCCCGTAATGGGCGTGCAATAATCAAGTATATGGGTGAGGATATTGTAGCCATGACGGCCGCAAAGTGGGACAGAATCGCGACAATTAGTGGGAAAACTATTACGGGAACATATTATCATGAGGCTCTCCGCCCGAATAACAGGATTTTGAAGTGGTCGATGCCGGGACTATAATGACTTATCCAACGTCCTCGATGATATGGGACGTCAACCACCCTCTCATGGAATCGAACTGCTTTGTCTGACCAAACATCCACTGCTTTCATCCTCTGTGGCGCCCTGGCAAGAGAAGTGATGGCCATTATCAAGCGCCATGAATGGCAAGTGGATGTGTATGGCATACGGGCTATCGACCATATGGTTCCGGAACGAATCGCCCCTGATGTAGCCCGCAAGTTCGAAGCCATTCGTTCCCGCTATCAGCATATCCTTGTCATTTATGGGGATTGCGGCACGCGCGGGGCACTCGATGAATTTCTATCTCAACACAACCTGGAACGAATCGAAGGCCCGCATTGTTACGAGATGTACGGCGGGCCGCAGTTTCAGGAGATGATGGATGAAGAACCGGGCACTTTTTTTCTGACTGATTTTCTGGTCCGTGGATTCCGTGGCACTGTTTGGCACGGGCTGGGATTGGATCGATACCCGGAATTGCTGGATGAATATTTTCGCAACTACAAGCGCCTTGTCTATCTGAACCAGATGGAAGACGCGGAGTTGATCGCCAAAGCCGGCGAGATCGCCATTACGTTGGGATTGCCGCTGGAGATCAGGCATTCAGGCTACGGCCTCCTGGACCAACGTCTGTGCGACTGGATGGAGCGCCATGGACTACACCATGAACAAGGTTCAGTTTAATAAAACCAGCCTATCCACGACTCGGCTGGGATTGGGGCTGGCCGCGCTCGGTCGGCCTGGGTATATCAACCTGGGCCACGCGGCCGATCTGGATCATGAGTATGATCCCGCGGCGATGGAATCCCACGCTCACGCCGTGTTGGACGTGGCTTGGGAGCATGGTATTCGCTACTTCGACGCAGCCCGATCCTACGGTCGGGCCGAGGAGTTCCTGGCGTCGTGGCTCAAATCGCGAAATTTTCGCCCGGAAGATGTCGTAGTCGGTTCGAAATGGGGCTATACCTACACGGCCGAATGGCGCATTGACGCAGAGAAACATGAGGTGAAGGACCTTACCTTGCCCGTGTTCCGGCGGCAGATCGCCGAAAGCCGTGCATTATTAGATCCCTATCTCAGACTATATCAGATCCATTCGGCCACGCTAGAAAGCGGAGTTCTCGATGATCGCGCATTATTGGACAGTCTGGCAGAACTCAGAGACACAGGAATGGTGATCGGCCTGTCTCTAAGCGGTCCGGGACAGTCCGATACCTTGCGCAAAGCTATGTCCATTCGGATCGGCGGTTCGCCCCTGTTTGGTTCCGTCCAAGGGACATGGAACTTGCTGGCACAGGAGGCGACCGGGGCGCTCCAGGAGGCTCATGATTCAGGCATGGGGGTGATCGTCAAGGAGGCATTGGCTAACGGTCGTCTGACCTCGCGAAATGATACTCCCACGTTTGCCGAGAAGCGTCTTGTCCTGGAACGTCTGGCGGCAGAGAAGGGGACAACCATCGACGCCTTGGCGCTGGCAGCCGTGCTGGCCCAGTCGTGGGCAGATATTATCCTCAGCGGTGCCGCTCAGGCTCGGCATCTTGAATCCAATCTCAAGGCACTCGACGTCGAGTGGGACAATGAGATGGATAAGCAACTGCCGTTATTCGCGGAGCCGGCCGAGGAATACTGGCGGGCCAGAAGCCGGATGAACTGGAATTAGGTCCCGGTTTCCGAAGCGCTTTCGGTTATTGGCTCAACCGCAGGTTGATCATTCGGAGAGATGGCCGGTTGTTTATATTTTGGCGGACGAGAAACAGGGAGCGAACCTGGCTGAGTGGGCGGGATTACATCCGGGGCGGAGGCGAAGTGGGATGCGCTCGGCCGATCAACCTTGGTCACCGATCGGGCTTTGGATAACGCTTGTGTCGTCACCTCGGCATCCGTCAGATCGACATCTGTCAAGTCCGCACCGGTTAGATTGGCGTTATTGAGGTTGGCCCATCTTAGATTCGCTCTCGACAGATCGGCTCGGCTGAGGTCGGAATCACCCAAAATGGCGCCTCGAAGGATAGCGCCGCGCAAGTTCGCACCACGCAGCTGAGCCGCGCGCAGATCCGCACCGCTCAGGCCAGCCTCCTCCAGAACACCCCGATTGAGTATCGCCCGGCTAAGGTTGGCGATGCTGAGGTTGGCACGGCTCAGATTGCAACCCGTCAAATCGGCACCGCTGAGAGAGACCCGTCCCATGATGGCATCGGTCAGACTGGCCCCAATTAATATCGCCCGATTCATCGTTGCACCGCGCAAGTTGGCCAGATTCAAATTCGCGTCGCTCAGTTCGGCATCGGTCAAATCGGCCTCGCTGATGATTGCCCCGCCGAGTTGTGCATTGTTTAACTTGGCTCCGATGAGTGTGGCGCCCGCCAGATTCGCACCGCTCAGGTTAGCATCAGTGGCGTTCACTTCGGACAAATTCGCTTTACCGAGGTTCGCCAGGCTTAGATTTGCCCCATCCAGAATCGCACCGATCAGAATCGCGCCATTTAGTTTGGCATTCTTCAGAATAGCACCAGTCAGATCGGCGCCGCTCAGATCGGCTTTGGAAAGATTGGCATCTGAAAGATCTGCCTGACGAAGGTCGGCCGCGACAAGATCAGCCCTGGTGAGAATTGCGCCTCGGAGATTGGCCTCGCTCAATCCAGCATTGCTTAACGTTGCACCACGCAAATAGGTTTCACTCAGATCAGCGCGAGTCAGGTCGGCCGAATCCAGATTGCTTTCACGCAGATCAGAAGCAGGCATGACGACTTCCGCCAACCGCGCCAATCTGAGGTCGGCATTTCTCAGGTTAATGCCGGGCATTGGAATCCCGGCGATTTCCATACCACCCAGTTCAGCCGCCTGGAGATCGACGATCGGTTCCCCTGCTTTCAGGAGAGCCGATTCATAAAGGAACCGCACGATCTGGCCTCGCCCTTCCCCATTCAGATTGCGAAGGATGGTCAAGGAATGGGCGCGAGCGACTCTTGTTGTTTCGCTATCGGCCGCAGCTTGCCGCAGATTATGATTCAGTAACAAGTCGGTCATGCGGTCCAGGTAGCTTTCGACCATCACTCGCTCATCGCCAAGGCGAGCGATATCCAATTGTGTGCGACGCCAGGTCACCGTGAGCCAAAGCGCAGCCCCAATGAGCAGGACTGGAATCAACATGAGGCCCAGCATATTTACCAGGGCCANNATTATGACCAAAACGACGAGAAGAGCAGCAACCGTCCGGCGAGGGGATACCCTGATGGAACGATAGAATTGGACGATGTTTGTCTTGAATGAGTCATTCATTGGGGTGCCTGCATTATTTCTCTGGAAGAGCCTCCTGAAACCCCACCGGTAGGATAATAGAGGATCGGGTACAAGGAGACGATAGGCAATATGGCTAATTCATGGGAACCCATTGGTCCAATAAGCTCTTCATACCATGACGAATCATCTCGGCATCGGCCGCATTGGGCGACTTCTGGAGATAGGCATTCAAATAATGAGCCGCTTGTGGAAGACGGCCTTGATGATAATAAACCAATCCCAGATCGCGCAAGTGTTCCGGTTCATCGGGTCGTGTCTGACGAATAAGTTGGATTACGGCTGCTGCACTGGCCCATGAAGAGGATGATACATAATCAGAACGCAGATTAGCCAGCATTCGTGTCAGGATGTCCCTGGCTGATGCCGGCGCGAACCAAACCGCTTCCAAAGGGCCTTCATAGCCCAGCGACAGATGAATGAGTTGGGCGCAGTCTGTCAGATCGAGCCGGCGGCCGCCATGGAAGGGATCAAGCCATATATCGGTCACACCCTCGCGAATCCCGACAATAAAATGGCCGGGCAGGTTGATGCCGAAGGCCGGTATCCCCAGACGAGTGGCGATGTCGATATAGATGACCGAGAGAGAGATGGGGCTGCCCAACCGCCGGTCAAACACATCATTGAGAAAGTTGTTGCGAGGATCGTCATAGTCGGCCGTGTTGCCCCGGAAACCGGCACCTTCGAACAATAATGAGGACAGGTGCTCGGCCTGAAGACCAATGGAATCGCTTTGGCTGACGAAATCCGACGCCTCTTCACTTAATTCGTGCAATTCAGCCATATAGGCCGACACAGACAGATCCGGATAAGCGATGGCCCGGGCAAATTGTAGCGCGGCACGGGGCACATTGATTTCCGCTAATTGCAGTTCGTCACGATACATCCATTTGCCCATATTCTACATTATGAGCCATCCATGCTCATTTGCCAACTGGAACCATGCTATAATCCCGAGCGATGTATGTGGAAATTCATTTGGAAGACATTGTTCGGCTTCGCAAGAAACATCCCTGCGGAAGTGATGAATGGGAAGTCGTTCGTCTGGGCGCCGATGTCGGCCTGGTTTGCCGTGGCTGCCGGAGGCGCATTCTGTTGCCTCGTGGTGAATTCAATAAACAACTCAAATCAATCATATCCCCATCTGAAAAGCGCGAATAAATGACAGCGATTCTGGTCGCTCTGCACATTGCCAGCATAAGCGGACTGGCCTTATATGGGTTGCTGGGGTTTCTGACTCTTGGCTTGTTTCTGCGCGTTCGCGACCGCACGTACGTCATTCCGCCTCTTCCGGAGGCTGATCTCCCGTCGGTGACGGTTCAACTGCCGATCTATAACGAACGAGAAGTTGTTCAGCGTCTCATCGCGGCGGTTGTTGCCCTGGATTATCCACGCGACAAGTTGGAGATTCAGGTGCTGGATGATTCCATTGACGAGACAGTCTCTCTGGCAGCCGCTTGTGTCAGGGCTTACCAGGCGCGGGGCTACAATATTCAGCTGCTGCATCGAAACGATCGGCACGGGTTCAAGGCCGGGGCGCTCCAGGAATCGTTGCAGCAATCCCGGGGCGAATTGATCGCCATTCTGGATGCCGACTTTATTCCCGCCCCTGATTTTCTGCGGCGGGTCGTCCCCTACTTCCTGGATGATCCCCGGATCGGCGCGGTTCAAGCGCGCTGGGGTCACCTGAACAGGGGCGACTCGGAGTTGACAAGCGCGCAGGCGGTCGCGCTCGATAAACATTTCGCCGTGGAACAATTGGTGAGGCACCGGGCGACGTTGTTTCCAAAATTTAACGGCTCCGCCGGCGTATGGCGAAGAGCCTGCATCATCGATGCGGGCGGCTGGCAGATCGATACAGTTTGCGAGGACCTGTGCCTCAGCACCAGAGCCGTATTGGCGGGTTGGAAGTTTCATTTTGCCGATGACGTCGTGGTTCCGGCGGAGCTTCCGGCCACGGTATTGTCCTACAAGGTACAGCAAGCCAGATGGGCCATGGGGGCGACGCAATGTATGGTTAAATACGCGCGGCAAATCCTGCATGCTGAACAACAAACTTTTCTAGCACGCATCTACGCCCTGCTCTCCATGTCAGCCTACCTGACCCATCTCCTGTTCCTGATTCTCCTCCTGGTCCAATTACCGCTTCTGATCGCCGGCGTTCGCCTGCCTTCCTGGCTGTTTCTTTTTAGCATCATCGGCCTCGGCCAACCAATCCTTTTTATTCTCGCCCAACACGAGTTGTACCATGATTGGCTGCAACGCATGCGCCACTTTCCTACGTTGTTGCTTGTGGCCATCGGCCTGGCACCCTCCAATTCATGGGCGGTGATCAATGGTGTGCTACGACGTGATTTCACATTTGAACGCACTCCGAAAGGCCC
>JRYD01008384.1_pt1 | contig 10317 bp, 6 predicted proteins | sample 235311 | NCBI WGS metagenome assembly JRYD01 (sample SAMN03074213, study PRJNA261472) | activated sludge metagenome | biome: Common Effluent Treatment Plant; feature: Wastewater; material: Activated sludge; isolation source: activated biomass in a lab-scale reactor treating industrial wastewater at...
CAATGCTGAATTGTTTATCTGAAACTGCACAGTCAACAGATAAACAATTCAGCATTGCCCATGTAGGCACTATGGTAAAAACACGAAACCCTGAAAGCTTATGGAAGGCATTGCAACAGCTTTTAAAGGAGGAGCCTTCTTTAAAGGAACACCTTCAGATAAAGTTAGTAGGTAAAGTAGATGCTGTGGTAAATAGTTCTTTAGAAAATAACGGGTTGCTTCCTTTTGTTTATCGAATAGACTATATTCCTCATGATGAAGTAGTGCGGGTACAACAACAATCGCAGTTGTTATTGCTTGTAGTCAACAACACTCCCAATGCCAAAGGTGTTTTAACAGGAAAATTATTTGAATATTTGGCAGCAAAGAGACCAATATTATGCATTGGCCCAACAGATGGTGATGCTGCAACCATTATCAATGAAACACAAAGTGGACATTGTGCAGGCTATGAGGATGTGACCCATATAAAAACCATCATCAAAGAATATTTCAGAAGCTTTCTATCCGGAGAGTTAATGTCTGATGCAAAAAATATAGAAATTTACAGTCGTAAAAATTTAACAGAGAAGTTATCGGAGGTTTTAAACAACATTACTTTAAACAAATAATTTTTCAATGTTGCACCATAAATTTTAAGGTTTCTGTGATAAGGTCTGTCTTAACAGGCACGTTTCTTAAATCGGTATTAGCATCGCAGCCGTTCTCTGCTATGCGTGAAGCCAGCGCTTCTGCCTCATTTGGATAAACACCTCTGATAGTTTTAAAAGTATATTCTTGCGGAAACACAAAGTTACTTGCTGTGATGGTAGCCTCGCTGGGGTTATATATTTCTTTTTCTGTTGGGTTGATGATGTTTAAATCGGTGTTTTGGTCTATAAAGTAACTGTGGCGGATGCCGGGTTTTGTAACAATTTGATTTTGTTGGTTTTTTTCGTACCCTGCTAAATAATTACCTTCTGCAGATCTTAATGGCGCTGAAATATAACTATAGCATGGATAATAAAAACTTGGGTTAACTGCATTAGGTGTCCATACATTAAAAAGAGACCCTATTTCTACAGGCACTGCAAATGATGGATTTGATACACACGCTGATGTTGGATTAATTTCCGAATGTTTAAAATAATTAATTCCTCCATCACTGATTACAATATGGTTATCGTAAACTGATTCATCATATCCTAAATATAACGTTTGGCTAGGGAGGTCTATCTCGTTTTGATTTTTTATTAACATAGGATAAAAAATGACATCATAATTTTCCGGACCTGCCTGCACAGCATTGGTTGCAAAAAACGGATAATACCGCATTCTTCCTCTTGAATTGTCGTAATAAAAACTAAATTGGCCAATAATATTATTTTCATTAGGTGGGTAGTCGCAATGTGCATATACAGTGTGCTTAATGACTGAGTGTGGTATTGCTCTTCTATAGGGTGTATTTAATTGGCTTCCGTGGTAACAACTAGTTACCAATGTATTTGCCACTGGAGATCCTCCTCCACTCTGTCCACCAGAGTATCCACAACTAGCGAACTTTACCATTCCACTAGAATTCATTAAAATTGTAGGGTTACTGTTGTAATACCATCCAGAGTCAGCAACATTGTAGGTAAAATGACCTGACAATTCGTTGGGCATTGTTAATTCTCTGACTGGCGTTTGACTACATGCATTATTAGTATAGGCACATTCGTTAACAAATGGAAAAGAAACCAATGCAAGCCGAAAACTAAAATTCAAAACACCGCTGCTTGAACACTGGTTAACAGGGAGTGTATTATTTATGAAATTATACCAATAGTTTTCTTCCATACTAATTTCGTACTCTCCATTATAATATGTCTGATTGTGAAACAAAATATAGGGTGCCTGATCAGTTTGTACATATAATGGATTGCCTATGCTGGCCATTGATGGATGATTATTTGCTGTATATGGAATATAAGGATTAATCAAATCTTGTGCACTTACGGGATTAACAATTAAATTAATTACCAATAAATAAAATACATTTCTCATAGCTTTACTATTTTAACATACAATTGACTATTTTCATTAAACACTTTGACAATATACATTCCTTTGGCAAATTGGCTCAAATCAATACTTTGATTATCGCATCGAATATTTTCTGACATGATGATATTTCCATTTAGATTCAATACTTCAAATTTCCATTTACTAGTGACATCACTTACCTTAATGAAAAAATTCTCCAGAACTAAAGTCGGTTGCACTTGGATTCCTATTTCCAAATTGGAGTCCAATTTACCTGTTGAAGTTTTACATATTATAGAATTGCTAGTGAAATAACTACTACTGTAAAATTGTATAGTTGAATCTAAACTCGCCAACAAAGTGTCAGTAATCAAATCATTGGTAATTTCATCTGAACCTACTATTTCAGGGCTTGTAAAAAATGGCACAGCTAAGTTAAGACAATTTGAATGCCCCAAACTATCGGTTTTAAAAAGGCAAAGATGCGCACTATTAGATTTCCACAAAGGCAAAAAACCTATAAAGCCAGTGTCATTGTTTGACTTAATAATTGCTTCTAATGGATATGAAAGAGCATAGCCATTGGCTTGTGCCATACTGTTAACCCATTGTATTTGGAACAAACTATCACATTTGATTAAAAACTGACCTGCATCAAAGACAATATTACGTTCATCAAATGTCAAAGTGTTGAATGTTTGTGATCCATAAGTTTCATCACCAAACCTAGTTGAATAAAGTTCGTTACCCATGCTATCCAATTGTTGCAAAATAACATCATCTTTACCATTGGTAAATTGGGTTGGATACCACTGTGTTGAAAAAACGTTGAGTATTTCTCCATTATCAAAGACAACAACTTTACCTGCTTGGCACACGCCTTTACCATAAGAAGGTATTGTAGGAAATAATGGGTTGCCAATTCGTTTGAACCACACTATGTTACCTAGCTTATCTAAAGTTGCTACAATTATATCTCTTCTGAATGGGTTAAAAGGTACATTCTGATAATTAATTGTATCCGTAAACATACCTTGTAAAACAAAATTACTATTAATAGTTTCAGTTATGACATTAAATCCAGCTTCACATTTTCCACTATACATTTTACCCCAAATTAATTGCAGATTACTATCTGATTGAAAAACTATGAATCGCCTATCATTAATCGCTAAAGGCGGAATATTTCCATAATTTTTACCTCCACAAAAAGTTAAATTACCATTACTACTTTCGATTACATCAAAAACTCCAATAGAGTCAGATGGCATGATCTTCTTTATTGCAATGACATTACCAATAGAATCAGTTTTAATTATAAAGTTATAACTAGTATAATTAAGCGGATTAAATGCTGCTCCTATACTTAAGAACTGTTTGTTTTTTAACCGAATTGTCTTGGTTAAAGTCAAATTGGAAGAAGAATCTTCAATATTTTTCGCCCAAAGAAAATTTCCTTCATCATCAACAGTTAGAATCAAACCAAATTCCTTACTTGAATTCCATGATGCTCCAAATGCAATATAACCTATATCAAGATTAAAAGCATCATATACTCTTATACTATCGTATACTTTTGAAAAAATTTCTTGCCCTTTCAAATTTATGGAAGTTAATCCCAATAAAATACAGCAGACATATTGTTTCAGATTCATGGTTGGAATACTTTAAGTTAAATCTGGACCTGCAGAACCTCCGGCCGATGTGGGTGTGATATACACATTGCTGCCACTCATGGCATGAAAACCCTCTTTTAAATAAATTACTTCTCCGGCCTGCAAGGTTATGTTACTGCCGCTTTGTGCTATGTAATTTTGCTTTGGAATATCCTGATCGGGGTCAACATTGCTGCCTGCATATATTTCGCGAATGGCTTTATAGTGCAGCGGAAGGGTTTGTGTAATATCACCATTTTGCAAATACTGCACATCGTTGTAGTTGCGCAGCACAGCACCGCTTAAGGTCTGAATTTTAAAACGTGTGTTGGCTCTGTCGAAGCTATGATCTTCTTTGCCATAGTGTGCCGGATAATCGTCAAACTGCAGGGTGGCACCTTGTTTCACATCAAAGGTGCAGTCAAACAGGCGCACACAATTCTGCACCGTTAGCTTGCTGTTGTTTTCAAGGTAATAGCGCGAGGCATACAGATGCTGCGTTGCCGGTAGTGCCGACAGCGGAAAGTTAATGGCATCGGTTGTGTTTTCTGTGGTAAGGTCTGTCTTAACAGGCACGTTTCTTAAATCGGTATTGGCATCGCAGCCGTTCTCTGCTATGCGTGAAGCCAATGCTTCTGCCTCATTTGGATAAACACCTCTGATAGTTTTAAAAGTATAATCCTGCGGAAACACAAAGTTGCTTGCTGTGATGGTAGCCTCGCTGGGGTTATATATTTCTTTTTCTGTTGGGTTGATGATGTTTAAATCGGTGTTTTGGTCTATAAAGTAACTGTGGCGGATGCCGGGTAAAATGGTAATATTGCTACTACCTGCTAGTTCTGTACCTGCAATTACAGCCCCTTGGCTATTTCTGAGGAAACAACTAGGTAAAGCAAATGGGTTAGACCAAACTAAGTGACTATTTGTTGCAATATCATTATACATTTGTTGGTATCTGACTGTAGTATTCGGATAGTTAATATTATAGTAATTAACCAAATCCTTTGGATTATATAGATCAAGATTAATATCCGGCACATTTGAAACAGAAGGACAACTGTTTGGTGCAACTGTAATCTCATTAAAAGGAAAATAATCTAGTGTACCATTACTCAAGATTAAGTCGTTCCAAGAATTGGTGTATTGATTATCTGAATATAGAACTTCTGGAATAAAAATCACATCCCATGCGTCTAAATTTCCCATATCCTGATTACAAGGTATAAACGGATAATACCTCATTCTGCCTCGTGAAAGATCTGTGTAAAAGGAAAATTTGTTGATAACAGGAAATGTTAAATCCGGTCCGCAGTGAAGTTGTAATGTTGTTTTTATTACACTTTGTGGTATAATATTTCTCTCATTTGGAAAACCGTACAATACTCTAAACGCTCCACTTGACAAAGTATGAGCAGGGCGGTTGCTAGCAGTTAAATATCCTGACGAAAATTTTGAATCAACGAAATTTGCAGGTGTTTTTATAAAAAGTTTATCTGTATTTGTTTGGCTAATAAGCTGTGCAAATTGAAAATAGTTATCAGAAGGCAAATAAGTAAAATGATTTTGATCTTCAACAGGTAAATACATATTTCTTACTTGAGTGCTGCAAGGCGTTTGTTCTGTGCAGTCTCCTGAGCCTACATAAGCACATTCATTATGAAATGGAAACGACACCACCTCATAAAAGTAACTCATAGAAAAAATGTATGGCACTGCAGTGTTAACATTTGAACCTAGTGCAACAACAGGGTCAATAAAAAGTTGATACCACGGAAGTCTGCCAAAATAAATTTCAAATTCTCCTCTGTAGTAACCATTGCCTTGTGGAATTGAATAGATAAAATTATTTTGATAACTTGAGGTTGGATTAATGAAATTATACTTGCTTTGATCTATCAATGAATTGTTATATGCATTGAGTACATTTTGTCCAACAGAATTTGTTGTTGCTAAACATAACATGATAATTATCTTTCTCATTGTTTAATGAATTTATAAGTTTTAAATACATTTTTATTAATATAAATGTTAACAAAATAAATTGAAGGTTTTAAGTAAGTAATATCAATAATATTAGATGACATAACTCTATTTACAATACGTCCTGTTAAATCAAAAATTTGTATAGAATAAACTGTTTTACCACTAACTAAATAAATATAATTATTTGTTATAGTTGGGGTTAATTCATTTTCCTCAGGTTGTGGATTAATTGATGTTGTGGTTTGACAAATGATACTATCTGTTAAAGAAGTAGTATTATTTAAACTAACACTTAATATAGTATCTGAAATGGACAAATTATTCAGTAAAACATCAGCATAAATATCTGTGTTTAAAAATGAAACGTCTTGATTAGTAAGATTGATATTATAAATATACCTACAACCTATATTTGATGTGCTATCTGAAAGAACAATAATTGCATAGTCAAAGCCTTGAGTGACACCAACGATGAGTAACTGATTGTTATCAAATATGCTATTAGAGTAAAGGATACTGACGTTGGGCGAGGTCATCAGCCATATTCGTGAAATAAAGTTGAAATTATTATCAGTTTGTATAAAGCAATTGTGGTTCATAAGTTGCAATATATCGCCATCTGGTCTAATGGTGATTTTATCAACTAAAGCATCTTGCCCGGATACGTTGGCAAATCGTTTACATGCAACTTCATTGCCTTGAGGATCTAGTTTTTGAAGTACATTATCAAAGTCTAAAATACTCCAATACGTTGACTGAAAACTGCTGATTATATTTCCCTGATGGTCAACTTTAACATCTCCACTATATAAATAAGGAATAGTGCTAGGAGATGGACCAAAAGTGCCGGTTCGCTTTGCCCAAATTACATTGCCCGTTGAATCAATGCGTACTATAAATGTATTCAAATCAGGCACTGTAGGTGTAGAGAACGTAATATAAGCCTGTGCCTGTACCACTAATCCATTACCCGGATACTCAGCTATTTTAATTTTATCATTTCCATCTAAATACTGTATTTGATTTTTCCACTTAATATTTAACTCTGTGTCCATAGCAATTAAAAATATCTTTCTGTGAGTTATTGAATCATCAAATCGTTGCGTGCCATATACCACTACATCACCATTACATAGTTGTGCTTGGCTGTATTCAAAATTGGGTATAGACAGACAACGAAAAGAAGCAATATTTAATGCAGAGTCTGTTTTTGCCAACCAGCAATAATTTTTATCGTTATATTTATAATTACCATTAATGATAAGCGAATCGTTGGAAAGCGCAATCGTACTATTAATTGTCAGCTCTCCCGATGTTGTTACAAACTCTTTAATCCATAGTGTATTCAAAGAAGTATCTGTTTTTAAAATAAAAGATGAATATATAGTATTGATAAGGTTAAAACCAATACAGTAATATTTTTCTTCAGCCCGTTCAATTTCTACAAATTTTGATAGACCATTTTGCCCACTTAATTTGAATATCTTCTGCACTATCTGCTGCCCCTTTGCGCAGTAGGTGGAACAACAAAATAGTATGAGTAAAAAAATACTTCTAACCTTCATCATTTTTAGTTTTTACATTATGTGGGTAATTACTGTCTTGTTGTTAGCGGAAAATAATGGAGTTGGCTGTTTGACATACTGCATATATCCCAAATTCGAATAATAGGTAAAGTGACTGTTATCCTCCACAGGTAAAGTCAACTCTCTTTTATGTGTAGAACAATCCGGGTCAGACTCTTCACAAATTGCTCCATTAGAATAGGCACAGTTAATATGAAATGGAAAAGATACCACTTCATAATTATAGGTAACTGTATAAACATAGGTAGGATGTGGGTTTATATTTAAAACAGGCGTAACAAATAAATAATACCATGGGTGTAGTATTAAGCACACTTCAAACTCACCATCAAAATTCTGTGAATTAAAAAATATACCGTTGTTGTAGCCTCTGAAAAACTGGCTATTAAAAATAAAATCACGAGAAAATGAACTTATTTGATTGTTTATATAGAAATCAGACAAATTTATTGGTGGTTGTTTATAAATATTTACAACATCTTGCGCATACAAGTTGAACGATATTAATGCTGTACAAATTGTCAGCTTTAAAAAATACTTAATTCTTTCTAAATAATATTTCATAGGTGGATTAGTTTAAATGATTTTAAATAGCTTTTACTCTTTATTCTCAAAATTAAGACCCCTTTCGGAAGGTGAGATAAATCAACCATTTCAGGTAATGATGCAAAATATTCCAATTTTTGTCCAACTGAATTATATATTTCTGCCATGAAGTGATTGTTCAAAGAAGATTTTATAAATACTTTATTCTTGGTTACTGTTGGAAACACTTTTATTTCATCAAAAATAATTTCTGAAACCACTGTTGATGATAAACAAAGTAAACTGTCCTGTAAAATCCAATTGCTGGAAGCACTTATGGCAACTGTACTATCCAAAACAGTTAAAGAAGTGGTATTTAATGTGTAATATGCACTAGTATTAGGCATAGAAACAGTTTGATAAGGACAGGGAATAAAAGGATATTGATAACACCCGATATTAGACATACTGTCTGTAAGCATAACACTTATTTTTTTACTAGGCATATACTGTCCTAATACAACCGTCTGTCCATTTGTACATATTTGTTGATCTAATATTGTTACTTGATTATTTGATGGAACTATTCGTTTAAAATCTATGTAATTAAGGTTTTGATCTAAAATAAAATTGGTGAAATTGTTTAACCTTAAAATTAAATTTTGATTTTTGATAATCTGCTGACAACTATGAATATTATTTGTAGCATTAGATATCCTTAATGAATTTATTTCATTTCCTAAGCTATCTGTTTTTTGAACAACAATATCATTCTTTGGGCTATTGTTGTAATAAGTAGTATGATAAACATTTACTATTTCATGATTGTCCAAAACAAGTATTTTTCCTGAATGGATACTGCCGTTCCCGGAATATAAGTTAGGTATATTACCTATTCTTTTTGTCCATAATTCATTACCTATGGAGTCAATGCGGATCAAAAGCGTACCACAACAAGGTTCTGTAGAGGACGAATCAATATCGTGATTAACATCAGCTTGCAGAATTAAACCGTTATTACTAAAAAAATCAGCAGAGATAATATCATCCTGAAAACCATAAGCATATTCTTTCCCCCATAAAAAGTTTAAATCCTTATCATAAGTTAATATCTGCATTCGCTCGTCATAGAAACCCGTTATTACTTTTTTACCATACAATACCATCTTCTGCTGTACATCACTCCAGATAATGTCACGAATATAAAAGTTGTTTAGGTCGTGTAAGATCTTTGCAGATATAACAGTTCCACTCCCATCAATCTTGAGTAAAAATGTACTGACCACGATATTAGAAGAATCTGAAATTTTCCCCAAAATTACAATTGTATCAGGCGTAATTTCCTTATGATACCAAAGAAAAACCTTCTGCGTTGGCAGTACAAATTGTCTTGACCAAATCATGTTTAAAGTTGAATCTAACCTTGTCAAAGATGTTGAATTTAACATTGAGGTACTAATAAGGCTGTGAGTAAATAAAAAATCGCCATTTGCAGCTTCAATAATTCTGTTTGGATTGTCCAAATATTGACTCCAAAACATTTTTTGCACCACCTGCTGCCCATTTGCGCAGTAGTGCATCAAACAGACTATTAAAACTAAAAAATAACGGCTCATGGTCTTTGAGATTTGAGCTTTTTGTTCTCTTGTTCTAATTTGCTGATACGCTTCTCCAATGCAATTATATGAAGGTACATCTCTTCAATAGTTTGCTGTTGCAATACCTGCAACTGTCCAATGTTTTGCCCTTCTGATGCCACAATTGCAGCCGGTGCAAATCCTGGCAGGTGTTTATTGCTTTCAACAAATTGTTCTACATCAGATAGGCTTTTTAATTTGTAATTGTCTGCAAAAACATAATCTGGCCAGGATTGTGCCGGATTAACAATGCGCATTTCTCGTACACCAACTGCGCCCTCTACAATCAGTTTATAGTTGCTGATGACATTTAAATCCTGCTGACTGATGCCAATTCCCATTTTACCGTTTACAAGCAGGTTGTTGTTTGCTGTTAAGTCGCCACTGTTGGCTTTGCCAACAAAAACATCTTTGCCACAGTAATAGTTTATCAATAATCTGTTTGAGTTGGGGGCTGAATTGTTTCCCTGCGCCTCAATGATACTGTTGAACCCATCAAAACCCATTTCCAAAATACTTAAAGTGCTAAATGGATTATTATTATTGGTAATAAAATCGTAAAGTTGAATAGTGCCTTTAAATTGATTTATCAATGGCGTGTTTAATGTTGGATTGCAATTGGGGTTTACTGAAAGTAGGTTAACATCAGGGTCGGCACCAAAACTCAAAATATCAGGAATGCCTGTAGTAGCTGGCCTGAATGCAATTTTTGCATTGTTTTTAAATAATAATGACTGTTCAAGATTGATATTGTTTTTAAAGTTTGTAGTTCCGTTAGCTGCTATCCTCAACCTTTCGTTGCCATTTGTTTTAAACACCAGGTCTATACTATCGTTGGTGCCAATAAAATTATCAGTAGGGTTGCTACCCCAGTTTCCCGACATAGTCCAGTCGTCTCGCTGTGGTTCTTTGAGGTTGATGCTGCTG
>JRYD01003935.1_pt1 | contig 10314 bp, 11 predicted proteins | sample 235311 | NCBI WGS metagenome assembly JRYD01 (sample SAMN03074213, study PRJNA261472) | activated sludge metagenome | biome: Common Effluent Treatment Plant; feature: Wastewater; material: Activated sludge; isolation source: activated biomass in a lab-scale reactor treating industrial wastewater at...
GCGCCCGGTGCCCACCATGATGGCTGTTGGTGTTGCTAAACCTAAGGCGCATGGACATGCAATGACCAGTACTGCCACCGCATTGATCAACGATAGCACGAAACTCCCTGTCAACCACCAGGTTAATGCCAGGGTCAGGATGCTGATCACCATGACCACCGGCACAAATATGCCTGAAATGGTATCAGCCATACGCTGAATCGGCGCTTTGGAACCCTGCGCTTCCTCCACCAGGCGAATAATGGCTGCAAGCTGGGTATGCGCACCCACGCTGGTGGCACGGCATTTCAGCAGCCCTTGCTGATTCTGAGTAGCTGCAAACACTTTGGCACCAGCTCGTTTGGCGACGGGCAGGCTTTCCCCCGTCAACATCGCTTCGTTCACGCTAGATGTGCCTTCGATCACGACGCCATCCACGGGCGCGCGATCGCCCGCAGCGAGAATGAGACGATCGCCAGCGGCGATGTCGCCGGCGCCGATCGCGATCTGCGCCAGCGCATTGCGCGCGCTGGGCAGCGGAAACCGCCAGCCCAAGAGGCGCGCCTCGCGCCGCCCGCCCGCAAGCCAGACGATCCCGAGGCCGAGTGCGATCAGCGCGCCGAGCGCGAGCAGGCGGTCGTCGGCGGGCGAGAGGAGCCGCAGGGACGGCAGCCCGTTGGGATCGAGAAGCACGCCGAGAGAGACGATGGTCATGAGGCCGGCCGCAAACGTCAGCGCCGTGATGCCGACGATGCGCCCCACCTCCGCCGCATCGAGGCCGGCGGCCTGGTAGATGCGGTAGCGCACCGTGCCGCCCACCAGCACGTGAAACCCGATGGCGTTCGAGATCCCGTAGCCGACGAGCCCCGCGAACGCGGCGAGCGCGGACGACACGCGGCCGGGCACCGCGCCACGCACGGCCATCACGTCGTAGAGCGCCATGGCGGCGAAGCTCAGGGCGGTGAACAGGAGCGAGAGGCGGATGGCGTCCACGGGCGTGGCCGCGATCGCCGCCGTGATGTCGTCGAGGTGAACCTGCCCCGTGAGGCCGTGGATGACGTAAATGGCGACGGCCGCCATCACCGCCCCTGCCAGCGGGCCGAGCAGGCGGGGTTCGATCAGTCGTTCGGCGATATCGGCGAGCCAGGCGCGGCGGGACGGGTCTTTGGCGCTATCCGTGTCGGCCATGGGAAATCGGCTCTCGAGAGGACCGTGGCAAAGGGACCGTGACGGGTTCTACGGCGCGCCAGTTTACGTGTGTCTGTCGGCGCCGGTGGGATGCCTTCGAGAAGAAATGGTTGGGGATGGGCCGAAGGGGAGCGACGAGATACGCGTGCAACGCGGCCGCGACGATCTGCGCAGGGCTGGCGGGACAGCCACAGGACAGGCCACCGCGCCGATAGGCGGCGCGCAGGGAGACGTCCGAGCTTGGCGGCACGAGCGTCACCTCCTTCGACATGGGGAGGCGCTCGCCCTTGTTCAACGGCGCCGAGAGGTCTCAGCGGCCCCAATAGGTCGGCGCGCCGTAATGGGCGTGCGTGCGGGCCTCCCAGTCGCGGTCGGTCCAGGAGTCGTCACTGAACTCGGGTGCGTTACGGAGCTGTTCCACCGTGAGTCCGGTGCGGAAGCCGGCAACGCTCTTGTCGTATTTGAGGGCGCTCCAGGGAATTGGATAGTGGCTGTGGGCAAGTCCCAGGATGCCTCCGAAGCTCATCACCGCGTAGGCCACGCGGCCGCTCTCTTTCTCGATCAGGAGATGGTCGATCTCGCCGATGACTTCCTCGGTGGCTCCGATCACGTCGGTGCCGTGCACGTCCTCGCTGGAGATCAGGCGATGGTCGGGATGGGCTGTTGCGCGGGCCATGACACTCCTCCGCTGTGGCGTTTGGTTCCTCAACCCGGGCTTTGCCCTTCTGGTTCCTGTGGAAATTGGCCCCGCCCGGGAACTGCCGCCGCTGCCGGCGATTGGAAAGGTGATCGCGAGCAAAGGGGATGCCAGGAGAAGGCGATGGGCCGGGACGGAGCCAGACGCCCCGCGGAAGACGAGATGGATCGAGATGGATAAGGAGTTTGGGGCGGAGATCGTCCGAGCGTTCGCAACGCCGCTCCGGCGCCTCTACACCTTCGATGAGCGGGACTTGCCGTTGCCGATGGCGGAAGCTCTCGAGCGCCTGAAGCGCATCGAGCGCGATCTGTGCCGCTCCGGCCGGCCCCCGTCGTCGAAGCCCAATTGCGGAGGGCCGCCTCATTGACCTCCGGAAGCCTCACGACGCAACGCTGAGGAGCGGGAAGAGCCCGAAATAGGATGAGCCGGAGCAGGAACCGTGCCTGCAACGGCGCGTTTTCTGGCGGGAGGGGCCATCGCCAACGAAAGACAAGGATGGATCATGACCACCACCCCGACATCCCGCTTCGCAGCCACGTCTCGTCTCGCAATCCTCGCCCTCATGTTCGGCGCAAGTCCGACGCTCGCCCAATCGACTGGCGGCAGCCCGGCCGACCCGAACACCAGCCAGAACCAGCAGCCGGGACCGGGCGTCGCCAATCCGACAGACCCGGCCGCCGGCTCGGATCCCTCGGCCCGCGTGCCGACCTCGCCGCCGGGCACGGGCTCGGCCGCGGACGGCCCGAGCTCGGGGGCATCGGGCTTCGACGCACCGGCCGGGATCCCGGCCGATCCCAATACCAACGAGAACCAGCAGCCGGCGCCGAACAATATCAACCCGGCCGACCCCGAAGCCGGCTCCAACCCGGCCGCTCGCGTTCCGACCGCGCCGGAGGACTGACGGAGAGGATTGACGGAGAGCGAACCGTGGCCCGGCCAAGCAAAAGCCCCGGTCCATGGGACCGGGGCTTGTTCGTTTCTGGTCACGGCTTGGTGTTCAGAGCGCCGCTCTCGGCGTGTGCCACTAGGGTGCGGGTCTGGGTGCGACGGCGAATGGGGCAGCCTGTTCCGGCGGGATGTAGAGCCCGAGCCAGTCGCGATCGAGCGCGGTCCATACGAAGGCGAAGACAATCGCCGCGACGATGGTGTTGATGATCGCAACGCGCAGGAGCCGCGGAGCAGCGGGCGCACTGGCGGGCGTCCCTTCGACGACCTCGCCCGCCTCCCCCTGCGTCTTGACGCCGAACGGCAGCACGGCGAACAGCGTCATGAACCAGATCATGAGATAGAGCGCGATAGCGAGCGCAAGGGTCATCGTGACCTCCCTGGGTGCGGCCCTTGGGTGCGGCGGGCGCGCCGGCCTCCGTGCCGGAGCCTCAGACCTGCTCCAGCTCCGTCAACGTCCCGCAGAAGTCCTTGGGATGCAGGAACAGCACCGGCTTGCCGTGGGCGCCGATCTTCGGATTTCCGTCGCCGAGCACCCGCGCCCCCTGGGCCTTGAGCGTGTCGCGTGCGGCCAGGATGTCCTCCACCTCGTAGCAGAGGTGATGGATGCCGCCGTCGGGGTTCTTTTCCAGGAACTTCGCGATCGGCGACCCCTCGCCCAGGGGCTCGAGAAACTCGATCTTGGTGTTGGGCAGCGTCACGAAGACGACCGTCACGCCATGCTCGGGTTGCGGAAGGGGGTCCGTCATGACCGCGCCAAGCGCGTTTTTGTAGACCGCAGTCGCGGCGGCGAGATCCTTGACCGCAATGGCCACGTGATTCAGGCGTCCAATCATCTTCGTCCTCGAACTCGAGCCCCAGCGGGTCGGCGGCCTCAGCCCTTCCCTTCGATCACGGTCAGGAGCACCTTGACAATGGGCTTCTTGCCCCAGGCGCTGGCCACGGCCCCGCGGACGCTCCGGCGCACCGCTTCGCTCACCATTTCGAGGTCGCGGCGCCGGTCGCGCGGGATGCTGCGCAGCGTCCCCTCGACGGCGGTGAGCGCGATCTCCTGCATCGCCTCGCCCGCCTCATCCTCGTAGGGGACGCCGTCGAGGACGACCTGCGGCTCTCCGGCAACCTCGCCGCGCCGCGAGAGCGCGAGCGCCACGATGACGATGCCGACGACGGCGAGCTTGCGCCGCTCGCGCACCGGGCCGTCGCCGGCGGGCACGAGGAGGTCTCCGTCGCGGAAGAGCCGGCCCACCGGGGCGTCGTCGATAATGCGGACGGGGCCGGGCGCGATCCGCACCATCTCGCCGTTGTAGGCGATCTGCACCTCGCCGACGCCGGCCTCGCGCGCGAGCTCCGCATGAGCCTTGAGGTGGCGCGGCTCGCCGTGCATCGGCACGGCAATTCTCGGGCGCACCCACGCGTAGAGCTGGCGCAATTCGTCCCGCCGGGGATGTCCCGTCACATGCACGAGCGCCTCGCCGTCCGTCAGCACCTCGACCCCCATGCGCACGAGGCTGTTCTGGATCGCGCCGACGGCCCTTTCGTTTCCGGGGATCGTGCGCGAGGAGAAGATCGCGAGGTCGCCCTTGTCGAGCGACACGTCGGGATGCTCGTTCGCCGCGATCCGCGCCATGGCGGCGCGCGGCTCGCCCTGGCTGCCGGTGCAGAGGCAGACGACCTTCGACCGCTTGAACTCGCCGAACTGCTGCTGGTCCACGTAGCGGAAGCCCTCGGGCAGATAGCCGGTGTCGATGGCCACGTCGATGACGCGATGGAGCGCGCGCCCCGCGATCACGAGCTCGCGGCCCGCGGCCCTTGCCGCCTCCGCCACAGCCTTGATGCGGGCCACGTTGGACGCGAACGTCGTCACAGCGACGCGGTGCGGCGCCTGCTTGACGATCTCCGCCAGCGTCTTGGAGACGTCGCGCTCGGAGGGCGAGCGGCCTTCGCGCATGGCGTTGGTGGAATCGCCGATCATCGCCAGAACGCCGTCGTCGCCGAGCTTGGCAAGGCGCGCCGCGTCGGGGCTGCCGCCGACGGTCGGCGTGGGATCGAGCTTCCAGTCGCCCGTGTGCAGCACGACACCGTGCGGCGTGCGGATCGCCAGCGCACTGCTTTCCGGAATGGAATGGGACATCTCGAACAGCTCGATGTCGAACGGGCCGACGTCGAAACGGCCGTTGAGCGGCACCTCGTGGATCGGGATCTGAAGGCGGCCGCCGTGCTCGGCGAGCTTCGCCTTCAGCATGCCGGCCGTGAAGGCCGTCGCATAGACCGGAACGCCGAGCCGAGGCCACAGCTCGATCACCGCACCGATATGATCCTCGTGCGCGTGCGTGATGACGAGGCCGGCGAGCGCGCTCTTCTCTTCCTCGATGAAGCGCAGATCCGGGAGGATCACGTCGACGCCCGGATCGTCCTCGCCCTCGGGGAACGTGATGCCGAGGTCGACCATCAGCCACTTGCGGGCGTCCGGCGGGCCGATTCCGTAGAGGTAGGCGTTCATGCCGATCTCGCCGAGCCCGCCGAGGGCCAGAAAAACCAGCTCGTCCGGCTCGCCGGACCGGCCCTGTCGCGTCCGTTGCTCAGGCATTCGCCGTCTTGGCCCCTTTTCCTGTCGGTTGCGATCCTGCCTCAACGCGCAAGAGAGACGTCTCCGAACGTGAAACGGCGCACGTCGCCGTCGACGTCGAGCAGCAACGCACCGTCGGGGTCGAGGCCCGAGAACGTCCCGAGCACGCGCTCGGGACCCGTGTTGATGCTCAACCGTTCCCCTATAGGAAGGGCGCGGTTTAGCCAAGCCTGCCTGACCGTGGCAAACCCCCGTCCTTCGTCCCATACCGCAAGCCACGTCTCGAGGCTCGCGGCGATCGCCGCGAGGAGCACGCCGGGCTCGGGAGAGGCTCCATGGGCGGCGAGGTGGGTCGCCGGGCGGTCCGGGAGCGACGGGGAGGCGACGATGTTGAGACCGATGCCGATCACCGCCGCCAGGCGGCCGCCGATCGAGCTGCTTTCGATGAGGATGCCCCCCGCTTTCGCGTCCCCGATCAGGATGTCGTTCGGCCACTTGAGACGGAGCCCGGCCGGTGCGGGATACGTTGCCGCGCCGAGCGCGTCGAAAACCGCAACACCCGCGACCAGAGCAAGCTGGTAGGCGAGCGGCTGCGGCAGGGCGAGGGTTACGAGCAGACTCGCATGCAGGTTTCCGGTCTCGGACGTCCAGCCGCGACCGCTGCGGCCGCGGCCCGCGGTCTGCACGTCGGCCAGGATCCAAAGCGGGCCGCGCTCGCCGGACTGGGCGCGGCGCAGGGCTTCCGCATTGGTTGAATCCACGGCCGCGAGCCGTTCGACGCGATCGAAAATCATTGTTCGGATCCGGCGGAACGACGGGTTGCGTGCACGGGATGGAGCGCAGCCTAGCAGCGGAAGGGGCGGGCAGGTAAGTGCCTGTTAAGACATCCGACCTATATATATTATATCAATTATTATGGGTATTTAGCAGGAATACGCCGGATCTCGGCAGTCTCCTGCATCAGGGACCTCCTCATGACCGGCAGCAGTGAAACCCGTACCGTGCAACGGCGGCGGACCAACAACTTCGGAATAATCAAAGCCAACGACAAGGAGCTTCCGGTGCTGCTGCGCGACGCGTCGCGGACGGGAGCGCGCGTGCGGCTCGTGACGCCCTGTGAGCTTCCTGACGAGCTCACCCTCGTGTCGGCGATGGAAAAGATCGACAGGCGGTGCGTCGTGGTCTGGCGCCGCGGGAACGACATCGGGCTGCGGTTCGAGACGCCTCTCGCATAGACCATGATCACTTCAGGCCCTATCAGCCTGAAGTGTGAATCATCGGTCTCATCAAAGAGAGAGCGTGTGATCCCAATTCAATCAAAAATGATCACGGTCTAGCGCGAGGTAAGGCGGCTTCGGCCTCGGAGCCCCCATTCGCTCGAAGCCGCCTCGCGCTCAGAGCTGCAGCGATCTCGCGGCCGCCGAGGCGGCGTCGACCAGTGGCGACGGGTAGACGGCATAGAACACGACGAAGAGCCCGGCCGCGATCATCACGACGCGCACGTAAGGCGCCGTCGGGGTGAAGCGGGGCTTGGCTTCGTCGAAGAACATCACCTTGACGATGCGCAGGTAGTAGAACGCGCCGACGACGCTGGCGAGCACGCCGATGATGGCAAGCCCGTAGAGCTCGGCCTTCACGGCGGCCGCGAAGACGTAGAACTTCGCGAAGAAGCCGGCGAGAGGCGGCACGCCCGCGAGGGAGAAGAACAGCATCGCCAGCGTGAAGGCCATCGGCAGGTCAGTCTGGGCAAGGCCGGCGAGCTCGTCGATCTCCTCGACCGGCCCGTTCTCGCGGCGCATGGCGAGGATGCAGGCGAACGAGCCAAGCGTCATGACGAGGTAGATCGCGAGATAGACGAGCAGGGCCTCGATCCCCGTCTCGCTGCCGGCCGCGAGCCCGACCAGCGCAAACCCCACGTGGCCGATCGACGAGTAGGCCATCAGCCGCTTGATGTTGGTCTGGCCGATGGCGGCGAAGGCGCCGAGCAGCATCGAGGCGATGGAGAGGAAGATGATGATCTGCTGCCACTGGATGATCATGCCCCCGAAGCCGTCGAACAGCACGCGCGCAAGCAGCGCCATCGCGGCGAGCTTGGGGGCGGCGGCGAAGAAGGCGGTGATCGGCGTCGGCGCGCCCTCGTAGACGTCGGGCGTCCACATGTGGAACGGCACCGCCGAGATCTTGAAGGCGATGCCCACCAGCAGGAACACGAGGCCGGCGATGAGGCCGAGGTTGGTCGCGGCCCCCGGCGCCGCGGCCGCGGCCTGGAGCCCGGCGAACGATATCGTGCCCGTGAAGCCGTAGAGCAGGGACGCGCCGTAGAGCAGCATGCCCGACGAGAGCGCGCCGAGGACGAAGTACTTCAGGCCCGCTTCGCTCGAGCGCACGTCGTCGCGACGCACGGCGGCCAGCACGTAGAGCGCGAGGCTCTGCAGCTCGAGGCCGAGATAGAGCGCGATGAGGTCGTTGGCCGAGACCATCATCATCATGCCGACGGTCGCGAGCAGGATGAGGACGGGGATCTCGTACCGGCTGATCTTGGCGGTCCTGAAGTCGTCGAACGACATCAGGATGGCCACCGCCGAGCCCGCGAGCACGAGAAGCTTCACGAAACGGGCGAAGGCGTCGGAGACGAAGGCATCGCCGAAGGCGTGCTGGGTTCCGGTCTGCGTGAGGAGCACCGCGCCGCTCGCGATCAGGATCAGGATGGCGAGCCAGCCGCTGCCCTCCTTGCGGTTCGCTTCCTCGCCGCCGAAGGCGCCAAGCATCAGCAGCCCCATGGCGCCGGCGGCGAGCACGATCTCGGGAAGCGCGGCGATGTAGCTCAGGGCCTCGGGCATGGGCGTTTCGTCCTTTACTGAGCGACCGCGGCAGCCTGGCTCGCGGCTTCGAGCGAGCTCACGAGCGCCTTCACGGAGACGGCCGTCACATCGAGAATGGGTGCGGGATAAAAGCCGAACAGGATCGTCAGGATGACGAGCGGCGCCAGGATGGCGATCTCGCGCGGCGAGACGTCAGCCAGTGCCTTGAGCGACGGCTTCTCGAGCGGGCCGAAGGTGATGCGCCGGTAGAGATAGAGCGCGTAGGCGGCCGACAGGATGACGCCGCTCGTGGCGAAGACCGCGACCCAGGTGTTGACCTTGAAGGACGACAGCAGCGTCAGGAATTCACCGACGAAGCCGGACGTTCCGGGCAGGCCGACGTTGCCCATGGTGAACACCATGAAGATCGCCGCATAGATCGGCATGCGCTCCACGATCCCGCCGTAGGCCTTGATCTCGCGCGTGTGCAGGCGGTCGTAGACGACGCCGACGCAGAGGAACAGCGCCGCGGAGATGAGCCCGTGCGACAGCATCTGGAAAATGGCGCCATCGATGCCCTGCTGCGTGAAGGTGAAGATGCCCATGGTGACGAAGCCCATGTGGGCGACCGACGAGTAGGCGATCAGCTTCTTCATGTCCTCCTGCACGAGCGCGACCAGCGAGGTCGAGACGATGGCGACGACNNGTGTAGAGGAAGAACTTGAAGCTCGCATAGACGCGGCGCGGTCCGCCCCAGACGCCGATGATGAGGAACATCGGGATCAGGCCGCCCTCGAAGAACAGGTAGAACAGCACCAGATCGAGCGCGCAGAACACGCCGATCATCAGCGTCTCGAGCACGAGGAAGGCGATCATGTATTCCTTGACGCGGTCCTCGACGGACGCCCAGGAGGCCAGGATGCAGAGCGGCATCAGGAACGTCGTCAGGATGACGAACAGCATCGAGATGCCGTCGACGCCCATCTTGTACCGGATGGGGCCGAGCCAGCTGCGCTCCTCGACGAACTGGAAGCCAGCCGTCGCGGGATCGAAATTGATCCAGATGAGAAGCGAGATCGCGAACGTGATCAGCGTCGTCCAAAGCGTCGTATAGCGGATGTTCTGCGCGGCTTCGCGCGGCAGAAGCGCGATGAACGCCGCGCCCGCGAGCGGCAGGAACGTCACCAGCGAGAGAATGGGAACGCCCGAAAGGTTCATGGCGCGCCCCCGCCGGCAAGGATGAAGTAGGTGAGAATGGCGGCTACCCCGATCAGCATGGCGAACGCGTAGTGATACACATAGCCGGTCTGGAGCCGCACCATGCGGCCCGTCCCCCACAGCACGCTCTTGGCCGTGCCGTCGATGGTGCCGTCGATCACGGCCCCGTCGACGCCCTTCCAGAGCAGCCGGCCGATGGCGAAGGCGGGGCGCACGAAGATCAGGTTATAGAGCTCGTCGAAGTACCACTTGTTGAGCAGGAACAGGTAGACGGGACGGAAGGCGCGTGCCGTCGCGGCCGGCAGGCCCGGCGCCCACACGTAATAGAGGGTGGCGAGCGCCAGCCCCGACAGCATGGCGAGCGTCGGCGCCCAGGGCACCCATCCCGGCAGCTCGTGCATGTGGTGGCGGATGTCCTTGCCCGGCGCTTCGAAGAGCGCCCCGCGCCAGAAGGCGTCGTACCCCCCTCCGAAGAAGGCGGACTGGAACACGATGCCGGCCAGAACCGCGCCGGTCGCCAGCAGGATGAGCGGGATCAGCATCACCCACGGGCTTTCGTGCGCATGATCGTAGGTGTGGTGGTCCGCCCGCGTTTCGCCGTGGAAGGTGAGGTACATGAGCCGCCACGAGTAGAACGACGTCATGAAGGCGGCGACGACGAGCGCCCAGAACGCGAAGTTGCCCGGCGTATGGGCCGCGTAAGCCGCTTCCACGATCGCGTCCTTGGAGTGGAAGCCCGCGAAGCCGCCGAGGTGCGGGATGCCGACGCCGGTCAGCGCCAGCGTACCGATCAGCATCATGAGCCAGGTGATCGGCAGCTTCTTCGCGAGCCCGCCCATCTTGCGCATGTCCTGCTCGTGATGCATGGCGTGGATCACCGAGCCGGCGCCGAGGAACAGCAGCGCCTTGAAGAAGGCGTG
>JRYD01003752.1_pt1 | contig 10296 bp, 7 predicted proteins | sample 235311 | NCBI WGS metagenome assembly JRYD01 (sample SAMN03074213, study PRJNA261472) | activated sludge metagenome | biome: Common Effluent Treatment Plant; feature: Wastewater; material: Activated sludge; isolation source: activated biomass in a lab-scale reactor treating industrial wastewater at...
TTGCTCGGGAGTAAGGTACCCCAGCTTTACAGCCATTTCTTTTAATGTAGTTCCTTCCTTGTGTGCTTTCTGTGCTATCTCTGCCGATTTGTAATAACCGATTTTTGTATTTAGCGCAGTTACCAGCATCAAACTGTTGTCAACATGTTTTTTTATGTTAGCTTCAATGGGCTCAATGCCAGCAGCGCATTTATCATTAAAAGAAATGCAGCCATCGCCAATCAGCCGGGCACTGTGTAGAAAATTATAAATCATTACCGGTTTAAAAACATTGAGTTCAAAATGTCCGGTGGCACCACCTATATTGATAGCCACATCATTTCCCATCACCTGTGCAGCTATCATAGTAAGGGCTTCGCACTGTGGAGGGTTTACTTTTCCGGGCATGATGGAGGAGCCGGGTTCATTGTCAGGAATAAAAATTTCGCCAATACCACTACGTGGCCCGCTGGATAACATGCGTATGTCATTTGCAATCTTCATCAGACTGACGGCTACTGTTTTTAATGCACCATGAGCTTCTACAATGGCATCATGTGCTGCCAATGCCTCAAATTTATTTTCGGCTGTTACAAAAGGCAGCACCGTTAATGTTGCAATATGTTTTGCTACATTTTCGCTATAACCGGCCGGTGTGTTAATGCCTGTACCCACCGCAGTGCCGCCTAAGGCAAGCTCGCTCAAGTGCGCCAATGTATTTTTAATTGCACGAAGCCCATGATCTAATTGTGAAACATAACCACTAAACTCCTGACCCAGTGTAAGAGGTGTGGCATCCATAAAGTGAGTGCGACCAATTTTTACTACCTGCATAAAGGCTTTGCTCTTTGCAGCCAGTGTGTTTCTGAGTTTCTCTATTCCAGGAATCGTGGTTTCCAATAATATTTTATAAGCCGCAATGTGCATGGCCGTTGGGAAAGTATCGTTGGATGATTGTGATTTATTGACATCATCATTGGGATGCAAAAATTTTTCTTTATCGCTGAGCTGGCCTCCATTGAGTACATGGCCACGGTAAGCGATTACTTCATTTACATTCATATTGCTTTGTGTGCCACTACCGGTTTGCCATACAACCAGCGGAAAATAAGGGTCTAATTTTCCTTCCAGTATTTCATCGCATACTTTTCCAATCAAATCACATTTTTCTTTTGGTAAAACACCGGCATCAAAATTTGTAAGTGCCGCCGCTTTTTTTAAATATGCAAATGCCCGGATAATTTCACGAGGCATTTTATTAATGTCTTGCGCAATTTTAAAATTGTCGATACTGCGTTGTGTTTGTGCGCCATAGTAGGCATCCACAGGCACTTGTACTTCGCCCATGGTATCTTTTTCTATTCTGTAATCCATAAAAAAGGGGATGAATTTTAATAATGTTGCAAAGGTAAGTCAAAGCGGCAAACGGTTGCGTCATTTTTCGTTTTTTAAGTAGCCTTTTCATTGCTAAATTGGGGAGCAATCGCATTTACTTGATTTGATATTTTGAAACACTAAACACATTTTTACAATTGTAAATAGTAAACGAATGAAAAAAATATTTTTCCTTTTTGCAGCACTGTTCTTGACTTCCAACCTGGATGCACAGCAAAAGCATATTTTCTCACTGGGCACCAAAGATTTTTTGCTGGATGGCAAGCCCCATCAAATCATCAGTGGGGAGATGCACCCTGCACGTATCCCAAAAGAATACTGGCGACATCGTATTCAAATGGCAAAGGCCATGGGTTGTAATACGATTGCTGTTTATATTTTTTGGAACTATCTTGAAACACAGGAAGGTGTTTGGGATTTTAAATCGGAGAACAGAAATATTGCTGAGTTCATTCGTATTTGCCAAGAAGAAAAAATGTGGGTATTGTTTCGCCCCGGCCCTTATGTATGTGCCGAATGGGATTTTGGCGGACTGCCAACTTATCTTCTGAAAACACCTGATATAAAAATCCGTTGCATGGATCCCCGCTACATGAAGGCCGTTGAAAAATACGTAGCCCGGCTGGCGAGGGAAGTAAAATCTTTACAATGCAATTACGGTGGTCCCATCATTATGGTACAGGTAGAAAATGAATATGGCAGTTATGGAAATGATAAAGAATATATGGAGGCATTGAGAAAGCTTTGGATTAAAAACGGAATCGTTGTGCCATTTTATACGGCCGATGGGCCTACACCTTATATGCTGGAGGCAGGTAGTATAGCAGGTGCTGCCATTGGGCTAGATAGTGGAGGTGATGATGCTGCATTTGAGCAAGCCACAAAAAAGAATCCTAATGTTCCATCATTTAGTAGTGAAACTTATCCGGGGTGGCTTACACACTGGGGCGAAAAATTTGCAAAGCCCGATACCAATGAATTAAAAAAGGAAGTTGATTATCTTTTGAAAAACAAGAAGTCATTTAATTTTTATGTGATACACGGTGGAACGAATTTTGGATTTACTGCCGGAGCCAATGCTGCTTCGGCTACGCAATATCAACCCGACCTTACCAGCTACGATTATGATGCACCTATAAATGAGCAGGGACTGCCGACTCCGAAATATTATATGCTGCGAAATATGATAAAACAATATGTGGATTATACAATACCTGATGTGCCTGCACCGGTTGCTACTATTTCTATACCCGATTTTGAAATGAAAGCAATGAGTTCCATTTGGCAAAATCTTCCAAAACCCATTATCACTCCTCAACCTAAAACGATGGAAGCACTCGGGCAAAATCAGGGATTGGTTCTTTATCGTACAAAACTAAGAGGGCACAAAAGCGGTAAATTAACCATTTGGGAACCGCATGATTATGCACTCGTGTTTGTTGATGGAAAATTCATTGATACCGTGGTAAGAGATGGAGGTAAATGGACAATTAATATTCCCAAGCCGGAAACTACTGGCACTGATCCTGTTTTGGAAATTTTGGTTGAAGGTATGGGGCATATCAACTTTGCACAGTTTATGATTGATCGTAAAGGAATAACAGACCGTGTAACCTTAAACGGAATGACTTTGATGAATTGGGAAACCTTTTTGTTGCCTATGAATGCCACATTTGCAAAACAGGCAACAAACTTGAAAACATTAACCAGTGAAGGGAAACAAGGCGTTTTTTTTAAAGGCAAATTTCTTTTAGAAAATACCGGCGATACTTTTTTTGATATGAGCAACTATTCTAAAGGCATGTTGTATGTAAATGGTCATTTGCTGGGAAGATACTGGAACATAGGNNGCACCAGATGCACGAAGCCACCGTCAATGGAAAAACATCATTAGAATAATTTTGAAATCTGAAAAGAAAATGAAAAAGTTTTTTATTCTGTCATCTGTATTTTTAATGACAGCTGTTGTAGGCTTATCGCAACAGCCTGTTCAAAATTTAATTATTGTAACTACTGACGGGCTTCGCTGGCAAGAAGTTTTTAAAGGCATGGATACCGCCATTGCCAATAATAAAAAGTATAACGAAGGAGATAGTGCATATATCTATCAACATTATTGGAGTGATAATGTATGGGATAGAAGAAAAAAATTAATGCCCTTTCTTTGGAGTACAATTGCAAACAAAGGTCAGCTTTATGGAAACAGGGAAGCAGGTTGTAAAGTAAATGTTGCAAATCCATACTGGTTTAGCTATCCCGGTTACAATGAAATCTTTACCGGTTATCCCGACACAACGGTAAATAGCAACGATTTTCCTCCCAATCCAAATGTTACTGTATTAGAATTTATTAATAAGCAAAAAACTTTTAAAGGAAAAGTGGCAGCATTTGGTGCCTGGGATGCTTTTGACAGAATACTAAATCAGGAAAGAAGTGGCATTCCCGTAATGTCGGCTTTTGATGCTGCCGGTGGCAGCAAGCCGACTACCGTTGAAAAGGCAATCAATGCAATGAATAAAGACGCTTATCGTCCGTTTGGAGAAGAAGAATGTCTGGATGTATTTACACATTATTCAGCTTTTGAGCATTTGAAATCCCGAAAACCCCGGGTGCTTTATATTGCCTACGGCGAAACAGATGAGTGGGCGCATTCCGGTAAGNNAATTCAGGATTGCGACCAAATTTGGTTTGCAACAATAGGACCGGGTATTCCTTCTAAAGGAGAAATTAAAAAAGAAATTCAGCTATATCAGAAACAGTTTGCCCAAACATTCGCTAAATTGCTGGGCTTTACTTATACTGCCAATCATCCTATAGCCGAACCTTTATTGAAAGAAATAAAATAGTTAGATGAAAAATTTGATTTGCAGCTTTTTCACTTTATTGAGCTGCTCAGCCTTATCACAAAACTCAGATAACCTTCCTCGTCCTACCCGGCAGCAGCTTGCATGGCACGAAAACGAATTGTATCTCTTTGTACATTTTGGCCCCAATACCTTTACTGATAAAGAATGGGGAGATGGAAATGAGCCGGAACAACTCTTTAATCCTTCTTCATTAGATTGTAAACAATGGTGCCGCGTGGCTAGAGCAGCGGGTGCAAAAGGGATCATTATCACCGCCAAACATCATGATGGATTTTGCCTTTGGCCCAGTAAATATTCAACACACACTGTAAGAGAAAGTAAATGGAAAGATGGAAAGGGTGATGTGTTGATGGAATTGTCGCAGGCTTGCAAACAATATGGATTAAAATTTGGTGTTTACCTTTCACCCTGGGATAGAAATCATCCGGACTATGGAACAGAAAAGTATAATGATGTATTTGTAAATATGATGAAGGAAATTTTTCAAAACTATGGCCCCGTTTGGGAAATGTGGTGGGATGGTGCCAATGGCGAAGGCCCCAATGGAAAACAACAGGTTTATGACTGGAGACGTTTTGAAAACACAGTGCGTCAGTATTCACCGCATACAGTAATCTTTAGTGATATAGGACCCGATATTCGCTGGGTAGGAAATGAAAAAGGCATTGCGGGAGAAACCAACTGGAATTTTTTGGATACGGCGGGTTTTAAACGTGGACTCGGTGCACCATCCAATGACACTTTGCAACAAGGAAATTATTGGGGAAAAAATTGGATTCCTGCCGAATGTGATGTGTCAATCAGACCCGGTTGGTTTTATCATGCTTCAGAAGATAAAAAAATCAAGCAACCCGATTCATTATTTCAGTTATATCTGAAATCAGTTGGCAGAGGTGCTAATTTATTGTTGAATGTGCCGCCCGATAGAAGAGGATTAATAACAGACAAAGATTCAACTTCACTGGCTGGATTTAGAAAATTGAAGACAGAAAGTTTTTCCAACAACTTGCTAAAAGAGGCCAGCACCTATTATGAATTTACAAAGAATGATTTTTCGGAAAAGCCTATGCAGATAAGAGAGTTGGATCATCCAACACAAACTTATGCAATCAATATGCAGAATTTTATTGTGCAGATGAAAGAGCCTACAAAAATGAATTGTATCATTCTGCGTGAAGCAATACATCTGGGACAAACAATCAGAAGATTTAATATCGTTTTCTATAATGGTGATAAAGCCATCAATCAAATCTTAGGAACCAGCATTGGCAGAAAACGGATTCTAACTTTTCCTGCCCTTACCGTTACCTCTTTTAAGGTTTATATTGAAGATGCAAGAGGAAATGACAATGTAAGCGGCATCGCAGCTTATCTGATTGACGAAAAACTGATTGAAAAATAAAATAATTATTTGGATGTAAAGCTGGCCTTTCTTTTTTCCAAAAAGGCAGCTACACCTTCTTTTCTGTCTGCTGTATCAAAACAGTTTCCAAATTCTGCTATCTCTAAAGCATAGCCGTCTTTTGTTTCATCATAAACCGCATTGGCGGCTTTGATGCATCCTGCAACTGCTAAAGGAGCTTTGGAATTAATTATTTCAAGAATCTTTTTTGTGTGATCCAAAAGCGTATCGGCTGTCGTTACATAATTTACCAGTCCGTATTGTTTGGCTTCATTTGCATCTATCAAATGTGCACTCATTAATAGTTCCATGGCTTTACCTTTTCCAACTAACTGCACCAGGCGTTGTGTGCCTCCATATCCGGGAATCAATCCCAGATTCACCTCCGGTTGGCCAAATTTTGCATTTTCGCTGGCTACTCTAAAATGACAACTCATGGCCAACTCGCAACCCCCACCCAGTGCAAAACCATTTATAGCTGCTACAAAAGGCTTCGTGCAATTTTCTATTCTGGCAAATGTATCCTGTCCTCTTTTGGATAAGGCCATTGCCTGTTCTTTGTTGAGGTCAGCAAATTCTGAAATATCAGCACCTGCTACAAAAGCTTTGGGTCCGGCACCGGTTATCACTACAGATTTAATCGAAGCATTCGATTCAATCTCATCCAACACTTTATTCAAATCATTAAATACATCTTTATTTAAAGCATTCAGCTTATCGGGGCGGTTGATGGTTATGGTTAAAATGCCATTTTCAAGAAGAGTGAGCAATGTCTGATACATAATAATAGTTTAAAATTTTCTATTTTCTTTTACCCAGTTGGTAATGTAAGTGGCAATTTCGGCAGTGGGAGTGCCGGGTGCAAATAATTTTCCAACACCTTGTTCATGCAAGGTTTTCATATCGTCTTCAGGTATGATGCCACCACCGGTGAGCAGCACATCATTCATATCTTTTTCTTTCATCAATGCTATAATTTTTGGAAATACAGTTTGATGTGCACCGGAAAGAATACTGATGCCAATGGCGTCCACGTCTTCCTGCAAAGCAGCACTCACTACCATTTCAGGAGTTTGACGAAGCCCGGTATAAATTACTTCCATGCCTGCATCTCGCAGTGCAGTGGCAATTACTTTGGCACCCCTGTCGTGGCCATCCAATCCTACTTTAGCAACTAAAACACGAATAGGTCGATTCATTTTTTAGATTCTTGTCCTGCGAAAATACATTCTTTCGGCGGAAGCATGTATATTGAGCCATGCAGTTTAGAAAATTTGGAAATACCGATTTATGCGTAAGCGAAATTGGCTTTGGCGCCTGGGCCATTGGGCGGGCGGCAATGATAGGCGATACGGCTATTGGCTGGGGCGATGCCGATGATTCTATTTCAATATCAGCAATCAAAGCGGCACTGGATGCAGGCATTAATTTTTTTGATACGGCTGATGTTTATGGTTTGGGACATTCAGAAACATTGCTGGGTAAAATAATCGGCACAAAAAAAGATGTGTTGATTGCAACCAAGGGTGGCAATGTAGCAAGAGCCGAGAAATTTACAGTTGATTATTCAAAAGCGCATCTTATAAATGCTTGTGAAGCTTCGCTACGCAGATTGAAAAGGGAAACAATAGATTATTATCAATTACATACTGTAAGATTGCAGCATTTGCAAAATGGAGAATGTATTCAAGCAATGAATCAATTGCAAAAGCAAGGAAAAATCCGTTATTGGGGAATTTCATTAAACACTTTTGAACCTTTGCCGGAGGCAAACTGGTGTATTCAGGAAAATTTGGGTAATGGATTTCAGCTTGTATTAAACCTGTTAAATCAATTTGCTTTACCTATATTGAATGTAGCAGCCGAAAAAGGCTTCGGCATTATTGCCCGTATGCCACTTCAGTTTGGATTGATTACTGGAAAATTTGATAGCTCGGCAACATTTTCAAAAACCGATCACCGAAAAAACAGACTGACAAAAGAAGTAATTGGCACTTGTGCAGATGTGCTGCAACCGGTTTGGCAACTTTGTCAAAAATATCAATGCTCCAAAACTCAGTTGGCATTGAGTTATATCAAAAGCTATGCTGCTGTTGCTACCATTATTCCCGGCATACGTACTCCTGAGCATGTAACATTGAATACACAAGGTCTGTTTCAATTAGATGATGCCGATAAAACTATCATTGAATCATTGGGACAAAAAGAATTTTTACCTGCAATGGATCTCATTCGCAAACAGGGTTAATTGCATTGCGAGTTTAAAAACTTCAAGGTTGCACTATTGTAATCGCTGTAAATATGATGATCGGCCACCGCCAGCGCAATTTGCTCCAATACGGTTATTCGTTGCAAAACACTCAAACTGTTCATTGCCGGAAATGAAAGCGGATTTGCCTGATAGGCAGTGGACAAAGCATCGGAAAAACCAATGAAATAATTTTTGCTGTCTAAGAAACCTTTTGTTTTTAATTCATTGAAAACGGCTGTTGATTGAGATATACTGATATCTCCTTTCCTGGCAAATCTTTCGGCATAGAGCGGACTATGCTCTTGCATTAAATATTTGCTACAAACACCCCGGCCCGAAATGGTTTGCGAATTGGTAAGTGCATTGGCATTGCCGGTAGGACCTACGTTTTCATTGTTATCAAATCTTGCCATGCAAAACTGAAATGGACTGTTGAGCGAATTTGCCATCACACCTCCCGATGGTGCACAATAACTTATTCCGGCTTTGTAATTGAACAGGTAAGTAAGATAAGAAGAAAAATTTCCACCATTGCTCATGCCTACCGAATAACGAAACTTTGAACGATTGGTAACGCCACGGTTATAAAACTCATCTGTGATTACTTTAATGTTTGCAAAATCAACATTTGTTGTACTGTCTAACGGTATGGGGTTCCATCTTATCTTGCCATCTCCGTTTGTATCAGTACCCAATGTGCTTTCTTCCGATTCGGTAATGATTACGCCAAAATTGTCGTTTATAAGTGCACTGATCATTAACTGAAATTCATAACTCTTAGTTAGATTTTCGGCATTGCCACCGGTGCCATGCAGGAGGTACACAAACCCTTTGTGCCCGGCAGGGAAATAATAATACACAGGTTTCAGCCTGTCTCTTCCCATTATTTGCTCAAAATTTAATGTTACTGGTGTAATGTTTTTTAAACTACCACAGAAGCTGACATTTCTTGCCGGCATGATAAACCAGGTATGCCATTCATCTTTACCATTTAAAAGACTTATATCAGCGCCCGACCAGATATTGAAGAGTTGACTGCTACTCGTAGCTACACTAAAAATATGAACTGTATCACCGATTTTATATTTGCCCGATCCATATCCGTTGTTTACAGATACCGTAAAACTATCGGTTGTAGGAGGTGTACCGCCTCCACCTCCATTATTTCCGGATTCTTTTTGGCATGAGAATAATACAATTAAACTAAGCAGTGGGGTTATTTTTTTCATAGGTTCGTTTGACTGATTGATATACAAAAAGTTAAAACGAATCTTAAAATAATTTTTTTGCCGTATTTATACGAAGGATGGTTTCTTCTATTCCCAATTGTTCTGCAATATGAAATACAGGGGGGCCAAACTTGCCACCCACCAGCATAATCCTGAAAGGCAATTGAAGCTCGCCTGGCTTTATATTTTTTTCAGCAGCTATTTCTTTAAAAATACTTTCCAATGTAGCTGCATCGGCTGGCGAATTTTTTATTTTTTCTGCAAAACTTTCAAAGAAATTTTTCTTCTCATCATTCCATTTGGCTTTTACAGCTTCTGTATCCCATGTTTCCGGCGCTTTAAAGAAGAATGTAGTTTGTTGTACAAAATCAGTAAGCAATGTGCAACGGTCTTTTACGAGATCAATTATTTTTTCAAGTTGTGCATCGGTGCCATGCGAAATTTTTTCTGCAATTAGCATTGCTTTTACCTGTGGTAATAGTTTTTGTGCACTACTTCTTTTAATCCATTCGTGATTGAACCACTTGGCTTTTTCAAAATCAAATTTTGCACCTGCGCTATGCACTCTTTCTATTGAAAATTTTTCAATCAGTTCATCTATTGAAAATATTTCCTGTTCTGTTCCATCATTCCAGCCCAGTAATGCGAGATAATTGATGAGTGCCTCTGGCAAAAATCCTTTTTCTTTAAATCCTGCGGTTGTTTCATGGGTCTTAGGGTCGGCCCAGTTCATTGAAAATACGGGGAAACCATATTTAGCACCATCCCGTTTGCTTAGTTTACCATTTGGCCCCAGTATCAAAGGGAAATGTGCCCACTGCGGCATATTTTCTAATCCGAATAAATATTCCCACAATAAAATATGTACGGGTGCCGATGATAACCATTCTTCACCACGAAAAGCATGACTGATCTTCATTAAATAATCATCCACCACTACTGCAAGATGATAAGTGGGCATTCCATCTGCTTTCAGCAATACTTTATCATCAACAAGCGATGTATCAAACTTCACTTCGCCTCGAATCATATCCGAAAATGCAATGGTTTCTCCTTTCGGCATTTTTATGCGTATCACATAACCCGTTCCGGAGGCTAATAATTGTTTTGTTTCAGCATCAGTCAATGTTAATGAATTTCGCATCTTCATACGGGTGCTATGGTCGTATTGAT
>JRYD01010521.1_pt1 | contig 10296 bp, 10 predicted proteins | sample 235311 | NCBI WGS metagenome assembly JRYD01 (sample SAMN03074213, study PRJNA261472) | activated sludge metagenome | biome: Common Effluent Treatment Plant; feature: Wastewater; material: Activated sludge; isolation source: activated biomass in a lab-scale reactor treating industrial wastewater at...
GGGCGCAGATGCTATGGCTCCTCAACCCACGCCGGACGGTCGACGCGGATCGCCAACAGGTCGACGCGATCACCGAGCGATTGGGGCGAGCCATCCATCGTATCTACGAACGACAAACCGGCCGTCTGGGGATCGCTCAAGCCGAGCTGATGGCTTTTAGCCCCGAAGCTGCCCTGGCCCGCGGTTTTGCGATTGTTCGCGATGTCGATGGTCGGGTTATCGTCAACGTCGATCAAGCACGTTCAGGAGAACAAATCTTAATCCGGGTTAGTGACGGCGAATTTACCGCGCAAGTCGCAGAGTAAGGCGAACGATGGGGCTGAGCTAGTTCTCGCTCCAAAAAGCGATAGATCCCCCCGCCAACTCGTACGGCCGCCCCCCGGCCGTCGAGACCACTTGAATGGAATCGCGCTCGCCCTCGCGTACCGGCAGCAGGATGGCGCGGCTGTCGGGCGACCACAAGCGATGGCTGAGCGCATATTGGTCGAAGTAGGGCAGAAACACGGACAGGAACGGCGCCGTAGGCTCAAAATCGAGTAGCCTCAACCCGGTTCCCGATTCCACATCAACGACGGATAGGGTCAGAAATCCCCGGCCGAACTGAGCCGCCGACTCACGAGCCACACGGCTAACGCCGGCCGTTTTCGTCGGCGCAGCGGCATTGATGGTATTGTCTTCGTCGAAGTTGCCGCCCAATGTGATGAAAGCGATTTGCCGACCGTCGGGCGACCAGAAGAACGCCAACACCGTCCGGGTACTCAACATTTTCTCTTCGCCGGTCGCGGCATCCAGCACGTGGAGTGGCCCCCAAAACTGATGACCGTCCTCAAAACCCTTGGTAAAGGCGATCTGCTCACCGGTGGGGCTCCAGCTTAAAGCCGTTGACCCGACCTGCTGATGGGATGAGCGCTCGCCGGTCCGGGTATCCACCACAACCAAAGAGGTGAGACCCTCATCAGCTTCGGCGAATGCCCAATAGCGACCGCCCGGGCCAATGCCGGGAGCCTGGAAATCCCCCGGGACGGCGAGATTATCGGCCTGTGTTCGGCCATCGACATTGATCAGAGCCAGCATATTTTCGACGCCACGATGACCGGCATGAACCAACAATTGGCGACCGTCATCCGACCAGTCCCAGTAAAACGGCGAACCCGTTGCCAATTCCCGGCTCTCGGCCGCTTCGTCTGTGGCCACTACATTCAAGCTCAGCAGATTGCGATCCCGGTTAGCAAGAAACCCGAGGTTCCGATTGTCCGGCGACCAGAAAAGGTACACCGGCGCTTCCTCCGCGCTGTAATAAACCTGATGATCGCGTAAGCCGCCGGATCGGGCGGCATCCTCAAGCACGTAGATGGCTCCCCCCAACGTCCGGTTGCCGATTAGGGCCAAACGGCGGCCGTCCGGCGACCACGCCGGAAACTGGAAGCGCGCATTATCGCTCGCCAAAGTCAGCACGCGACGGTCTTCGCCGGTTGGCGACATCGTCTCGATCTGACCATCGGCATTGACGATGACGATGCGATTGATCTCAGGAGCGGCTGTGGCAGGCTCGTCCGTTCGTATCGCCGGCTCCGCGGCGGCCATGACAGTCGCGGGCGCGGCCGTGGGGCTGCTTTCGACCACGCGAACGACCCGTTCCATCACGGCCGTCTCGGCTCGAGTTTCATAACCGGTCACGACAAAATAAGTCAGAATTGAGGAAAAAACGAGGCTGGTAATGATGACGAGCGTTATCGTCAGATAGAGGCAACTGCGTCGGGAAGATGACGAGCCTAACTCCTCTTCACTCAGCTCATCCGGATCGATTGGGTCGGGTGCTTGCTCGTCATACATGGGATGATTGTAACATCACAGGTGGCGGTACTCTAACCGGCTTACCAATTGTTCAGCAACTACCAATCGTGACCGGAAAGATCGATGCGTGGTAAAATCAGGGCATGAGTATCCAGGAAGGTTCCGTCAAGGAAAATGCCCTCTCCGGCTTCATCCAGGCTGCGGGGGTGATATTAGCTGTGTCTTATCCGGTTCTCGCTCTTTCGGCCGGCGTGCGCGCCGTCTACCAGTTATTCCTGAAGGAAGACGTCACCAGCTATGTGCCCGCGGTGCTGAGCGGCATTGCTGCTCTGGCCTACCTGCTGGCAACAATTGGCTTCGTCGTGCGCAAGCGCTGGGCCTGGCGATTGTCAGTCTTCGCGCTGGCCTTCGAGCTGGTCATGGTCCTGCTCGTCGGCACGCTCAGCTTCATCATCCCCGACACCATCGGCCGCACCGTCTGGGGCCATTTCGGCGCGGATTACGGCTACTTCCCATTGATCCAGCCGTTGCTGGGCCTCGCCTGGCTCTTTCATCCGCAAACGAGAAAGGTCTACAACATCGGCCGCGCGGCCGTCGAGACGGCGTAAGCTCTCAAACCGCCTTGGCCGGATACTCGTCTCTCTATTCCAGCGAATATTCAGCTTCGATGTAACGCCGCGTCTTCGTCTTCGCTCGAATAAGAAGCGAGTGGGTTTCCGCGTGATTGCCCTTGTAGGTGATGCCGGGCAGAATAGGCGTGCCCGTTAATCCCGTGGCGGCAAAGAAAATATCGTCGCTGGTGACCAACTCATCAACTGTGTAGATCTTCCTCAAATCCATGCCGGCCTGAGTGATGGCCGCGCGCTCCTCGGCCGACTGGGGGGCCAGCCGGGCCAACATTCCCCCGCCCAACGCCCGAACAGCGCAAGCCGACAATACCCCTTGGGATGCGCCGCCGATGCCCATCAGCACGTCGACGCCCGTGTCGGGCATGGCCGCCTCCAGCGCGCCTTCCGCGTCGCCTTCCTGGCGCAGATAGATTCGCGCGCCGGTAGCCCGAATTTCCTCGATCAGATCATGATGCCTCATGCGCTGCAGGACGACGACCACCAGATCGCGCACTGACTTCTTCTTGGCCCGGGCAATAAGAGCCAAAGTCCAGGCGGCCGGCGCGTCCATACATTCGGGCACAAGCACATGAGCCGCGTCGCGGTCAACGACGATCTTGTTCAGGTACTCCGCCGGCCCGGCCGACCAGATGCTGTGTCGTGGAGCAACCGCGATGACCGACACCGCGCCCGCTTTGCCTTCGATCAACAATTGGGTGCCGTCGATGGGATCCACAGCCAGATCACAGATCGGCTGCTCGCCGAAGATCACACCTTCGCACAGGGCTGCGTTACCATCGATCAAGCGGTCCTCGCCAATCGCCACGCAACCACTGACACCCAACCGCACGAGCATGTTGTACATGGCGTCCGTAGCGGCCGCATGGGCCGCGTCGAAATGGCCGGAGCCAATCCAGCGCCCAGCCGCAAGCGCGGCCGCCTCGGTGACTCGCGTCAGGTCAAGGCCAATATTTCGGGAATTGAGATCGTGTTCCATCATCTCGTCACTACTCCGGTCGCATCAGGTTCCGCGTCGAACTCGACGGCCGTCAGCAATCCGGCGGCCTCCCAGGCTTGCATGCCGCCGTCAACCAGGCGAATATCGCTGTAGCCCAGCTTGCTCAGAATGGCCGCTGCGCGACGGCTGCGTCGTCCTGTTCGGCACACTAATACGATGGGTTTGTTGTCCGCCAGATCGATACCCTTCTGCAACAGCGTTGAAAGGGGCACGGACTGGGCCGCGATGATGTGGGACTGACGGTATTCCCGCGGCTCGCGGACATCAAGAACGACGGGATGTCGGGAAGAGTCCGGTGCACGTAACGCTTTCCATAGCTCTTCCGGCTTGATGGTTGAAACGCTTTCGAGGCCTTTCGTCCCCTGCACCGCGTCAACGTCGTTTCCGGGTGGCGAGACATCGATCAGATCAAATCGTTTGGGCAGGTTCTGGCACTCGCGAAAAACACGAACCGGACATTCATAAATGCAAACGGCCGGATCCAGGATCCGTTGGAACAGATACTCGATGGCCGTGTCTTCATCCAGAATATTTTGTGGCCCCAGATTGCTCAGGCAGCCTGTCGTCACCATCAGGCGGTGCGCGGCATCGCTCACCCGCACGAGGAAGACATCGCCGCCTTTCTCACGATAAGTGCGGATCAGGCTCTCCAACATGTGGATGCCGCTGAAATCGACCTGATTGACGTGATGCATTCGGATGAGCAGAAACCGCTGCTCGGGGTGCTCGGCCGCCAGTTCCAGAATCTCCTCCTCAATATGGCTAACCGCGCCAAAATATAAATCACCCTGAATCTCAATGATGCCCAGTTGCGGGCAGAGCGGCGCGTCGGGCCGATGGACGAAATGCTGAAAGCCTTCGTCCGGCACGACGACCTGTACTCGCGGCGCGCTGGTTCGAATGAGATAGAGAACAAACGAGAGCAATATACCGCTGAGGACAGCGAAATCAAGCTCCAAAAACACCGTGCCCAGAAAGGTGACGATCATGATGATAGCGTCGCCTCTGGCACCACGGACAATACGTCGGATTCCCGCCTGATCGATCATGTAGTAGGCGGCGATGATCAGTATGCCGGCCAGGGCGCTGACCGGCATATAAGCGCCCACCGGGCCAACAGTCAACATCACCACCAGGATAACCAGCCCGGCCACGATCGATGCCAGCCGCGTCCTCGCTCCTGCCCTGAATTTCACCGCCGAGACGGAAAAGGAACCTGATACCGGGTAGCCACTGAGCAGACCGGAGAAGATATTGGCGAGGCCCTGGCCGACGAATTCCTGATTGTTATCCAGACGTTGTTGCGTCTGGGTCGCCAGCGACCGGGAGACGGCCACCGTCTGAACCAGCCCAATCGCGGCGATAGCCAACGCCCCGGATGAGAGACGGCCGATCAGGCCCAAATTCATCAAGGGCAGTTCCGCGAAGGGTGGTATCCGGCTGGGCAAATCGCCGATCACGGTCACTTCCGCCGCGCGATCGCCAAGCAGAAACACAACCAGCGTCGCCAGGCCAATCGCGATTAACGCCCCCGGCAAGCGAGGAGCAAAACGCTTCAGCAGAATAATTACCAGCATGGTGCCGATGCCCAGCGCGGCCGTGAGCGGTTGCATTTCAGGCAGCGCCAAAAGCGTACCCCGCAAACCGGAAAGCACGCTATCACTATCCACCTGCAACCCCAAGAGCGGATCGATCTGGCGAAGGGCGATGAGAACGCCGGCCCCCGCCGAAAATCCAACGATCACTGAATGGGAAACGAAGTTGACGATGAATCCCAACCGGAACAGACCCAGCGCCAACTGGAAGACGCCGACCATCACCGCGACCAGGCCGGCAGCCACAATGAAATCAGGTGATCCCGGCTCCGCAAAGAACGCCAGCGTCGACAGAAGCAATAACGATATCGTATTGGTAGGGCCGGAATGGAGTTGCTCGGATGATCCCCACAGCGCGGCAACAGTGCCGCCGACAATCGCCGTGTAAAGGCCCATCCGCGGCGGCAACCCGGCCAGCAACGCGAACGCGATCGCTTGGGGAAGCAGGATCACGCCGACAGTCAGCCCGGCAATCAGGTCCGGGCGCAGGTTGGCGCGATCATATCCGCGAAACAGCGTGATGGGCTGTTGCAAATAGCGAAGAGCGGGCAGAAACGTACTTCGAGGCGACCACTTTTTAATTGCGGCCACGGCCGCGCCGCCTCCAGGTGAATGCCTGCCGCCGCCGGGGATAGGAGGTGGATGAACGGATTGATCGTGCAACGATCCCATTCTATGTGAATCGGTTACGCTCGGCAAAAGGTGGCCAAGCGGTTAGGGGAAATCGATCATTCTGTAGGGATAGACGTTAAGGATCGTCGTATCCCCATAACTACTGTCGACAATTTCGTCCTGACGGTAGACATGGATATGTCCATGCAGAAGATAGCGTGGTTTGAACATCCGGAGGAAGCTGAGGAAGACCTTGAAACCGGTGTGAGGCAGGTCCGGCCGGTCATGAATCCCATAGGGGGGCGAATGAGTGACGAGGATATCGAGCGCACGGCCATATCGCTGCCTGTTCCATAGCAGCCGGGGAGCCATCTGGGCTACAGCCATGCGCATCTCCGCCTCCGTGTACATATATTCGCCATAAGGCTTATAGCGCATCGAACCCTGCAAGCCGGCGAGGATAAGCCCTTTGCGTTCCACGACTTTGCCGTGGATGTCCGTCCCACCGCGCACATCGCTCCAGATCTTTCCATCGGCCGCATATTGTGGCCCATCGTCGTGGTTGCCGCGCACGTAGACAAGCGGCACATCCAGAGCCGAGGTGAGAAAATCGAGATAATAAATAGGCAGATCTCCGCAACCCACAAGGAGATCGACATCTGGAAATAATTGACCCGCCTGGCTACTGTAGAGCTTGTCCAGGACGCGGTCGCTCACGGCCAGAATTTTCATGGATCGGGCCACTCGCGGTGGTGGTTTTGTTCCAGCTTGGTCAGGATAGCCTGTTCCAGATCGATGCCGCTGATGCTCGCCAGTTGCAGAAGATAGAGGGCGACGTCGGCCAGTTCTCCAGCCAGTTCGTCGGGTCTGCGGGCTTCCTCCCGCCATTGGAAATGTTCCAGCACCTCGGCCGCCTCCAGCATCAGAGAGATGGCGAGGTTGCGTGCCGTCTGGGGCTTGGTCGAATCAGGATCATACCAGCCCTTCCCAGCCACAAACTCGTGCATCGTTGCTTCCAGATCTTTCAACTCCATAGTCTGTCGATTTTAACCGAATAATAAAGCCGCCGGCCACCCTGAGAAAGGGGCCGGCGGCCTCGTCGTTAAAACAAACATCTGCCGCGGGCCGATGGGTCAAATCGCAATTCGCTCCACCTGCCGCACCCGGGCAAAGTTTAGAGCCTCTCGGCCACGTAGGCGGTCAGGTCAGCCAGACGCGAGGCATAGCCCCACTCGTTATCATACCAGGTCACAACCTTGATGAAGTTGCCGTCGATGACGTCGGTGGATAATCCGTCAACCGTCGTGGAGGCCGGATCACCCTTGAGGTCCATGGAGACGAGCGGTTCATCGGTGTAATTGAGAACCTTGCCCAACCAGCCCTTCTCGTCCGCGGCAGCCTTCAGCACAGCGTTGATCTCTTCCTTGGTCGCCGACTTCTCGATTTCGGCCGTCAGGTCAACCACCGACACGGTCACGGTCGGCACGCGGAAGGACATGCCGTTGAATTTACCCTTCAGGTCGGGCAGCACCAGGCCGATAGCCTTGGCCGCGCCGGTCGAGGTTGGGATGATGTTGTTGGCCGTCGTGCGAGCGCGGCGCAGGTCCTTGTGGGCCACGTCCAGGATACTCTGGTCATTGGTCATCGCGTGAATGGTGGTCATCAGGGCGCGCTTGATGACGAAATGCTCGTGGAGCACCTTGGCTACCGGGGCCAGGGCGTTGGTGGTGCAGCTGGCGTTGGAGATGACGTTCTGGGTCGCAGAATCGTAGGTTTCTTCGTTGACGCCCAGGACGAAGGTGCCGTCGATATCCTTGCCGCCCGGAGCCGAGATGATGACTTTCTTGGCGCCGGCCGTCAGGTGCGCGCCGGCCGTGGCCTTGTCACGAAAACGGCCCGTGCACTCGAGGACGATATCGACACCCAAATCGCCCCACGGCAACTTGGCCGGGTCTTTCTCCGCGTAGCTCTTGAGTTTTTCGCCATCCACGTAGATATCGCCGTCGCGGACCTCGACTTCGCCCGGGAACTTGCCGTAGGTGGAGTCGTATTTCAACAGGTGCGCGTTTGTCTCGGCCGGCATCAGGTCATTGATCGCCTCGACGTCGAGAACGCCCTGATAGTTCTCATAGATTGCCTTAAATACCTGGCGGCCGATACGGCCAAAGCCGTTGATACCAACTTTGATAGTCATAGATAAATCTCCTTTCGTAGTGAAATGGTAGTTCTGTGTTAAGTGTGTGGATATAGTGGGAGTGCGCTCACGAAAATCGACAGCGCACTATTGGAAATTATACCCTATCTTTGGCCTGACTAAAAGTAGCTGCGCAATCTTTATGACAAATGTCATATTTATCCGCGCGATAAATCATATCTCCATCAGTCCAACAGATTGATAACGGCACGGGCAAGCTTCCTGCTGTCATGACGCCAGGGGCGGGCCTCGTCGACAAGATCGCGTGCGATCATGCGGATTCCCCGTACCGGGACGATCGGCACGAAGCAGGTATTCCCCCCACCGGCATCGGCCGGGATGGAAAAGTTATCATTGGCCACCACGATGTCCAGCAGGTCGCCCGACACGTGCCGCAAGATGGCGTTAACGTGGTCGGCAACCGTGTAATCGTCCGTCTCGCCCGGTTGAGTGGCCAGATTGCAAATGTAGGCCACCTTTGCCCGACAATGGCGCAACGCCTCCGCTAAATCACTCACCAGCAGATTGGGCAAGATGCTGGTGTAGAGACTTCCCGGACCCAACACAATCAAATCCGCCTGAAAGATGGCGCGGAGCGCCGGCGGGTAGGCGCGGGCATCGGCGGGGTCGAGTCGCACATGCTCGACGCGGCCGCCTGCCTCAGGAATCGCCGATTCACCCACCACTTCGACGATTTCCTCTCCCGCCAGGGTCACGTCGGCCACCAAGGTTACATTCTCCAACGTTGACGGCAACACCTGGCCACGCAGAGCCAGAACGCGCTGCGCGGCCAGAAGCGCCTCATCAAAGCTGCCGGTAATGCCGGTCAGAGCGGCCAGCAACAGATTGCCGAAGGCGTGGCCGCCCAACCCCTGGCCCGTGGCAGCCTCATGGCCGTTCGTCTGGACCTGCGTGCCAAACCGGTATTGCAAGACCTGAATCATGAGTGACTCATCACGAGCCAGCGCCGCCAGGTTGTTGCGGAAATCTCCCGGCGGCAGCAGGCCCAGTTCCTTGCGCAATCGACCGCTGCTGCCGCCGTCATCGGCCACTGTAACAATCGCGGTAATATTGCTCGTATAGGTCGTCAATCCGCGTAACAAGCCGGGCATACCCGTGCCACCGCCGATGACGACGATATGCGGCCCGCGATCTCGCAAGCGATAATCGTACAGCGAATCAACCACGGCNNCGCCGAGCACAAGCAAAACCAGCCAGCGCTTGATGCCGATGCCGATCGCCAGCCAGCGACGACGCAGGTAGAGCGAATTCCAGAACCTTTTTTTGCTTCTCATCGCGGCGCGTGCTCAGAGCACCAGGAAATCGCGAATGTAATCCAGATGCTCCTCATAATGCTCATAAGTATCGCCTATGATCCAGCCGGTGATGGGGCGGTCGTTATCTCCGTTCTGGGCATCAAAGGTAGAGTAGCCGCGCTGCAAGTCGGCGTCGTCCAGGCCGGCCAGCGCGTTGAGCATCTCCTCGTGGGCCATGCGCAGCGCCGCCAGCGCTTCGACCGCTGAGCGTTCACGTCCGCGTTCAAAGACAACATCGTTAATCTGGTCCATCGTCAGATCGCGCCCCTGGGCAGCGGTGATGCCCATGCCGTCCGTGCGCGACCGGCCGGTCAGCAGGTAGGCGATGCCCTGCTCCCAAGCCGCCAGATGGAACAGATGATCGCGTATCGCCCAGCCTGAAGCCGGATCAACCCGCTCTTTGGTCTCGTCATCGAGACCGGCAAGCACGTCCATTAGCTCTTCCCAGCCCGTTTGGATACGCTCCAGCAACCGGGTTTTAGTTATTTCGTTTTCACTGGTCATTGTGCTGCTCCTCAGCTATCGCTCGAATGATTCAGAGAGATCTCTCAAGACTGACCGCGTTGATCCCATAACTGGCGCGTCACCTGGATGTGGCCCGCGTGCAGCGCCGTATGCTCCAGAGCGTGGAGCAGCGCCCAGCCAACGGTACGCTCCTCATTGAGCATGCCCACCGTGCGCACCCCCGCGAGCCGCGACAGATCGAGTTGGCTCAGAACCTGCCGCGTGATATCCAAAGCAGCATTGAGCCGCTCCAGCATCTCGGCCGTGGAGACTTTGAAGGTCTCGAACTCTTCCGCCCGCACTCGTCCGGAAGGCAGGCCACCGGCCACATCACCGACCCAATAGCGCCAGGAACCGGCCGTATGGGCCAGAATGATAGCGATAGAGTTCATATCCGCCCCTGGTTTCCAGTCGAGCGCCTCAGCCGGCAGATCGGCCACGTCTGTCTCGATCCCTTTGTGGATGGTTTCAAAACGCTGCAACAAATCCTGAAATACTTGTTCCATTTTCGTCACCTCCGTGAGTTAAATCGTATCAGGATTATCGCAATTTGCATGACATCCATCACGCTCTGTCGTTTGTCCAATTCGGCCGCGTGCGGTATAAGTCAAGCGGCTCGTGTCAATTAGACGCGAGCTTTATCTGTCCAGAGGTC
>JRYD01030334.1_pt1 | contig 10280 bp, 10 predicted proteins | sample 235311 | NCBI WGS metagenome assembly JRYD01 (sample SAMN03074213, study PRJNA261472) | activated sludge metagenome | biome: Common Effluent Treatment Plant; feature: Wastewater; material: Activated sludge; isolation source: activated biomass in a lab-scale reactor treating industrial wastewater at...
ATTACAAAAGATGAGCTGGGGTCTTTGCACATTGGTAGAAATATCACCGATTTTAAATGGGATGGAACCGACCAGTACGGACAAAAACTAGCAAACGGTATATACCTCTATCGGGTAGTTACCAATCTTAATGGTAAATCGCTGGACAAATACAAAGCTGAAGGCGATAATACCGACAAATATTTTAATAAAGGCTATGGAAAAATGTATTTAATGCGTTAAAAATAATTATTCCTGAATACGAAAGTCCTGCTAACAGCGGGACTTTTTTTTAAGCTCAGAGACTGCGAATTTTGCAAACGAATTATGAGAAGAATCAAACATTGGATAAAGCTGTATTTTCAATCACTAGTCTATCGCCAAAAGCGAAGCGACAAAAGAAGAATTGCAATGGAGTCGTTTTTGGATAATAGTATGTTTGCTGCCAAAACTAGATTGGATCGAGCTTCGTTTGATATTTTCACTTATCATGGCGAAGATGGTATTATCGGCTACTTGTTGCGTAGCCTTGGAAGTGTAAGCAAAAAGTTTATCGATATAGGAGCCGGAGATTGCATTACGGGCAATTGTGCTTGTCTGGCAGTACACTATAACTGGAGTGGAGTATTTATTGATGCCAATAAAGATCAGCTATCAATTGGAAAAAGATTTTACAAAAGTAACGGTAAGATTAATTTTGTAGAAACATTCGTTGCGCCTGACACAATTGATGAATTATTATCAACATTATGTAACGGAGAAGAAGTGGGTTTATTATCAATAGATATTGATGGCAATGATTATTGGATTTGGAAAGCTATTGAAATCATTAAGCCTGCAATAGTCGTTATAGAGGCAAAAATAGAATATGGATTACAGGATGTGATTGTGCCATACACTACAGAGAATAACAGGAGCAACAATGAAATGTATAACGGTGCGTCAGTAAAAGCATTTGAGAAATTGGGGAAAAGAAAAGGTTATAAATTAGTAGGAGCTAACAAACAAGGGTATAATTTATTTTTTGTGAGAGCTGATGCTACATATAATGCTTCTCCGGCTGAAGCGTTACTTGCTAATATTAATATTCAGCAATGTTTTTACCCCAATTCATTTTTTAATCAATACGAATTTGTAACTGAATAGTATGGCAAAAATTGGAATTAATATCGCAACAGGAAGTCTGCAACAGAAAGAAATGATTGTGGGTATCGACTTGGGCACTACCAATAGCTTGGTGGCTATCATTCACCCCGAATCGGGGAAGCCCATTGTGTTGAAAGAGCATGATGGTGCAGCATTAGTTCCCTCTGTTATACATTTTGGAGAGGCTGCTACAGTTTCGGTAGGCGATGAAGCTAAGCGGTATTTAATAGCAGAACCACAGCATACAATATTTTCAGTGAAAAGACTGATGGGAAAATCATATAATGATGTAAAAGATCAGCAATCATTTTTTTCATATAATATTATTGACGAACAAACAGAAAGCCTGGTAAAAATACAGGTGGGGGATAAATTTTACACACCACTGGACCTTTCGTCTTTCATATTGAAAGAGCTGGTGAAGCGTGCCGAGCATATTTTGAAAACTCCTGTTACTAAGGCAGTGATTACTGTTCCTGCATATTTTAATGATGCGCAAAGACAGGCCACCCGTGATGCCGGCAAACTGGCCGGGCTGGATGTATTAAGAATCGTAAACGAACCCACAGCAGCAAGTTTGGCTTATGGATTGGGAATGTCTAAAGAAGAGATGAAAACGGTAGCAGTATATGATTTAGGCGGAGGTACATTTGATATTTCAATTCTTCGTATCACCAACGGCATTTTTGAGGTACTGGCAACTCATGGAGATACCTATCTGGGTGGCGATGATCTTGACCGATTTATTATTGAATATTGGCAAAAGCAAATAGGTATTACAAAAGATGAGTTAGAAAAAAATAAAAGCCTGGCTCAGTCATTGCGACTAAAAGCAGAAGAAGCTAAAATACATGTAAGCTCACATGATTTTTTTATAAGTAGTTTGGAGGGAAATGAAATAAATATTTCTAAGCAGACATTTGAAGCATTGGCGCAGCCATTAATTGATAAAACCTTAATCTGTTGCAAGAATGCTTTAAGCGATTCGCAGTTGTCAATTGCTGATATTGATGAAGTAATAATGGTAGGTGGCTCTACCCGGGTGCCAATTGTGAAGAAAATGGTTAGCCGGTTTTTCAACCGGCCGGTTCATGATTCATTAAATCCGGATGAGGTTGTAGCATTGGGTGCAGCCATACAGGCAGATATACTTGCTGGGAATAATAAAGATTTTTTGCTCTTGGATATTACGCCATTATCATTGGGCATAGAAACGATGGGCGGGTTGATGGATGTGTTGATCCCACGCNNATACCGGGCATGCCTGCGGGCTTGCCCAAAGTAGAAATTTCATTTTTGGTAAATGCAGACGGAATATTGACAGTAAGAGCAAAAGAGTTGAGAAGTGGTGTATCTCAGTCGGTGGAAGTGAAGCCACAATATGGTCTTAGTGATGCAGATGTAGAAAAAATGCTGATGGATTCTATTGTACATGCTAAAGAGGATATACAGACCAGAGCTTTGGTAGAAGCACAAGCCGAGGCCACACAACTGCTGGATACTACAACTCAGTTTATTCAAAAAAATCGGACACTGTTAACAGCGGATGAGTTAAAAGAAACCGAGAATGCAATGCAAAAATTACAACAAATCGTAAATAAGGGAAATAAAGATGAAATTCATCAGGCTATCGAAGCATTAAATGCTATTTCAAAGCCCTATGCCGAGCGATTAATGGATATAGCCATTCATCATGCCATGAAAGGAAAAAATATTTTAGACTGATTTTTTCCTGAATTCAGTTATTTTATAAATGCATAATAGCAAGATGCAGATCGTACTAACAATGAATGCAATATCCAAATCAGATGACTGGTATTGAAAAGAGAACTGATGCTCTCCATTTGGTACTTCAAAACCCATAAACGCAATATTTGTTTTTATTATTTTTTGTGGCTGATTATCAACATATAATTTCCATCGCGGATAGATATTTTGAAGCAAAACAACAGCAGCAGTACTGCTGCTTATTATCTTTCCTTTAATACATCCCGGTTTGAACTCAGTGAGTTGTATTTTAACCGAATCAGAATAGTTTGTCGCCTGTGCCGTTACATATTTTGTTTCTCTAAAGGCCCATCGGTAAGCACTGTCGGTTTGTTTTGATTCCCAATCAAGCTGATTTCCTATTTTATTTACACTATATATAACCGGAAAATTAAATTGATAAATCCTGAATTTATAGTTAAACCAAAAGTTGTTTTGATTTAACAGATTGCTTGGTGTTATTCTGTAATCAGAACGTCCCGGTTTTTTTTGATACATACTCAAACAGCCGATCTCATTAAAAAACTTTTCATTGTCGGTACTGATGTCCTTTAAAGGCTTTTGGATATTAGGAACGGGATATCCATTTACGGTTTGTGTTTTTATGAGTTGCTGTATCGCTACTGCTTTATCTTTTTTAATAACAGTAAAGGGCTGTAAAATTGCTGCAAAAAAAACGCTGTTGATAACGGAAATAAGCAGTATGTTTTTACATTGGTACTTTTTTATAAAACGATATAGTAAAAACAAAAAGGGAAATTGAAAAATACAGCAAACCCACACAAGATCGGTAAACGTAGCCGTGTCAGTAAACAGACTTGCTTTTTCCATTATCGATTGATTCGCATTGCTGATAAAGGATGCAAAATTGGGCATGGAAAAAAAATCAGCAGGGAAAAAGAAAGAAATAATAAGGACCGTGAACGTAAATATAAGCGTAATCCACCATGCTTTTTTGACGACCTGGAAGTTGATTGCTTTAATTATAAATAAATGAAAAGTAAAAGCAGCTAGTATGACCGAAAAGAAGACAGTAAACATTTTTGCATTAGCCGGATGTCTGAAACTATCCATCAGTGGTAATAAATAATAACTGATGAGTCTTAAACCTCCCCATTCGCCAAAACTGAAAACCAGAAAAATCGGAATACACCATTTTGAAAAACGGGCAAACCGGTGCGGTTGTTTGATAACAAATGCGGCGATCATAAAAATTAAAGCTGTAATACCGAACCATGAATTTCTTTCTAATGGATCGGTAATGGTTATTCCCGGCATTTTCCAGGCACTCGCAGGCAAGGTCAAAGTGCTTAAAGTAAAAGGATGTAACGCGTTGCTCATGGCCGCTTCCAACCCGGCACCGGATCCTCTTTCCATCAGTGGTAAACTTTGCAGATAGGAGATGATGGCAGGAAGGGAAAATAAAATAAATACAATGGCAATTGTAAGATGTATAGCTAAATAAGATTTCCAGTTTGATATGATATTACTGAGAAACTTTGGTGATGTTAAGAAAATAAAGAAAAACAAAAGCAGGTATAGCGTGATTACAAAACCTGCAGGGTATGCACAATTGAAAAGCAGGTATAATGAAAATCCTGTATATATAGTATACCGTAAAGATTTTTCTGTTATACACCGATAATAGTTGAGTATTACAAATGGAAGAAATGCGGTGCCTGCAATCCAGTTTAAGAACTGGGCAGAATCAATATTAAATCCACAAAGCATATAGGCAACACTGCCCAACAAAGCCGCATGCGGATGCAGTTGAAAATGCTTCAAAAGGAAAAACATGCCTGCACCACTCATAAAGATATAAAACAGAGTTTCTAGTTGCAGTGTATAGAGCGTGTAGTGCCCAAATAATGAAAGAAGTTGTACAATAGGATTCCATACACCCGCCTGCAAATCACCATGAAGCGGATAGCCCATGTTTAAATAAGGTGTCCACAGTGGTAGTTCAAAACGGTGAAATGATTCACTTACCAGATACCGGGTTGGTAAGAAATAATTTAATGCATCATTTTTTAAACTGAATATATGAAAGCTTAATGGCCAAAATGAAATAACTGCTGCGAGAAGCAGTAGTACAAAATAATAACCGGGATATTTATATGGTGTGTCTGGCTTTAGTGATATCCCTTCCATTTTATAATTGTTTTATCATACTAATATTACTTAGCATAAAACCTTCTTAACAAAAACAGTTCTTTCAGAATTTGCGGAAAACTTTTTAAATTAATTTTTGAACCTCTGGCGTTTATCCAATTTTGCAACGGATATTCATATCCGGAAAAAGTTGTTTCAGATTGTTTGATTCGGATAAAAATTTCAATATCAAACAACCATTTGGTTTTAAAAGGCTTTTCAAAAAGTGTGGATACGATTTCTCTTTTAAAGCATTTGGCTCCGCATTGCGTGTCATAAATTCCCAACTTGAACCACCCATCGGTAAGTGTAGCAATGAATCTACCGGCGTAGTGACGAAAATTGTTTCTTTTAATTACCGCATTCAGTTTTTTAATTCTGGAACCAAATATGTAGTCTAGCTGATGCGATTGGGCATACAAATACAGTAAAAAAAATTCTTCTGGATCGGTTGAAAAATCCGCATCTAGATAACCGATATATTGTGCCTTGGTATCATGTAATGCCCGCAACATGCCGGATTGAACAGCTGACGCTTTGCCCTTCCTTTCTTCATGGGAAACGATATCGCATTTGTCGGGATATTGACTGATGAATGCTGTAAGTTTTTGAAAAGTTTCATCGGTGCTGCCATCATTTACAAAAATGATATGGGCTTCCGCATTTGTTAAAAGAAAGGATGACAACCTGTCCAAAGGTATTCTGGAAGCTTCATTATAACAGGGAATAACTATTGAAAAGGTTGACATAATGCATAGCAACTTAGTCCCGGTAGTTTAACACCAATACGTGCAAGATACCAAGTTATTTTAAATTCCATCCACAATAATTGAGTGATGATACCGGTTATTAAATGATTACCCTTCCAGTTGTGCACACCAGTTTTTACATGATTTTTTCTTTTAAAAATTTTTTCTTTCTGTACCTGAAAAAATCTGATCATCAACAGAAAGTTGAAACAATACCCATCTTTAATTTTTTTTATTGCAAGCGGTTTTAGCAGATGGTCCAGTTGTTTGCGTGTATATCTTTTGAAATGGCCCAGTTGGCGGACGTGTTCAGAAAATAGCTGCTGATAAGCAGGTACCGTTATGATGAAATTGGTTTTTACGGAAACACCTTGCAGTTGTAAAATCTGGATTAATAATTCTTGTGGATATTCCAGGTGTTCCAGTACATCCATGAGAATGATGACATCAATTTTTTTTTGTGATGCTACTGTTTCCAGTGATGGCGAGAGAACTAAATTTGATGGCAATTGTTGTGTGAGACCAGCCATCAGCTCCGGTGTATAATTAATATCAACAGCTGTTACAGATGATTGCGGGTGACGCTTTGCTATCTGAGAAGCCAGATAAGCATCGCCACTACCAATATCAACTATTATTTGATTGTCGTTGCATCGGTTCAAAAAAAAATTCAATATCCTGTATCGGCAAAGTTCCCAAGGGTGTCTTTTTACATGCTGATGTTGTGTTTTATTGAGTTCTCTAAGATCCATCAGCAATAATTTTTTTGCTTGTTGTTTTTGTTTAAAACTTTTTTAGAAATAAATAATCAAATATAGCTTAGATCAGTTGTGAAAATACATTTCAGTTCAATTAGATTTATAAAGTTGGTATAAATATTAAAATCCGGAGTTTGGAAATATGGTTGAATGTTGGCTTTATTTTTGGATAGCATTTAGTTGCAACTACAGGCAATGTAGATTGTACAGACTAAACAAAACGTTCTTTTATTTTCAAAAACGGAGTTTCAAAATATTTAAAACTCAACCAACTCAGAAATAATGCTAAAGCAGAAAGTATGGTAGATGTGGTGATCGCTGCCAGATTAATGTTTACAACTTGTTCCAGTCGGGATGAAACCCAGGGGCTCAAACCCCTGTAAACCGGCCAGTGGAATATATAAAAACCATAGGATACTGTCCCTATAAACCTTAATAATCTTAAGTTGAGAATGACGTTTATTAGTTTGTTTTCTTTTGTGATGGCCCGGTTGACTAACAAGCCCAATAGCATGGCCAGTGTAGTGTATCCTACTAGTGCCAAATAAGGAAATGAAAAACTAAAGGAACGATTAATAAAGAAAAATCCAAAATTTAGAAGTGCAAAAACCATTACAATGGCCGGGGTGTATCGTGACAAAAATCCGGGTGATATTCTTAATAAAATGGCAACTATGCTTCCAATACAGATTCCATCGATTCGGGTAAAGGTATATAGATTGTAGTAGGCGAGCCCCGGCACCTGATGTAGCCAGGCCCAAAGCCGGATGCCACTTACACCTACTAACATCAGTAAAACGAAAATCAAAAGATGTTTAGGGTTCTTAAGTATCAGAATTACAAAAGGCTTGATTGTTTGTATAATATTCCAGGTGCAAAGGAGTTTGGAATCGGGGCAGCAATACCAGAAAAATAATGAGCGATAAATAATAAAGGGGAAATATTCGGAAAAAACGACGTGCATAAAAATTTCGGAGATAATGTGGTCGATGTACAGCCTTCATTAAGATATCGGTAATTAAAAATCCCGATAAGGTAAAAAACAAATCAACACTAACCCATCCGAAAAAAATATACTTTTGAATAAAACCGAAATTGTGATAAATGACTACTACAAGACATGCTAAGCCTCGTATTCCATCTAAAGCAGGAAAATGCTGACGAGTTGTTTGTCGGTGTGTAATTTGCAAAGCGTACCGATTTGGATTTGTTAAAGCTGTAGTAGTATTCCAAAGATAATTGATTGATAACTAAGGAAAAACAACCTATTTTGGTTTTTGTGAAATAGATGAATTATCTTTTTTGAGTTTCAAATTTCACACTTATCTTTGCCACCCATTTAAAAAAAATACCAAAGGAGGTATATCAAACTATGTTAATCATTGATTCTAAAGACTGCGAAAACATTGACAAGGCTTTAAAAAAGTACAAAAAGAAATTTGAAAAGTCGAAAGTGTTGCTGCAACTCAGAGAACGCCAAAGTTTTACCAAACCATCGGTAAGACGTCGTGGCGAGATTTTAAAGGCAGTATATAAGCAGCAAATTGCCAGCGGCAAAATTGAACCTTAGTTGATATCTCTTTAATGATACTAAAGCTGCACCTTACCGGTGCGGCTTTTTTTGTAGTTTTACGGTACATTTTCCAATATGTCTGAGAAAACATTTGAACCGGCTCAATCTTTCTTTGATTACCTGCAATTTGAAAAAAGGTATTCGGCACATACAATCATCTCATACCAAACCGATTTATCTCACTTTTTTTCATTTACTGAAAACCAGTTTGGAACTACTGAAATAATTAAGCTTGATTACAACATCATCAGAAGCTGGCTTGCCAGGCTAAAGCAAGAAGGAATGAGTTCTAAAACTATCAACAGAAAAATTTCTTGCCTTAAATCTTTTTTCAAATATCAACTGAGGCAGGGGCTTATTCAGGTGTCGCCAATGGCTAAAATTGTAAGCCCAAAAAACGGGAAACGAATTCCGGTATTTGTAAAAGAAGATGATGTAAAAGAAATAACAAATACTTTAAACACTGCAACCGAAGATTGGCGGTCGCTAAATACGAAAATGCTGATTTCCATTTTTTATGCAACCGGTATGCGCTTGAGCGAACTGATCAATTTAAAAGAAAGACAAATTGATTATAGCCGCTCAGAAGTAAAAGTAGTAGGCAAGGGGAATAAGGAGCGCATTATTCCGATAAGCAGGGGGCTTGCAAAAGAAATGCAGGAATATTGTGTTTTGAAGCGAAAAGAATTTGGCCATAGCGACACACTTTTGGTTACTGAGAGAGGTAAAAAACTCTACCCGAAATACGCCTATTTACAAGTAAAGCAGGTATTGTCTAAAGCATCTACTTTGGATAAAAAAAGTCCACACGTACTGCGTCACAGCTTTGCTACCCATTTGATGAATGGCGGAGCTGATCTAAATGCCGTTAAAGAGCTACTAGGACATAGTAGCCTGGCTGCCACACAGGTTTATACACATACTACAATAGAAAAGTTAAAAGATGTACATAAAAAGGCACATCCTAAGGCTTGATTTTTTTAGCTTTTTTACAATAAAATTGTCTGCTGTTTTCTTTGGTTGTAATCAATTATTTCGCTAAATTGGGTGCAGACAAAAGAACCAAACCTTATGTAAAACAGACCGTGTTAGTTCTTTATTTATTGTTTCACCAGTTAAAAAAAACGATGACTATGAACGTAAACATTCAAACAGTTCATTTTGATGCGGACAAGAAGTTGCTTGATTTTATTAATAAAAAAATTCAGAAGCTGACGATGTTCAGCGACCGCATTGTTAAAGTAAATGTGTTTTTAAAATTGGACAATGTAATGCATGCCATTAAAGACAAGGTAGCTGAGATAAGGGTGCAGATACCCCATCACAGTTTTTTTGTAAAATCGACCAGCAAGTCATTTGAGCAGTCTTTTGATGATGCCATTGATTCCATGCTATCGCAAATCAAAAAAAATAAAGAAAAGAAAGCCGCTTAAATCATTAGCCCTGCCCAATCGGCGGGGCTTTTTTATTACCAGCCGTTTCGGTATTCTGCTACCGGCATTTCAAATATTCCCTAAGTCGGATTTTAATGCATTTGGTCAGAAAATGGGCAAAAAAATCTTTTTCAAAATTTTTCAGGTTGTCATATTCCCTTAACTTTGCCGTCCCAATAAATGGGGGTAGCTCTTTATTGTGCAGACCGCCGTACTAACCTGAGCAAAATGATGGTGATGACGGCATTGTCAAATGCCACTTTAGCTCAGCTGGTAGAGCAACTGATTTGTAATCAGTAGGTCGTTGGTTCGATTCCGACAAGTGGCTCTTAAGATGTAATCTTGATTGCATAAGTTGGAATAGCCGCACATCAGGATTATTTTGAAACCGGGTAAGTAGCCAAGTGGCCAACGGCAACAGACTGTAAATCTGTCCTCTTCGGAGTTCGGTGGTTCGAATCCATCCTTGCCCACAGTTCTTTAAGCGGAAGTAGCTCATTTGGTAGAGCGATAGCCTTCCAAGCTATAGGTGGCGAGTTCGAGCCTCGTCTTCCGCTCTGATAAAAAGTTATTTGAAAGCAGAAGTAAATGAGAGTAGAGGTGGAAGTTTACTTCTAATTATGAGTCGACAAAGGCAAATAAGTCTTTAACTATAATAGTGGATTTGTTTGGCTTGCTTGACCTACTGGCTTCAATGACATTGAAAGCCGTTGTAGCTCAGTGG
>JRYD01015449.1_pt1 | contig 10273 bp, 7 predicted proteins | sample 235311 | NCBI WGS metagenome assembly JRYD01 (sample SAMN03074213, study PRJNA261472) | activated sludge metagenome | biome: Common Effluent Treatment Plant; feature: Wastewater; material: Activated sludge; isolation source: activated biomass in a lab-scale reactor treating industrial wastewater at...
TGTTGAAAATTGGGATGCAAGTCGTGCATCACACCGCCGGGCACCATATAGTTCATGGTCAGTCGGGCTCCACAGGTTTCTTCCATTATATCATTGATACTTTCCCTTTCTCTAAATGCATGAAAGAATGGTGTAAAGGCACCGATGTCCATGGCCATAGCACCCCACCACAGCTCATGACTGGCAATGCGGGTAAGCTCATCCATCAGCACCCTGATAACCTGTGCACGGGGCGGTACTTCTACCTGCAATCCTTTCTCCACACACAAGGCACAAGCATGGTTGTTAATATGAGCAGACAGATAATCCATCCGGCTCGTTACATATATAAATTGGCGATAACTCAGGCTCTCGCACATTTTCTCAATAGAGCGATGAATATAACCCAGGTGTGGCTCCACTTTTTTAATAGTCTCACCACTCAATGTAATAACCAAGTGCAGTACACCATGTGTAGCCGGATGCTGCGGACCTACATTAATCACCATATCACTTCCATCTGGCCCGGCCAATTGTGCAGTACTATCATTTAATATTTGAGTCTCTCTATACATCGTAAATATTAAACATTGAACAAAAAATGATGAATGACGAAGTAGTATTCACGATTCTTTTATCATTTTTTATTTCATATTCGTTACTAAAATTTAATACCATTTCAATCCAACTACTCAACATATCTTCCCTCACAGCTTTATCATATTCACCGGGTCTTCAAAATCTTTTCTCATCGGATTCTTTCCTTCCCATCCGTCGGGCAAAATCAATAACCGTAAATCCGGATGATTCAAAAAGTTTACGCCAAACATTTCATACACTTCTCTCTCATGAAATATTGCCGTTTTCCAAAAATGCGATACGGTTTCAATTTCCGGCTTGGTGTTTTCCAGTTTTACTTTTATTACCAATGGGCAACGGTGCGTGGTGGAAGTAAGATGATATACCATGGTGAGATGGGTTTTCCAATCTACACAGGTAAGGCAAAACAAATAATTCATGCTTAGCAAATCATCACGATACAATAATTGCATGGAAGTTGAAAAATCTTGCGGCGAAAGTTGAATGGTAATCCACTCGGTACCTTCTTCAAAAGTTGCCGCCGGCAATAGCTCAGCCAATTTTATTTTCAATACATCATTTGTCATTTCACTGAGCCTGTTTTATTTGTTCACGAGTGAGGCCTGCTTTTATTTTTTCTTGTAAAGTAATTAATGCATGAAGCAATGCTTCCGGTCGAGGCGGACAACCGGCTACATACACATCTACAGGAATTACATGATCGGCACCTTTTACCACCGAATAAGTATTATAAAAAAACGGTCCGCCGCTGATAGCGCAGGCACCCATGGCAATTACATATTTCGGGTCGGCCATTTGGTCGTACAGTCTTTTGAGTACCGGAGCCATTTTATTTACAATCGTTCCGGCAATGATGATAACATCAGCCTGTCGAGGTGTGGCTCTTGCCACTTCAAATCCAAAACGGGAAAAATCGTATTTGGCCGATGCGGTCGACATCATTTCAATACCACAGCAGCTGGTAGCAAAGGTGAGTGGCCACAGCGAATTGGCTCTCGACCAGTTGATCAGCTCATCCAACTTACTAAGCACAACATCTCCCCCTCCCATATTATGTACTTCGCCGGGAAAAGTATCCTTGAAATGCTCCGGTTTTTGAGGGAGTATCAGTCCGTCTTCTTCCAAAGTTCTTTCTCCGCTCATTAAAAAATTTCAATTTTATTTTTAAAAAAATAATTCCATTTCAAAATTGGTTTACTGCCATTTCAAAGCACCTTTTTTATGTGCATACAACAGACCCATAAATAGGATGAAAAAGAAAACTACAATTTCTATCAATGCTATCCAACCCATGCTTTTTGCAACCACCGCCCAAGGATAAAGGAAAACCAACTCTACATCAAAAATTAAAAATATCAATGCAAAAAGATAGTAACCCACATTCAGCTGCACCCAGGTTTTTCCCTTTGTGGGTATGCCACATTCATAAGGTTCACCTTTTTGTTTATTAGTAGATGCTTTTAATACAAATTTGGAAATTAAAATGGCAATGCCTGAGAAGGCAATGGCAGCAATAATAAGTACAATGAGTGAGGATGCACCCATAAAAATTGGTTTGGACGAATATATGAAAGGAAATGATTAAAGAAACATTTATTGCAGGATAATTGCTGACAGTTGTGAATAGCTAAATCAAATAAATATTTCTATTTTTCTGCCGTGGATCCGTTACTACTTTTTTGTATTTGATGTCTCACCCCGGTTTTGTAACATGACTATGGGATCGGTGTTGTTTAATATCTGGGCTAACCACAATGTTTTTTCTTAGTGCATATAATAAAGACAAGTAAGATAGATGTTTTTGTAAAAGCCTAAGGTTGGTTGCCAATACATTTATACATGCAGATGGTCGGGCATGGGAAGAGTTGGTGCGGATGTAATGTTGGATGGGAAAATTTGGGAGATGGTGGGTGAGACAAATAAGAATATTAAGATTGATTTACATGCTCTCATAATTAACACAAATGAAACCAATAAAACTCACGACATTATTAGCTCAAAACGTTCAATAAATTTTTTTCAATTTCGCAAAATTGGTTCCATTTTTGGCCACATCCTTTTAGCTTCATCCATGATATGTGAATTTTTACTTTGTNNTTATAATGAACAAAAGCAGACCCCTTTTACATATCAACCAAACGGCAAAGTTCTTTTAGGAAAATATGGTGATGAAATAATTTATGGCACAGTAAACAATGGAAAGGTAACAACAGTATTAGTAGAACATAATATCTCAAAAATTGACACACTACAAATTATTAAACTCAAATAATACTAAGTTCACCCTGAGCAGCACATAAAACCAGTTAAATTTCACTCCTACCAATTGTCCAATTTCATTATTGAATCCAAATAATTCATCACACCAGCCCAGTGTTCTGTCTATGTACTCGATGTTATTTCATTTCTACCCGTACAACTCCAAATGTATCGTCTTCTTATCGTAACCCATATCCAGAATTTTTTGTCGGGCTTCATCTACCATATTCTTCCAGCCGCAGAGATAAAACTGTGCATCCGGTTTTTCTTTACATATTGCCTCATAAATAGCATGCACATATCCGGTGTGGCCTTCCCATTGCTGGCGAGATAAAGTGGGCAGAAAATAAAAATCTTTGAGTGTATGCTGCAGCTCCTTCATCTCTTCGTAGTAGAGTAAATCTTTTTGCTCACGGGTGCCGAATACCAAGTAAATGTTTTTATGCGGAATTTGACGGTTGCTTATATAATGCAACATACTGCGAAAAGGCGCAATGCCAGTGCCGGTGCATATCAATATCAAGTCTTTATTCAATTACTCAGGTAATACAAATACACCCAGCGGCCCACGAAATTTTAGTTCGGTACCCACTTGCACTTCATTAAAAATATACTGCGTGCCGGCTCCGGTTTTATTGAGCACAATCAGCAATTCAAATACATTTGATCCATCGGGCCAAGATGCTATGGAATAACTACGGTAACGGCGTGTGGGTCTTGTATCAATCGGCAGGTCAAGCGTTACAAACTGACCGGGTTTAAAATCAAAAGAAGTTGCCCCCTGCACTTCCACCCAAAAACGATGTGTGTTGGTTGTTTCTGTTTCTATGAGAATTACTTTTCCGGTAAGCCAGGGTAGTAATGCCATGCAAATGATTTAAGTGCAAATTACAAGTGTACTTACATAATTTGTTTATGTATTGAGGAAAATAATTTACATGCCCTCCAAAGGCTCCAGCACGGTCAGTTTTTTTAATGCAGCAAAATATCTTTTGCCATTCCACCAGTAAGCAAAAATCAATTCATGATCAATCATCTGCTTTTTTACCTTAGCCGTTGGCACTATCGCCTGTTTCAATGTATCGCCCAAGATAATTTCATAAACTTGTTTTGAAGTGGCAGGTACCAAAGTTTTTTTGCTGGGATACTCGGTTATAAAAGGTGTTTTGATAATATTTTTTGCCGCTACGGTATCCCATTTTCCACCTACCCACACTGCCGATGGTGTGATTTGCATCGCTGTATCTACTTCCACATATATCAAATAGTTGGTAATCACGGCAGGATGCTTTATGAAGTCATCTGCATTTTCACCCACTACATCCCTTGTTGGAATAGTGCCGGGTGTAAACTGCTGCGAGTAGGCATGTATAATAATTTTGGGCTGAGCACAAGCTATCAATGCACTAGTAAAGCTTATAACCAAAAAACTCCATTTCATTTTATAAAAAATTGTATCCATTTGTAGATGCTGATGCGATCTTTTTAATTCAAAATAAATTCATAAAACTTCAGACAAGCCGTAATAAGATAAAATTACATGATTCACGTCTAATCCATTTTATCTTTCTTGTTATCTTTGCGCCCTTCATGGGTGCTCAGGATTTGTTGCAATTGTATCAAAACACACCCCGCCTGTTTCAACTGGCGGACAGGCTTTCTATTGCCGCTGCTGAAACAAACCATCAAACCGAAAAAATTCATTTAGAAAATCTGAACGGAAGCGCTACACAATTTGTAGTGGCTGCTACTTTTTTACATCCTGCCTGTGCAGGGCTCAACCATGTTATTATTCTCAACAACGCCGAGGAAGCCGCATATTTTCACAACTCATTGGAAGACCTTACAGATGCACTGGACCTTTTTTATTTTCCCTCCTCTTTTAAAAACCGGAAAAACTTTGAACTGCTGAATGCATCGCATGTAATGCTGCGTACCGAAGCATTGACCAAAATAGCGAGTGGTGGTAATAAAAAAATTTTGGTAACTTATCCTGAAGCCATTTTTGAAAAATCGGTATTGCCTACTGCACTTTCATCATCCATCATTCATATTAAAACGGCCGACACATTAGATATTGGAGCACTTTTATTGAAGCTGTCCGACTATGGTTTTGAACGAACCGATTTTGTTTATCAGCCCGGTCAGTTTGCGATACGTGGCGGCATCTTGGATATTTATTCTTTCGGAAATGAAAAACCTTATCGGGTTGAGCTTTTTGGAAATGAAGTGGATTCCATTCGCATTATAGATCCCGAAACACAATTGAGCGAAAGAAAACTTTTACAAGTTAGCATTATACCCAATGTAGAAACACAGTTTCAAAACGAAGAACGGGTTTCTCTTTTTGATTTTTTGCCCGCAAATACCATCTACTGGATTCAGGATTACGAATTGTGTAAAGATCATCTGGCAGATGAAGCAGAAAATCTAGATGCTTTCTTACAATATTATCAGGAAAAAATTAGTGCAGCAGCACAGCCGGAAATTCATAAACATCAAAAGCAAAGACTACCCACCGTTTCTGAATTTGACGAATCCAACAGCAAAAAAACTGTTGATAAAAAAGATTTCATTACCGCCGGCGAGTTTGTTGATAAAACAAGCAACAGACATCTGGTAAATTTTGGTAATGCATCGGCCGCATCATCTGTTTCTTTTAGTATTCAATTCAACACAAAGGAGCAACCGGCATTCAACCGTCAGTTTGATTTATTGATTCGTGATTTAAAAAGCAGCGAAAGCAAGGGCTATGCTATTTACATTTTTGCCGAGAATCCACGCCAGTTGGAAAGGCTGCAAAGTATTTTTGATGATTTAAATGCAGACATTGTTTTCAACCCGGTTTCCGTATCTATTCATGAAGGTTTTATTGATGATGATTTGAAAATCGTTTGCTATACCGATCATCAGATTTTTCAACGATATCATAAATACAAAGTAAAGCAGGCATACAATAAAAATAAAGCATTAACCCTGCGTACGCTGCGTGAACTGCAACCCGGAGATTTTGTTACGCATATCGACCACGGCGTAGGCGTTTTCAGCGGTTTGCAAAAAATAGAAGTAAACGGCAGAATGCAGGAGGCCGTACGATTGATTTATAAAGACACCGATATTTTATACGTCAACATCAACAGCCTGCACAAGATTGCAAAATTTACAGGCAAAGACGGCACCGTTCCAAAAATAAATAAACTGGGCAGCGATGTATGGAACAAACTAAAAGATAAAACCAAGGCCAAGGTTAAAGAAATTGCATTTGACCTGATAAAACTTTATGCCAAGCGAAAAGCTCAACAGGGATTTGCACATACGCCTGATACGTATATGCAAACGGAGCTGGAAGCATCATTTATTTATGAAGACACACCGGATCAAGGGAAAGCATCGGCTGATGTAAAGAAGGATATGGAATCCACCTCACCCATGGACAGATTAGTTTGTGGTGATGTAGGTTTTGGCAAAACAGAAATTGCCATTCGTGCTGCATTCAAAACCTGTACCGATGGGAAACAGGCAGCTGTATTGGTGCCCACAACAATTCTGGCATTTCAACATTATAAAACTTTCAGCGGGCGATTGAAAGATTTTCCGGTTACGGTTGATTATGTAAACCGATTTAAATCTACCAAAGAGAAAAAAGAAACATATCAAAAACTTGAAGAAGGAAAAATTGACATCATCATTGGCACACATGCATTGCTGGGCAAAGATGTAAAGTTTAAAAACCTGGGATTGCTGGTTGTGGATGAAGAGCAAAAATTTGGCGTAGCACATAAAGAAAAAATAAAAACATTAAGAACGGCTGTTGACTGTCTTACACTTACCGCTACACCCATTCCCCGAACCTTGCAGTTTTCATTGATGGGAGCGAGAGACCTGAGCATCATCAACACACCACCGCCCAACCGGCAACCCATACAAACAGAAGTGCAGGTGTATAATGAAGACCTGATACGTGAAGCCATTTATTTTGAAACAGAAAGAGGCGGTCAGGTGTTTTTTATATACAACCGCATTGCAGGCCTTGCCGAAATGGCTACTATTATTCAGGCGCTTTGCCCCGACCTGAGCATCGGCTATGCACACGGACAAATGGAAGGTCATGTATTAGAAGAAAGAATTTTTGATTTTATTGAACGCAAATACGATGTACTCATTTGTACCAATATTGTAGAAAGCGGTGTGGATATTCCCAACGTCAATACCATCATCGTTAACAATGCACACCAGTTTGGATTGAGCGATTTGCATCAACTAAGAGGTCGTGTGGGCAGAAGCAACAAAAAAGCATTCTGCTATTTATTAGCACCACCCATGAGCNNTGAAATGTATCAGAAAATTTTGGATGAAGCCATTCGTGAATTAAAGAGAAGCGATTTTAAAGATTTGTTCAAAGAAGAAATTGCAAAGCAGGATGATTTTGTTCAAGATTGTACAATTGATACGGATCTGGAAATTTTGATACCGGATGATTATGTAGAAAGCATTACCGAAAGACTTTCGCTTTATCAAAGATTAGACAATTGCGAAACGGAGGAAGAACTGGAATTGATGAAAACAGAAATGGCAGATCGTTTTGGTCCTATTCCTTCACCTGTTTCCGATTTATTCATTACGGTTCGTTGTCGCAAGCTGGCTGTCGATCTGGGTTTTGAAAAAATGAGTTTGAAAGACAATACACTCCGCTGTTTCTTCATCAACCGGCCTGATTCTCCTTACTACGAATCCGCACTCTTTGATAAAATCATTCGTTTTCTGCAAACAGAAACGAACAAAGCAAAGCTCAAACAAACAGGAAGGCTTTTTATGCTCATTGGAGAAAATATGAAAACGATGAGCGAAGTATATCAGTTTTTGAATCAAATGCATCAATTTACTAAGGCTTCCGCAAAATAAATATGCAGGGGCATTGTTTTCTAAGTATATCCGCTGGACATTTTCATTTTTTTATTCTAATTTTATTATTCAAACCATGCTATGAGGCTCAATCCAATTCCCCTGATAACTTTGTTATTGCTGATAACTGTTACGGCAGCAGCACAACCCGATAGCCGATTTCAAATTCAATTAAGAAGCGGCAATTTTATTCCTGTAAAAAATATTGACCCGGCCAGTATTCAAGCATTTAATCAAACCGTGGCCAAAACTGCCGGAAAGTCATTTGTAATTATTCAATTTGAGGAGCTGCCCTCTGTTACCATCAAAGAACAACTGAAAGCAAATGGCATTGAACTATTGGAATATATACCCAACAATGCTTTTACAGCTACTATCAGCGGTCAACCGGATGCAAATGAAATATTGCAGTCAAAAGCCCGAGCATTGATAGTACCACAGCCCGAGCAAAAAATGCAGCCTGAATTATCAAGAGGAATTTTTCCCAACTGGGCTTTAAAAAATAATAATCAGATTGAGCTTTGGATTAGTTTTCCGTCTTCCTTCAACTTTGAAACGGTACAACAGGAATTATATCGCAAAGGATTTCAAATTACTTCTACGCTTAATAAAAACTATCGTATTCTTGAATTAATAGTTGCTACCGATAGATTAACAGAACTGGCAGCTATGCCATGTATAGATTATGTACAAGCTGCACCTGCACCGGTAAAAGAGTTTAATACCAACAGCATGGCAGCTTCAAAAGCCAATATGCTGAAAGCAAGTATTGCAAATGGCGGACTGGGTCTTACAGGGCAGGGTGTAGTAGTAGGTGTAGGTGATAATGGTGATATACAAACACATTTGGATTTTACAGGTCGCATCATCAATAGAGCCGGCGATATACCCAGGGCACATGCTACGCATGTGGCAGGTACCGTGGGTGGTGCAGGTATTATCAATGAATTGCATGAAGGCTATGCACCAAAGTCAACGATACTAAGCCAGTTGTTTAATAATATTATTACCAAAGCACCAACTTATGTACAAGATAATGGCATGGTAATAGGCAGTCATTCTTATGGATTGGTAGCAGATGATTGTGCCTTCAATGGTATTTATGATTTAAATGCCAGAATACTCGATCAACAGGCAATTGATTTACCCGAGCTGCAACATGTATTTGCTGCCGGAAATGATGGCTTTAGAACTTGCAGTCCTTTCCCATCCGGTTTTAGAACCGTGATGGGTGGTTTTCAATGTGCAAAAAATATTATTACCGTTGGTGCTACCGATTATAAAAGAGATTGGGCAACCTTTTCTTCCAAAGGCCCGGTAAGAGATGGAAGAGTGAAACCGGAAATCATGTCGCAGGGCGAAAGAGTAGCTTCAACCTGGTCAAATAATCAATATAGTTTCAACAACGGCACTAGTATGGCAGCACCGGGTGTTTCAGGTGGATTGGCTTTGTTGATAGAAAGATATCGCACTACACATGGAAATGCAAATCCAAAAAACGGATTATTGAAAGCATTGCTTTGTAATGGCGCATCAGACCGTGGCAACGCAGGCCCCGATTTTACTTATGGTTTTGGAAGTATGAACCTGGTACGTTCGCTGGCTATGATGGAAGCGAATCATTATTTTACAAACACAGTTGCACAAAATATTACCAATACACACACCATTTCTGTTCCGGCCAATACTGCACAATTAAAAGTGTTGCTGTACTGGAACGATCCTGCTGCATCAGTAATGGCTGCACACACTTTAGTAAATAATCTAAACCTAAGTGTAACCGGCCCGGGTGGCACAGTACTGCCTTATGTGCTAGATACTTTGTCGTCCAATGTTAACAATGCGGCTACAGCCACCGGCAATGATGCCATTAATAATATTGAACAAGTTGTCATCAATAATCCCGCTGCCGGCAGTTATGATTTAAAAGCTAACGGTGCTGCCATTGCCGCAGGCCCTTCACAAGGCTACTTTCTGGTTTATGATGCCATTCCCCAAAGTTTGGTACTTACGAATCCTGTGGGTGGCGAACACTTAATTCCATCGGTACCTAATGTGGACAGTTTTATTGTAAACTGGGAATCGTATAGTGATGAAACCAATACTTTTACTTTGGAATTTTCAAGTAATAACGGTGGCAGCTGGACTACTTTAAGTAATAATTTGCCAGCCGCAATAAGGCATTATGCATGGACGGTGCCCAATACACCCACCGATGTAGCCAAATTGAGATTGACAAAAAATACAACCGGATTTTCACAAACCAGTAATGCTTTTGTAATAACGGAGCTTCCTGTTGTTACATTGTCTGCAGTACAATGCGAAGGTTATATCAGCATCAATTGGAATGCGGTTCCCGCTGCTACGGATTATGAAGTCATGCGATTGATAGGAAATGAAATGGTTTCCGTAGCCACAACCACCAGTCTTAGTTACAATTTTAGCGGATTATCAAAAGATTCTGTTTACTGGGTAACCGTAAGAGCCAGAATAAACGGGCACCCGGGCCGAAGGGCAATTGCGAATTCCAGAC
>JRYD01005111.1_pt1 | contig 10239 bp, 8 predicted proteins | sample 235311 | NCBI WGS metagenome assembly JRYD01 (sample SAMN03074213, study PRJNA261472) | activated sludge metagenome | biome: Common Effluent Treatment Plant; feature: Wastewater; material: Activated sludge; isolation source: activated biomass in a lab-scale reactor treating industrial wastewater at...
ATGGACTTCAAGGTCGCCGGCACGAGTGAGGGCATTACCGCCCTGCAGATGGACATCAAGATTAGTGGCTTGGACATGAATATCATGAGCGAGGCATTGGGGCAGGCACACACGGGCCGGATGCAGATTCTGGACTCGATGCTTGCTACAATATCCGAGCCGCGTAAGGAATTGAGCCTGTATGCGCCGCGCATGCTGACGATCAAGATCGATCCGGAGAAGATCGGTGCAGTCATCGGCAAGGGCGGAGCGACGATTCGCGGCCTCGAGGAAGAGTTCGAAGTCTCGGTCGACATTCAGGAAGACGGCACGGTGTTTGTTGCCGGTGTGGACGGCCTGAAGGCCGAAGCCGCGCTGGAACGCATCCACATGCTGACCCACGATCCCGATCTGGGCGAGATTTTCACCGGCAAGGTCGTGCGCATCACCGACTTCGGCGCGTTTGTCGAACTGGCTCCCGGCCAGGACGGCATGGTCCACATCTCGCAGCTGGCCTCAGAGCATCTGCAGCGCGTTGAAGACGCCGTCAAGATGGGTGACGAGGTCATGGTTATGGTCACCGACGTCAGCAGCGAAGGCAAGATTCGCCTTTCGCGGCGCGCTGTGTTGGAGGGCTGGACGCTCGACGAAGCCCGTGCCCAGGACGCTGTCCGCAAGGGTGGCGGCCCCCGCGGCGGCAATGGTGATCGGGGTGGCGATCGCCGAGGTGGCGATCGCGGCGGCCGGCCGCCGCGTCGTTAATTAGTCCGACCAGGCCAGGCGACCGGGACGCTACGCGCGCTCCGGCCGCCTGCTTTTCATTTGGAGTATCAACATAGGAGTAATCTGAAATGAAAAAGATCGGATTGCTCCTCGTTCTTCTCTCGTTGTTAATCGCCGCTTGCAGCTCCGGAGGAGCCGAGGGGGTTGAGTCGGAGGGGAATGAGGAGCAAATAGCGGCGACGGAACTCCCCCCGACCAGCGAGCCGGCGGATGATACCGGGCTGGGGACTGAGGATACGGTCGTTTCAAGCACGGATGACCCCTTGCAGCCTCGCGAGCGGGATTGGAGACAAGGCAACATCACCAACCCCGCAGTGACGATTATCGAATATGGCGATTTTCAGTGTCCTAGTTGCGCGGGGTTTGCCCCCTTGCTAGGACGTCTCGAAGGCGCCTACCCCGAAGATATTCAGATCATTTATCGCCACTTTCCGCTAACTAGCATCCATCCCAACGCGCAAAAATCGGCTGAGGCGGCTGAGGCTGCCGGTGCCCAAGGTAAGTTCTGGGAATACCACGACTTACTGTTTGAGCGCCAGGGGCAATGGAGCGGATTGGATAGTGCCGCCGCGCGCGATTTCTTCGTGGCGTTGGCCGAGGAACTGGCTCTTGACGTTCAGCAATTTACTACAGAGCTGGATGAGGGCACCCATGCTGATTATGTTTCGGCCTCCGAACAAGAGGCCACGAAACTGGGGCTGCCCGGCACCCCGTCAGCGATTGTGAATGGACAAATCGTCGCGGGTGAATCGCTTCCCCGTGAATTCGAAGCCTGGGAGGCATTTGTGAAAGAAGAAATTAAACTGAAGGAATTGGCCGCTCGAATGTACAAGTCGGCGCCGGAAATGACCATTAATCCGGACGCTCGTTATGTGGCGACCGTTGAAATGAGTTCGGGCGACACATTCAAGATCGAATTGCTGCCCAAGTCGGCGCCTCAGACCGTGAACAGCTTCGTGTTCCTGGCCCGGAGTGGTTGGTTTGATAACATCACTTTCCACCGCGTCATTCCCGGCTTTGTGGCCCAGACGGGCGATCCGAGCGGCACAGGGCGTGGCGGGCCGGGGTATTACATCCCTAATGAGATCGACACCTCGCTGTCCCACGACGAGAAGGGAGTTGTCGCCATGGCCAACGCCGGCCCCAATACCAACGGCAGCCAGTGGTACATCACCTATGGCGATGTGAGCCAACTTGACGGCAGTTACACGATTTTTGGCCGAGTGATCGAAGGGATGGATGTGGTCGAACGAATCACTCCTCGTGACCCATCGCGTAATCCATACGCACCCGAAGGGGATACGATTGTTCGTATTTCCATTGAAGAGATTCTGCCTTAGTTGTTTAAGCAGGCCGGCCGGGCCTCGCATTGCCCGGCCGGCCAATTGATTAGGAAGGTATTGTGGACGCTCGTTTTTCTTTACCCGTTGACCCCCTGGTGGAGAAAAACAGTTTCAGGCAACGCGGTCGCACACCGCAACGAATACCTGATTTCGACGAAGTGCGCCCCCGTTTACCTATCCCGGTTTTACCTGAGGAGTTGGGTCGGCAGAGCCTGTATTGGGATGCCTGGAGATCATTTTGGGGATCATTGCGCCAGCCGTCGCCCGAATCCGGTCTAATTGCGGGGTATAACCAACCCAACCCCGGCCGCAAGATCAATATGGGCCGGAGCGCGCTCGTCGCAAATTTGGCGGGCTATATTCCCGGTTCATTCAATCTGATCGAATTTCTCGATAATTTTTATGCCGGGCAGCACGGTGACGGATTTATCTGTCGCGAATTAGATCCCGAAACCGGCGAAGATGTCCATGACCCCTATGAGCCGAATAGCACCGGCCCCAACACGATGGGCTGGACCGAATGGCGTCATTTCCGGCTTACCGGAGACAAGGATCGCATCGCGTCCGTCTTCTTCCCCCTGATGGCTTACCATCGTTGGTGCCGCGCCAATCGCACCTGGCCAAATGGTCTTTACTGGACGACTGCCTATGCCAGCAGCCTGGTGAATCAGCCGCGCGTACCGGATGGGCAATACCACCATCAGCATTGGGCCTGGATAGATATCAACGCCCAAGCCGTCCTCGATTGCACTATGCTGGAACGGATGGCTACTTTGCTTGGTGAAGAGATGCTGGCTGGGGAAGTTTCTTCAGAGCGCGATCGACTCACGAAGGCTATTAATGAAAGAATGTGGAACGAGGAGATTAATTTTTATCAGGACATCGGGCCGGATCGATCTTTTAGCCCGGTGAAGAGCATCGCTTCCTATTGGTCTTTACTCGATCCACATCTTGTTCCCAAAGACAGGCTTCCCCTGTTTGTTCAGCATCTGCGCGATACGTGGTCATTCCGCACCGAGAACGTGATACCCAGTCTCTCGGCTGACAGCGAGGCCTATAACGCGCGCACCGGTAACGGGTGGCGTGGGGCGGTGCGCTCACCGCTTACCTACATGGTTCTTCGCGGTCTGGGAGTCGCCGATCACCATAGACTTGGTCACAAGCTGGCTCTGGCTCATCTTGATATGGTGGGAGAGGTTTTTGCGACGACAGGTAAATTCTGGGAAAGTTATCTGCCTGAGGAGCTTGGCCCCGCGGAGCCGCAAGTTGAAGATGTATCCGGCATCACGCCTGCGTCAATCATTCCGATGGTTCTGGAACAGGTTTTGGGTTTGGCCATCGACTGGCCGCTGCGGCAGGTGACATGGCGCAGGATGCTGGCGACCGAGGAACCATACGGCATCCGAAACCTGCCGCTTGGCAATGAGGGTTCAATTGACCTCATGGGCAGCAACGGCTCGATTCGCGTGCGAACTGATGTGCCGGTTAACCTTACCGTCTATGTCGATAACGAAATTATCCAGGCGGCTGTTCCCGCCGGTGAATTTGACCTCTCAATCAAGTAGCTCCACTGACTCCGCTTATGTACGGCTTTACGGTAGCGACGCTTAATCTCCGTGGCCGGACAAACCGGTGGCTGGCTCGCCGTCATTTGCTGGTCGGGCAGCTTCTGGATCAACTTCCCGACATCGTCGCATTGCAAGAGGTCGATCTTTCTATAGGTCAGGGGAGCTGGCTAACGCGGCAGGTCAATATTCGAATATCAGGCGACGGCCGTCGACCTTACCGGATCGTACAGGCTCGACGTTTGGGGCTTCGACATTGGACTGAGGGCATGGGGATCATGACTCGTTTGCCCGTCATCTATCACGATGCGAAAGAATTGGGGGCCGACGGGCGAATAGCGCTTCGGGCGAATCTCGAATTACCGGCGGGAGCGGCAGGTTCGCAACGGCAGTCGCTTGACTTTGTCAGCGTTCAATTGCATCATGGGGCGCGCGCATTCGAAGCGCGTGCTGAACAAGCGATGAATATGGTGGGCTGGATCAATGAAAAGAAACGCGTGCCGTTGCAGGTTATTTGCGGCGACTTTAACGAGACCCCACAAGGAGTTGCCATCACGTTCATGCGCCAATCCTATCGTTCAGCTTTCGCCGAGGTTCATGGGCGCGATCCGTTGGCGACTTACCCGTCAAATCTGGTTCAGCCGCAGCCCGTCGCCAGCCACTGTCTTGACTACGTATTTCTGTCGCCAACCGTGTATAGGGTGACGAAGGCGACCATATTTGGCGATAAATCAGCGCCGGATGATGACACTTTATATCCATCCGAGCACGTAGGATTATTGATCGGATTAGAGGTATAGCACACCCGTGGAAAATCGTAAGGACCTAATTTCAGTCGTTGCGCCCGTTTATAACGAGGAAAGCGTCCTCGATGCGTTGTATGAGCGCGTCAGGAACGTGCTCGATAGCGCAGGAGAGAATTGGGAACTCATTCTCGTGAATGATGGCAGCCGGGACGGTTCGGCCGGGGTGATTGCCCGGTTGCATGAGCGCGACCCGCGGGTGAAGGGGCTGAGCTTTTCTCGCAACTTCGGCTTCCAGATAGCGGCGACCGCTGGTCTGGATTTTTCTCAGGGTGATGCGGTCATCCTCACAGATGCCGATCTTCAGGATCCACCCGAAGTTTATCCGGCCATGCTGGAGCAGTGGCGCGCCGGTTATGATGTTGTCTATGGTGTCCGGGCCAGCCGGCAGGGTGAGACGTGGTTTAAATTGACGACGGCCAAGCTCTTCTATCGTCTGATCCACCGCATTACAAGCATCAATATACCGCTGGATACAGGTGATTTCCGTCTGATGGATCGGCGCGTGATCAATTCCATACGCGGTATGAACGAGCGCAACCGGTTTCTGCGGGGGATGGTTCCGTGGGTTGGATTTCGGCAGATCGGCGTGGAGTACAACCGCGAGGCCCGCTATGCCGGTGAGGCGAAGTTCACCAGCGTGAAGAAAATGCTGCCGTTCGCTCTCGATGCGATCACCAGCTTCTCCTACTTTCCCTTGCAACTGGCGACCATATTGGGGTTTATCATTGCGGGGATTAGCGTGCTGGGGATACTTGGCGTGGTCACCGTGCGTTTGCTGGGGCCTCATGAGCCATTGTTGGGGCAGGCCACTACTCTGGTGGTTGTTTTGTTTCTTGGCAGTGTCCAGCTCATCAGTCTGGGGATTATTGGCGAATATCTCGGCCGAATCTATGATGAGGTAAAAGGCCGGCCACTCTACCTGATCCAGGAGAGTTGGGGGCTGACGCAAGCGCCGTTAGGACGTTTCGCCCCGCCGATGGGGCCAAACAGCGTAACGAACGGCCGATGAAAGTGGTACTTAGCCGCCGATCTCTGACATCACCCGGTTGAGCGGGATCACGTCCTCTGCCAGTTGGTGTCCCCAAGGCTTCCACCAGATACCTTCCTTGACGATGGCCAGCAGTTCTGCATCGGTAGCGCCGTCACGCATAGGGGTGAGCAGATCAACTTCCTTCTCGCGCAGCAGGCAGAGACGCAGGCGACCGTCGGCCGTCAATCGCGCGCGGTTGCAACTGGCGCAAAACGGATGGCTCACGGAGCTGATGAAACCGACACGCCCCTTTGCGTTCTCAAGATAATACAGACTGGCTTCGCCATCCAACTCGCCCGGGCTGACCGGCGTTAGCGGCCCAAGACCGGATTCAATCGTCCTGATGATCTCGTCTTGTGGAACGACGCCGGCCAATTGAAAATCGCTGATCTCCCCGAAAGGCATCATCTCAATGAATCGAACCTGCCACGGTTGATAGAGGGTCAAGCGGGCCAGGTCGACCACGTCCTCGTGATCGTTGTAATTCCGCACCACCACCGAGTTGAGCTTGATCTCCAGATCGGTGGCTTCGGCCGCGCGGATCCCCCGCCACACGTCCTCGACATTACCCCAACGGGTGAGCTTTTTGAACTTGGCCGGATCGAGTGTATCAATGCTGATATTCACCCGTTTGAGTCCGGCATCGGCTAACGGCTGCGCCAGGCGGTCGAGCAATAGGCCGTTGGTCGTCATGGCAACCTTTTCCACGCCGGGCGTTACGGCAATCTGGCGGACGATCTCGACGATATTCGCACGGACGGTCGGTTCCCCGCCGGTAAGGCGGAACTTGTGGAAGCCGAGTTCGGCGAAGAGCCGCACAAGGCGAATCACTTCGTCATCCTGCATCAATTCACTGCGAGGCCGGAAGGTCATGTCTTCCGGCATGCAGTAGACGCAGCGCAAATTGCACCGATCGGTCAATGATATTCTGAGGTAGTTGATGTTTCGTCCGTAACGGTCTAGCGCCATGATGGTGATTTCTAATTCGATGCCGATTGGGCGAAGCCGAAGGGTGACTCCGCAGAGAACCAACTGTATCGAGCGTTGACGCTATCGTCAATCTCGGATGGGTATTATTATCAATAATATCATAATAAATGGGTTATGAGAAGTAGAAGAATCAGAGGTTATGCGACGGGAACCAGCAAGACTACGCGAGCGTTATGTATGTATAATGTTAAACGTGCCCTTTCATTGAGGCGCCCAATTATAAGCAGGTTAGAGTGTAAAGTTGAATCGACAGCCATTATTACCAAGCTGGTTAAGCGCGCTGTTATCTGTCGCGTTTGTTTTTTCTGCCATCGCCGTATTGGCATTTGCTTATCTCACAGTTCAGCATTTGATGACCGGGCCTGATAGTGATGAAACTACGGCCGAAGGAATCGACGGGGGGCTAACGTCTGTTGACGGCGGATTGGCTCCTGTGACCATTGTTGAGGGCGCGACAGCCACGCCTACTATCCAACCCACTGTGGGGGCATGGGAAGGCAATGACCGGGTCAATATATTGTTGGTGGGCATTGACCGCCGCCCGGGTGAAGCCTTTGTATCCCGGACTGACTCGATGATGGTGATCTCGGTCGATCCGAAGAGCGAGTCGATGTCGATCCTGTCCATCCCGCGAGACCTCTACGTTCAGATTCCTGGTTATGGTCAGGATCGGATCAACACGGCCGTGGTCTATGGATCGCGAGAGGGCGACTATCTGGACGGGGCCGCGCTGGCCATGCAGACCGTCTCCTCGAACCTGGGTATTCCTGTGCAGCATTTCATCATGGTGGATTTTGGCGCATTTGTCCGGATTATCGATCTGCTGGAAGGCGTTGATGTTCAAGTGCCGTATGACATCAATGACTCGCTCTATCCCGATATGGATTATGGTTATGATCCACTGTTTATCCCGGCGGGTTTACAGCATTTTGACGGGCAAACTGCCTTGAAATATGCACGCACGCGTCATGCCGACAGCGATTTCAACCGCGCCTATCGCCAGCAACAGGTGCTCTTTGCCGCGCGTAGCAAGGCCCTCAATATGGGCATCGGGGAGATGATTCTCCGGGCACCGTCCTTATATCGCGAGGTTGAGAGTGGGATACGCACCGACCTAAGTCTGGAGCAACTTGTTCGTCTGGCCAAAACGGTCAGTGATATTCCGTCTGATAATACGCAAAATCGTGTGCTGGACCAGGATTACGTCACCAGCTTTCGGACACCTGGTGGCGCTTCAGTTCTGCTGCTGAACAGTGACGTGGCGATGCCGATGATTCAGGAGCTTTTCAGGGACTAATTGCGCGGATCTGTCTGTGAGCCGGCTTTTCTCAAATGCCAACTTGCACATAGCGACAGTGATCTCTTAAGAAATGTGGCTATAGTTAAGGGGAGAAGTTTGATTGGCGGTGAGACGGAAAATATGAATCGGCGTGAATTTAAAGAACGTGTTAACAACGGCCCTATCCTGATGGATGGGGCTTTTGGAACTGTGCTGCATGGCCGCGGCATTCCTATTGACCAGTCATTTGACGTAATAAACCTCAGCAACCCGGCGTTGGTGGCCGAGATTCATCGGTCTTACATCGACGCAGGATCTGATCTCATTGAAACAAACACATTTGGGGCGAATCGCTTCAAGCTTTCCGAATACGGAAAGCAAGACAACGTGGCAGAAATTAACCATGCGGCCGTGGCGGTGGCTCGCCGTGTGATCGCCGGATCGTTTAAGGAAACTTTATTGGCCGGCTCTGTCGGGCCGCTGGGCGTGCGCCTGGCTCCGCTAGGCAGGGTATCCTCGGCCGAAGCACAAGAGGCTTTCGCCGAGCAAATTGACGCGCTGATCAACGCCGAGCCGCAAGGGGTAGACTTGATCATCATCGAGACGATGTCGGATATCAAGGAGATCGAAGCGGCCGTGGCGGCCGCGCGGTCGATCAGCAAGGATATCCCCATAGTCGTTCAAATGACCTTCACGCGAGATGACAAAACGCTCCTGGGCTACCCGCCGGAAGCTATCGCCACCAATCTGACCTCTCTTGATGTGGATGCCGTCGGGATTAATTGCAGCAGTGGCCCCTCCCAAGTCTTGCGTCTGGCAGGTATCGTCCGCAAGCTGGCTCCCGATTTCCCTGTGTCGGCCTCGCCCAATGCCGGCTGGCCGGAGCAAATGCAGGGCGGGCGGGTTATGTATCCGGCCACCCCCGATTATTTCGCCGACTATGCCCGTGCTTTTCTGAAAGCCGGTATTAATCTGATCGGCGGCTGTTGCGGCACGACCGCGCACCATATCAAAGCGATGCGGCAGGCGATCGATAATCCGGGCGAGTTTTCGATGTCGCTGCCGGAGATTCGCATCGTCAGCCGGCCGGAGACGACGGTTGTAAGAGGCGATGAACCCACCCGTTTTGCCCAGCATCTTGCGGGGGATCAACTCATTCTCACCGTGGAGATGGATCCGCCCAAGGGCGTCGCACCGGAGCGCCTGCTGGCGGGCGCGCGGATGTTGCGCGAGGCCGGGGCGACATTTCTCAATATTGCCGATAGCCCGCTGGCCCGCATGCGAATGAGCGCCTGGGCGGCCGCNNACCGGACTGATTGAGTTGATCAAGAAACAGTTCAACCACGGGCTTGACAAAGCGGGCCAATCGATCGACCAGCCCACGTCGTTTGTGGTCGGCTGCGCTGTGTCCCTGACGCCCAAGGATGTGGAAGCAGAGTTGAAATTGCTTCGCAAGAAGGTCGAACATGGAGCGGACTACGCTCTCACACAGCCGGTGTTCGATCCCGAAGCAGCCATCCGTTTCCTGCAAGCCTACGAGCAAACGTATGGCGAAGCGCCACCGCCGATCCTTGCCGGCATCAAGCCACTCTATAACAGTCGCAATGCCGAGTTCCTGCACAACGAGGTGCCGGGGATCTATATCCCGAAAGAGAAGAGGGAGCGGATGCGCACGGCCGATAAACCGATGACCCAGGGCGTCCAGATCGCTCAGGAGATCGCGGAGACACTACGGCCGCATGTCCGTGGTTTCTATATCATGCCGGCGTTTGGCCGATTCGATCTCGTGGCGGATGTTCTCGACATCTTCACGAAGATATAGCGCGGGACGACCATGTCTGAGAGATGAAAAGGCGGTTTGGCTATTGGCTGGGCCGCCTTTTTGCTATCATAGATGGCATAGCTTAAATCGTGAACCATGCCCTCGGCTATCGGGTGACGGCCTTATTGACTGTCAGGCCGTTATCTTCGTGAGAGAAAACCAATGGAAGAAACAACCTCAATCGTCATATTCGGTGCCTCAGGCGATCTAACCCACCGCAAATTGATCCCTTCTCTCTATGATCTGTATCGCAAGGGACGCCTGCCTAAAGAATGGCGAATCATCGGCATGTCGCGCAGCGAATACACCGATGATGAATTCCGCGAGTATGTGGAGGCCGGGGTAAAGGAGTTCTCCCCAAACACCTATGACGCGACGAAATGGCAGCAGTTTGCCAAGAATGTTGTTTATTTTCAGGGTGATATTTCCAAGCCGGGCGAAATTAAGGCACTCGGTAAAACCATCAGTGAATGGGAAGGTAACCGGGTGGGCAACCGGATTTATTATCTCTCGGTGGGTCCCAAGTTATATGAGGTTGTGATTGAGAATTTGGGCGCGGCCGATATGGTGGAGGAGGTTCGCGGCTGGAGTTATATGAGGTTGTGATTGAGAATTTGGGCGCGGCCGATATGGTGGAGGAGG
>JRYD01011562.1_pt1 | contig 10197 bp, 7 predicted proteins | sample 235311 | NCBI WGS metagenome assembly JRYD01 (sample SAMN03074213, study PRJNA261472) | activated sludge metagenome | biome: Common Effluent Treatment Plant; feature: Wastewater; material: Activated sludge; isolation source: activated biomass in a lab-scale reactor treating industrial wastewater at...
CAATACCAATGTATTTAAAAATCTCTTAATCAGTCTTGGATTCCCTTTTAATCCTGCACTTAAAACCGGGGCTATAGCACCTATTAAACTCAAAGCAGAATCAAATTCATCGGGTAATTTTTCAACAACTTCCTTTAAAATTCCAACGTTTATTGGCGCATCCAGAACTGAATTCACTCTATTTTCATGCATTCTCAAAATTACATTCTCCCAGTCCTTATCATTAAGGTAAACCTGAGAGAACAACAACGTAATAAAGGTTTCCGTGTCTATGCTATTCAATTTTGGTATATATAACGGAAACTGAATAATTTTTTCTAAATAGTCCCTTCCAATATCCAATGAAGCTTGATTTTGTAGGGTATGGAAACCGGCATAACGAGAAGAAACAGCATGTTTAATGATTCTCTCATCAGCTCCAATTACAAAAGCTGTTTTTGGTACAGATAGAAATAATTTTATAGCCTCCAGAGTCTCAATAATTCTTTCTGGCAAGCATCGATCCAGGTCGTCTATAAATATTACTAGGGCTTTCAAATCTGATTTATCTAGCATTTGGGAAAATACCTGTCTAAAATCTTCTATGCTTTGTTCCAAATCTTCTTTTTCACTTCCATCTTTAAAAACCGATTCTAGAGTTTCATATGNNAAAGCCCATGAGGCGCATCCAATCGACTTTTTTTGCAAGCTTTTTGATATATTCCTTACTTTTATCAAATTTGCTTTGTTTTTGTTTCAGTCCTAAAAGAATAGAAACCAAGAGAGCAGACTTGGCATCTTCATAACCTTCAAATAGCCATCCATTAAATTTTAAGCACAGGTAACTATCTTCTTTTTCGAGTTTGCCGTATAACATATTCATAAGACTCGATTTTCCACTTCCCCAATCACCAAAAATTCCTATAGTTAGAGGAAATAATGCAGGTTTCTCTAAGAGATTAAAAGCCGGTTCGATTAAAGTGTCAAACCCAAGAAAGTCTTGATTGGTTTCGTTATCATTCCACATGGCAGTTCTATATATATAAGCTATTAACGATTTTATTACACAACTGGCTTAAATGTCAACCTATTAGCTTGTTCATATGAAACTCGTTAGTTGAGTCATCTTTTAAAGACTCATCGTCAAACCATAAGATAAAACAATGCTTAGTCATAATTGCTAATTCACTGACACTATCTTGACTGCTAATTTCCGATGCATATGATAAGATTATTAGTAAGCCGGCGCTGCCGGATATGATCAGGGGGGTCATTTATAAGCAAAGTTTACGGAAAGACGTCTGGACTTTCGAAGAGCGAGACCGCCGGTCTCGAAAGGCTTTACCGAAGGAAAATCCCGCCCGGAGAAATAATAACGCTTGAGCTCGCGAGGACGATAACGCGCCTTACGCACGAGCTTGGCCGGGGCATATCCGTCCTCATCAACAGGAAGGGGAAGGTCGCGGCCGTTTTCCTCGGCGACTCGTACGAACTGCCCTACGACGAGATTCTGGGGCGGTCGAGGGAGTCGGCCTACAGGCTCCGGGGCGCGCGGCTCGTCCACACGCACCTTAAGAACACCGGCCTCACCGAGCCCGACCTCGTCACGATGGTGAACGAGCGGCTCGACATGATGGGGCTCATCGAAGTAAGGCACGACGGCGACCCGGGGAGGTTCTCGCTCGCGCACATCGTGCCGCCGCGCGACGGCGACGGCAAGTGGAGCGTCGAGGAGTTCAGGAACCTCGGGCAGGTGGACGTCAACTGCGACGAGCTTATACGCGAGATAGAAAGCGGGCTCGAAAAGTCGTACTTCGAGCAGGGCGGCGACAAGGACAGGGAGGGCGTCATGCTCGTCGGCTTCTCGACGAAGTTCCGCTCGGAGGCCGAGGAGTCGCTGGAAGAGCTCAAGTCCCTCGCCCAATCGGCGAACAAGGCAGTCCTCGCGACTACAGTGCAGACGAGGAAGATGCCCGACCCGCGATATCTCATCGGTAAAGGTAAATTAGGCGAGGCCATACTAGAGGCCAAACAGGTCGGGGCGAGGAAGCTTATCTTCGACGTAGAGCTCACCCCCGCGCAGGTAAAGTCCATCTCCGACGAGACGAACCTCGAAGTCATGGACAGGACGCAGCTCATCCTCGAGATCTTCGCGCGCCACGCGACGACCGCCGAAGGGAAGCTGCAGGTAAAGCTGGCCCAGTTCAAGTACAACCTCCCGCGGCTCGTGGGCCGGGGAGTCGAGCTTTCGCAGCTGGGCGGCGGTATCGGCACCAGGGGCCCCGGCGAAAAGAAGCTCGAAGAAGAGAGGCGGCGCATACGCAAGCAGATCGACCTACTCGAAAAAGAGATATCGCAATTAAGCAAGCGGCGCGAAAGGACGCGCGAGAAGAGAAAGGAAACGGGCATACCGACCATAACGTTCATCGGCTACACGAACGTCGGGAAATCGACCCTCTTCAACGCCCTTACCGGGAGCGGCGTCATAGCGGAGAACAAGCTCTTTTCGACGCTCGTCCCGACGACGAGGAAGATAATGCTCCCCGGCGGAAGGGAAGTGCTCATAACCGACACCGTCGGATTCATAAGCGACCTTCCGAAGGAGCTCGTAAACGCCTTCCGCGCGACGCTCGAAGAGCTGGGCGGCTCGACGCTGCTGCTCCACGTGGCCGACGCGAGCGACCCGATGGTCGAGGAGAGGATAGAGTCGGTGGACAAGATACTGGAGCAGACGGGGTACGAATCCATCCCGCGCATGATAGTGCTCAACAAGGCCGACAAGGCCGATCCCGGCCTGGCCGCGAGGCTCGCGCGGAGGTTCAACGCCGCGCTCATTTCGGCCAGGGACAAGAATTCACTCCCCGAGCTTACGGAGCTGCTGGAACAGTCGATAAACGGAATACTGCATACTGATGTGGATGGGGCCGGAAACGATTTCAGGCTCTACACCGCCTGAAAAATGAAAGAGCGGCGGTTCCTGGGGCCGCCGCTCCTATAAATCATTCACCAAAGCAAGTTAAGGAAGGTACTTACTATTGCGGGCCGTTAAAGCGCGGCCTCGGCAGTGCCGCCCTTTATCACCTTAACCCCGTCGCTCTCTCTCGTGACCTCGAAAGCGATGGCGGAGTTACCGTTCTTCTCGCCCGTCTCCCAGCCGTCTACGATTAGCGTATCGCCCGGGTAAACTGGGGCAGTGAACCTTACGCCGAGGGCTTTCAGCTTGCCCGGGTCGGCGTCGAGGTAACTCTCTATTATGGATTTCATGGTCATCGACATGGTGCAGAGCCCGTGGACGATTATGCCCTTAAGGCCCGCTTCCTTCGCGACCTTCTCGTTTACGTGGATCGGGTTGTGGTCGTTGGACGCGTCGGCGTATTTGTACGTTACGTCCCCGGGGACGCGGATGACGTCCCTGAACGCGAGCGGCGGAGGCTCCGGCGGCGCGGCAGGCGCGGCCTTCGGTGCGGACGACTTCGGCTTCTCGCCGCTGCCGATGCCCCTTATGAAGAGGCCCCAGTGGCTCTCGGTGACCTTCTCGCCCTTTTCGTCCTTGCTGAGGACGCTGAGCTTGAGAAGCTCGCCCGAGCCCTTGTCTTCGATATCGTCGATTTTCGCGGTATATGTGATTTTATCGCCCGGCTTTATGGGCTTGTAGAATTTCATGTTCTGATCGCCGTGGACGAGCATGAGGACGTTCTGCTTGGCCTGCTCTTCGCCGCCGTTGAGGCCCGGATCGGACCAGACCTTTTCGAGGAGCGGAAGCTCGTATGTGACGGTGTAGCTCGGGGGGGCGATGACAGAGAGCCCGGAGTCGAAGCCGTTCGTGCCGAAGAAGCTCGCGTTACGCGAACCGATGGCCAGAGCGTATGCTGCCACCTCTTCGGGCTTTACGACATGCTCCAGCGAAGGAAATTCCTTACCGATGTAATCCCTGTTAAGTCCCATTTTTAACGTCTCCCGTAGAGATTATTTCCAGTTTCCGCCATCCGCATGCCTCTTCCCCTTCCTGAATCATACTTGAAATTATATTGCATTAGCTTACAAATCCCTGCAAAGAACGCAATGAATAATAATGAAGGCCGATAACCGCTCAATTAGAACCGCAACAAATTGTCTTTATTCATATTTAGGCAATTTTATTACGGCATATCCGGCCCACTCGCCGATACACTACATATATAACTTAATCAGTTTTGAGGGGGAATGTCAAGAGGTTTATTCGCAGTAGCGAAAGATTTCGCGCGCTTCCTGGACGCTGTTGCGAATCCCGGCGATCGAATTTCCAAATTTGCTATGCAGATTACGGTTATAGCAAAATTTGTGAATATAAGAGACGAGTTATCGAAAATGTTATGGTTTCGATCGCCGGGGTGCGTTGTTTTATAACAAAAAGGGAGCCGAAGCTCCCTTTTGTCACGGCATTTTTAAATTCAATCATTTATGACTATGCAGATGCTTTCCTTCTGCGAGAGGCAGCGTAAAGTCCGATCATGCCAAGAACCCCCGCCATCGCTATCATGCCCCATTCGGAAAGAGTGGGGATGTTTGTGACCCGGTTCAGGTTGCACCCCTGGATCAGGCGCTGCCTGCAACTTTGATACTCTTCGACACTAAGCTTGAACCCCAGATTATCTACTGTTTCTTCAAATATTGAACATACGAGGTCATCGCCGTCGTCGAATACGGCATAACCCAGCTCCAGGTTTTCACCGCCGGGTCTGATAATTACAACTTGATCCGAATTTACTATTGAATTGTTGCCTGCCGCAAGATTACCGCCGGGGCACAGGATATCCACGATCTCGTCGCCGCTGTTTCCATTCGGCAACTCTTCGGTATCGCAAACACAGGTTGGTATTTGCGCGAATGCGTAAGGCGTTACAAACAGAGCAGACAAAAAGATCAACAGCTTAATGCTTTTCATAACCCCTCCTTCTTATTTGGTTTTATACACACTTATCAAAATACAGTCATCATATCATACTGATGTATATCAAACAATAGAGATTTTTGTCAATTTTAATCAACGTTTATGAGGGCAGACTCTGGAGGTTGGAACGGGCCGGAGATCGCAACGTCATCTTTCGACAAGCTTCCGGCTTCGCCAAAAGGCTACGCCGGGCAAGCAGTACGGACGGGCCTTCGAACCCCGGTAAAGACATCAGGTAATGGTAATAGCTTATCGAGCGCCGCCTAGAACAGCGTAACGACGCCGAGGGCTGTGCCGAAGACTCCGAGAGGCGCCAGGTCGTCGAGCGTGTCTATGCTCTTGTCCACCTTGAGCAGCGTGTCCTGGGCGTCCCTGTAGAGCTGGTCTTCGTTAACGAGCTTCCCGAGCGTTCCCTGCCCGGAGTTGACCTTCTCCAGTATCTGGTTGAGGTTGGTCGCGGCCCCCGTCGCCTCGTTGTAGAGCTTGTCGTCGTTAAGGAGCTTGCCTATCGTGCCGTTCGGGTTGTTCAGCTTTTCGGAGATGTTGCCGAGGCCCGACAGAGCGGCTCGGGCGTCCTCGTAGAGCTTGTCGTCGTTTACGAGCTTGCCGAGCGTTCCCTTGCCCGATTTTATCGAAGCGCTGATTTGGTTGATGTTGGCGAGCGCGCCCTTGGCTTCCTCGTATACAGCGTCGTCCTTGAGGAGCTTTCCGAAGGTGCCCTCCCCTTTCTGGAGGCCCTCGAGCACGAGATCGAGGTTGGTGACTATCTTCGTGAGATTTTCTTTATTGTCGCCGAGGACGTCGAACGCGCCCAGCGCCGATTCGATGGACCCGACCGCGGAGTCCACCTTGGCGAGTATGTCGTTTATGTCCGCCGGCTCCTCGCTCGGGAGCGTATCGCCCGATTCGGCGAGCGGGCTCTCGGGAGTGCCGAAGGAGAGATTGATATAGCTTGTGCCGAGGAGGCTCGTGAGTCTTATCGACGCGACGGAATCCTTACGCACGCCCGCCTTCTTGTCGACCTCGATGGAGACCTCTATCTTCCTGTCGGCGATCTTTATGTCCGAAACCTTGCCGACCTCGTACCCTTCGAGCTTTACGGGGTTGCCCTTTCTGAGCTCTCCGATCGATTCGAAGTACGCCTTCAGCGTGTAATCGCCCCTAAAGAACGGTATGTCGCCGACGAAGTCGAACACCGCGAGCAGGATAACAAGCCCGACTACGAAGAATATTCCGACCTTTACGTGCTTGTCCATGTAATGCTACCTCCTGTTTTCTCCGAACTGCGGGGTGATGAATTCCCTGACCGCTTCCTTCGGGCAGCTTTTTATCTGCTCGGGCGTGCCGAATTCGATGATCTTCCCCTCGCTCAGCACGGCTATCCGGTCGGCGACGTAAAACGCGAGGTCGATGTCGTGGGTGACCACTATCTGCGTCATTTCGACTTTTTGCCTGAGGTCGAGTATGAGGTCGCCTATGGTTCTCGTCATCATCGGGTCGAGCCCGGCGGTGGGCTCGTCGAAAAGAAGGAGGTCGGGGTTCATCACCAGCGCCCGCGCCGTCGCGACGCGGCGCTTCATACCGCCCGAAAGCACCGACGGCATGACGTCTTCCTTCTCCGAAAGGCCTACGATATCGAGCGCGCTCGACACAATCTGCCTCACCTTGCTGTCGTCCTTAAAGACCTTGTGCTCCCTTAAATATAGCGAGACGTTGTCGGCCACCGTAAGGGAGTTGAAGAGGGCCGAGCTCTGGAAGACCATCGCCACGGTGTGCTCGCCCTTGCCCGGGGCGTCGTATTCGACCTGCTCCCCGCCGATGAGTATAGCGCCGCTGTCGGGCTTTTCCAGCCCGATTATGTGGCGGAGGAGGACGCTCTTCCCCGTGCCGCTCTTTCCGAGTATGACGACCGTCTCGCCGGGCTCTATTTCGAGGTCTACTCCCCGGAGCACATGGTTCTGGCCGAAGGACTTCGTCAGCCCCGATATCCTGACGCCGACCGGGGTCGAGTTCAGGTATCCGAGGAGCCCGTTTCCGGTGCGGTTATTGCCCCGCCCCGCCGCGCCGGGCCCGCCGTTTCCGCCGCTATCCTTCGCTATTTCTCGCTGTTCCGGCATAAGCAATTAGTCTAATCTATGTTGAGGAATAACAAAATCCTCGTCGCGTAGTAATCGAATATAAGCACGAGCACGAACGACAGCACCACGGCCTTGGTCACGGACGTGCCTATCTCCCTCGGGCCGCCCTTGGTCTGGAGCCCGACGTAGCAGCACACGATGGATATTATGACGCCGAAGAGCCCCGCCTTTATGAGCCCGTTAACGAACGCCGAAAAGTCGACGAGCTCGGACAGGTTGCGGTAGTAGACCGAGAACGACAGATGAACGTCGGGGTTGATGGACGACACGATAGCCCCGCCGAACCAGCCTATGACGTCCATGTAAATGACGAGCACCGGGAGCGCGAGGACCGTGGCGACGAACCTCGGCATGACGAGGTAGCGGACCGGATTGATGTCCATCGTCTTTAAGGCGTCTATCTCTTCGTAAACGCTCATCGAAGCGAGCTCGGCCGCCATCGCGGAGCCGACCCTCCCGGCGACGAGAATCGCCGCCATGACGGGCCCTATCTCCTTTACAAGCGAGAGCCCGACCAGCCCGCCCACGTTTTCCTCGACGCCGAACTGCGCGAGCGTGGGCCCGGCCTGGAGCGCGAGCACGCCGCCCGAAAAGAGGCCGATGAGCGCGCCTACGGGGAGCGTCTGGTAGCCGATAACGAGGAGCTGGTCCGTTATCTTGTCCATGTTGCCGAAGACGGACTTGCACCAGTAGATCGCCTCCATAAAGAGGCTCACCAGCCCGCCGGTAACCTTGAAGAATGACATAACGCCGTTCATCCTCTAGTAGCCTCCCCCGTGGACGCCGCCTTCCCCCGCGGCCTCGATAGACTTGTCTTCATCGTCGTTATTATATATTTCTTCGTATTCAAGCGATTCGTCCCTTAAAAAATATCCCGTAAAGACGTTACCCTGTCCGAGCGCCCCCGAGAACCCGGGGCTGTATACGGGGGCCGCGAGACGGCTCACTTCGGAAGCCTCTTCGGGGCCGCCGTCTCCTCCGCCTCCGAGCGGTATCGGCACGTAGAGGAATTTCATTATGTTCCTGCCTTCCTCGGACTTGAACCCCAGAAGACCGCCCAGAAGGTAGAACTTCGAGCGCTCTTCGGACTTCTCAAATGATATCACCGGAATGACCGGCCTCAACTCGAACTTCATGGAAGTTTCCGTCCGCTCGGTCCTTATAGTGTTCCAGAATATGGACGACATCTGGTTGCCGTCCGGATCCATCCGCCAGACGATTATCTGCCACAGCGGCGACCAGTTCCTCTCCCTCGGGTTGTTGTCGCCGAGGAAGGTTTCCAGTATCGAGAGAAAATGCAGCCTGCTCGACCCGTCAGGGGCGGTATAGTAGCTGAAAAACGGCCACAGGTGAACGGACTTGCCGCTCTTGCCCCTCTCGTTCGTGGGGGTATCGACCGTGCTCTTCACGAAAAAGAGCCCGCCGACCGTTTTCTTCCTTTCATAGTCCTGGAACTTGTACATCCTGTACCAGTACATCGGCCAGAGGAAAGAGCCCGTCTCGTAGTTCTTCTCCGTCCTCTGCGCGTAGAGCGGGAAGATCCTGTTCGTGTGTATCGTGCCGCGCGAGATCGTCACGAACGGCCAGGGGATGTCCCAGCGCCTGTAGTCCTTGGCCGGGTTGTCGATGATGTTGATGAACGGCCAGAGGTATGTTTTCTGGGTCCTCGACGGGGACTCGATGGAATAGTAGAACGGGAGAAACGCAGTAGAGGTTATGCGCTCGCCGTAAAAATCCTTCTCGCGATGCATGTATAAAGGCCAGAGAGCGAACTCGTCCTTGAAGTCGTCGTCCTTCTTCCGTATGCCGTAAATCGGCCAGAAGCGCCCGCCCGTAACCCCCTCGCCCGAGTACGCGCCGAAGAAGGGCCATATAAAATTCTGGTTCGTCATGCCCTCGCTTTTCGTCCTCAGGTAAAGCGGGAAGAGAGCGAAACTTATCTCGTCCTTTCCGTACTTGTGCTTGACCGTGCCGTAAAGCGGGAAAACCGCGAAGTAGCTCTTCTCGGGCTGCTCGTCCTTCCGCCCGAAGATAAATGGTATGAGCGTGTACTCGTACTCTCGGAACCCGCTCGGGCGGAGGTCGGATTTATAGTAGAAGAGATAAACCAGAAGCTGGAGCTTCGTGTCGCCCTCGAAATTCCTGTGCGTGAAGAGCGGGTAGAGGAAATCGAAGCTCGACCTGTTGCGCGCCTCGTTCTCGACGTCGTAAAAGATGGGCCTGAAGCCGTACTCCGTAATGTCGGGCGATTTTTTGTACGAGACGAACGGCCCGAGGGCGTCCACCGTCTTCGTGCCCGTTTCCTCGTTCCTGTCGATGTAAAGAAGGGGGCCGAGGTTGATCACTTCCTCGCTGTGCGACGAAATCTGGGGCAGAAGGCAGAAGAGTACAGCCGCGAGTCCCGCAAAATTTATACCGCTCCAAAAACGCATCTTCTTAAATTTAACCTATCCCTCTCTAATATCTATTTAATTTAAGAAATTCCGGGAAACGCGCCTCGCTCATACGTACCTTCGAGGTATGCGCTTTCCGGTCGTCGATAGTATTTCGTAGGATATGGTGTCGGCCCACCTCGCCGCGGCGTCGGCAGAAACGTTCTCGTCCCCGAAGAGGACGACCTCGTCCCCGACGGCGGCGCCCGGTATGTCCGTAACGTCTATCATCGTAAGGTCCATGCATATCGTCCCGGCGACCGGGGCGAGCCCTCCCTTTATCGAGACCTTCGCCCTGTTGGAGAGGCTCCGCGCGTAGCCGTCGGCGTAGCCCACCGGGAGCGTCGCGATGACGGACGGCCTTTCGGTGGTGTATGTGCCGCCGTAGCTGACCCTCGTCCCCCTGGGGACCTTCTTCGTCTGGATTATCCTCGTCTTCAGCTTCATGACCGGCTTGAGGCCGGGCACGCCCTCGACGCCCGCGCCGTAGAGGATGATGCCGGGCCTGACGAGGTCCATGTGCGAGGCCGGGAAGCGCACCGCCGCGACGCTGTTCGCCGAATGAACGTATTTCGGGCCGAACCCCTTTTCCTTTACGGCGGCTACCGCCCCGGCGAATAGCGCGAGCTGCTCGTCCGTCGTTTCCGGCGTTTCGAGGAAGGCCGAGGCCAGGTGCGTGAACAGGCCCTCCATGTAGATGTTGGTGAGCCCGGCGAGC